>WNGB01009007.1_pt1 | contig 27913 bp, 23 predicted proteins | sample 5400681 | NCBI WGS metagenome assembly WNGB01 (sample SAMN13153367, study PRJNA577476) | soil metagenome | isolation source: 115 cm soil or saprolite under grassland replicate 2 | place: USA:California | collected 2016-06-15
CACGATGCTCTCCGCCTGGGCGTCATAGGCACCGGTGGGGTAGGCGAAACTCGTCGGGTAGAAGCCGTGGTCGAGCAGGTTCTGCCGGTCCTGGCAGACCTCGTACGTCTCTTGGGTGATGTCGGTCATTCCCTTGAGGCTGACGTGGTCGACCGTGTGGCCGCCGATCTCGTTGCCGTCGTTGTTGAGGTCGGTGAGTTGCGTCCATGTCATGTGCTGCTCGTCGACGTCGTTGAGGCCGCTGACGTTGTAGAAGGTGCCGGCCAGGTGGTGCGGCGCCAGCGCCTGCTTATCGGCGAGTAGGTACTGGGTGAGCAGGCCGTCGTCGAAGGTGAGCGAGACGACGACCTTGGGGGGCAGCACGACGATCTGCTGCGACTGCGCCGGTTCGGTGTTGCCGGCGAGATCCGTCGAGAAGTACTGCACGGTGTAGGTGCCGGCCGTGCTGAGTGTGAACGGGGCGCCGTAGACGGTGCTCGACGTCGTCGGCGTTGTGCCGTCGGTCGTGTAGTAGGTCTTGTCCACACCCCAGCCGCCGGGGTCGGCGGCGGTCAGCGACACAATGGTCTTGCCGTTGTAGCCCGAGCCGCCGCACGCAGCGCCGTCACAGGTGATCGCGGTTGTCGGTGGCGTCGAGTCGGGTGGCAGATTCGCCTGGATCACCTGAGTGTTGACCGCCTCGGCGTTGCCCGCATTGTCCCACGACCGGTACTTGAGCGTGGTCGTGGTCGTCACCGGGACTGGGGTCGTGTAGGTAGGGCTGGACAGGGTCGGGTCCGAACCGTCGGTCGTGTAGTGCGTGCTCGCGACAGCGGAACCGACGTCGGTGCTCGGCAGCGTCACGTATACGGTGCTCGTGTACGTGTCCTGTGCGCATGTCACGCCATTGCATGTCACGCCATTGCAGGCGATCGTGGTCACCGGCGCGACGGTGTCAGCGCCGATCGCCGCACCGCGAACGGTGCTCAGCAGGGCGCCCGCGGGCGCGCCGCCGGACTGCCCGGCGTTGGTCATCCAGTCGAGGAAGGTGTTCAGGTCCGCAAGTTCGATCCAGCCGGCAGATGCGGTGCAGGCCGTGTAGTTGGCGGCGTCCTGCGATTGCGAGCAGACACGTCCGATCACGATCTGGCTCCAGCCGCCACTGTGTGCGGCGGCACCGTTGACGAGCGCCTTCATGCTCGCGAGCGTCACCTGGCTGGTCGGGGCGTATGCCCGCGTGGCGTACCAATCCCGCGGCGGGAGCGTCTCGGCGTAAGTCGGCCCAGCCGGCGACAACGAGCCTGCGGAACGGCCGCTGCCGTAACCGCAGTTCTTGACGATTCCCTCGACGGTCGCGTTGAATGCGCCGCCGGGATAGGCGAATGCGACCGGATCCAGGCCGTGCTGGCGCAGCGTTGCGCGGTCGTTGCACACCTGGGTGGTGGGGTTCGGATCGGTCGTCAGGTTAGTGGCGTTGACCGTCTTCCCGCCGATGTCGTTGCCGGCACCTGCGAGTGTGCTGAGCTGCGCCCAGGTCATCGTGTTGGCGGACGCGCTGATCGTCCCGGAATTCACGAAGAAGCTCGCGTTCACGCCATGCGGCTGCAACGCCTGCAGGTAGCCGAGGTTGTACTGACTGATCGTGCCGTTGTCGAACGTCAGCGAAACCTTCGTCGTCACCGGAACGACCTGAACCTGCTGCGACTGCGGCTGCTCAGCATTGCCGGCCGCGTCGATGGAGAAGTACCGGACGTTGTAGCTGCCGGGCGTGTTCAGTGGAAACGGCCCGTTATAGAGGTTGCTCGACGTCGTCGGAGCGGAGCCGTCGGTTGTGTAATAGGTGCCCGCGAGCCCCGAGCCGCCGGTGTCAGTCGCCGAGAAACTGATCGACACCGTCGCGATGTACGCGCTGCTGCCACACGCCGTGCCGTTGCACGCGATAGTCGTGGTCGGCGCTGTGGTGTCAGCCGGGGCTTGGATCACCTGAGTGTTGGTCGCCTCGACGTTGCCCGCATAGTCCCAGGAGCGGAACTTCACCGTCGTCGAACTACTCGCATTGTTGACGTTGAACGCGCCCGAGTAGGTGGGGCTCTGCACCGTCGGGTCTGTGCCGTCGGTCGAGTAGTGCGTAGTCGCGACGCCCGAGCCGACATCGGTTGGTGCCAGCGTCACGGAGACGACGCCGGTGTAGGGCGTGCTCAAGCACGCCGCCCCGTTGCACGCGATCGTCGTGACCGGCGCGCCGGTGTCCACAGACGCGACGGCAGCACCCACGCTGCTCAGCACCGCGCCCGTCGGGGCGCCGCCGGCCTGGCCGGCGTTGGCCATCCAGTCGAGGAACGCGTTGAGGTCAGCCAGCTCGATGTGTCCGCTGGCAGCAGTGCACCCGGAGTAGTTGCTCGGGTCGAGCGCCTGCGAGCAGATCCTGCCGATGACGATTTGGCTCCATCCGCCACCGTGTGACGCGGACCCGTTGACCACCGCTTGCATGTTGGCCAGCGTCACTGCGCTGGGCGCGTACGCCTTGGTGGCGTACCAGTTGGCGGGTGGCAGCGTCTCGACGGCCCCGCCCGGCGACACCCCGCCTGCGGTGCGGGCGCTGCCGTACTGGCACCCCTTCACGATGGCCTGGACCGTGGCGTTGTTGGCACCGCCGGGGTACGCGAAGCCGACCGGAGTCAGGCCGTGCTGCAGGATGGCCGTCCGGTCATTGCAGACCTGTTGCGTCGGGTTGGGGTCGGTGGTCAGGTTCGTGGCGTTCACCGTCTTGCCGCCGATGTCGTTGCGGGCACCGGCGATAGTGCTCAACTGGGCCCACGACATGAAGCTCGCCCCGCCACTCACGGTGCCCGAGTTGACAAAGAACGTTCCATGCGCGCCGTGCGGCTGCAATGCCTGCAGATAGCCGAGGTTGTACTGGCTGATGTTGTTCCCGTCGAAGGTCAACGACACGATGCTCGACGTCGCCGCGCCCGCGGGCGGTGAGACGAGCTGGATGAGCCCGGCCGCGAGAGCCACGGCGGCGGCGAGCGGCAGGAGCGATCGCTTCCCAGTTGTGCGTGTACCAGCGAACCTCATGCGGTGCATTCCAGCGCGCCCGCGCCGCTTCATCGTCGTGCTGCCATGCGGCCACAGATCCACGGATCCACCCTCGTTTGACGCCGCGCACGGCGTTGTGTCCTGTCCGGCTCTCATCCGCACAGTGCGACGGTCTCCCGCAGTGGGCATGGGAGTCGTGGTGGCAATCTACGAAGGAAATTCGCGTTGCAACCCTGATGGCTGAAGTAGCTCTTCTAGTCCAGCAGCATGAATGTCGAAGGCATATGGCTGCAGGCGGCGCTCAGTGCACCTTTTCCCGCGTGTCTGCCGGCTGCTACGTCCCGTGCAACAGGCGCCGGTACATCTCCAGATAGGACTTCTCCTGGTGATCCCACGCGACCTCGGTCTCGATCCGCTCTCTGCCGATGCGGCCCAGGGCCACCCTGCGGGGAGCGTCGTCGAGCAGCTCGTCGATTCGGGACGCGAAGTCATGCACGTCGCCACGCACTGCGTACGCAGCGGCTCCTCGGACGAGATTGCGCGTCTCTTCCAGGTCGAATGCCACGACGGGCAGGCCAAATGCCATGTATTCCATGCACTTCACCGGCGAGACGATGTCCTCAAGGTTTGGCTCCAGCCCGAGGTCCGCCGTCGACAGATAGGTGAACACGTCCTCCTCGGCGAGCCACCCGGGGAAGGAGACGTAGTCCGCGATACGGAGTTCCTCCGCGAGGGCCTGCGCCGGCCGTCGCGACTCGCCGTCGCCGATGAACACGAAGTGGCAGTCCGTTCGGCCCCTGTCCAGGACGAGATGCCGGATCGCTTGCAGTGCCAGCTCGACGCGATCCTGTGGCCCCATCATCCCCAGCCAGCAACCCAGAAAACGCCTGCCCTGCTTCAGGGCCGGCTGCGGAGTTCTGGGTTGAGTACGCGCCAGTACCGGTCCATTGCCGACAACGGTGACGGCTTCTTCAGCCAAATCGCCGCGGCGATAAGCAACATCCTGCAGCGAGGTGTTGACAGTGATCACGTGGTCGGCAGCCCGGTAGCTTGCTCGCTCGAGGCGGACCAGCGCGCGATAGACCGCGTCTTGCCGCCCGTATCGAACCTCGTACAGCTCGGGCGACAGGTCTCGCTGATCGAGTACGAGCCGACGGCCGAGCAGCTTGAACGGCGCGCCGATCGTGAAGTAGATGTCCGGCGTCCCGCTGATCTGGACGGCGTCGAACCGGTCGGTCAGAAAGGCCCGCACCGTGAGCCAGGCAGCCATCGTCCAGGAGTAGCCGTACTCGCGGATGAAGCCGAGCTTGGACTCCGCATCGGCCGGAGCGCGGTACTCGTAGAGGCGAATTCCGTCGAAGGCCCGGTTGCCGGGATCGCTGCGGCAGATGACCGAAACCTGGTAGCCGGCCGAGATCAAGGCGGCAGCCTGCTTTCGCAGGCGGTGATCGCGCGCAAGCGCGACGTTCTCCACAACGAGCAGCACGCTCGGTGGCCGTGGCGTGCGCACGCCCCTGTGTGCCATGAATCGAATTCCTCCGGCTCGTCGACGTCGGCGAACCGTAACCGCGCAGCGGCGGGGCACACATGCTCAATCTGAATTAGGTCGCCTCGTACGTTTGCGGGGATCGCTACAACCGGCCGGCCACCGGGCAGCCGTAGTTCGGGTCGCACGATGGTTTGATGCCGGCCCAGTCGCCTTGCAGCCAGGTGAAGTTGGCCAGCTCGTTGCGCACCCGGGAGATGTAGCCGTTGGCGTCGCTACTGTGCCAGTCGCCGGCGTACCAGGCGCCGATACATCCCCAGAGATCTCCGGCGGCGTAGCTACCCGAGTCCTTGAGGAAGTACTCCCATCCGTTGTAGCAGCCGCGCAATTGCGCGCCGAGGTAGTCGACGGCAAAGGGCGTGGATTGCCGGTTGAACGGGAAGGTCCCGTTCTGATTGCCCGGCATCTGCCCCCACGACGGCGATTGCCATGACATCACGCCGGCGATCGAGAATGTCTGCGGGCAGATGCCGGAGCCGAAGTCCTTCTGGTAGTCGCGCCCGTACCCAGCGAGGGTCCTGCAGTAGATGGAGGCGCCAGTGGTTCCGGACGGCATCATGTCGCCCATGCCCCAGTCGACCACGGGGCGCCCAGAGCGGTAGGTCTCGTACTGATACCACGTTGACTCGCGGACGGCGATAGCGCGAAGAACGTCGTCGGACAGCCCCCATTTGCACGCGGCCCATTGGAAGATCTCGTCGGTCGTTCCGGTGGAGTGCCCGTCGACGCGTTGCAACAGCCAGCTGTCCCAACGGGGATCCGCGCTGCCGCCGCCGGACACCGGCCGTGCAGCGAACGCGTGGTGCACCGCCGCTGGATCGGGCATGACGTGATTGGGACCGGCGTTGTCCGGGCGGGGTTCCCAGGTCGAGTAGCGCACTTGCGCCGCGCACGATGCGTCGCTCGGCAGCGATGACCACACGCCGACCGGGCGAAGGCTGAAGTAGCCGCCTTTGCGGGGCGGGGTAGTCGCCGTGAGCCTCGACGGCGTCGGCGCCGCGGTCCGGGAGGAAGCGCGCGGCGGCGGAGAGGCGCTGTGCGACCGGGCCGGTGTTGCCGAACGTTTCATGGTGGCCGATGCGGCGACCCGGGCTCTGCTTGACGCGCTGGATGCCGTCGACGCGGCCGATGTGGGTTGCCTGCTGGTCGGAGGCGGAGCCGCCTGTTTGGTGGTTCCGCCGCTCGCCAGCACGACCGCGACCGTCCCGGTGACGAGCGCGCAGAAAGCGGACACGCACGCGGTCAATGCCCTGCGAGACAGTCGGATCGAAGGCCATCTTGGTCGGCGGTGGCTGACCGGATCGTTGCTAGGCGGTGGCAACGGGTCTCCCTTCGCCGGGCGCGGCCAACCTACCTCTCGTCGCCGCAAGGCGATGGCGGGCCGGGCGAATCCCGTGCGCGGTCTCTGAGTTCGGCAGCCTTGAGTGCAGGATCGCCTTGCGGTGGGCTGGTGCGGCGTGCATCGTCTGAACGGTGCCGAACATTTCGGTCCTGACGGTCGACGACCATCCGGTCTTCGCGGACGCGCTGCAGGCCCGACTGTCCGCGGAACCCGACCTCGGACCAGTCTCTGCCGCATACAGTGCCGCGGAGGCAGCCGCGCGGCTGGAGAGGAGCCCGTTCGACGTAGCGATCCTCGACTTCCGGCTCGGCGACGGAACCGGCGTCAACCTTGCCGAGCGCCTGCGGCGCAGTGCCCCGCGTACGCGGGTCGTGATGCTGACGGCTGTCGACTCGGTCGAGTCGGTCGTCGACGCGCTGATCGCGGGCGCACGGGCCTGGCTGCCGAAGACTGTCGACACGGCGCACCTGGTTCGTGTCATCCGCGGCGTGTACGCAGGCGACATCTGGATCGAACCCGCGCTGCTGGGCAAGGTCATGCCGATGCTGCTCGCCCGCGCGCTCAGCTCCGCACCGGATCCGCTCGCGGTACTCACCGTCCGTGAGCACGAAGTGCTCGACTGCATGGTCGAGGGGCTGCCCCGCACCGAGATCGCGGAACGCCTGCACATGTCCGGCAACACTGTCCGGACGCACACCCAGAACCTGATCGGCAAGCTCGGCACTCACTCCTCTCTGGAGGCTGTGACGCTGGCATTGCGTAGCAATCGCTACGCGGTGCGCGAGGGATCCGGCGCGTCCAGTGCGCGCAGGTAGCCCAGTTCGATCAACCGGTCGATGATCGCCTGGCTCGCGGACTCGACGGTCTCCGACCGCGTGTCGATCATCACGTCGGCGTCAGCGGGGACCTCGTACGGGTCTGAGACTCCCGTGAACTGCGGGATGACGCCGGCCCGTGCCTTTGCGTAGAGACCCTTGCGGTCGCGCACCTCGCATACCTCGAGCGGCGTGGCCAGGTAGACCAGGACGAAGCCGCCACCGTCCTCGACCATCCGGCGGACTTCGCGACGGGTCCGGTCGAACGGCGCGATCGGTGCACAGATCGCGATGCCGCGATGCCTGGTTACCTCTGCGGCCACGAAGCCGATACGCAGCACGTTGCGGTCCCGGTCCTCGCGGGAGAAACCCAGATCGGGTGACAGGTGCCGGCGGACGATGTCGCCGTCGAGCAGGCTGACCGGCCGCCCGGCGTGCTCGAGCAGGCGCGTCCGCAGCCGAGCGGCAACCGTGGACTTTCCCGAGCCGGACAAGCCGGTGAGGAAGACGGTGAAGCCCCGCTCAGCACGCGGCGGGTAGCTGCGCCGCAACTCGGCCGCGACCTCGGGCGGGGTGAACCAGCTTGGCAGTTCGTCGCCCTGATCGAGCCGCCGCCTGAGTTCCGTGCCGGAGATGGACAGCACCTGCGAGCCCACGAGCACGTCGTCCTCCGAGCGGTACTCGTCCTGTTCAGGGACGTACATCATGCGGCGGAACGGCACGATCTCGATGCCGACCTCCTCGGCATGCGTGGCGAGAAGTCGCTGCGCGTCGTACGGGTCGTAGAACGGCTGGCCCGCCGAATCCGCGCCCGGACCTGCATGATCCCTGCCGACGATGAAATGCGTCGCCCCGTAGTTCCGGCGGATGATCGCATGCCACAGCGCCTCGCGGGGGCCTGCCATCCTCATGGCGAGCGGGAGCAGCGAGAGCATCGTGCTGTTCTCCGGATAGGTGGGCAGGATCGCGCGGTAGCAGCGCACCCGCGTACGAACATCGACGTCGCCGGGCTTGCCGATTCCCACGACCGGATGGATCAGCAGGTTCGCCGCGGCCTGCCGCGCGGCGCGCAAAGTCAGCTGCTGGTGAGCGCGATGCATCGGATTGCGGGTCTGGAATGCGACGACTCGATCCCACCCGCGCCGGGCGAACTCCGCGCGCACCTCTGCCGGGGTGTGGCGCAGGCCGGACAGGTCGGGATGCTCGGGTAGCCGCAACACCCGTAAGGCACCGGACACATACCAGGGATGCGTTCGGTGCAGCAGGTACTCGACGCCGGGATGCGCCTCGTCGGTGGTGCCGAAGACCGCGGCGGCCTCGCTGCGCAGGTCGGGTCGCCAGGCCTCGCGGATGTCCAGCGCGGCGACCATCGTCCCTTCCGGCTCGCGCAGTGCCAAGGTGCCGGTCTGCTGCCCGGCGGCGAGCACGTCTTCCGGGACATCGAGCGTGACCGGCACCGGCCACAACGTCCCGTCGGCAAGGCGCATCGATGCGCACACCGACTCGTAGTCCTGCTCGCCGAGGAAGCTCTCCAGCGGCGTGAACCCGCCGCACGCGAGCAACTCCAGGTCGCAGAGCTGGCGTCGGCTGAGATACCAGTTCGGCCAGCCGACAGCACGCCGGTTCAGATCGGCTGCGCGGTCACCGTCGACGAGGAGGTCGACGAGTGGCGCGACCGCGCACTTGGCGTCTGCGACGGTCACCGGTCCTCCAGTCCCGCGTACTCGTCCTCAGTTGCCGAAAGCAGCAGGTGGTAGATGTCATCTGCCCGCACCCGCAACGTGATGAGCTCGGGATGTGCCCAGGCTTCGGCCAGCGCGTCCTTCGCACGGTTACGCTGTTCGGACGGAACCCACGCCTCGCGCATTTCGTCTTGCGTCATTCGCTGCTGCAGGGCGTGTAGTTCTCGGCGTGCCGCATCCTTGCCGACGGTTCCCGACTCAAAGCCGAGCAGCACCGGCGACAGGCTGCCGCGTTGCTCGATGAACTCGAAGCATTCGCTCGTGTTTGCCTCGGTGGGGATGAACTCCTCGAGCGACATGCCGAACCGGCTGTTCAGCCGCCGGATGACCGAGCCGAAGTCGTGCGTCACTGTCTCGAAGTCCGCGACAACCATCCGGTCCAGATGTGGCATGAGGCAGGAGTGGAATCGGGCGTAGGCGACGAGCGCGTCACGCAATGCGACTGCCGGCTCCCGCACCAGCTGGGAGAGGACCGCGCCGCGCGGCTCGCGCACCAGCAGCAGGGCCGGCACCCGGCGGCGCGCAGCTTCGATGAACTGGGCGGGCGCGTGCAGGTGATGAGCGAGACGGATCGGCCGACGCTGGGCGAGTTGCAGCGCGTACACCGCGAATGTGCTCGCCGAACGTGTGTAGCCGTCGATCACCAGCTCGGTGTCCGCGCCGATGACCTCCGGGCTGGGCCCCGGGTACTTCTTGCGCGCGAACCGCAGATACACGGCAGGGTGCTCCGAGATGCGTGTCCGGACGGCGTGCCGCACGCGCCGCACTGCCGGCGTCGTCGATGCGATGCTCATGCTGCACTCATTGCTCAGTCCACATCGTCGCCGTCCGGCAACGCGCGCAGCCGGATCGAATCGGCAGACGCCTCAAACATGGTCAGCGATCCGCGCCCGACCGGTATTCGCCAGCCCGGGCCGTCGATACCGGACAGGCGGGCCACGACAAGCCGGATCATCACCGCGTGGGTTACCGCCGCGACGGTCTCGCCTGGGTGGCGGCTGCCGATCAGCGCGAGCGCCGCGACGATGCGCTCCTGCGCGTCGTGCAGGCGCTCACCGATCGGGCAGACGGCGATGTCGGGCGAACTGCGGTATCTCGCGAAGGCTTCCGGGTCGTGCTGCTTGGCTTCCGCTGCAGTCATGCCCTCCCACGCGCCGTAGTCCACGTTGTTCAGACCGTGCAGGATGCGCAGGTCCGGGACCCTTGCCTCGTCGGCGATGATCTGCGCCGTCGCTATCGTGCGGCGCAGTGGGCCGGTGTACACGGCCGCCAGCCCGACGTTGGACAGCTGCCTCGCGGCATCGACCGCGTCCTGGTAGCCCTGTGCGTCCAGCGGGACGTCGCGCCGACCGCGGTAGCGATTCTCCACGTTCATCGTGGTGGTCCCGTGCCGGACCAGGTAGAGCAAGCAAGTGTCCGCCTCCGTCCCGTCCAGGACGCGCACCGGCCGTTCAAGCTGTTCGGTCATTCGTTTGCTCCAGTTCCCCCGTCAACTGCGTTTGCCCCGTCAGGCCCTGCTCGCGTCCTCGGCACCCACTGCGTCCATCAACCACGCGTCGTCCTTGCCTTGCTCGGGCTCGGCTGCTGGGCGGCGGGCGTCAGCGTTGGCCGGCACCAACGCGAGTTGCGGATGCGGCGGGCGCGTACGCCGGCCGAAGTTGTCGATGACGCAGCCGATGATGTGACCGCTCACGTGCTCGAGCTGGTCGGCCATCGCGTTCACCTGGCGCCGCGTGGTGCGCCGCGCGTCACCGACCAGAAGAACCATCTCGGTCAGTTCGGCAAGTGCGCCCGTGTCTGCGCCGGCAAGCGCGGGCGGCGCGTCGATGACCACGAAGTCGGCAGCAGAGCGCAGGCGCCCGACTGTCTGGCGCAGTGCGGCACCGTGCAGTGCCGCGCCATAGTCGCCTTCGAGCCAGCCCGCAGGGAGCACCTGAAGGCCCTCGGTGTCAGTGCTGCGCAGCGCGTCGGCGAGGCCGACGCGTCCCTCCACCACGCTCGCGAGCCCGGTCGCGTTGAACTCGCCGAACAGCTCGTGACCGTGCGGCCAGCGCAGGTCGGCGCACACAAGGATGACACGCTGTCCCGCCCTTGCCAGAGCGATGGCAAGGTTCGCGGCCACGAGTGTCTGGCGATCGCCTGCCGGGCTGGTCACGAGCAGCGTCCTGGCGCTACGTTTCGCCGCCGCACGGAAGACCAGCGTGCGCAGATCCTGGTAGGCGTGCGCCGCGGTGGATTCGGGGTTGCGTGCCATGGTCAGCCGGTTGCGCGCGTCGCGGCGTCCCTGGCGGACCGCCGGGATCACGGCGAGGATCGGGCCGCCGGAAAGCTCCTCGAGCTCGATGGGCGAGCGCAGTCGATCGTCGAAGCGGTCGCGGACGAACGCGGTGCCGAGTGCAACCAGCAGCCCGATGGCAGTGGCGACGATCAAGTCGACGACGTGATTAGGACTGGCCGGTGAGGAGGGTCGTTTGGCTGGCGTGATCACCGCGCTGCCGAAGATCTCGCCGCCGGCGGTCCGTGGGCTGGTGCGCGGCGACGGCTGCTCGGCCAGCCAATAGTCCGCGTATGCCGCGGCGACCGCCTGCGCGCGACGCTGCGCCTGCGTGGGGTCGGGCGACGTGTAGGCGATGCGCAGCACGTTCGTGTTGAGCGGCACGCTCACTGACAGGCCGTGCGACAGCTGGCTGACTGGCACGCCGATGCGCTGCGACGCGCGTTGCAGCACGACGTTGGACGTCGCGACAGTCTTCTCGGTGCCCATATCCGGCGCCTGCGGAGCGGTGCCCTGTGTGAACACCCGCGGCTGCACCAGGACCGTCGCCGCCGCTCGGTACATCGGGTGCTGCGACCACGAAAGGAACGCAGCGGCACCGACGGATGCCAGCGTGACGAAGATGATCCAGCGCAGCCGGGCGAAGATGAACCCGCGCGTCCGCCTGCCCGCGGCGCGTTCCCGTCCGACCCGCCGCGCCGAGCGGCTGAGCCGGCCGTCGGATGGGCGCCGAACGCTCGACCGGTCGAGCCGGCCAGCCCACCCCTGCGGCCCTATCGCGGACAACCGACCGGTGAGCACGCTGCTCGAACGGTCCTCCCTGTCCTGCCTCATAGTCGAGCCTCCGTTTTGCTAGCTGATTCGCTGTATTCATCGGTGGCGTCGCTGCTCCGACGCTCGTAGACGGCGGCGAGCGCGAGGAGCGCGAACATCTCCTCCGCGGCACCGCGGTAAGTCAGGTGCGGGTCGAAGAGCATCAGAACGGTCATGACGATGACTGAGACGAAGACCGCGAGCGCCGCGACGCTTGGCGGTTGAACGCTGTGCCGGGCGACCCGCCAGCCGAGTCGAGCCGCGGCCTGCACGAAGAAGATGAAGCACACGAGCAGCGGGATGCCGCCACCCCAGAGCAGCCACGTGTACCCGCTCTCGATCCAGACGTAACCGGTCGCCTGGTATGACACCGGGACGCGCGCGGACGGGCGCACCCCGAACAGAATGTTCCAGTCGGTGAACAGCTTGGGCCAGAAGTAGCTGCGCAGGTTGGTGAGCCGTCCGGTCCAGCTGACCGGCAGGCCGGATACCGACTCGAACCCGCTCACCCGCGCCGCGATCACCGGCCGCAGCAGTACCACGGCAAGTCCGGCCAGCGGCACGAACAGCGCGAGCAGCCGCGGGTAGCTGGTCACCACCGCGATGCAGCAGATGCCGACGACCAGGCCGATGGCGCTGGAGAACTCGCCCGCCGAGAGGGCCCCGAAGGCGAACAGCACTGTGGCGACAGCGAGGATGGGCCGGTGCCGGCGACCGCGCAGCCACAGGCCGCTCACGATCGCGAGGTTGTAGATCAACAGGTCCGCCGTCGCAGCGGGCAACGCCAGGGTCGAGCTGCCGCGGGCATGATCCAACGCCCCGGTGTAACCGAACGGCGCGTAGTACGCCGCGAGCAGCCGTGGCACGCCGAACAGTTGCAGTGATTGCAGGATCGCGAGGAGGGCGACAATCGACCCCGCGCCGACGGAGAGCCACAGGCAGCGCAGCACCTGCCGGTTGGTCGTGATGCTCGACCGCACGATCAGGTAGAAGCCGGCGAACTTCCACATCACCAGCGCATAGAGCAGGTCGTCCTGCGTTATCGCCTGATGTCGGACCGTCATCCACAGCATCGGGAGGACGGAGTTGCTCAATGCCATCAGGATGAGCGCCCACTCGACCGGGCTCGGTCGCCACCTCGGCAGGCTTCCGGTACGCCAGCGCGAAATCGCCCGGGTCGAGAGCGCGACCCCCACTGCGAGGGCGAGCGCCTCGCTCGGCCGGAACAACGGGATCGCGTGTCCGCGGTCGATACCGGCCGCCAATGGCGTCAACCCGATGACGAGGTAGCCGCCCAGCGCAGGACGGACACTCACGCACACGATCACTGCCAGCGCCAGGCACGCGACCAGCGTCAGGCGCGGACGCAGGGTGCCCAGGCTGCCGATCCCGACCGCGAGAGCCACACACGCAGCCGCCAGCAGCCACCGCGCTACTGCGTCATCGCCGAGCTCGTGGGTCAGCCGCCGCGCGACCGGATGCCGAACGGCCACCGTCTCGCTCGCGGTGGCCGCCAGCGGTTGCAGCGTCCTGAAATCACGCATCGAGTGCCTCGGCGAGGCTTGGCCCGGCACGCCGGCGCAGGTGGTTCAGTCCCGATGACAGCCACGCCAGCTCGGGCGTCCGCAGCGTCGCTTGCACGATGACGAACAGCAGCCCGCCGACGGCTGCGGCGGCGAGGATGCCGACGCGCTCGCCCAAGGGGCGCCCGATCAACTTGAGCACGACGGTGGCGGTGAGCCAGGCAGGGCCGATCATCGCGGCAGCTCCGGCTGTAGTCCGCGCGATGGAGGGCGCCAGGCGATCGCGGGCGGACCCGAGCTGCCGTCGCAAATGAATCGACTGGTGCAAAGCGGCAACACCGATCGACACCGAGAACGCCAACCCCAGCACAGCGAGCACCGCCGTCCCGTGCACGAGCAGCGACGTGCTCGCAAGCGTCAAGCAGGTCACGGCCTGAAGCACCATCGAGACCAGGGGCGAACGCGTGTCCTTGCGCGCGTACGACGCATACGTGGCGATCATGAAGACCGTCTGCGCGATGACTGCGACGGCGAGAGCCGCGAGCGAGGAGGCGACCAATGCCACCGCATGAGGCGCGCTCATGCGACCGAAGGAGATGGCCCGCGCCATCGGGATTGACAGGCCCAGGTAGCCGACCGCGGCGGGGATCGCGATGAACAGGCCCAGCGCGAAGCCGTGTCGGAGCGCGTCCCGGAATCCATCGACATCGTCATCGGCATGCATGCGCGACAACCGCGGGAGCAGCGAAAGCGCCACGGGTGTGGCGCCAAGCGCGATGGCCAGGAAGTAGAAGTTGAGTGCTATCTGGAACGCGACGACGCCGCCCTCCACGCGGTCGGCCAGCGCCAGGATTGTCAGCACCTGCAGGGCGAGCAGGCCGGCCTGCGCCAGTGACGGAAGCGCCCGGCGCACCACGACGCGGACCTCGGGATCGCGCCAGCCAGCACGTGGGACGAGCGTTGCGCCCGCCCGGTTGGCTCCCCACCACTGCGTGGCGGCATGCAGCGCGACGGCTCCCGTCGTGCCAAGTCCCAACAGCAGGAGCTCTGCCCTCGACACGTCGGCGACTTTGGTGCCGGTGCCGAACAGGGCAGCGCATGTGCCGAGCACGGCGATGATCCCGATGTTCTCCAATGCGGGTGCCGCTGCCGCGAGCGCGAAACGCTGCCGAGCGTTCATCGCCGACGTGGCGGCACCGACGACGCCGTACAGGAAGACCTGCGGCACGAACATCAGGATCAGCCAGAAGCCGACCCCCACCTGAGCGTGCGCATCGCCACCGGACGCGGTGCCACCGAGCGTCGCCAGCTTGAGGACCAGCGGCCCGAGCAGGATCGCGAGGGGAAGGACGGCCAGCAGCGCAACCAGTGTCAGGCCCAGAAACCCACCGACGACGCGCTCGGATGCCTCGCGGTCGCCCGCGTCGATATGCCGGACGAGCGCTGGCACGAGAAGTGACGAGAACATGGAGCCAGCGAGGAATCCGAAGTAGATGAGATTGGGCAGCGCGTTCGTGAACTGGTAGGCGTTGCCGAAGAACGTCGGGCCGAGCACCGCGCCGATTGCCGCGATCTTGAATACTCCGGTCGCCCGGCTGACAAGCGTCCAAGCAGCAAGCGTGATCGAATCGCCTGCTGTACCGCTGTCTCTGAGGCCGTGCGTGGCATCCGTCTCGGTGGGGGCAACCGTCATCGCGCTCCGCGAGTGTTGAGCACCGCGGGCACGGTCTTGGCGAGAATGGCGAGGTCGAGCAAGAAGCTCTGCCGTCGGACGTACTCGAGATCCAGACGCAGACCGTCGAGCATCGTAAGCGTGTTTCGGCCGCTGGTTTGCCACAGGCCCGTCACCCCCGGAGCTGCAAGAAATCGAGCGAGGTGCGCAGCCCACCAGCGACATATCGCCGCGGACGACGTTGACCAACTGCGGTAGCTCGTCGAGGCTGGTGCGCCGCAGCAGACGGCCGATTCGCGTGACCCGCGGGTCAGCGTCGAGCTTGTAAAGGCCCGATGCACCTCCAGGGCGCGCTGGCTCGTCGGTGAGCAGCTTGCGTACGTACTCGCGATGAATGTCGTCGGAACAGTCGGCCTGCATCGTGCGGAACTTGTACATCACGAACGGGTGGCCGAGACGGCCGATCCGCATCTGCCGGAATATTGCGCCGCCCGGTGTCGTCGTGCGAACCAACACCCAGCTGATCACTAGGACCGGCGACAGCAGGCACAGCAGCAGCGACGCCACGATGACGTCGAAGATTCGTTTGCCGACGCGCTGATTCGTGGCTGCCGGCAGCGCGATAGACGCGGTCCGCAGAGGGAGGTCGCTAGCGGTCACGATCGTCTCGCCTGCCACTGAGGGACACCACCTGCGCCGGCTCCGGGAGCGTCCGCCGGTAGCGACTGGCCGAGTCGCTCATGGCCTCGACTCGCTTCTCGATGGACCTCAGGTCGTCGACGCGACCCCGCACGACGGCGGGGTTCCCGAAAGCGACGGACCCCTCCGGAATGTCGAACACGACGACGGCGCCAGCGCCGATCAGGCAGCCGGCACCGATTCGTACGAACGGAAGGACCGTTGCGTTGATGCCGATCTGCGCGCCGCGGCCGATCGAGGGTCCGGACATGACGCGCGCAGAGGCCTCCTGGCCCGGGTACAGGTCGTTGGCGATCGTGACGCCGGGCGCGAGGAATGCGTCGTCCTCGATGTCGGTGTACTGGGCGATGTAGCAGTTCGAGTGGATCTTGACCCGGTTGCCGATGCGGCATCCATAGTCGACGACGGTGTTGCTCCACACCGAAACGTCGTCGCCGATCGTGCACTCCTCGCGGATCACGACGTTGTGCCCGGTCTGGAGCCCGTCGCCGATGCGTGAGCCGAGGTAGACCGCGCTGCCACTGCGGACGTGGGCATTCCTGCCGATGATTAGACCCGAGGCCGCGACGCGCGCAGTCGGGTATCCGATGACCGCCGTGACGTCAGCATGCATGTCGGCCCCGACCGACACCTCAGGCACCGACGGCCTCGCGTGCGCTCAGCATCTGCGCGACGGCTCCCGCCGCGTCGCACACAGCGGCGATTTGCTCCGCACGCATGTGCGGGAACATCGGCAGCGAGAGCACCTCGGCAGCGGCGCTCTCGGCGACGGGCAGCGGATCCGGCGCGAGGTGCTCGTAGGGGTACATGCAATGGATCGGCGTCGGATAGTGCACACCGGTCTGGATGCCCAGCGAGTCACACAGCGCCTGGACTTCACTTCGCCGCGGCACACGGACTACGGCCACGTGGTAGACGCCACGGGAGTGCGGACCCTCGTCGACCATGGGCAGCCCGACCGCTCCGAATGCGTCGCGGTAGCGCGAAGCGATTCGCCGCCGAGCGGCGTTCCACTCGTCCAGGACGGCCAACTTGGCGCTCAACACGGCAGCTTGCAGCGCGTCGAGGCGGCTGTTGGTGCCGACGAGAGTGTGGATGCAGTGCGAGCCGTCCGAGCGTCCGTGATCCCGAAGCGACCGGACGCGCGACGCGAGCCGTGCATCCGAGGTGACCACCGCGCCCGCGTCGCCGAACGCACCGAGGTTCTTGCCTGGATAGAAGCTGAAGCAGCCCGCGCGGCCAAACGAGCCGGCTGGCCGCCCACGCCACGTCGCTCCGTGCGCCTGCGCGGCATCCTCGATCAGCGCTAATCCCAGCCTGCTCGTCATCGCCTCCAGTTCGTCCATCTCGGCCATCTGTCCGTACAGGTGAACGACGATGACTGCTCTGGTTCGGCTGGTCACTGCGGCTTCGGCGGATTCGGCCGTCATCAGCAGGGTCCACGGATCCACGTCGGCGAAACGCACCGTGGCCCCGGCGAGAGCGACGGCCTCCGCCGTCGCGACGAACGAGTTCGCCGGCACGACCACCTCATCGCCCCGTCCGATGCCGAGCGCGCGCAGCGTCAGGTGGATGGCGTCGGTCCCGTTGGCGACGCCGACGGCCGCAGCACAGCCGCAGTAGGTGGCGAAGTCCGCCTCGAAGCGTTCGACGATCTCACCGCCGACGAACCTGCCCGAGTCCAGGATCTCCGACCACATCTGGGTGACGGTCGCGCGCACGTCGCGAGTCGTCGCGCCCATGTCGAGGAAGGGCACCGGGTCTGTCATTGGGTAGCCACCGCCCCTCATTGGACGGCCGGCACGGCGGCACCGTGACCGCCGTGCCAGCCGTTTCCCGACGGCGCGACCCCGGGGTGGTCGCGCAACCACGGTCTGGATTTGCTCACTCGCGCGGTAGCCCGCAGCGGGAGGACGTCCGTGTCGACCGCCAGCTCGTCGAGTCGCACCGGTCGGTCCAACTGCAGGGACAGCTCTGCCGCCTCGAGCACCTCGACAACCGCGAGGCCGTTGCGGCCGTCGGTCTGCGGGGTCGCGTCCGTCGTGATGCACTCGGCGAAATGCTTGTCCTGCACGCTGAGCGGCTCGTCCGCCGCGATGAAGGGCGACATGATGTCGCCGTAGCGATACGACATCGGCGGACGGGTCAGGTCGTCTCCGCTCAGCGACGGGCAGACGCCCTTGTCGAGGATGCGGATGCGCTCCTCGGTGGCGAGGTCGTTGTAGACGGCCATCTTCTCGCTGCCCACGGCAGTGACTCGGCGGACCTTGCACGGATCCAGCCAGCTGACGTGGATGTTCGCCGACAGGCGGCGGTCCTCGTAGAACAAGCGCAGGTATGCGACATCCTCGAACCGCGGGTGCGCGTGGCGCGACGCCCACGCCTGCACCGCGACGGGTTGCTCGCCGAGGACGTGGTTAATGATCGACACGTCGTGCGGCGCGAGGTCGAAGATCACGTTCACGTCGCTCTGGTACAGCCCGAGGTTCAGGCGGGCCGAGTCGATGTAGTACACCTCGCCCAGCACCCGCGACTGGACGAGCTCGCGGAGCTTCCATACCGCGGGGTTGTACTCGAAGGTATGGCCGGTCATGAGCGTCACGCCGGCCCGCGCGGCCGCCGAGATCAGCTGTCGGGCGCCGCCCGTCGTCGGGGCGAGCGGCTTCTCGACCAGGACGTGTTTGCCCGCATCGATCGCCTGCAGGGCCACTGCGACGTGCGCGCTCGGCGGGGTCGCGACGACGACGGCATCGATGTGCGGCAGCGCGGCGCGCAAGGTCGAAAAGGTGCGTGCGCTCGGATAGGCCCGGGCCAGGCTGGCCAGCCGCGATTGCTCGGCGTCGACCAGGACCACCTCGTCAACCCCGTCGATGGAGTGAAGCACGCGGACGTGCTTGGAGCCCCAGTAGCCACAACCGACCACAGCGATCCGCAGTCCAGCGGTACCCGTCATCGTGTCGACACTCCCCCGAACCAGTCGAGGCTCACTGATCCCGCCTCGCACGGCCGTGTCGGCCGGCGCTGAGCCGGTCGGCGAGGGCGTGCCTGTCAGGCGGGGCGTCGCGCTCGGCCGGGTGATCGGCCGGGGTGGCCGCTGGCCGGGAACGACGCGTGCGCAACGTAGCCCGACGCTGAATCACGGCACATATCAAGTTGCACTAGTTCAAGTCATCGGATTGCGGGGGGGAAGGAAACCCGCGAGCCGCCGGGGCGCGACGCCTACGGTTGGCCCGGTCCTGGGCAGCCGTACGTCGGGTGGCACGCCGGCCGGGTTCGCAGCCAGTCCGCCCTGAGCCAGGTGAAGTCAGCCAGCGACTCGTGGACGCGCGCGATGTAGCCCTGCGCGGCGACGGTTTGCCATGCTCCGGCATACCACCCGCCGACGCATCCCCAGATGTCGCCCGCGACATAGGCGCCGGTGTTTGCGAGCCAGCGCTCCCAGCCGTTGTAACAGCCGCGCAGATGCGCGGCGAGGTAGTCGAGTGCGAACGCCGTCGATTGGCGGACGAATGGGAACGTGCCGTTCTGGTTGCCGGGCATGTTGCCCCACGATGGGGCCTGCCAGGACTTCACGCCGGCGATGGAGAACGTCGCCGGGCAGCGGCCCGGTCCGTAGTCCACCTGGTAGTCATGGCCGTATTCGGCGATGGCTTCGCAGTACACGGCCGCGCCGGGCGTGCCCGGCGGTATCAGGTCGCCCGATCCCCAGTTCTCGACCGGCCGGCCTGAGAAATACGTCTCGTACTGGTACCACGTGGACTCGCGCACTGCGATCGCGCGCAGGATGTCGTCGGGCAGTCCCCACTTGCAGGCGGCCCACTGGATGATCTCGTCCGTCGTGCCGGTGAACAGCCCATCCACGCGCTGCAACAACCAGCTGTCCCAGCGCGGGTCTTCGCTGCCATTGCCGGAGACCGGCCGTGCGGCGAATGCCCGGTGCACGGCGCCCGCGGCCGGCATGACGTGGTTGGGCGTGTAGTTGTCCGGTCGGGGCTCCCACGTCGAGCGGTGGACCCGATTGGCGCAGGTCGCGTCGCCTGGCAACCTAGTCCACTCGCCTACCGGCTGCAGCGTGAAGTAACCGCCCTTCGGCGGCGGCCTCGATCCCGTCACTTCAGCCCCACCCGTCCGCATCTTGCTTGCCTGGCTGTCGCGGACCCAGAGCACGACCGCCACGACCGCGGGCACGAGAGCCACGACCGATGCGATCGCGATGAATCCGCGTATCCGGCTAAGGCCGACGTCGCGCCCGTAAGGAGAGGGGCGACCGAGATGACGTGGCCGCATTCCAGCTCCATCCGTGTTAGCTCGACGGCGCGGGTCCCCGATAGTGCAACCTGGAAAGCAATGCTGGCAAGCTCGGCGCGAGTTAGGTACCGGTTCTATATACCTTGTCCCGCTGTAATCAACGAGTTTCTCGTAGTTACTTGCGGTGTGGTTTCGACACGTCTACGGTCTGCCCTACTTCACGCCACGCTGTGTCATGCAGGACGGCTGTTTCGCTCGTTGGCCCGTCTCGGACCGGCATCGGACAGCCATGGCGACGGGTGGCGCATTGACCCAACGTGGGGGGTTGGTCATGGAATCTAGCCACTAGAGCGCCATCGGTCCTCGCTTGCAAGGGATCCGCGCCTATTCGTCAACGCCGGCGGCGTAGCCGCTTCGTCTTGCCGGGCGCCTTCTGGATCGCTGCTGCTTGCCATCGGGCGGTCGGCGACGCGCCGAACAACCACTCGTGAAGAGCACCAGCGTTGCAGGAACGTGCGCTCGGACGATCTCCGCGTAACGCGTCACCTGATCGTGCAGCGGCACGCCCCGGCGAGCTACCCGTACGAGGCCCTACCAACAGGAGGTGGGCACTCATGAGCGCGGCCGCGAGATCAGTGCCCGACATCGGCCAGACGAGCGTGCAGCAGCGCCCGGTTGGCACGTCGCGAGCCACTAAGGCTCCGGGCGAAACGGCTGATCGACAGGCGGCGGTATACCGCCACCAGGTGGCACATGACATTCGCCATGAGCTCGGCACGATCATGATGCTCGAGGCGGCGTTGATGACGTCGAAGGACCTGGGACAGGAGAGTCGCGGCCGGGTGCTGCAACTCATCGCTGAGTCGCATTGGCTCGACGAGCTGATTCGCGTGTACGACGCTGTCCCTGGCTGTGGCGATACGAACGGGCCTGTCCGGCTCGACGAGCTCGTCACCGACATCGTCCGCCCGATCCAATTGTCCGGTGCCGCGGAGGTCAGCGTGCACGCCGAGGCGGTTTCCGTGCAGCTTGACCGGCTCTCGCTGTGGCGGGCGGTGCGCAACGTCCTTTGCAACGCGCTCGACGCCGCCGGCCCGCACGGCAGGCTGACTGCGAACGTGTCATCCGTCGACGGCTTCGCCGCAATCGACTTCGACGACGACGGGCCTGGGTTCGAGCATGACGACTCGACGAGGACGTCGCACGGGCTGTCCATCGTCGAGGAGTTCGTCGATTCATGCGGTGGCCGCATCGAGATCGGCCGAAGCGAGCAAGGCGGTTGCCGGGTGCGCATGCTCCTTCCGGAACATGACGCAGTACAATCGGGATCGGTGCAGCGTGCGCATTGTGCTCTGTGACCGCCACGTCTCCTTCGCCGAGTCGCTGGCCTACGTTCTCACGGTGCGTGGTCACGACGTCGTCGGAGTGGTCCACCGGATAAGTGACGCCACCGCGATCGTGGCTGACGAACCTGTCGATGTCTGCCTGGTCGACGTCGACGACCCGGATCGGCTCGATGATCTGCACGCCCTGTGCCGCGCTGTGGGCGACGCTCCGGTCGTCCTGCTAGCTGCGGACGTGGATCCGGACGTGCAGTCGCGCGTCGTGAAGGCAGGCGTGCGCGCTGTCGTCGCCAAGCGGCAGAGCCTGAGCCATGTCCTGCGGGTACTCGACGGTGTGCTGTCGGGCGAGCGCGTTCTAAGCGCCACCGCGCCGCGTGGCAGATCGTCCGGCCAAGGTCGGCAGCGAAGCGAAGGCCAGCGGCTCGCCGACTATCTCTCGCCGCGGGAGCGACAGGTGCTCTCCGCTCTCGTGCGTGGGAAGGACACGGCTACGCTTGCCCGCTCGCTCAGCATGTCGACGAACACCGCGAGATCACACGTCCAGAACGTGCTCACTAAGTTGGGCGCGCACTCGCGACTCGCCGCCGTCCGGGTCGCGGTGCAGATGGGAATGGTCGACCCGAGAACGGGCGAGTGGCTGATTGACCTGCCACGCGCGAGCTGATCGGCGAGTCGGCTCGACGACTCCCACGGTGGAGACAACTGAGACGAACTGAGACGGTCAGCCCCGGTGTTCTCCTCGACGCGTTCTACCCCAATGGCACGGAGCCCCCGGAATCCGGGGCCTTCATGGAGGTGGCCAGGGGCGGGATCGAACCGCCGACCTACCGCTTTTCAGGCCGTGGCCCGGTTGTCCGATGCGGTCGGACCCCCCGTATCTGCTGGGAATTAAGCCCGAGCGCGGTTCCTGCAGACGTAGCCGGAACCACCCCACTGGCTACCACGCACAAGATCACCACTGGTGCGCGTGCCCAACATCGTCCCAGCTGACGTGGTCCCAGGCGTCAGCCAAAGATGGCCATCGACCGGCCATTGATCTTGGGCCGCCGTCGCCCGCGGCCTACGTCGACGGCTCCCTCAATCGGCGTCAGGGGTCACTATTGGCTCAGCATCGACACGCGTCGTGGTCGTCGGGGTCGTCGGGACCTTACGTGCCGTGGAGTGTCGGCGACCGTGACGGCGCCCGCTCGTGAGTCCTTGGTGGACGGACATCACCTGCTCGACCTCGCCCAGCGCCTCGAAGCCGTCAGCCGATCGCGCGCCGGCGGCTCCCGCACCGGCCAGGCCAGCCGGTTGTCCCGGGTGCCGGTCATCGCGGAGGCTGATGGCTGACGAGGACCGCTTCTATCTCTGCGAGTTCGGCGCGTAGCTTCTCCGCGCGTGCTTCGGCTTCGCCGAGGGCGGCGCCGTTCACGGCTGCCACCGCCTCTTCGACCTCCTGAAGGTTCAGCAGCGCAGCGATGGCCGTGACGACGCCGGGTGCCGCCGGTGTCTTCTTGACCATTGCCCGGGCGCCGCGGCTCGCGCTGACCGACCACGATGACCCGGCCGAAGCGATAGTGATCGTCACTGCCGGCACAGACGCGGCGCGCCGCCCTGTGGTAGCGGCCTTGCTCCGCGTCGGCACGGTGGGCGACGCCAGTGTCGTCGTCGTTGCTGTTGCAGATCGCCTCGCCGTGCTTTTCCCGCCCCGCCCCTTCGCAGACAAGGCGGCAGCCTCGACAACGGCCGCCTGGTCCGGTTGCGGCGTAGGCGACGTGCGGACACGCGAGGCTGAGGTCTTCTGCGCCGAGGTCCTCGCACCGGCCTCGGCCGGCGGTGCGGCCGCCGGAGCCCGCCTGACCACTGACAGCTCCGACGGCGAGAATCCCAGCTCGTCGCTCACGCCGCCGACCTTGATCCGTACCATCACGAAGTCGGCACCGTCGCTGACGGGATCACCGACGCGGACCACCGTGCCGGTCGTCGCGACCGGGAACTGCGAGCCGGTAACCCGGACCCGCGGCCGGCGACCATCGGCGATCGCCTGTCGCAGGCGGGCCAGCTGCGCGTCGTCGAGCCCGGTATCCCTCTGCGACGCCATTGCCGCTACTCCTCACCCTCGACCGCCCACGCGACGTTCGCTCACCCGTCCGATGCGCCACCGTAGAACAGCACACCGCGCCGACATCGGGTGGTCTCGGCCGGATCACCGCCGACCAGTGCGCACTCGCAGGGACGAGGCCTGCGTCAAGGTCGCCGGCCGCTGCACCTAGCTCATAGGCTGCGCCGCCGGGGACCTATCTCGGCCGACGGCAGCGAGCGGCGAGAGCACAAGCGCGTCTTCAACACAGCGGACACTGGAGAACCGACCGTTGAGAACGCTCATGACCATGGACCGCGGCCGTCTGGCGACGTCACCAGCCGCTCGTCCGAAATCACGAAGTCCCCGGATTCCGGGGCCTTCAGCGTGGAGCGGGTGACGGGAATCGAACCGGCAGCTTGGGAACTTGACGGAACCGCAATAGCGCCCGACTCCGGGATTTCGAGCGGCTGCGAGCGGCCTGGGGCGGCGCTGCGGGGTCGGGGTTAATGGACCGCTAATGGACCGCCGCGCGCCGTGCGGGCGGAGCACCTGACAGCGGACACTGGAGAACCGACCGTTGAGAGTAATTCGAACATAATCGGTTTGGCGGACGGCACGCTCATCGGCACGGTTCGAGTTCGACGCGGGTGCCAGGTCGCTACCCGATGCCGACCGCTGGTCGTTGCGCTTCGGTGATGGGGTACGTCACGACAGTGCAACGGGTCTGCCGGCGGCGATGTCTGTGGCGAGTTGGTGCAGTTTCGCGGAGGACAGGCGGACGCCTAAGGGGGTGAGCGAGTTGCGTAGCAGCTGCTGAATTTGGGCTGTCGGTCGTCCCTGTTGGCTTCGCGCCAGCGAGCCCAGCACAGCACTGGCGTACCGGGCGCGTTGAATGTTCACTTGGCGGGCGATACTGGCCCGCGACGCGTTCGTCGGGCGTCGGACTGCCACGGACCGGCCTTCGGGTATGGACGCTGCTGTGCTCATGACAACTCCCGATGATCGAACTTTTGTTCGACAACGATAGAGCGCCTGCCAGGATTCGACCCCGCCGCCACGCCGAAGATGTCGAGCGCCTCGATCCGGCGGTGCGGCTGCCGCTCAGTGGATCGACTGAGCCGCCGGGTTGATGTCGTGACGCTCTGGCGGGTCGCAGTGGCCAGCGCCGCGGCCGTCCGTGGCGGAGACCGCCTGGTAGTCGCGTCGAGGTGCGTTTTGGTGCGATGACCGGCGGTGGCCGCGGGCAGTCGGGGGACCATGGGGCGGGCCCGAACTGTCAGTGTGTGGGCCGAGATGCGTCTGCGGCAGGCGGGCTCTGTGTGGCTTGACCGGACGTGAAAGCCGCATTCCGTGCTGCGGCACGCCGCGCGGAATGCGCCGTGCTGCGGCCGCTGCCTGGGAACATTCGGGGATGACGGCGACGGTGGCTGAGCGGATTCCGGCGCTGCTCGAGGAGCTGGACCGCTACCCCGACGATCGGGCCGAGATCGTATTCGAGATCGCGGCCGAGTTCGAAACAGCCGGCGATCAGGAGTCCGCGCTCGGTTGGTTGCAGACGCTGGTCGACGCTGGGGGTGTGGACGGCGCGCTGGCCCGGGTCGAGATCGCTGCTATCCATTTCGATGCCGGCCGCAACGGTCTCGCCTCGGCGCAACTCGACGCGCTGCGGGCCGATCGGGTGCGCGATCCCGAGCCATACGCGATGGCAGCCGAGCTGTTCGCCGATCGCGGTGAACAGTCCACAGCGCTGTTGTGGTTCACGATGGCGGCCGCCCGGTTCAGCGCGGATCAGCTCACCGCCGCGGCGGGCGACCACGGTTGGGCCAGCTGCGCGTACGGCGTTCTGTGGCAGCGTCGCCAGCTGCGGCAACGCCTCGGATACGTCCCCGACGATCTGGACGCCGGGCTGGTGGCACCGCCCTTCGGGCCGCCGGCGTTTCCGTCGGTGGAGGACGCGCTCGCTGACGGCCTGCCCGCGCTGGCGCGGCGGCTGCGGATCCTGATCTGGCCGCAGCCAGAGTTCGCGCTCGCCGAGCAGCGCTGGCCGCGGCTGCTCGATGAAGCCGTCAGCCACACCGACTACCGCGCCCGCCTGGAGTCGCAGCTGCGCGACACCACCACAACGGCCCGGGTGAAGATCGACTTGATTGCGGCGCGCGTCGACGCACTGCACGACTACGCCGTGGGCTGCGGCGGGTCGGTCCACGACGCCCAAGTGCGTCGGGGTTACCTGGACGAACAGGCCACGCTGGGACACGCACTGGCCTGGCCGCCCGCCCGCAACGCGCCATGCTGGTGCGGCAGCACCGTCAAGTACAAGAAGTGCTGCGGACGCCCCGGCAGCTGACCCGGCCGGCGTGACCGCTGAGGAACGCGGAGGTCGAAAACGGTCGGCGCCCCTGTCGGGATCAGTCAGGGGAACCGACCCGGCGACGCCCTCGGTCGACGTCGCGCATGAGGGCCTCTGGCGCCGTGCCTCTTGTGAAGGTCTTCCCGGCCGTGGGCCTCGAGGACGTTGTGAACCTTCGCATGCAGACGGAGCACACCCTCAGGGAGAGGGATCCGCGGCGAGATCAGTTCGTCTGTTGGTCATGTCCGCGCGTGGACGGGGTCCTGGCAGTAGGTGCGTGGCAGCCACAGCTGCGACGTCTGCCGGGCAGGGTGGTGTCCGGTGCCTCAGCCGCCGTTGATCGTGGCATCGAGGTTGATTCGTGGGTGACCCGCGGTAGCGAGGTTGACGATTTTCCCGGTGTGGGTCGCTGTCCCTGGTAGCGCGACCTGGTACACGATCGTGCGATTGATCGGGGTCTTCGAGTAGGTGTCGACGGTCACCTTCTGCACCCGTCGACATCCACGGCGGCCGAGCCGCAGTCCTTTGCCTTGGACATGATGAGGGCCACGTCGACGCCGCTGCTGTCGCGGGGCTGCGCGGTGGCGAAGCTGAGGCTGGCGTTCTTGGCGCTCGTCCAGTGCGTCGACCCGCCGGACCAGCATGCGCAGTGGCTGACCGACCACGCCCGGAGTAGGTGACGGCCCCGCCGGTGTCCTCTCCGGCGCATAGACACAGCAAGATCGGCTCCAGAGAATCAGGGCATGCCCATCATCGACCCCCCGCTGGCGATCCCAGCAAAGTCACCGCCGCCCTTGTGCGCGAGGCCCGCTCCCTGCAACGCCGCGCGGACAAGCTCGCCTCGGCGGTCAGGGCAGCCGACGACGACACCACGACCAGGTTGGCTGGCGAGGCCCTCCATGCGGTCCAGCAGCTGGTCCACCAACTCACGCGTCTCCAGCAGACCCAGCAACGCCGCGCTCGGGAGGCTATCCGCCGGGGCCGGTAGCGCCGGCCGGCCAGCTGACCGCACCCCGCGTGACCTCCGGCGAACGAAGGGATGTTGCAGTCGCTACTCGCGGTCCGCGACGGCGAACTGCTACGGTCCACGACCGTGCCCGACCATCCGCTTGCGGCGCGCAGCTTCGGTCGAGATGCTCAGGCGATGAACACAGCGCACGAGGCGCCGGCGCGGCCGTGACATCCATTCAGCCCGAGCTCTGGGTCGACCGCGGCGTGGCGGCTCTCGCGTTCTACGAGTCCGCGTTCGGCGCCAGGGTGCTGCACCGCGTCGGCGAGGGAGATGACATCGTCGCCCAACTCGCCGTCGGCGACGCGGCGTTCTGGATCGCGGCTACCGGGTCGAGCACCGAGCGCCTGGTCCGGCGAGCCTGTGGGGTTCCAAAACCTAGCGCCGAGCTAAGTTTCGATGGTTCAGGCTGCTCGGTGGTATTCGTTGATGAGGCCGCCGAGGATCGGTCGCCGAATGATGGTCACGGGTTCGTCGGTGTGGCTGGGTTGATCGGGTCGTGGTGGGCGGAGTTGCTGACCGCGGTGGGGTTGTTGCGTGTTGTAGTGCAGGACATACTCGGTGAGTGCTCGTCTGAGGTGGCGCTGGCCAAAGATCAGCATTCGATCGGTGAGTTCTGCTCTGCTCGTTCGGACGAACCGCTCGGCGAAGCGGTTCGCCTGCGGGCAGCGAGGCGGAATCTTCACCACGGTGATGCCAGCTGCGGCCAGGACCGTGTCGAAGGAGTTCGTGAACTGGCCGGCCCTGTCCCGGACGAGGAACCGGAACTCGTCGGCTCGATCACCGAGGTCGGCCATCAGATTCCGGTGTCGATCTCGATCACGAAGAACACATAGATCCGCCGTAGCGTGATCACGCAGTCGACGTGGAAGTAGTCGCACGCCAGCATCGTCGATGCCTGTGCGTGTAGGAACTGCCGCCAGCTGGTGTCGGTGTCTCGGATCGGTGCCGGCGATATCTGCAGCCGCTTGAGCACCCGCCGGATCGTCGATGCGCCGACGCGGTGGCCGAGTTTGAGTAGCTCGCCTTGAATCCGTTGGTAGCCCCAGCCCGGATTCTGCCGGGCCAGCCGGCCGATCAACACTGCGACCGCGTCCGCGATCGGCGGCCGACCTGTCCGTCGGGGGTAGGTCCACTTCTTCGCGACCAGGCGTCTATGCCAGCGCAGAATCGTGCCCGGCGTGACCAGCCGATTGCTGCGTGCACCGTTAGGCAGTAACCGGCAGAACGCCGCGAGCACCGCCCGATCGGCCCACTCCAGCCGAGGCTTCAGATTCGTTCGGCGCAGCACCGCGACCTCATGGCGCAGCACAAGTAGTTCGGCATCCTTGGACGCCGATGACCGAGCCAGCAGCGCCAGCCAGCCGGAGAGCCGAACGAGAACCAGGTAGGACAGGCGCAACGACACGGCACGCGATCATGCCCGAACCGCCTGAGACTGCAGCTGTGCCGA
>WNGB01006301.1_pt1 | contig 27908 bp, 24 predicted proteins | sample 5400681 | NCBI WGS metagenome assembly WNGB01 (sample SAMN13153367, study PRJNA577476) | soil metagenome | isolation source: 115 cm soil or saprolite under grassland replicate 2 | place: USA:California | collected 2016-06-15
ACTACGCCCTGTGGATCAATACGTCGGATAAGCCGGTCGGCTACTTCGGGAACGGGAGCTCCACTGTTTCCGTGACCTCGCCGACGGCGCTGGACACGAACTGGCACCACGTCGCGATCACGTACGACAATGCGACGGCCAAGATCTATGTCGACGGCGTCCTGAAGGCCTCGGCGTCGTCGAGCGTGCAACTCACCGCGAATACAGGGGCGCTGACCATCGGCCGCTCGACGGACAACGTCCGGATCTTCGGTGGCCTTCTCGACGAGCCTGCCGTGTACAGGACAGCCCTGACCCAGGCCCAACTCCAGGCTCACTACTCAGCCGCCACTTCCTACGATACGACGCCGCCCGTCGTCACGCTGACCTCACCGGCTGACGGGTCGACGACGAGTGACCATGCGCCCACGCTCAGCGGAGCGGCGGGGACGACGGTCGGAGATTCGGCGACCGTGACGGTGAAGATCTACGCGGGCTCGGGCGTCTCGGGTTCGCCCGTCGAGACCCTCAGCACGACGCAGAGCGGCGGCAATTGGTCGGTCGCCGCATCGCCTCCGCTCGCGGATGGGACATACACCGCCCAGGCCCATCAGGCGGACGGCGCCGGTAACGTCGGCACCAGCAGCGCGAATACGTTCGTGGTCACGTCGGCCGACGTCACGCCTCCCGCCGTCACGCTCACGAACCCTCCGGACGGGAGCTCGGGCTCGGACCCGACGCCGTTGTTCAACGGCAACGCAGGAACCGCGAGCGGAGATCTGCCGACGATCACCCTCAAGATCTGGCAAGGCGTCATCCCTTCCGGCACCCCGATTCAGGTGCTCACGACAACCGCCTCGGGCAACTCGTGGAGCGTCACCGGCTCCGCGCTCTCCGACGGGACCTACGCGGCGCGCGCCGAGCAATCGGATTCGGCGGGCAACATCGGGCTGAGCGCTCCGCACAGCTTTACCATCGGCACGTCGTACCGCGACGAGATCCTCGCCGACAACCCCGGCGCGTACTGGCGGCTCGGGGAAACGAGCGGCACGACCGCAGCCGAGGAGACGGGCGTCAATCCCGGCACCTATCAGAACGGGGTCACGCTCGGCCAGCCGGGCGCGCTCACCGCGGAGACGAACAAGGCCGCCTCGTTCGACGGCGTCGACGACATCGTCAGCGTCCCCTCGTCGGCGTCGCTGAATGCAACGACAGGAGTGACGGTCGAGGCGTGGATCAAGCGATCACGCGCCGGGGCCTGGCAAAACATCCTCGCCAAGCCCGGCAGTGGAGCAGCGGCGGCGCAGAACTACGCCCTGTGGATCAATACGTCGGATAAGCCGGTCGGCTACTTCGGGAACGGGAGCTCCACTGTTTCCGTGACCTCGCCGACGGCGCTGGACACGAACTGGCACCACGTCGCGATCACGTACGACAATGCGACGGCGCGAGCGCAACGTCGAGCGTGTACCTGACGGCGAACACCCAACCGCTCGCGATCGGTCGCACGACCGACAATCTCCGCATCTTCGGCGGGCTCATCGACGAGCCGGCGGTCTACCGCACCGCTCTCTCCGCATCGCGGATCCAGCTCCATTTCGAGAAGGCCAACGCGATCGACAACGTCCCGCCGGTCGTGACGCTCTCGACCCCGGTACAGGGAAGCTCGACGCTCAACACATCACCGCACCTCGCCGGGAGCGCGAGCAAGACGGGCACCGACTCGCCGAGCGTCACCGTCAAGATCTACAGCGGCTCGAGCCCGACGGGGACGCCCCTGCAGACGCTGACCACCTCCTGGCTGACCAGCGGCGCCTGGTCGGTCGACGCATCGGCCCCGCTCCCGCTCGGAACCTACACGGCCCAGGCCGAGCAGACCGATCAGGCGGGCAACGTCGGCCTGAGCACGGCGAACACGTTCTCGATCGTGGCACGCTCGCCCTCGCCCGACCCGCTGACCGCAGGCGCGGGCGATATCGCCGACTGCACGGACACCGGCGTCAACCAGACGGCGGATCTCATCCTCGGTCTGCCCGCGAGCACGCCGATCTTCACGCTCGGCGACAACGCCTACCCGCACGGCTCCGCGAACGACTTCGCCAACTGCTACGACCCGACCTGGGGGCAGTTCAAGACGCGGACGCGGCCCTCGATCGGCGACCACGAGTACGAGACCCCGAACGCATCCGGCTACTTCAACTACTTCCAGGCGCAGCTGGCGCCCTACGGCGCGAGCGCGACCGATCCCAACCGCGCCTACTACAGCTACGACCTCGGCACGTGGCACGTGGCCGTCCTCAACGCCGCCTGCGAGGACGCTCCCGCCTGCAGCGCCTCTGGTCAGGCGGCCTGGCTCGACGCCGACCTCGCCGCGCATCCGAACCAGTGCACGATGGCGATCCTCAGCGCCCCGCGCTGGAGCTCGGGCTCCGTGCACGGCAGCAACGCGACGATGGCCCCCTACTTCGATGTCCTCTACCAGCGCGGGGCAGAGCTTCTGCTCGGGGGCGACGACCACCTCTACGAGCGCTTTGCCCCCCAGGACCCGCTTGGCTTCTACAACGCCGCCGGCGTGCGCCAGCTGATCGCCGGCACCGGCGGCGGCAGCCTGTACAGCTTCGGCACCATCCAGCGCAACAGCGAGGTGCGCAAGAGCGGTTCCTACGGCATCCTCGAGCTCACGCTGCATCCCGGCAGCTACGAGTGGGAGTTCGTCCCCACCGCCGGCAGCTTCAGCGATTCGGGAACCACGCCCTGCCACTGAGCGGCGGTTCGAGCGGGTGAGAAAGGCTAGCGACGTCCGACGACAAAGTGGACGCGTGTCCGAAAGGCGCGCACGGATCCCCACCGCGGGTTCTGGCGGAGCACGCGCCCATGACGCCGAGATCGTTTTGATCGAACCTGCCCGATCGAGCAGCCCGAGCGGCGAACCCTCTTGCGAGCGAGCGCGAGCCGCAGCCCGATAATCCGCGGGACGACGCATTCTGGTGACACCCGCGGTCCTTTGCCGGCGCAGGGGCTGCTGGGCAGGAGCCGGAAGTCCTTGTGGGCACGATCGACGTAGAGCGGGTCCGTGTCGAGGTTGTCGGACTGCGTGTATGCGATTTCACCCCTCTCGGTCGTGCGATGACCGAAGTTGCCGAGGGGGGCGTTCCAGACACAGGAGTCGTGGACACTGTTGCCCTCGGGGGAAAGAGAGCCGAGCGGGTAGTAGGAGTCGACGTTGTAGCGGCAGAGCGCATTTGTGATCAGGCTGTACCGGACAACGTTCATCGAGGAGCCGTGGGGCTCGCTGTATTCGCCCCCGGCAGCCTCCCCCGAGAAGGTCAGGTTCGCCTTGCATCGGCTGCTGTTGCCGTCGATCACGTTGTATTCGATCAGCGACTTCTGCGCGTCCGGGTACATGTGCACGCCGAAGCCGGGGTTGTCGTAGAGATAGCTGTCGACCACGTGTGCATTCCGCGTCGACTCCAGGTAGATCGCGTGCTCGTGAGCATCGTCGCCGCAGTTGTGGATCCGGGTGTGGCTCACCGTCAAGTTTGAAGCGGTGTTCGCCGGCTCAGCCTCGAAATTCGAACCCGCGAGCACGCAGATGCCGGTGAAGCTCGGCCCGGGCTTGTTCCGATTGGTGATGTCGAGATTGCTCAGCGTCACCCCGTCAGCGTTGACCTGCACCGTCGGCGGCGAGACGTCATGGCCGTCGACATCGAGATCCTGCAGCGCGAACTCCGTCGCGCCCGACCTGAGCCAGATGTAACCGAGCAGTCGCGCGCGCTGCCCACTCACGCTCCTCAGCGCCAGGTGGGGAATGCTCGTGCGTAGATTGCCGACGTACGGTCCGCCGAACAAGCACCCGGTCTCCCTCGTCGAAAGGTGATCGACCAGGTACTGGACCGTCGCGTACGGCTTCTCTTCCGAGCCCGGCCACGAATCGCTTCCTTTCGGCGACGCGTACTTCGCGCAGGAACGGCCGGTCGAAGCGATGGCGAGATCGGAGCCACTACCGCTCACGGGCAGGAAGCTGAGCGCTGTCAGCACGCAGCCGCACGCAAGGACCGTTCTCGTGAACAGTGCCACTAGCTCGTGCGGACGCCTTGGGGGATTGAAAAACGCCACGAACAGCCTACGCGCAACGGTAAGAGGTTTCCCCCACGACTGCGGCTGGAAACCTCGTGGGGCAGGGGAGGTTGGTGTCGCGGTCTGCTGCGCATCCTAACGACCTGCCCGGCCAACCTGCCGGATGACTCGCAGGTTGGCTTTACGCGACTACGTTCTCACGGCGCGGAGGCGACGGAATCGCTGGTAGACCGCAGGACTGATGCGCTTCGTCGCCGACTTTGCCTGCCACTCCAGCCACAAGCGCGCCCTGGGCCATCGAGCGCGGCGTGCGTAGGCAGCTGCTCGAGCGGCCGGAGTGGTGCGCCAGATGTTGAAGCGACCCACCGCCAGGAGGCCGTCGGTCTTGCGTTGCGTAGTGATCGGCTCGGAAGTCATCAGGATGCGGTAACCGGCCCTTGCGGCGACCTCCACGACGGGCCGAGAAATCATTCCGCCCGGCACCGACGCGGTCGCCGGCGCCGCGCCGAGAACCTCCTCGAGAATGCCTCGGCTGGTCGACCATTCACGCTCCACCTCCTCGTGCGACAGCCGTGCCATGTACGTCGGATGGCTATGGGAATGACTACCGATCACATGCCCTCGCCGTGCGAGATCCACCAGGTCGCCTGCACGAAGGAATCCCGGTTCGTCGATGAGGCTCGTCACGATGAAGAAATGGCCTCTCCACCCGTGTTGCTCGAGGGCGGAGGCTGCGGCAACTGCGGAAGCTCCGCCGTCGTCGAATGTCAGCGCGACTTCGGGCGGTTGACCCTCTGCACCGAGTGTTCCGACTCTCCTGCCGGTAGCGGCGATCGCGTCGAGATGAGCCGCAAAATCTGTCGGCTCGAGCTTGTAGCGAGCGGCGAGCGGCCCGCTGAAGCCGGTCTCGTCCCGAGCAGCTCGCGGAACGACGTCGTGGTAGAGGAGAACGACGGTCACGCGGCGCCGCGAGCGGCTCGCTTCCACCGCAAATAGGCAGTCAGCCGCGGCTGGCCCCACGCGCGCGAAGAGCGCCCCGACGTGTCGATCGGTTCGGCCGCGCCCGCCGCAATGCGGCGCAAGTCCTCGCCGATCTGCTCGATGTTGTCGTAGACAACCCGCAGTTGGATCACGGTGTGCGACTCGTTGCGCTCGTCGATTTCGCTTGTGTAGTAGGCAAAGACGGGCCCCGTGTCGACGCCCTCGTCGATCTTCAGGAGCGTTGCGCCGACGCGGTCGAGGTCACGGCTCGCAAGCGCCCAGAAGCAGCCGTGCGAGTTCCGGTACTCCGGGCATATGCCGGGGTGCACGACGAACGTCCCGTACCGGGCGATGCCAAAGATCTCGGGTCGGAGGAGGGACTTGCAGGCGGCGACGCAGAGATCCGGCGCGACTGACTCGAGGAAAGCGCGCGACTCGGGGGAGTTCGGATCGGCGGTGACGTGAACGGGCACGCCCTCAACCGGGCGGAGTCGCTCCAGCTCGCGAGCGGCGCGGGCTCGGATCCAGTCGGCATCCCCGCGCGCCAGTCGAAGTCGGTAGAAGATGCGAAAAGCGAGCACGTCGAGTATGCGCCAGCGCGAGCGCCGCCACTCGTGCTTGAGCCGGCGCCACATGTCCCTCGGCTTGTCCTCGATCGCCACGATCCCGACGAGCTCACCGATCGAAGCGAGGTAGGCGGGCAGCACCTGCCGGTTGAACACGTTGTCCTCACTGCAGATCACGGCGGTTCGCATCGGGCTCAGGCAGTCTTCGGGGCTGCATTCCGCGGGAGGGGAAGCCACCCCTCCTGGCGCCCGCGGTCGCTGTGGAGGTACAGGAGCTCGTAGAGCTCTTCGAGGTTTCGGACCGTCGTCTCGAGGTCGAAGTCGAGCTGCTGCCGATCGTGGCCCCGCGCGCCCAGCTCGCGCGCGCGAGCCGGGTCGCCGAGCAAATCGCCGAGTGCGGTGGCGAGCCCGGACGCGTCGCGTGGCTCGACCAGCAGTCCGTGCACCCCGTGCTCGATCATCTCCGGGAGCCCGCCGACACGCGTCGCGATCACCGGCTTTCCGGCGGCCATGTACTCCATCACCGAGAGAGGCGTCCCCTCGAAGTCCGAGCAACAGACGGCGACGTCCGCTGCAGCGAGCAGGTCCGGCACGTCTCTCCGCGTACCTAGCAGCAGGACGCAGCCCTCGAGGCCCTCGGCCGCGATCTGCTCACGGAGCCGCTCTTCCTCCGCACCGTCGCCGGCGATGAGCACACGCACCTCTGGAGTGCGCTCGCGCAATTTGGCGGCCGCCTCGACGAGCAGGTCAAGCGCCTTCTCCGGGCGGAGCTGGCAGACGGTGACGGCAACCGGCGCGGTCTTCTGGATGCCGAGCTCGGCGCGGACGTCGTGGCCCGTCGGAGCTCGAGCCGGAACGGCGTTTGGCATGACGCAGATCCTCTGTGGGTCCACTCCTTCGACCTCGACCATTCTCCGACGGTCGGCGCGCGAGACCGCGAAGAAGAGATCCGACCAGCGGCCGATCAGCTCACGATCCACGAAGGAGCGAAAACGCGGTCCCGCGGCAGTGAACCGCGCTGAAGCCCAGCTCTGCTCGTGGGCGAGCACGACCGGGACCCGAGCAAGGCGGCCGATGAGCGTTCCCCACAAATTCGACCCGAACTTGTGGGCGTGCAGCACGTCCACTTGCTCGCGATGTAGCAGAGCGATCAGGGGCGACCACGCCCAGAGCGCCCACTTCGATCGCCGCTTCAGCGAGAGGACTCGGACGCCGGCCTCCTCGAGCTCGGCGCCGAAGCTTGGTGCGGCGACTTCGCGAGTCGCGCAGAGAATGCGTTCGAATCGCTCGGGATCGAGTCGCAACGCGATCGTCACCGCCATGCGCTCACCGCCCCCGGTGATGTCGGGGTTGTCGATCAGGGTGAGTACGCGTAGTCGTCGTCCTGCCGCAGTGTCCATGGCTCGAATGTCGGCACTCAATGCTCGAGTGTCAGCCGCCCGCCCTCCTGGTCCGATAGGCGTCAGCCCAAGATCCAACCGGACGGACGGCTCGTCGGCGGACGTCCTGAATCGCGCTGGGGTGCGCGCGGAGGGCGACTGAGAGCAACGCCGGCCCGGCCGCCAAGAGCAACCAGAGTTGCTTCTCATACTGGTTGGTCGCGAAGAAGTATGCGACGAGCATGGCGGCCGTCCCGATGAGAAAGCCACGGCTCAGCATGTCAAGCTCGTAGTCGCCGCCCCGAGCAAATGTGTGTGCTGCGCGACGCGCAAGTTGCAGTGATCGTGCGATCACGGTCAGAAAGGCGGCAAGACCGATGACGCCGAGCTCGGCGAGCACTTGAAGGTATGAGTTGTGGACGAGCTCTGGCCGCACGACGAGATCGACGCGAGGAAGATCGATGTTGCTGAGTGTGTACTCCGGCTCGACGACGACGAAGTTGCCGGCGCCGACTCCCGCTACCGGATGGTCTCGCACGACCTGGGACGCGACCGACCAGAGCGTCTCGCGACTTCCGACGTTGTCCTGAGACGAAATCGTCTGGATCGCGACCGGATCCGTGACGAAGGTGTAGTAGGCCACTGCGGCGAGGACAAAGGCGAGGGCGCCGACCGTGATGATCGCTCGGGCACGGCCACCGAGCACGACCGCCAGGGCGAGCGCGACGGTGAGCGCGACCAGTCCCGCCTGCGAGTCCGTCTGCGCGAGCGCAAAGAGGAAGACAAGAGTTGCGGCCGAATAGAGCCACCGGCTGGCGCGCCCACGCAGTGCGACGAACGCGAACCCGGAGAAGACCATCGCCGCCACGACAACCGCGGCCAGCTCGTTCGGATCGTCGAATCCGCCGGACAGGCGGGCGTCATTGACAGACTCGCTCGTACCGTAGACGCCGAAGATGCCGATCAAAGCCGCGAACATCGCCCCCGCCACGAATGACCGCAGGAGCCACCAGAGGTGCCGACGCTCCGTAAATGTCGAGAAGACGATGAACAGCAGGACGGTGCCCTGGGCTAGTCGAAACGCACTCCCGGCGCTCCCGAAGAGCGCTTCGCCTCTTGCCTCTGCCCAGCCCGCCGATGCGATCGCCCACCCGACGAACAGCAAGGCCGCGAACGCCAGAATCGGCTCGCTCCGCGGCAAAAACGGCACGTTGCGCTCGCCGACGAGGATCTTCAGGAGCCAGATCAGTGTAAGGAGGCCACCGAGCAGCTTCACGATCGTGACCCCCCCTCCTTGGAAGGACGAGGTGCCGCGGTCGAAGAAGGTGGCGATGACGAAGAGGCAGAACGCAGCCGGAAGGCTCCTCGCCGCCAGCACGATGAAGACTGCCCCGGCGCCTGCGGCAATCGCTAGTTCGGGCCTCATCGAAGCGGCCAGCCCCAGCGCCAACCCGGTCATGGCCGCCGCCGCGGCCGATACGAGCCGATCGTGGTCCAGAGGGCGCCGAACGGGCGACGACAAGCTAAGGCGGAGGGCTGTCGACAAGCTAGTGCGGAGGGTTGCCGACTTCGAGCCGCAGGCGTTCCACCGCATCCGCCTGGGCGACCCCTTCCGGTTCCTGCGGCGCGGCACGCAAGCCGCTTCGGGCTCGACGATGCCCGGTGAGGACTACGCCGACCGGAGTGATCTCCCGATCTCGTAAGAGCTCGACGATCTCGCGGTAGCGGTCGCGGCGGCTCCGACCGAACTGGACGGCAATGATGACCGCGTCAACGGCGCGCGCGAGCGTGATCGCATCGGCAAACTCTGTCAGTGCAGGAGAGTCGATGATGATCACGTCGCCTGCGCTCTCGAGCTTCTCGATCGCCGACCGAATCCTCGCGACCTCGAGCAAATCGGGCGGCCGTTGTCTCCCGGTCAGAACCAGGCGCAGCCGGTCGCCGAACTTTCCGGAGTCGACGAGGACTTCTGAGACCGAGGCTCTCTCGCTTAGCAGGTCGGTAAAGCCCGCGGGGTGGTCGCATTCGAAGACCCGCGCCACCATTGGACGGCGCAGATCTCCGTCGACGAGGACGACGCGATGCCCGGCCGCCGCCAGCACGATCGCGAGGTTCACTGAGGTCATCGTCTTTCCCTCGCCTTGAATCGCGCTCGTGACGAGGATGGAGCGAGGCGCTTCTGCCGTCGGCTGTTCAACGCCGAGGTTCGCACGAAGGATCCTGTATGCCTCCCACAAGTCGGCTGGGAGCGTGCCGCGCCCGCTGAGGTAAGAGCGGACGACTCTCCGTGACGCGCGCGGCACGCGCGCGAGAACAGGATGCCTGCGCACGAGCGGGTCGTCGGGGGCCAAGCGCGGTATGAGTCGTTCCAGCCCCAGCGCGAGCAGGATGCCGACCAACAACGCCGCCAGTACGGCGACGACGGCGGCCAAGACGGGGCTCTTGCTCGAGGATTTCTCTGGGGGAACCGCTCGTGCAAGCACAGAAACGGTTGGGTCACCCAGGCCTCGGAGAGCCGTCAGCTCGGCAAGCCGGCTTTGCAACAGCCGCGACTCGGTACGCGTCGCACTCGGCAGTCTCGCTTCTATCCGCGCCACTGCTGACGTGATCTGCTGTTGTACGGTCCGTCCGCGCAGCGCGAGCCCGACATTCGCCATCGTGTTCGCGACTAGCGCGGCGCGCTTGGCCGAGTCCTCCTTCGCGACTATCGAGACGGTCGCACTCTGTGTCGTCGGCTTGATGGTGATCGACTTCAGAAAGTCGTGCCGTGTCCAGCTCGCTTGTCCGAGCTCCGCTTTCGCCGCGTCGACGACCTGCGGGCTCTGCAACTGCCTTCCCAACGCATAGACGACCGTGCTGGTTCCACCAGATGACTCGTGAAAGACATCGATGCCGACGAACGCGTCGTTGTCGGACGCGAGCGGCCTCACTTGCATGATCGTCTCCGCTTCGAATTTCTTCCCCGACAGCATTGAGCCCACGACGGCGGCCGTAGCGGCGGTCGCGACAAGGAGGGCGATCGCCACCCAGCGATGGCGGAGCGCGTCGACCGGGTTGACAGCCTCGCGCGGCTCGTCTCGGTGGTCGGTCAGACTGTCCATGAGGTCATAGTCGGCAGGCCATTCAGACTGGGCTTAGGCCACGCGTATGCCCAGCGACGCCGTAGCCTCCACATCTACAAAGGATAGCTCCGAACGCCGTTTCGTCCAGGCAAGTACGTCTAGAACTGGCTCGAAACCGTTAGCCCGCCGGCGCAGCGTTGCGGGGTCGCACGAGCGACAGCACGACGATCCAGGCGTAGCGGCGAAGGGGCGGCGCGAGGGCGAAGAGGGCCGAGTCGACACGGTCTAGCCCGCGCAGAATCGAGCCGAAGCCCCGCCGCGACCCGAATGGATAGGCCGCAAGCGAGACTAGATGGAAGAAACGCGTATCGACGATCTCGAAACGACCACCCAAGAGCTGTAGGTCGCGCATCAACAGCGGATGCTCGTCGTGGGTCCTGTAACCGGGCGTCCGGCGCCGGTAGGCGTTGATCAGTGGGTTATGGCCAAGGGGCTCGAGGAAGATCGCTTTCCCTGTCGGCTTCAGCGTTCGCGCGAGCTCCGCCGACGATCGGTGCAGATCGAGGTGATGGATGATGCTCGTTCCGCAAATGAGGTCGAACGTGTTGTCCTCGAACTCGAGGCGTTCTGCGTTCATGACTCGGAACGAGACGTCCGCGAGCTTGCGCGTGCGCGCCTCTTCTTTCGCGCGGCTGATTCGCTCAGGCGAGATGTCGATGCCGGTCACGCTTGCCCCACGCTCTGCGAGCACGAACGCGCTGCTGCCCTCCCCGCATCCGTACTCGAGCACGTCGGCGCCTGGTGCCGCTGACATGATTCGTGAGTGGTATTCGACGTGGCTCGACTCCGTGACGGCGTAGTACTTCTCGACGGCCTGCCATCGGCCACCGTGCGCCTGGTCGTGGAACTCCTGCTCGCGTGCGTACCTTGCCTCGCTCATCTCCAACCTTCATCGTGACACGCCGCTCGGCAATCGTGCTTGCTGTCTTCGCGGTTGTCGCGGTTTGGCTCGCGGTCAGCGCGTACCTGTTCGAGTGGCCGTCTGACGACAGTGTGCGGCGATCGGACGCAATCGTCGTGCTTGGTCCGGGGCCACACGGTGAGCGCCTGCGGAAGGCCAAGGACCTCCTTCGGCGTCACCTCGCACCTCAGCTTGTCGCTTCGGTGCCGGACACGGAGCAGGGATGGGTGGAGCTGCGCGCCATGTGTTCGGAAGGACGTGCGACTTGCTTTCGAGCACAGCCGTTCACGACGCGTGGGGAGGCACGGCATGTCGCCCGCTTGGCCCGGCGCAACAACTGGAAATCGCTGATCGTGGTCACGTCGCGATATCACGTCGTCCGCACACGGCTGCTCTATGACCGTTGCTTCAACGGCGAGCTCATGGTCGTCGGCGCACGGGCCGGCCACCGGCCGGTCGAAGTGGCGAAGCGAACGATCCACGAGTGGGGCGGCCTCCTCAATGCCGTGATCTTCGAGCGGGGCTGTTGAGGATGAGCCGCGAGGCTCCCGTTGGTCGTAGTTTGGCGCTGCGCGGGCCGCTGCCCCTCGGCTCCGCAATCGGCGAGACGGAGATCCGTGGTTACTACATCGACTTTCGGGCTAAGACCGACATCCCCACGTGGCCGCCGCCGTGGTTTCCGTGGCCCGGCTTCCACCGCTTCATGGGAATCGCGCAATGGGGCCTCGGCGCCTACGAGCGGTACCTGCTCGGGGAGGGAGAAGAGTGGCTGACGGCCGCGACGGCGGCGGCGCGCCATCTCCTCGATCAGCAGGGCCTGGAAGGGCGCCTGCGAGGCGGCTGGCGCGAGCCGCAGGCCGCGACGCACACATTCCGTACCGGAGAGAACTGGCTCTCGGCCATGGCGCAGGGGCAGTGCGTGAGCCTGCTCGTCCGCATCGGCCAGGAGACCGGCGAGCAGGTGTTCCTCGAGCGCGCCCGGGCGGGACTCGAGCCTATGCGCATCTCGACGAGGAATGGCGGCGTGCTCGCCCGCCTGGGGGACGGGATCTTTCTCGAGGAGTATCCGACCGATCCCCCCAGTTTCGTTCTGAACGGCGGGGTCTTCGCCCTTTGGGGAGCGTACGACGCGTGGCGTGCACTCGGAGACGAAAAGGCGGGCGGACTGTTCAGGGAGGCGCGCGAGACGCTGTCTGAGCACATCGCGCGTTGGGACACCGGCTTCTGGTCCCGGTACGACCTCTATCCGCACCGGGTCGTGAACGTGGCGAGCTCCTCGTATCACACGCTCCATATCGACCAACTGACGGCGCTTGTGCGGCTCTCGCCCTCGCCGTCGCTCGAGACGGCTGCGTCCTGCTTCAGGGCTTATGCCAGCTCTCGAAGGAACCGCACCCGGGCGCTGCTGCACAAGGTCGCCTTCCGGGCCCTCGTGCGAAGGCGCCTGGGGGCAGGTTGAGTCGAATCACCTTGCCCGAAGGCGTCGCGACTGCCGGGCGAGCGCCTTGATCTTCTTCGCCGCAGGGCGCCCGAACGCAGCCGCGGCCCATGCTCCGGTCGAAGGGAGGGAGCGGTCGAAGAGCTCGAGGCGCTTGAGGTCGTGGCACGTCGAGGTCCACTCGAGCTTGAACGGGTCGGGCGGACCGAGGAACTCGAAGCGCGCAAGTCCGTCCTCGAACGTGCTCTGGACGACCGAACGGAGCAAGAGCTTCATCGGGGCGAAGCGTGCATACGCCGGGTCGTAGCCGCCCTTCACGAAGTAGTAGGCGCGGGCGTCCTCGAGGCCGAGCTGAAAGGCGAGCGGTCGGCCGTCGAGCCGGAGGAAGCACAGCCGGAGGATTCCGCGCTGCGCCGCCCAGCGAGCCAATCCCGTGTAGAACTCGCGCGTCTCGGGCCGCGAGATGATCGCCGTTCCGGCCGAAGCCTTCCAGCCGGACGGCTCGAGGGCGAATCCCTCCTTCAGCAGCTCGTCGAGGCTCTCGGCGCCGTCTTCGACATCGAAGGTGACGACGCCCTCTTCATCGAGCCGGCGCCTGCGGCGTGCGAGGTCGCGCCGGAGTTTCCCGTCGAGGGATCTCTCATACGCGTCCCAATCCCCTTCGAGCGCCACGAACGGTGGGCGTTCCCAGTCGCGAATGACCGGCCGGTAGCCCGCGGAGACCGCAGCCTCGCGAACGGAACGGAGGCCGGGGCCTCCAGCCCGGAGGTACTCGAGGGTTACGCGCTGGGGGCCCAGAGCTACAAGCGCACGCGACAGCTCGAGCGTCGCGCCGTCGTCGGCCGCCAAGAGATCGAACCTCGGAGTATGGTCGTTGGCCATCGACGCGAGGATCCGGCCGTGTCGGATGAGCGGCAATACCCCGACGAGTGTGCCTTCTCTGCTCACGCTCAAGACGCACGATTCGCCGCTACCGAACGCTCGCCACCAGAGCTCGAACCAGCCGGGTCGCAGGAACGGTGACGCGCCGGCGGCCTCAGCCAGCTCTTCCCACTCCTCGGCCAGAGAATCAAGCGCGTCTCCGAGCTCCATCGAGGTCATTCGCGCTCCTTTGTGACGGCGTGGGCGACGACGGTCGCGATCCTCTCGACGTCCTGCCGACGGAGTTCCTGGTGGATGGGCAGGCCGATCGTCCGCCGCCGCCGCTCCCGAACAGCGGGAAAGCCGTCGGCGTCATGCGACGGGTGGCCGACCGACCAGAAATCGAAGGCATGAATTCCGTGCTTGGACAGAGTCTCGAGCAGAGCGTGCTTGTGCGCCGTGTCGAGCGGAAAGACGAACGGCGACGCCCCCTCCGGGACGCTATCGAACGGCGACATGACCCGGCCCCGCAGGTGCTCCAGCAGCAGCTCGTAGTTCCTACGGCGCGCCGCGGCCGCGTCGACCGTAACCGCCCGCGGGAGCAGGAAGGTCGTCGCGCGGGACGGCCTCGCACCGGGCTCGCCGAGTTCGAACTCGGTGAGCGAAGACGACTCGGCAGGTCTCGGCGAGTCTCGGCTGCCCAGCGGAGCTCGGGATCGCAGCCACGAGAAGTGGCGCCGAGCGGCCGCGCTCAGGCCGAACCCGGCAGCTTCGGACGGCCCGGGCGGCGGTCGGCGAGACATCAGCGCTGCTCCGTCGGGCACGCCGAACGTCTTGTAGAGGCAGAAGACCGCAAGGTCGCCCAGCGAGCCGACAGGGCCGTCGCCGTCGCGGGCGAGCCACGCTTGTGCTGCATCCTCGATCAGCAGGAGATCGCGCTCGTCGCACCAGCGACGCCATCGGGCCGACTCCTGCGGGAACCCGAGGTAGTGGACAAGGAGCAGTGCGCGCGTCCGCGGCCCCACGTGCGCCTCCAGCTCTGCCTCTGTGGGTTGGAGCTGATCACCCCCGGCGTAGAACCGGCACGCAAGCCCTGCCCGAACGAGCGCTTCGACCTCTGATCCGTGGTGGTAGGCGGGAACGAGGATCTCGTCAGAAGGCCCGAGCCCGAGCGCACGAACTCCCTGCCAGAGAGCGTGGCGACCGAGGGCGAAGAGCCGACAGCCCGGCTCCTGCAGCGGAAACGGCAGCTTGCCCCGCCGGCGGAGATATAGCCCGGGCGGGAGCGGCGGCCATACGCTGAGGCGCGTCAGGCCGTTCATGCTCTACCGCGCCGGCTCCGGAACCCAGGCAATCGCCTCGCCGCCCCAACCGGACTCGTACACGACCATTCTCTGAACGACGAGCGGGCCGAAGCCCTTCACCTGTGATCGGTAGGCGCGGATCGCCGTCTGTTTCGCCCACCAGTCCCTCAGGCGCATCGGGGCGACCATCCACTCGAGCGGGCCCACCGACGTCGCGCAGACGCTCGGGTCCGACGGTGTCTGCAACCGATGTCCCGCCGGGGTGCGCAGTGCGATTGCGACGAGGTTCCGGATCCCCTGTCTCGGCGTGAGTCCCTGAGCCCCGGTTCGCCGTCCTCTTCCGATCAGGCGCCAGGTTATGTACGGCTGCTCCGCGTAGAGGGCGAGACGTACGCCGGGCAGGGGCCTTGCCAGAAGCAGGCACGTGAGCCGAGCATGATCGGCCACGGCCAGCGGGAACCCGGGAGTCAGCACGGTGTCGGCTCCCTGTACGGCCTTTGCCACGGAGTCCCAAAGTCGGTCATCGTCGAAATCCTGCTCGTACTCGTAGTCAGCAAAGGGCAGCCAGACGGGCGTCGCTCCGAGCACCTCGCAGGCACGCCGGTCCTCTTCCCTTCGCACCTGCGCGGCTTCGGCCGCCGTCGCAAATCCGCACGCAGCATCCCATTCTCCGGGCGCACCGGTGGAGCTCGGGTCATTGGCGAAGATCGTCACGACGTCTACGCGCGAGCCGGATCGGGTTGCGCGGGCGATTGTTCCACCGAGCGAGAGTGCTGCGTCGTCGAGATGAGGCGCGAGCACGACGACGTGCCGACCGAGGCCGTCGGTCAACTTCGCCCTCCTCATTCGCTTCCGTTCAGCGCTGCGTCGATAAAGCGCACGACTCCGCCCGCTTGAGCCTCGAGCGTCATGTCGCGAGCGAGCTCGAGCCCCGCTGCGACGAGGGCCTCTCGCAGCTCGGGGTCGCTCGCGACCCTCCGGACCGCCTGGACGAGTGAGGCGAGGTCATCGGGCGGAACGAGCAGGGCGACGGCTCCATCCCGCATCGCCGCCCGGACTCCGCCGACGTCCGTTGCGACGATGGGTGTGGCCGTCGCAAGCGCCTCGATGAGTACCTTCGGCACGCCCTCGGTCAGGGAGACGTGAACGAACACGTCCGCGCGTCGATACAGATCCAGTAGCCCCTGATCGAAGGGGACGTAACCGTGGAACTCGATCAGGTCGTCGACTCCCAACTCGCTCGCGCGCCGATGCACGGTCTCCTCGAGGGGGCCACGGCCGACCCACGTGAGCCGGAAGCGATTCGGGTCATCGGCATCGAGTCGAGCGAGGGCTTCGAGCAGAAGGAGTGGATTCTTCTCGGGGTCGAGGCGGCCGACCGTGAGCAACTTGACCTGTTCCGGCCACGGTTCTCCTGAGAGCCCCGGGGCGAGGTCGCGCTCCCTTACGACCGACTCGTTCATCGTCAGCAGTCCCGGTCGGGCCCCTCCGTAGCGACCCGCCAGCTCGGTTCCCTGGACCGTGACGGGCAAGCGCCGCGCCAGCAGGCGGTAGAGGCCGTCGAGGAGCCGGACGAGCGCGACCGACGGCACGCGCTTCCAGCCCCGAATGCGACTGTTGTAGAGGTCGACGCTGTTCTGTCTGACACCGAGCACGACGTGCTTGCGCCGGGCGAGCGCGAGGCAGACGAGCAGCACGGCGAGCGGGTGCGGGCCGAAGGCCCAGACGGCATCGACATGACGGAGTCCGCGCCAGAATCCGACCGCAGTGCCGCCCAGGGCGCCGAGAACCTCGCCGATCTCGCGCAGATTCGAGTAGTGCGGGAGAGCCACGAGCTCGACGCCGGCCGGAAGCACATACTCCGACGGCTCGCGTCCACGCACCGTCCGGCCGAAGATCACGAGAGCATCGAATCGCTGTCCGACCTCGGAGACGAAGAGAAGAAACGAGCGATCTGTAGAGATCCGCTTCTGCGGGCCCTCCTCGGCAAGGTGGTAGACGGCGTCGACGTAAACGCCCAAGCGGTAGCGCAAGCGCGCTTCGCTGCGGCCCGAGCCTGTGTGACGGCTCTCGAGCAGCTCCCGGTCCGGCTCCATCTCGGCGGACGTTATCGTCGGCGCAAGGCCGCGTGGTAGGTTGCCAGCAGTGATGCAGGCTGCGGCGCCCGATCCCCGGCCGCACCCACGACACGGTTGGTTGGCTGCAGTCATTCCGGCGGGGGCGCAGCGATTTCGCGTTGGCAACCGCGAGCTTGCAACGACGCTTTCCGTGGCCGGCGCCGCGTTGGTCGACACCGCACCCGACGTCGAGATCGGGACTCTCGGCGAGCTGCAAGGGGACGCCGACTGTGCCGTCGTCGAGGTCGCGTTCACTCCAAAGCGAGGCCGGAGACGCCTCGTCCGAGGTGTCTCGCGACTCGCCGGCTCTGCGGAGATCCTGCGTCGAACGGCGCACTCTCGCGCGGTGCTCCGCGCCCGGGGCTATCCGTCGACGGCGGTCGTGACCTGGGAACGCGGGGTGACCCTCGGTCACGCTCGTTACGGCTCGGTCCGACGACGAATCGCGCACCGATTCCCGCTGAACGCCGTCGTCGTCGGGAGACGAGCGCATTTCCAACGAACCGAGTTCGACGCGGCGCTGACCGCTGCCGAGGAGCAGCTCGACCGCCCACTCCAGCCGGAGGGTCTCCTGCTGGGCGCCTCGGGGGTCGTCATCGCCATGGGGGACGACTTCGTCCTACGCGTGGCGATCGGGCCGGCCGCCTTCCGGATAGCGGAGCAACGTGCAGCACTCGAGGTGCTCCGGGACGTGGATCCGGGACCCCTCATAGCGGATCGAGTGCCGTGGGTGCTCGCGCACGGGAAGACCGGTCTGACCATCTGGTCGCTCGAGCGCCGCCTTCCGGGCACAACTCCCGGGCCGCGTCTCGTAACTCCGCTCGTCCGGGATTCGCTCGCCTTTCTCCGGGAATTGCACCTGATCGCGAAGGATGAGGCCGATCCCGCAGCGAACGCGGATCGTGCGGATGCGATTGCTCAGCTCTGTGGCGAGCCCACTGGCTTGGCGTTACGCGACTTCGGCGCCTATCTCGACCGACAGCTACTCCACATCCCTCGGGGCTTCTCTCATGGCGATTTCTGGACGGGAAATCTCCTCGTGGGCGCCGACGGGCTTGTTGGAGTCGTGGACTGGCCGGGCGCCGGGGCAGGCTCGCTGCCGGTGCTCGACCTCCTTCATCTCGAGGTGAGCTCGGTTCGCGAGCTGACGGGCCGTCAGCTCGGATCCGCCCTCATGGACGATGCCCTACCCCGGATGCGTGCGGGGGGGAGCGAGATCATGCGGTCGTATTGTCACCGCCTGGGTCTGGACTTCGACGCCGCCCAAACCGAAGCCCTGGTCGGCGCGTACTGGTTGCAGGCGGTGGCGCACGAGCTCTTCGATCCAGATCGAGATCCGAACCAGGCCGCCGATCCGGAGTGGCGGCGTCAGAACATCGAGTTGGTCCTCGATACGTTCACGGAGGCGCGGCCGGTGAAAACACGCCGCCGACCTGCGGGCGAAGCAGTCGGCAACGCCGAGCTCGTGACCGACGCGGCCGCGCTCGAGGCCGCGGTCGACGAGTGGCGCGATCTCGCGGTCGCTCGCTCGAATCCGTTTGTGACTCCGGAATGGTTCTTTTCCTGGCTCCGGCAGGAGGGAGAGACGAGCAAGCCTTTCGTCCCCGTGGTGAGACGAGCTGACGGAGGACTGCTCGGCCTGATCCCATTGGTGATCACGGACAACCGCAGATACCCCGCTCTGCGCTTCGCCGGCGCCGACCTGGGTGACCGGTTCGAGCCTGTTGTGTCCGAGGGTGACGAGGAGGCCCTTGGGCGGGCGGCCGCACGCTGCGTGAAAGAGAGCGACATGGGTTGGGGACTTCTCGTCGCAGACTATGCGGCTGAAGGGGCGCAATGGCTGCACGCGCTGAGTGGCTCTCCGGGCCTCGTCTCGATCCGCTACCACGCTCGGCCAAGCGTCTACAGGTCGATCGCGTTGGCCGGTCACACGTGGGAGACCTTTCTCTCGAGTCTGAGCAGAAACCTGCGTGGCCAGATCGGCCGCAAGCTGCGTGCGCTCGAACCAAGCCGGTTTCGATCCAGGGTGGTCTCGCTATAGCCCGGGTCTGCTGTTGCTTGCGCACACGATCCGTTCCGGGATCGAGGAAGGCGCCACCGAATACGACATGCTGTTGGGAGACGAGCCGTACAAGACGCGCTTCCCGACGAGCGCACGAACGGGCCGGACGGTTGTAGTTACACGCTCTCTCCATCCGAGCCGGGCGATCGTGACGGTGGACGTGGGAATCCGCCGAATGATCCGGGCGCTCCCGTCCGATCTGCACACGAGGATCCGCCGGGCGGCCGCGCCGGTCCTGAAGCGCTGGCCGGTGAAGACGGCGCCGTAACGCCGCAGGTCACGCTCGGCCCGACGCGGCTCGAAGGCGGCCGAGCAGGGTGCGCGTGTCGCCGACGGGTCGCGGCACGAGGTCGCGCAGGCGCGTGCCGAGGGCACGACTGAAGATGATGGCGACGGCAAGGCCCCCTGCTGAGTAGGCGATGGTGGACGCTGCAGCCGCACCCGCACCGCCATGGCGAGGAATCAACAGGAGGTCGAGAGCGACGGTGGCGGCAAAGGCGACGGCCACTGCAATGTTCCCGAGCATGGGTCTGCGCTGGGCCGTAAGCGAGTTGGCGAGCAGCTTCAGAGCGATGATGCCGAACGCTCCCGGCGCCAGCAGGCGGAGATCGGCGATGGAGCCCTGGAACCGGTCGCCGAAGACGGTCACGCACAGGATCGGGGCGGCGATGATCAGCGCCGCGACGAGGGGCACCGTCACGATGACCGCGACGCGAAAGACCATCGCCGTGCGGCGAGCAGCCTCGGCGCGGGAAGCGCGCACGACGTCGGGCCGGATGACCATCATCAGCGCCTCCGGCAGATAGAAGACGGCCTCGCTCCAGGCGACTGCGATGCTGTACAGACCGAGCTCACGCGGCCCTGCGATCGACCCGAGGAGCCACTGGTCGAGGCGGTAGTTCCCCGTCTTCATGACCCGGCCCGCGTGCGCGAGAATTCCGAACCTGACCGCTTCCCCCGCAAGCTTCAGCCGTGGGCGGCCGAAACCGGCAAGCCGCAATCGAACGTATGCAGCCAGGACGATGGTCACGAGGAGTTGTCCCGCGACCCAGGCACCGAGGGCGCGTCCGACCGTCAGATTGCCGGTCAGCGCCAGGGTGGCGTTCACAACCAGCGTCAAGACCGGCGCTACGACGCTGCCGATGTTCGTGATCGCGAACCCGTAGTCGGCTCGGATCAGGAACTGAAGGTAGATCTGGAGGATCAGGACGGGAATGGCGACCAGCGCGAGCAGGAGCAGCGCTCGGCTCGCATCGCCGCCGACGCCGGGGGCCAGCGCGACGAGGCCGCTGACGGCTGCGATCCCGATTCCACCAAGCACTAACGAGAGTAGGAGCGAGTTCGTGGCGAGGGCAGGGCGCGCGCCCGGTTGAAGGCCGGCCAGATTCCCGTTCGCCTCTTCGACTCCGAAAGAGCTCAAAGTCGCTGTCAGCAGCGCGATCGTCGTCAGGAACGCGAGCTGTCCCCGGCCCGTCGGGCCGAGCGAGCGCGCAGTGATCAGCACGTTCACGAGCGACAAGGCTGCGGCTGCGACAGTCGCGCCGTACGTTGTCGCGGCGGCTCTCATGAAGGTTCCCGAGCCGAGAGTCTGGTGCTCCTGGCTTTCTTCGGCCGGGTCGGCAGGTGGGGGCTCCGGAGGGCGGGTCAGCCTAGCCATCTGCGTAAGGTTGGAGAATGCGCCACCGCGTCTCGGTCATCGTGCCCGCTCGGAACGAAGCCGCGTATATCGAGGCTTGTGTTCACTCCATTCGCGAGCAAGAGGTCGACGCCGACCTCGAGGTGATCGTCTCCGACGGACTCTCCTCCGATGACACCGCAACGCGAGCTGCCGGCGCCGGCGCAACCGTCGTCGAGAATCCGGAACGGACCACGCCCAACGCCCTGAACCACGGTCTGGCAGTCGCGAGCGGAGACGTCATTCTCCGTTTCGATGCCCATTCCGAGATGATGCCGGGGTACATTCAGGCATGCGTCCGGGCGCTTGACGACGACCCGACGGCGGTCAACGTCGGTGGCTGGTGCGAGGTCCGAGGAGTGAGCGCCTGGGGCCGCGCGGTCGCCGCTGCGCTGGAGTCCCCTCTCGGCGTAGGGAACCCACGCCTTTGGCGGCGACCGTCGCCGGGCGAGGGGCGACTCTACGTCGAGACGGTCCCATTCGGCTGCTTTCGTGCCCAGGCTCTCCGCGCGGCCGGAGGCTGGAGATCCGATCTCGTTCGCAACCAGGACTTCGAATTGAATCACCGTCTCCGCGTTGCTGGGGGGAGGATCGTTTTCGACCCTTCCGTCTGCTTCGTCTACCGGCCGCGCGAGTCGCTCGGCGCCCTCTCGCGCCAGTATCGCGAGTTCGGACGGTGGAAGGCCGTGATGCTCGCCGGGTCGCCGGACTCGATCCGCCCGCGGCAACTCGCGCCGCTCATCCTCGTGGGCACCACCGGGCTCGCGCTTCTGCCCGGCAAGGCCGGTCTGGCGGGCCGGCTCGGAGCCGCCGCTTATGGAAGCGCGATCGTGCTCGAGGCGCGTCGAACGAAGAGTTGGCGCATTGCGCCTGTGCTGGCGACGATCCATTTCTCCTGGGCTATCGGCTTCGTCGCCGGAGCGGCGCACCTGCTCCGGCGTCGCGTTATTTAGTCGGTATCGACCCGGGGCGCGTTATTTCGCGCCGGACCCGGAGAGGATGACCGCTGCCGTCTTCGCGGCGACGGCGAAATCGAGGATAGGGCCGCGATGCTTGATGTAGTACAGGTCGTACGAGAGTTTCTCCAGGGCGCTTGTTGCGTCCGAGGTGTACCCGCAGCAAACCTGCGCCCAGCCGGTGATACCCGGTTTGACGAGGTGCCGGCGACTCCAGTACGGCACTCTCGCTTCGAGCAACTCGAGAAACTCCGGCCGCTCCGGGCGCGGGCCGACAAGGCTCATGTCCCCGCGGATGACATTCCAGAGCTGCGGAAGCTCGTCCAGACGCGCTTTCCTCAGGACTTTGCCGACTCGAGTAATCCGGTGGTCGTTCTCCTGCGCCCACAACGCGCGCCCCGGGTCCTCGGCCCCGTCGACCATCGTTCGGAACTTGAGCATCTCGAATAGTTGCCCCCCTTCTCCCACCCGTACCTGACGGTAGAAGACGAGCCCCTTCGTCTCGAGCATGATCAGCAGCGCGATGAGCGGGAAGAGCGGCGCGGTTAGCAGGAGCGCCAGAGTCGCCATCACTACGTCCAGCACACGCTTGAAGAAGGCGGGGTACCCGCCCCGATAGAGGTACAGGAGGCTCATGAACCACGTCTGCGAGAGGTGATCGATCGGAACGCGACCGAACGCGTGCTCGTAGAAGTCGGCAAGACCGACGACTCGCAGGTCGAGGCGCCTCACATCGAGCAGGCGCGGCATCGCGATGTCGCGGGCGCTCGCGTCTGCGAAGACGACGATGTCGATGTGCTCCCGAATGACAGCGTCTGCGAGGTGATCCAGGTCGCCTAGCCACGGCCCTCCGGCCGCCTGATCGTCGTCCAAGATCCCGGCGCAGTCGAACGGCAGATCGGGATGCGCCGCAAGCTCTTCGACCAGCTCCAGGCCTCCGCCGGAACGACCCACGACAAGGACGCGCTGACGCGGCTTCCGCATACGCGCTGACGACGAGGTCGAGTAGAGCGACCACACGGCGAACGTCGACAACGTGAGGAAGCCAAGCTCGATGCCGGAGACGTCGAAGCCCGGAATCCAGAAGTCGAGGAGCGAGATGACCGGCGTCGCGAGGATGATCCCCAGCGCGGCGGTGACCGGAATGCCCAGCGCGAGTGGGGAGAGCCACGTCGAGCGCCCGACGATCTCGAGTGCGCTCGCATAGACGACCGCCAGGATGGCGGCGGTGACGAGCCGCGTTGGCCGTTCATCGTGCGCGAGGACGACTGCAGTGCTCGCGGCGAAGATGCAAAGCGCCGGCAGCGCGATCGCTTGCAGATGCCTGAAGGCGCGGCGCCGGCCGGTGATCGAAAAGACACCAGTCCCCGATGCCCAGGGCGCAGCGTCCGTAGTTACCGTGTCAACCGTCTCTTGAAGCACTTGCCGCAGTCCTTTGCGCCGTCTCCAGTGGCGTAGGTAGGTGTGACCGTTCGTGGTCGACGACGTCTTCCAGGATGTCGTCGAGCGTGCGAGTCGGCCGCCAACCGATCGCATCGCGGATCTTCGAAATTGCAGGGATTCGGTGGAGCATGTCCTCGATGCCACGCCCGTAGACGTCGTCGTATGAGAGGAACTTGAGCTCCGACTTGCTCGCCGTCCTTTCGAGCACGCGTGCGGCGAGCTCGAGGATCGAGACACGCTCCATCGAGCCGACGTTGTAGATCTCGCCTGTCAACTCCTTCGCGTCCATCAGGTCCTCGAGGGCGCGAATCGTGTCCGAGACGTGACAGAAGCAGCGCGTCTGCGTCCCGTCGCCGTAGATCTCCAGCGGACTGCCCGCGAGCGCGTGCGAGACGAACCGCGGGATCACCATCCCGTACTGCCCCGTCTGCCGTGGTCCAACGGTGTTGAAGAGCCGGACGATCACGCAATCGAGGTCGCGCTCGTCGCGGTAGGCGAGTGCCAGGAACTCGTCGATCGCCTTCGAGTCGGCGTACGCCCAGCGCCTCGCCGTCGTTGGCCCGTAGACGCGACGCGCATCCTCCTGTAATGGTCGTTCCTCGCGGTGGTCTCCGTAGACCTCCGACGTCGAGGCGACGAGGACGCGCTTGCCGAAACGCGTGCAGTACTCGAGGACGGTCTCGGTGCCCTGGATGTTCGTGAGCAGCGTGTGGACGGGCTGCTCGACGATGAGCCGCACGCCAACCGCCGCCGCGAGGTGGTAGACGACATCGCACTTGTGGACGAGCTCGCTCACGACCGAGGCCGAGAGCACGGATTCGATGACAAGGTGGAAATTCGGATGCGCCTGCAGACGGGCAACGTTCTCGAGTGAGCCCGTCGAGACGTCGTCGAGCGCGTAGACCGTCCAGCCCGAGTCGAGGAGCCGCTCTGCCAGATGTGAGCCGATAAAGCCTGCCCCGCCGGTGATCAGGGCGCTTCGGTCACGACCAGCGTCAAGGTGCAGTACGTCTCCGTTGGACGTTTTCGCGCCTAGCCTGCCAGCCTGTATCCCGCCAACCGGGGTGGTTACGCCATTCGAACCGTGCCGCAAACGATTCTCCCTCCGCCGCAGAGCGCCCCCCGGCGCCCCTCAGTTGTATTCCCCTCTGTTTTTAAGCACTTTACGGAGCATTCGTCAAGTGGATCCTGACGAAAACTAATCAAGTCTTCGAGAACGTGGCGTACCGTGCTTGGCCGATTTCCTCGACGACGATGACCTCTTTCGCCGCGCCCACGCCTCCGATTCCCCTTTCGCGGCTCGTGATCGTGCGCGCCCCTCGAGGCAGTCTAGCCGCGCGCCGTGGAACAAGAGCGCGATTGGTCGTAACATCCGGCTCGTGAAGCACGCAGCCGTCTCGTTCGTCCGCATGTCGCTTTGGAAGCGCGCGTTGCTGTCGCTCTTCGTCTTTCTCGCGGGGGCCGTCGCGATCGCCCCGTCCGCCGGCCCGCCGCGCACGATCGCGGTCGGCGTGAGGGTCGCCGGCATGAACTTCGGCGGCCTCGACGCGGGGCAGGCCCGCCAGCAGATCGTCGCGCGCTATTCGGCGCCGCTCCGGCTCCGGCTCGGAAAGGAGCGCTTCAGCGTCTCGACGGCGCGCCTCGGCCTTCGCGTCGCGGTCAACGACGCGGTCTCCCGCGCCCTTCGCGCCAAGGCCGGAGACGACATCGCCGTTCGCGTCCGCTTCGACCGGAAGCAGGTGCGCAGCTATGCGGCCGCGCTCGACGAGCGCTTCGGGATCGCCCCCAAGAACGCCGAGGTCGAAGGTCTCGTCGACGGGCATCCCTCGATCAGCGAGTCGAAGTGGGGCCGGGCCGTCCGCCGCGGGACGATGAGCCGCGCGATCGGCCGCCTGCTCCAGACGCGCATCCGCCCCGTTCTGCCCGTCGTCCTGAAGCCGCTCAAGCCGACGGTCAGCAAGGCCCGCTTCGGGCCCGTGATCGTCATCCGGCGAGGCTCGAACCAACTCGATCTCTACAACGGCGAGCACCATGTGCGCGGCTTCCGCGTCGCGACCGGACGCTCGCAGTACCCGACTCCGACGGGGAGCTGGCGCATCGTCGACATGCAGCAAAACCCTTGGTGGCGACCGCCCGACTCCGACTGGGCGCGCGGGCTGAAGCCGATTCCGCCCGGGCCGGGGAACCCACTCGGCACGCGCTGGATGGGCCTCTCCGCACCCGGTGTCGGCATCCACGGCACCCCCGACGCCGCGTCGATCGGCTACTCGGCCTCGCACGGCTGCATCCGCATGTTCATCCCGGACGCGACGTGGCTCTTCGACCACGTTCGCATCGGCACCCCGGTCCTGATCGTCGATTAGGAGCGAGCGCTGGCGCTCGTCTTCGCCATCTTCCTGGCCATCTTCGTGCTGCCGACGGGCTGGGGCGTCGCGGCGATCCTCGTCGGGATGACGGTCGAGGTCGGCGAGGCTGCGTTCTGGATCAGGCTCTCGCGCCGGGGCCGGCCCGTGATCGGGGCCGAAGCGCTCGTCGGCCGCGAGGGAGTCGCGGTCAGCGCGTGCCGGCCCGAGGGCCAGGTCCGCGTCGGGGGCGAGCTCTGGCGTGCGCTCTGCCTCGAGGGAGTCGACGCCGGACAGGCCGTCGTGGTCGAGAGCGTCTCGGGGCTGACGCTGCAAGTGCGCCCGAAATAGACTCAGGCTCGTGGCCAGGATCGACGAGGTCTCGGTCGAGGAGCAGCCGCTCGAGTGGGATACGCCGCTCTTTCGAACCGCCGTGGCGCAGTTCGAGGAGGCGCTGACGCACGCTGACATCGATCCAACCGCCTCCGAGCGCCTCCGTTACCCGGAGGCCGCGGTCATGGTCAGCATCCCGGTGCGGATGGACGAGGGCAACCTGGCCGTCTTCCCCGGCTATCGCGTCCTGCACTCGAGCGTGCTCGGCCCGACGAAGGGCGGCATCCGCTACGACCCGCACGTCTCGCTCGGCGAGTGCGCGGCGCTCGCGATGTGGATGACGTGGAAGTGCGCGCTCCTGCGGCTTCCGTACGGCGGCGCCAAGGGCGGCGTGCGCTGCAACCCGCGGGCGCTCTCGCTCGACGAGGTGCAGCGCCTGACGCGGAGGTTCACGATCGAGCTCTTGCCCGTGATCGGCCCCGAGAAGGACATCCCCGCTCCGGACATGGCGACGAACGAGCAGACGATGGCCTGGATCATGGACACCTACTCGATGCAAGTCGGCTTCGCCGTGCCTGAGATCGTCACCGGGAAGCCGATCGCGATCGGCGGGTCCGTCTTCCGCAGCGAGGCGACGGGAGCCGGCGTCGTGATGGTCATCGAGCGCGCCTGCCAGAGGCTCGGCTGGCCGCTCGCCGAGCAGGCCTGCGTCGTCCAGGGGTTCGGCAACGTCGGCGGCATCGCGGCCCGGGATCTCGCCGAGCGTGGCGCCAGCGTCGTGGCCGTCTCCGACATCTCCGGAGGCGTCTACAACGAGCACGGGCTCGAGCTCGCGGCCGTGCAGGAGTGGGTTCGCACGCACGGCTCGCTCGCCGGCTACCCGGACGCCCAGCACGTCTCGAACGCCGAGCTGCTCGAGCTCCCGTGCGACATTCTCGTCCTCGCCGCGCTCGAGGAGCAGCTGACGGCCGAGAACGCGCCGCGGGTCGAGTGCAAGCTCGTCGCCGAGGGAGCGAACGGCCCGACGACGCTCGAGGCCGATGCGATCCTCGCCGAGCGCGGGATCGTCGTCCTGCCCGACATCCTCACGAACGCGGGCGGCGTCACCGTCTCCTACTTCGAGTGGGTCCAGGATCTCGGCCGCATCTTCTGGGATCGCGACGAGATCCGCGCCAAGCTCGCCGACAAGCTCAGCGGCGCCTTTGACCGAGTCTGGGATCTCGCGGGCCGCGGGCATCTCTCCCTGCGCAGCGCCGCGCTCGTCGTCGCGATCCGGGAGGTCGCCGCCGCGCTCGATTCCCGAGGCATCTACCCGTGAGCCGGGTTCGGGAGGCGATGGTCCCGGAACCTCGCACCCTCGAGGCCGAGGCGCCGGCGGCGGAGGCGGGGCAGCTCCTCGCGCGGCCGGAGGTTCGGGCCGTGTTCGTGTGCGAGCAGGGCCGCCTCGTCGGCGTCGTCACGCGCAAGACGCTCGTGCGCGAGGTGGTCGCGCCCGGACGCGACCCCAGGACGACCCCGGTCGGCGAGATCGCCGAGGAGCCGCACTACACGATCGACTCCGACCTCGATCTCGAGGAGGCGTTCCACTTCCTCGAAGATCAGGATGCCGAGCGCGTGCCCGTCGTCGAGGACGGACGGCTCGTCGGAGTCCTCTCGCGCGAGCTGCTGCAGCGGCGGCTGGCCGAAGACGAGCCGGCAACAGAGGAGAGCTAGGGCAGTTCGAATCCGAGCTCTCGCAGCCACTTGACGTAGCTCCGCAGGAAGTCGAGCGCTTCGTCGGCGAGCGAGGTCGCGGCTTCGTGGACGATCTTCGGATCGACGTCGACGTACCCGTGCTGAGCGGCGTTGCGCGCACGGTGGCACTCGATCAGGCGCTCGCAGCGACGAGCGCTGATGACGCCCAGATCCCGAAGCCGGCGCAGATTCTGCGGGCGGTCCGGGCCGGTCGCCTTCTCTGCTGCTACCAGCCCCTCCTCGGCGAGCTCGAGCAGGATGTTGTCGACGATCTCGAAGGGGCGCTCCAACGGGTAGACCGCTGCGTTCAGGTCTGCCGTCGTCCTGCTCGTGAGGGCGCGGCGGTACTCGTCCAGCGTGATGCGTTCGGCGTTCTCCCGCAGAGCTCGAACATGGGGCGGGAGCTCGACGATCCTGCCTGCGATGGGGCGAGGAAGGGGCTTCGCCATCAGATGACGCCAAGCTCCTCGAGCGCGGTCCAGGCGTCCTTGGTCAGCTGCTCGTCCGCTTGCTCGGCCAGGTCGCGAATCTCCGTCTCTTGCCTCTTCAATTTCCGCCACTCTCCATCCCGGGCGACGAGCACACGCCCGTCGCGGAGGACGTCGGCGAGGAGAGAAGTCGCGGCGAGAGGATCCCCC
>WNGB01009819.1_pt1 | contig 27885 bp, 35 predicted proteins | sample 5400681 | NCBI WGS metagenome assembly WNGB01 (sample SAMN13153367, study PRJNA577476) | soil metagenome | isolation source: 115 cm soil or saprolite under grassland replicate 2 | place: USA:California | collected 2016-06-15
TGGACACCACGTCGGGTGAGGTCCGGGTCGGCAAGGTCCCGTCGCAGCCGCTGAACGAGGCCGCGGCGGTCCTCGCGGGACTCGACGGGGTCGGTGTCGACAGCCGCGCGGTGCGGCGGCTCGTGCACGGCACGACGGTCGGTACCAACGCCATCCTCGAGCGACGTGGCGCCCGCGTCGCGCTCCTCACGACCGCCGGATTCCGCGACCTCATCGAGATCGGACGCACCAAGCGCAATATCCCGGCCCTGTTCGTGCCGACCTTCGTCCGGCCGCGACCCGTGGTCGAGCGCCCGCTCCGGTTCGAGGTCCACGAGCGCATGCTCGCCGACGGCACCGTGCTCCATCGCCTCGATCCCGCCCAGGCGGCGCCGGTGCTCGACGCCGTCGCCGCCGCCACTCCGGACGCCGTCGCGATCTGTCTCTTGCATGCCTACGCCAACCCCGCGCACGAGCGCCGGCTCGGGGACCTGGTCGGCCGTCGCCTGCCTGGCGTTCCCGTGTCGCTGTCCTTCGACGTCGTGCCCGAATACCGGGAGTTCGAGCGGTTCTCGACCACCGTCCTCAACGCGTACCTGCAGCCGTTGATGGAGCGCTACCTCGGTGACCTCGAGAAGCGCCTGTTCGAGTCCGGCTACGCGTATGGCGTCCTCACGGTGGGCTCGAGCGGCGGCATGATGACGGTGGACACGGCGCGCCGCTTGCCGATCCGGACGATCGTGTCGGGGCCGGCCGGCGGGGTGAGCCAGGCGTGTTTCCTCGGGCGTCACGCGGGCCTGGCCGACTTCATCACGTACGACATGGGCGGGACCAGCACGGACGTCTGCCTCGTGCGCGACGGGGCGCCGGCGATGAGCACCGACGGCGAGATCGGCGCGTTCCCGGTGAAGGTGCCGCAGATCGACATCCACACCGTGGGCGCCGGCGGCGGCAGCCTCGCATGGCTCGACGTCGACGGCAGCCTGCAGGTGGGCCCGCGCAGCGCCGGGGCGCGCCCGGGTCCCGCCGCCTACGGATGGGGCGGCCGGGAGGCGACGGTCACCGACGCCAACGTCGTCCTGGGCCGGATGAGCACCGAGCGCCTGCTGGGCGGCGCCATTCGCCTGGATGGCGCCCGCGCGCGAGCGGCGGTGGCCGCCCTCGCTTCGCTCATGAGCGGCCTCGGCGTCGAGGCACTGGCCGAGGGCATCGTGCGCATCGCGGTCGCGCGCATGACGTCCTCGATCCGGGAGATCACGATCGCGCGTGGCCACGATCCGCGCGACTTCACGCTAGTGGCCTTCGGCGGCGCCGGCCCGATGCACGCGGCGCTCATCGCCGAGGAGCTGGCCGTGCCCCGCGTCCTGGTGCCCCGCTATCCGGGTAACTTCTCGGCGCTGGGGCTGCTCGTCTCCGACGTCAAGCACGACGACGTGCGCACCCGTGTCGGTCTCCTGCGCGAGCGCCGGCCCGCGATCGAGGCGGCGTGGGCGGAGATGGAGGCCGCCGCCGTCGAGCGCCTGGTCGCCGAGGGCTTCACCCCGTCCGCCCAGCGCCTCGAGGGTATGCTCGACCTTCGCTACCTCGGCCAGGCGTTCGAGCTGACGGTTGCGCTGCCACGAGGACCGCTCGACCTCGACGCGATCGCGCGCGATTTCCACGAGCGGCATCGCGCAACCTACGGCCACGCCGATCCCGCCGGGCAGATCGAGCTCGTGAACATCCGCCTGACCGCGCGCGGCGTCGTGGACAAGCCGCCGCCGCGCCGCGCGCCGCGCGCGGGCGTCGAGGGCCGGCCCTCGGGCGCGCGCGCGGCGTGGTTCGGCGGACGGGAGCTGCGTGTGGACGTCTACGAGCGCGATGAGCTGCCGTCCGGGACGGCGCTCGGGGGACCGGCGATCGTGGAGGAGTTCGGCGCGACCACGGTCGTGCCGCCGGGGTGGGGGATGACGATGGACGACCTCGGCGATCTGCTCCTGGAGCGAGCATGACCGGGCCGCCGGCCGCCGTGGACCCCATCACCCTCGAGGTGATCCGCGAGGCGCTCTCGTCGATCGTGCGCGAGATGCGGATCACGCTCGTCCGCACCGCGTACTCCTCGATCCTCTACGAAGGGGAGGATTTCTCCTGCGTCCTCATGGATGGCGACGCCCAGATCGTCGCCATGTCGCGGGGTCAGGACCATCCGCTGCACATCGTGCCCATCGCGTGGTCCATGCGGGCCGTGCGCGACCGCTTCGGCGACGACATCCACGAGGGCGACGTCTTCCTGCACAACGACCCCTACACGGGCGGGACTCATCTCAACGACGTCGCGATGATCTATCCGATGTTTGCTGGGGGCGCGGACGGACGGCGTGAGCTGTTCCTCTTCCCGGTCGTTCGCGCCCACTGGGGCGACGTCGGGGGCATGAGCCCGGGCAGCCTCTCCGGACGCGTGACCGAGATCTACCAGGAGGGCGTCCGGATGCCGCCGATCCGGATCTACGAGCGCGGCCGGCCGAACGAGGCGGCGCTGGAGCTGATCTTCGCCAACGTGCGGGGCCCGGAAGAGCGTGAGGGCGACTTCCGCGCGATGCTCGGCACCTGCCGCAAGGCGGCGGAGCGGGTCGAGGCGCTGGTGGCCCGATACGGGCGCGCGCTGCTCCAGGCCGCGATCGCCGAGCTCCTCGACCGGGCCGAGCTGCGCATGCGCCGGCGAATCCGGGAGCTGCCGCCTGGCCGCTACGCCTACGAGGCGTACCTCGAGGGCGGCCGCGAGCGCCTGGAACCGCTGCGCGTCCGCGCGACCGTCACCGTGGAGGCCGAGTCCGTCACCGTCGACCTCACGGGCACCGCGCCGCAGACGGCGGGGCCGACCAACGTCGGTCCGGCGATGGCCCCGACCGGCGCCTTCACGATCCTCAAGTCGTTCCTCGACCCCGGCGGCGAGATCAACTCGGGCGCCTTCCGCCCGCTCCGCGTGCTGGCGCCGGAGGGCACGGTCGTCAACGCGCGGCGGCCCGCGCCGTGCGGCGGGATGGTCTTCTACGAGTACCCCGCGGCCGGCACCGGGGCCTTCGAGGGCGGCGACGGCAACAACGCCGTCCGCGCGTTCACGGAGAGCGACATCACGACGATCCAGCCCGTGGAGGCGATCGAGCAGAAGTATCCGCTCCGCGTCGAGCGCTGCGCGCTCCGCGTCGGCTCGGGCGGCGACGGCCGCTGGCGCGGGGGCGTGGGATTGATCCGTGAGGTGCGCGTCCTCGCGCCCCACGCCCTGCTGTCCGTGCTGGCCGAGAAGGGCGTGCTGCCGCCCTACGGCGTGTGCGGTGGCGTCGCGGGCGCTCCGAACCGCTTCTACGTCAGGCGTGGGGAGGCGCCGATCGACCCGTCGCCGCTGCCCGGAAAGGTCAGCGGGTTCCCGCTCGACGTCGGAGACCTCGTGATCATGGAGACCTCCGGCGGCGGCGGTTACGGCGACCCGCTCGAGCGCGATCCCGCCCGCGTCGCTCGGGACGTGGCCGAAGGGATCGTGAGCCGGGCGGTCGCCGCCGCCGTGTACGGTGTCATCTGGAGCGGCGAGACCGTGGATGAGGCGGCCACGCGTGAGCGGCGGCGCGCCCTCGACGCCGCGCGGGTCCACGTCGAGGTCCACGCGACCGACGGGGTCGACGAGACGCGGGTCTCCGGCATCGTCCTGCCACGAGCGTTGGCCGAGCGTCTGGGCGCCGACGTCGGCGCCGTCCTCGAGCTCGTCGATCCGCACGGCGCCCCGCTGCGTCTCTGGGTCTCGGCGATCGAGGACGACGGGCAGCCTCTCGTGTCTGCCACGACGCTCGACATGCTCGGACTCGCGATCGGAACGAGCGTGGAGGTCCGCGTCCTCGTGCCCTCTCGGCGCTGATCGACGGTGCCGGCGTCGATCTTGCAGCCACTGGACTGTGCACGAAATATTCATTGTGGGAGGCGCACAATGGCGAGGAAGTACGGTCGAGCCGCGTCGAAGACGGTCGAGCGCGCGATGCGCAAGCGCAAGCGCGGATCGCTCAAGAGCGGGAAGAGCGGCAAGCGCGTCACCAGCCGCAAGCAGGCGATCGCGATCGGGCTGTCGGAAGCGCGGAAGAAGGGCGCCAAGGTCCCACGCAAGCGCGCCGGCGGTCGCCGGAAGAAAGCCGCCTAGAGATATTCCGGCTGCACGCTCCCCCAGAACTCCGGGTCATGACCGGGAAAGATGCGGGCGCCGGTGAGACGGGCCAGCGTCTTCAGCCGCTTGATCGAGTGCAGCGCCAGCGTGGGGTTCCAGACCACGCCGGGCACGCGCTCGCGCTCGACGTGCTCCCGCCAGTAACACGCGTCGCCGGCCAGGATCACGGGACCGTGCTGGGGAAGCTCCACGAGCAGCGACTGATGCCCGGGGGTGTGGCCGTCTGATCTGAGGACCGTGAGCCCGGGCGCCAGCTCGGTGTCGCCGTCGAGCAGGCGCCAGCGATACCCCGGCAGGTCGAAGTTCTTCCGGTAATAGAACCCGGCGAAGAACGACGCGGGGTAGTGCGCGTACGCGTACTCGTCCTTCTGGACGATCAGCTCGGAATCCGGGAAGAGCTCGGCGCCGCCCGCGTGGTCATAGTGCAGGTGCGAGATCACCACCATGGCCACGTCGGCGGGCGCCAGGCCGAGCGCCCGGAGCCGGTTGACCAGGAGATCCGCCTCCTCGAACCGCGCCAGCGGATCGGTTCGCCGCAGCCCCGGCAACGCGCGCGGGGAGAGGCCCGTGTCGAAGAGGACGTTGCCCTCCGACGTCCGGATCAGGTAGGCGGGGATGGGGATCTGGGTCGTCGCCGACGAGAACTCGCCGTAGAACAGGAGCGACCGTTCCGCCCCCATGAAGCCGTTGTGCAGCGGATGCAGACTCTTGACCGTCATGACGCCGATACTAGCAGGACCGGCCTTTCGAGCGCGGGCTTCGCCCGCGCAATCGGTCCTCGGGGGAGGCAGGGAGGAACGCGCCGTCAGGCGCGTGACGACCGTCGGAAGGGGGGCGAAGCCCCCCTCCGAGGAGCTAGAATGCGGCCATGGATTTCGCGCTGACCGAGCAGCAGGAGCTGATCCGCAAGGAAGTCGCGACGCTGGCGCGGTCGTTCTCCGCGGACTACTGGCTGGAGAAGGACCGGAAGGCGGAGTACCCCTGGGAGTTCGTCCGCGCCTTCGCCGCCGGCGGCTGGCTCGGCGCGATCGTGCCCGAGGAGTACGGGGGCTCGGGGCTCGGCGTCACCGAGGCCGCGCTCGTGCTGCACGAGATCTGCGCGGCCGGCGCGGGGACGAGCGGCGCGTCGCCCATCCACTTCTACATGTTCCCGCCGATGCCGGTGATCAAGCACGGCGCCGAGGCTCTCAAGCGGCGCGTGCTGCCGTCCATCGCGACCGGTGAGATCGTCATGTCGTTCGGCGTGACGGAGCCGAACGCGGGCACGGACACCTCGCGGATCGAGACCCGCGCCCAGCCCCACGCCGGAGGCTTCGTCGTTCACGGCCGCAAGGTGTGGAACACCAACGCCCAGCACGCGACGCACATCCTGCTCCTGGCGCGGACGGCGCCCCGCGATCCCGCCAAGCCGTTCGCCGGCCTCACGCTGTTCTTCACGCCGTTCGATCGCGCCAGGATCGTCGTGAAGGTCATCGAGAAGCTCGGGCGGGCGGCCGTGGACTCCAACGAGATCTTCATCGACGGCCTCGAGGTCCCCGCCGAGGACGTCGTGGGCGAGGTCGGCCGCGGCTTCTACCACCTGCTCGATTCGCTGAACCCGGAGCGGATCATGACGGCGATCGAGGCTGTCGGCATCGGCCGGGCCGCGCTCGAGCGCGCCGTGCAGTATGCCAAGGAACGGATCGTGTTCGACCGGCCCATCGGCCAGAATCAGGCCATCGCCCATCCACTGGCGACCGCCTGGGCCAAGCTCGAGACGGCCGAGCTGATGTGCCTCAAGGCCGCGTGGCTCTTCGACCACGGCCGTCCGTGCGGCCCGGAGTCGAACACGGCCAAGCTCATGGCGGCGGAGGCGGGCTTCGAGGCCTGCGACGTCGCCGTCCAGACCCACGGCGGCTACGGCTACGCCAAGGAATTCCACGTCGAGCGCCTGTGGCGCGAGGTTCGCCTCTACAAGATCGCTCCCGTCTCCCAGCAGATGGTCCTCAACTACCTCTCCGAGCACGTCCTGGGGCTGCCGAAGAGTTACTGAATCGTCGGGTGGGGTGGTTCGTCTGACGAGGTGAGCCCATGCGGAGGCTCCTTCGTCGCCGCGTGATCGGGCCGGCGGCGGTCGTCAGCGGCCGTCGTGTCGGGCCCGGCGTGGTACCTCCTCAGCGAAGAGCGCCGCATGGGCTCGCTGCCCATCCGGTCGTCATTCCGACACGCTCCTGGCGGGGTTCTGGCTCAGCCGGTGATCCTGCGCCTCATCGAGCGTGCTGAGGATCGCCGCGATGGTGGCCAGGCCGAGCCCGAGGGTGATCCCGCCGAGGACGTCCGACGGCCAGTGCGCGCGCAGGATCACCCGCGCGAGCCCGACCAGGATGATGCACGCCACGGCCATCGCGCGCACGAGGCGGCGGCGCCCCGGCGGCAGCGAGCCCGCGAGATAGAGAATCGCCCCGAAGAACGCCGCGGCCGCGGTCGCGTGGCCGCTCGGAAAGCCGAAGGCGGGGCCTTCCGGACGTGGGCGGCCAACGGTGATCTTCAGCAAGCCCTCCACTATCGGCGCGGTGATCATCAGCCCGATCCAGATCCACCAGCGCTCGCGCGCACGCTTGAAGACCAGGAAGAGCAGGAGCGTTGCCGGGAGCAACAAGCGCCATTCCCCGGCGCGGTTGACGATTCGCATGAACCCGACGACGGTGGGCGACGCCCAGCCCAGCAGTCCCTCGCGCACGGCCGCATCGGCCGGGAGCACGCCCACGAGGAGGGCCGCGCCCGCGAGCGCCACGAAGAAGGCGGCGAGAACGATCAGCACTGCGCGCGGATACAGCAGCGGCATATGCCGATTAAATCACGTGGCACGGCTATCCCGGAACGATGATGTGATCAAACCCCTCGGCATAGGAAAGCGTCTTCTCCTTCCCAAGAATCGCCGCTCGATTCCGCATGCGAACCTCGACGGCTTCGAAGTCGGCGATCTGGCTCGCGTGACAGCGGATCGCCTCGAGCTTCAGCTCCATCGTGTCAGTGATGTCGATGACGAGGCGCGGGTGCTCCCACTGAATCGTATAGACCTCGGATACCTTGTGAGGCTCGAATTCCGGCACCAGTTCGGGAAACGCCAGATAGTCTCGCGCAAGCGGGTAGACGCAGTCGAGCACCACCCGCCCTGTGATCCGGTGGTCTCGATGCCAGCCTGGGAAGTTGTTGTACGTGCGGTGCGGGTTCAGGGTGATGATGAGATCGGGTCGCCACCGCCGAATCTCGCGAGTGACGTCACGCCGCAGCTCGCGTGTGTCCTCGATCTCACCATCCTCGTAGCCGAGAAACTGGACGTGCCCGACTCCGAGGGTCCGGGCAGCGCGTCGCTGCTCCGCTTCTCGGATCGCCACCAGCTGCTCGGGCGTGACCCCGCGGTCAGACGATCCCTTGTTGCCATTGGTCACGATGACGTAGGTCAGCTCCTGACCTTCCTTGACGAGCCGGGCCACGGTGCCGCCGGCCAAGAAGTCAGGATCGTCGGGATGCGCGGCGACAAACATCGCCCGTCCATCGGCTGTGGTCATGAATCTCCTCCTCCGGGCACAACGCGAGCGGACAGGGCATTCGCGCGCCGGCGGCACTGCGATGCTGTCACCGCGAGCAGTCCAGCACCGAACAGGAACGGAGCAGAAAGGTCGATCGCGTCGGCGAGCGCGCCCATGACGAGAGGGCCCACGATGTGGCCGCCATCGCCCATCATCCGCAGCCAGCCAATCGCGACGCCCTGGTGTGTGCGCTCGACCTGATCGCTCGTGAGCGCCGTCGGAATGCTCGTGACCAAGCCCGCCGCCGCCCCCAACGCAAAACTCCAGATCCCGAGGAGCCCTGGGCGGGTCAGCAGGGGCATGCTCCCGAGCAAGCCGGCATAGGTGAGCAGCCCAGGAATCAACACGCGCATGCGCCCCCACAGATCCGAAACGCTGCCTCCAAGCCACAGCGCCATGAGCCGTCCGAGCACGCTCAGGCTGACGAGAAGACCCACGGCCTCCGGCCCTATGCCTCCGCGCTTGACCAGGTAGAGGGGCAACAAGAACACGAGCACTCCGGTCTGGATCGCGGTCAATAGAGCACTGGTCATCCCCATGAGAAGCACACCGGGCACGCGGAGGACAGTTCCCAGGAGGTGCCTGTCGCCTGATCGAGGGGGAGTCGTTGCCGCGTTCGCTGGGAACGAAGCCCAGCGCGCGACCGCAACCATTGCCACGACCATGCACGCCGCCTCGAACAAGAACGGACTCGCGACCCCCATGCCTTGATAGGCCCAGCCGCCAGCCGCGCTGCCCACCAACAGTCCCGCTGTCTCACTCATCAATAACAAGCTGACCGCCCGCCCTCGACGCCGCGCCGGCCGAGCGACCATCGCGGTCGTCGCGACGGTCGCGAACATGGCCCAGCCCGCGCCGCCCAATGCGCGCAGGCCAAGGAACAGGTCATAGCGTGACGTCGAGATGCTTGCGACATCAACGAACGCAATCACCAACAGGCCGCCGATCATGAGCCGGCGCCCGAAACGGCCGAGCAGGTGGCCGGTCGGCACGTTGGCGATCCATTTCCCCGCACCGAACACGACCGGGATCAAGGTCACCATCCGGTAGTTGGCGGCGAACACCTTCTCCAGATAGAGCGGCATCGATGGGCGAAGAACGCCCTGACCCACGTTGAACAAGAACGCCGCCGCGAGCACCGCGACCGGCACTCGCTGCGCGGGCTCAACGTGAGGTGATTTCACCGTCCTCGGCCTCCAGGCATCGGCAAGACCCAGAGTCACGTCTCGTGGCTGACATCAGCATTCGCTGGGAGACCTGTTCGAGTTGTTGCCGGAGCGCTTCCAGCTCCGCGATCCGATCTTGAACGGCGGAGAGGTGCTCCCGAACGAGCGCGAGAAGCCGCGGACGGAGCGGCGTGCGCCGCCCGCCGTTCAGCGCGCTCGTCAGGATCTGCAGCCGCTTAAGGGGGAGTCCCAACGAGCGCGCACGGCTGATGAAGCGGAGCCGTTCCACGGCCGACTCGTAGTACTGTCGATAACCTGACGCGGTGCGGTCGGGGACCGGCAGCATCCCGATCTCTTCGTAGTAACGAATCGTCTTCGCGGCCAGGCCGATCGTCTTGGCCACCTGGCCGATGGTCAGAGGATGCGCCATCGCCTCGCCTCCTTCTGGAACGCGTGGCCGACGATACACCTTCCAGCGACTGGAAGGTCAAGGCCGATGGAGGTAATGCACGCTCACGGGGCCGGTGCCGTGCTCCTGGATGATCGTCTCCTCGTTGGTCCAACCGAAGTGATGGATGTGCGCCGGCATCTCGAAGATGCTGCCGGCGGGAAGCGCCTTGCCCTTCGTCGTATCCAGCGTCTCTCCGAGCCCCATGTTGAAGGTGCCCGAGATCACCGTCACCGTGACTTTGATCGGATGCCAGTGCGCCGGAATCCTGTAGTTCGCCGGGAACTTCAAGCGCGCGGTGAACGGACCGGGCTTGTCGAAGGCGCCTTCGATGACCGCCATGCGCGCACCGGGCGGCAGCATCGGGGGACCGGTTTGCCACGTGAGCTCGTCGGGCGTAAGTCTGAGAACCGGTTGGGCGTCAGCGGTGGTCGGCGGCGCTACCCTCTGATCCTGAGGACGGGCGGCGGACGCGGCGCTGAGGCTCACGACCATCATGAACACGGAGACTACGAGGTTCGTCGAGTGGCGCATGTGACTGTCCTCCTGGAGTTTGGTGACTTCACTGCCAGGGTGCAGGACAGCGCGCGGGTCAGTCGGTCACAAATGTTACGGGGACTGGAAAACTCTTTGGGTATTCCGTGGAGTCGGCCTAACGACGTGAGCGCTTCGCTGGCGGCGCCTGGCCGCGCGGCGAACGCGGCGATTCGCCAGACTCGGTCGCTTCCACGAACCTGGCGAGCACGTTCGGGTCGCTGATCCTAATCACATCCCGCTCAAGGGTGATCGCGCCCATACCGGCCAGTGTCTTGAGGCTCCTCGACACGTGGACGCGGACTGCGCCGACCATCGCGGCGATCTGCTCCTCCCGGAGCCGATCCCGACGCAAGCGAATGTCTTTGCCGGTGCGCCCGCCCTCACTTCGCGCGCGCTCCAGCAACAGCTTCGCGATCCGGGCCGTGGCGGTCTTCAACGAGAGGTCTTCCGCCAGGCCAACGAGGCTCTGCATTTGATCCCCCGCCGCCGTCACGAGTGCCAGAGCGACCGCCGGCTGCTCCAGAGCCACGCGCCTCATCGTCTCGACGTCCACGACGTACAAAGTGGCGTCGCTGAGGGTCTCCGCCGTGACAATGTGCGAGCCGGTGCTGAAGGCCGACGTCGTGCAGAAGATATCCCCGGTACGCTCGAAGATCTTCAGGATTTGCTCCCGCCCGTCGGGACTGGCGCGATAGCACTTCACCCGTCCCGCCGCAAGAATGTAGAGATGGTTGCAGGGATCGCCCTCCGTGAAGATACCCTGGGCAGGTCGAAGGGAAACCGTGCGGCAACGAGACGCGAGCTTGCGGACTGTCGCCGCATCCACACCGCGAAGCGACAGTAGGCTGGTCAAGAACCGGATCGCGCCGGAATGCTTCTCCATTAGCCCCGCTCTTCCCAGGCCCGATTTCTAAGTAGCTCGTTGACGAAATCCTACCCGTTGACAGACGGCTGGTCGAGTGACCCGTCAGTTTCCTTCTTCACTTATGCCTCGCGGCGTGAACGCCGGCGGCCTCCGCCTTTCGGCCGAGATAGTGGAACTTCAAGAACGGCACAGGGATGGGTCTCGCGCGCGCTGTCGAGCTGAACGGCTATCCGGGGGCGCCGGTCTTCGTTCGCTCTATTGGACACGCCCGCGCCGCGAGCGTGACAGCCCGGCCATCGTTGGCGGTGGCGCGTGCTCCAGCACGGCCACGAACGCCCGCGCACTCGCCCCGAGGCGCCGGGCCTCGTGGTGGAGGACGTGGAAGTGTCGCTGCACTCGGAGACCGCGGAGGCGCACGGGGCACAAACGTCCCGTCTCCAGCTCCCCCCGGACCGCGAAGATCGAGACCAGGGCGACGCCGAGCCCGGCCATCACGCCCTGCTTGATCGCCTCGGTGTGGTCCAGCTCCATTCCCACGCGGAACTTCACGCCGGCCCGCTGGAGCGCCCGCTCGGTGACACGCCGAGTGGCGGACCCCTCCTCTCGGAGAAGGAGGGTCTGATCGGCAAGCTGTGCGGGTGCAATGTCCCGGCGCGCCGCCCAGGNCGGGTGGGACAATGAGGACCAGCTCATCGAGAAGTCCCGCGGCGAGACACTCTCCGCCTGGTCCGACTGTGTGGCCTCCCACTATACCGAGATCAAGCTCCCGTTCCTTCACCCGCTCCTCGATGACCCGAGAGTCTGCGATCTGAAGCTTGAGGTCGACACCGGGGTATTGCGCACGGAACCGCGCGATGATGCCGGGCATCACGTAGAGTCCGGGCGTCGTACTGGCGCCGATGAGCAGCGACCCGTGGCCCAGACTGTCGAGCTCGGCCATCGCTTGACGTGCGCCCTCGACCGCGGAGACGCTGCGCGCGGCGTACGGCTCGAAGACCCGTCCGGCTTCCGTCAGCGCCACCTCGCGGCCTCGACGGTGAAACAACTGCTTTCCTAGTTCGCGCTCGAGCTCGGCGATGTGTTCGGACAGCGTGGGCTGGGACAAATGGATCTTCTTGGCTGCCCGGCTGAAGCTCTTCTCGCGGGCGACGGCGAGAAAGACCTCGAACTGACGTAACGTCATTCGGGATTACCTATCCGAACAATCAGAAACAAATATTGGACCCTATAGAACGTGCAGCGTAACACGAGGGTAGAAGGAGGGCTCGTCATGATCTTTCGCCAGTTCCTGTCGCCGAAGACCGGGTGCGCGAGCTACCTGTTCGGCTGAGGGGGGGCAGCCAGCTGCGCTGTGGTGGATCCACAGCTGGAGATCGAGCCGTATCTCGAGGCCGCGGCCCAGAAGTCGATGCGTATCACCCATATCATCGAAACCCACGTGCAGGCCGACCATCTGTCGGGCGCCCGCCGACTGGCCGAGGTGGCACGCGCGCCGATCTTCTTCCATCGATCCGCACCGGTCGGGTTTCCGCACGTCGGTGTCGAGGATGGCGAAGAACACGACATGGGAAACGTCCACATGACCTTCCTGCATACGCCGGGGCATACGCCGGACGGCGTGTGCATCGTCGTGACCGACCGGACGCGCGGTCCGGAGCCCTGGTTCGTTCTGACCGGGGACACGCTGTTTGCCGGGGGTGTCGGCCGACCTGACCTCCTGGGCCAGGGCGCTCAAACGGCCCTCGCGGAGCAGCTCTACGACAGCATCCACGGCGCACTCCTGAAGCTTCCAGACCATATCGAGGTCTTCCCGGCGCACTTCGGTGGCGCGGCCTGCGGGAAGGGCCTCAGTGGTAAACCGGGGTCGACGATCGGGTTCGAACGCCGGTTCAATCCGGCGCTGCAGTTCACGTCGAAGTCGGAGTTCGTGCGGTTCGTCCTGGCGGATCTGCCGCCGCAGCCGGAGGTCTTCGCCGAGAACCGGCGACGCAACCTGACCGGCGAATGAGCGAGCCGCGGCTCGGGCTGCGGGAGAACCTTCCGCAGTTCGCGCTCCTCGTCTTCCTGAACGCCTTCGTGGGCGCGATGGTTGGCCTGGAGCGCACGGTGCTTCCGCTCCTTGGTGAGCAGGAGTTCGGCCTCAGCTCGAAGACGGCGATCACCTCGTTCATCGTCAGCTTTGGCGTGACAAAGGCGATCATCAATCTCATCGCCGCCCGTCTATCCGACCGTATCGGCCGCAAGCCTATCCTGGTCGTTGGTTGGCTCTTCGCCCTCCCCGTGCCGTTTCTCATCATCTACGCCCCGGTGTGGTGGTGGATCGATCTCGCCAACGTGCTGCTCGGTGCCAACCAGGCGATGGCGTGGTCCATGACCGTCATCATGAAGATCGATCTCGTCGGCCCGAAGCGCCGTGGGCTCGCGCTCGGGTTGAACGAGTTCGCCGGGTAACTTTGCCGTGGGGCTCATGTCGTGGCTCACAGGCTACATCGCGGCGCATACCGCCTTGCGTCCGCAGCCGTTTTACCTGGGCATCGTCATCGCCGTGGTCGGCCTCGTCGTGTCCGTGTTGTTCGTGAGGGAGACCCGCGCCTACGCGGACCTCGAAGCGTCCTCGGCGCCCCAGACGGCCAGCAGTGTCCGCCCATCGCTGGGGAGCGTCTTCTATGTCACCAGCCTCGGGAACGTGAGCCTCTTCGCGGCCTGCCAGGCCGGACTCGTGAACAACCTCAACGACGGCATGTCGTGGGGACTCTACCCGCTGTTTTTCGCCAGCTACGGCCTCGGCATCGCCAGCATCGGCGTCATCAAGGCCGTCTACCCGATGGTGTGGGGCGTCCTTCAGATCGCGACCGGGACGCTTTCGGACCGCTTCGGTCGCAAGGAGCTGATCGCCGGAGGCATGATCGTGCAGGCCGGTGGGATCTGGCTGACCGTCCTCGTCCCGACTTATGCCATGTGGCTGGTGGGGGCCGCGCTGCAAGGGCTCGGGACGGCGATGGTCTACCCGACTCTCCTCGCCGCGATCACGGACTTCGCATACCCCACTTGGCGAGCGACCAGTCTCGGTGTCTACCGATTCTGGCGCGATCTCGGCTATGCCGTGGGTGCGCTACTGTCCGGCGCTGTGGCGGACCTCCTCGGCGTCGCGGTCGCCATCCATCTCGTCGCGGCCCTGACGTTCGTGTCAGGGCTCGTGGTGGCTCGGATCATGCGAAAGTCGCGGCCGGTCGCCGTTCGATCGGTGGCCTGACCTGGCCAGAGAGATATCCTGACGCGCGACAATGATGGCGTGAGCACGATCGCCAGGGCGGACACCGCGCGGCTCGGCAGACGCCTTCAGTGCGTCACAATCCTCTGGAACTCTGCCGAGTGCATCGCGGCCCTGATCGCGGGGTCCATGGCTGGCAGCATCGCGCTCGTGGGGTTCGGGTTCGACTCAGCGATTGAGGTGACCAGTAGCCTAGCGGCACTCTGGCGGCTGCGTCGAGACGCCGATGAAACCGCGCGCGAGCGGGCTGAGCGCCGGACGCTGCGCGTCATCGGCGCATGTTTCGCCTTGCTCGCCATCTACGTCGTTTATGAGGCCGCGCGCAGCCTCGTCCTGCGGGAGGCACCCGACCATTCCTTCCCGGGCATCGTGATTGCGGCCCTGTCGCTGATCGTCATGCCGCTGCTCGTACGCGCCAAACGCCGCGTCGCCGCTCGGCTCCGCAGCGGCGCCCTGGAAGCGGAAGCCCGTCAGACCCGCGTCTGCGCCTATCTCTCTGCGATCCTGCTTGCGGGGCTCGGCCTGAATCTAGGGCTCGGTTGGTGGTGGGCCGATCCCGTCGCTGGCCTTGTCATGGCGCCGATCATTGCCTGGGAAGGCTGGGCAGCGCTCAGCGGACGTACCTGCTGCGAACACGATTGATGTCAAAGGCCGCGATGCCCTCGGGTAATCCCGAGAACCCCAAGCGGTTCTACGCCCAAATTCAAACCCAGACACGGCCCGTCCGCGTCAATGCCGGAGGATCCGGGCCGTCCGCGTGATACCCTCACCATCGATGGTGGCCTTCCGCGGCTGGGCGATCGTAGTCATCATCCTCGGGCTCTGGTCGCTTGCCGGCCCCGTGGGTGGCGCCTTCGGGGGCTGCGCGACCATGAGTGCGATGTGCGATGGGCCATGCGGCGTGTGTGTTTCCGCGCCAACTGCGCCCCAAAGCAGCGGAGTGATTTCCGTCGTATCCGTCCTTGCCGTCTCGCCGGCCGCTCACTCGCCGAGCGCTTCCCTGAAGGTTCCCGAGCCTCCCCCCAAGCCTCTCCTCCGTTCCGCGTAACTCCCGTTCGGCTTCCATGCTGACCCGCGGTCCGGTGGACTCCGTCTGCCGGGCGGATCGACGAGCACTCGTCTCGTCGGGAGGAGTGATGTCTATAGACATGATGATGAGTTGCGGCATCGGAATGATGGTCTTCGGTGTGATCGCTATGCTGCTGGGGCTCGCGCTGCTCGCGAGCGCCAGCGTGCTGGTGTGGGTGGCCATCGGCCGCCTGCGCCGTGACGGGCCGGCCCCGGGGCGCTGATGATCAACTGGCTGATCGAGGTCTCGCTCCGGAACCGGTTCCTGGTGATCGCGTGCTTCCTGCTCGTCGGGGCCTGGGGCTACTGGGCGCTCCTCACCACGCCGATCGACGCGATCCCGGATCTCTCCGACAACCAGGTGATCGTCTTCACCGACTGGACCGGCCGGTCGCCCCAGGAGGTGGAGGACCAGATCACGTATCCGCTGACCGTCAGCCTGCAGGGTCTTCCCGGCGTCCGCGTCGTGCGGTCATCCTCCGCGTTCGGCTTCTCGATGATCAACGTGATCTTCGAGGACAACGTCGACCTCTACTTCGCGCGCTCGCGGGTGCTCGAGCGCCTTCAGCTCCTGAGCAAGGCGCTGCCTCCGGGCACCGTGGCCACGCTCGGGCCCGACGCCACCGGGGTCGGCCACGTGTTCTGGTACACCGTCGAGGGCAAGGGCCAGTCCCTGCGTGACCTGCGCTCGATCCAGGACTGGTTCATCCGCTACCAGCTCAACGCCGTCCCCGGTGTCGCCGAGGTCGCGAGCATCGGCGGGACCGTGCGGCAGTATCAGATCGACGTCGATCCGAACCGGCTCCGCGGCTACAAGATCCCGCTCTCGGCCGTCGTCGACGCCGTCATGCGGAGCAACCGGAACGTGGGCGGCAATGTCGTGGAGGCGAGCGGCACCTGGTCGGTCGTCCGCGGCCTCGGCCTCATCGAGAGCACGCGTGACCTCGAGGACGTGGTCGTCGGCGCGGAGAACGGGGTGCCGATCTTCGTGCGGCAGGTCGCCGACGTGAAGATCGGCGACGCCTTCCGCGCCGCCGCGCTGGTGAAGGGCACCGAGGAAGCGGTGGGCGGCGTGATCGTGGCGCGCTACGGCGTGAGCACCGTGGAGGTCATCGACCGGGTCAAGGCGAAGATCCGGGCGCTGCAGGCGGGTCTGCCGCCCGGCGTCACGATCGTGCCGTTCTACGACCGCTCGGCCCTGATCGACCGGGCGGTGCACACGCTCAGGCGCGCGCTGATCGAGGAGACCCTCGCCGTCACGATCGTCAACGTCATCTTTCTGCTCCATCTCCGATCCGTGCTCATCGTCACGATCCCGCTGCCGCTCGCCGTGCTGACGGCCTTCCTGTTCATGCGGTACCTCGGGATCACGTCCAACATCATGTCGCTCGCCGGCATCGCCATCGCGATCGGCGTGCTCGTCGACGCCGCGATCGTGGTGACGGAGAACGCCTTCCGCTTCATGGAGAAGCGCGGCGTCGACCCGCGCGACCGCCGGCGCGTGATGGAGACGGTCCTCGACGCGACCCGGCTGGTCGGCCGCCCGATCTTCTTCTCGATGGCGATCATCATCCTCGCGTTCATCCCGGTCTTCGCCCTCACGGGGCAGGAGGGCAAGCTCTTCCACCCCCTGGCCTTCACCAAGACGTTCTCCATGGTGGGGGCGACGATCCTCTCCGTCACGCTGGTCCCGGTGCTGTGCAGTCTCCTCATCGGCGGGCGGATCCGCGGCGAGGAGAGCAATCCGATCATGCGACCGCTGGTCTGGCTCTATCGGCCCGTCCTGGCGCTGGCGCTCCGCCAGCGCGTGCTCACGCTCGCGCTGGCGGCGCTGGTCGTCGCCGGCGCCCTGGCGCTGATCCCGCGGATCGGGACGGAGTTCATGCCGCCCCTGAACGAGGGCGACCTGATGTTCATGCCGGTCACCGACCCCGCCATCTCGCTGCCGCAGGCGCTCGAGATCGTCAAGAAGCAGAACGCCTCGATCCAGAAGTTCCCCGAGGTGGCCTCGGTGGTGGCGAAGATCGCGCGCGCCGACACCTCGACCGACCCGGCCCCCGTGAACATGACCGAGACCATCGTCAGCCTCAAGCCGGAGTCCGAGTGGCGGGCGGGCATGACACGCGAGAAGCTCATCGGTGAGATGGATACCGCGGCCACGCTGCCGGGGGTCTCGAACATCTGGACGCAGCCGATCATCAACCGGATCAACATGCTGACGACGGGGATTCGCTCCGAGGTCGGCGTCAAGGTCTTCGGCGCGGACCTCAAGGTTCTTCAAGAGCGGGCGGGGGCCGTCGCCGACGCGCTGCGGAACATCCGGGGCGCGGCCGACGTCTACGCGGAGCAGGTCACGGGCGCGCCCTATCTCGACGTCCGGGTGAACCGCGAGGCCGCGGCACGTTACGGGATCACGGTGGGGGCGATCCAGGACGTGATCGAGACGGCCGTCGGGGAGACGAACCTCAGCGTGACGATCGAAGGCCGACAGCGGTTCCCGGTGCGTGTCCGCTACGCCCCGCAGTATCGCGCGGACGCGCGAGCGCTCGGCAGTGTGCTCGTCACGGCGCCGAACGGCACCCAGGTCCCCCTCGGCCAGCTGGCCGAGATCCGACAGGTCTCGGGACCGGCCATGGTCTCGAGCGAGAATGGCCTGCTCGTCGTCACCGTCCTCCTGAACGTCCGCGGCCGGGACGTCGGCAGCTTCATCGGCGAGGCCCGTCAGGTCATCGCGCGGAGCGTGGCGCTGCCGCAGGGCTCGTACGTCGAGTGGAGCGGCCAGTACGAGAACGAGCTCCGGGCGCGCCAGCGCCTGCAAATCGTCCTGCCGATCGTGCTCGTCGTGATCTTCATCCTGCTCTACCTGACCTACCGCTCGTTCCTCGACGCGGCGCAGGTGCTCCTGGCCGTGCCGTTCGCCCTGGCGGGAGGCATCTACCTGCTGTACGCGCTCGGCTACAACATGTCGGTCGCGGTCTGGATCGGCTTCATCGCCCTCTTCGGCACCGCCGTCCAGACCGCCGTCGTGATGGTGATCTACCTCGAAGAGGCGGTCGCCCAGAAGTACCAGGATCTGGGCGGCCGGCTGACGAGAGAGGCGCTCCTGGACGCCGTGAAGGAAGGCGCGCTCCTGCGGCTGCGGCCGAAGGTGATGACCGTCTCGACGATCGTGGCCAGCCTGTTGCCGATCATGTGGAGTCATTCGACGGGAGCCGAGGTGATGAAGCCGCTGGCGACCCCCGTCCTGGGCGGGATGATCAGCTCGCTCGGGCTCGTGCTCATCGTGACGCCGGTGATCTTCTACTGGCTGCGCGAGCGCGAGCTGCGGCGGGCCGAGCGGGAGGAGCATTTGCAGCATGCGCGCAGTGCCCCACGGCCGGCCACTGGCCCGGCCGACTGATTCGAAGGAGGAGAGACATGGTGACGAACCGTCTGATCGTGGCCCTGATCCTCGGCGTATCGGTGCTGGCCTCCGCGGCGCTCACGGACGCAGCGGAGCTGAAGCCGATCCACACGCAGAAGACGAAGGACGTGGTCGTGACCCTGGCGAGCGAGACCGGGCAATGGAAACAGGGCAAGAACGAGTTCGTGCTGGAGCTCGACTCGGCGAAGGACAAGAAACCGGTCGATGCCGGCAAGGTCACGCTGAGCACCAGCATGACGATGACCGGGATGGCGCCGATGATCGCCGGCGCGACGCTCTCGCCGGACAAGACACCCGGGCGATACACGGGAACGATTACGTTCCCGGACAGCGGGACGCGCCAGGTGACGGTGACGTGGGACGGCCCCGGCGGCAAGGGCTCCACGAAGTTCTCCGTCCCCGTCCGCTGAGCGTGTCGCCATGCGAGCCATCGTGTCGGTGATCGGGCTCCTGATCATGGCCGCCGCCGCTGCCCCCGGGTTCGCCCGGGCGCAGACCGTGGCGGGCAAGTTCACGGTTGACGAGTTGGTGGCCCGCGCGCTGGCCGACAACCCGGATTTGAACGCGGCGCGCATCGAAGTGGAGGCGGCGGCGGCCCGCGTGGAGCAGGCGGGACTGCGGCCCAATCCGATGCTCGAGCTGGGCGGCCAGAAGGCCCTCGGGCCGGACAACAACCTCACGGTTGGCCTCTCCCTGCCGCTCGACCTCAACGGCCGGAGGGAAGGCCGCGTCGGCGTGGCGGAACGCGAGCTGGAGACCAGGCGCCGGCAGGTCGGCGAGCGCGAGCGCCGCCTGCGCGCGGACGTCCGCATGAAAGCGGGCGAGCTGCTCGCGGCGCAGCGCAGCCTTGGCGTGACCGAGGACCTCCTGCGCGTGAACCGCGATGCGCTCGCCACCGTCGGCAACCGCGTGCGCGAGGGCGGTGCGCCGTCGCTCGATGAAAGTCTCCAGCTCGTCGAGGTCAACCGCCTCGACGCCGGCCGCCAGCTCGCCCGGAGCCGCGTCGAGATCGCCGCCCTTCAGTTGAAGGCTCTGGCCGGCATGGCGCCCGACACCCCGCTCGTCGTCAACGGGGACCTGCGTGCATCACCGGTGGCCCTGAGCGCGAGCGAAGCGATCGAGCGGGCGATCAGCGGCCGCGCCGACATCGCCGTGGCCCGGGCGGAGGCGGCCACGGGGAGAGCGATGGTCAGAAAGGAGCAAGCGGAGGGGCGGTGGGATGCCACCGTGAATGTCGGCTATCAACGGCAGGACTTCAGCTTCGCCCTCAACGGGCTGACATCGTCGGGAGCCGTGCGCCCGATCCAGGACGTCTTCCACTACTTCGGCGGCGGGGTCAGCATCATGTTGCCGGTGCGCAACCGCAACCAGGGCAACATCGCCGCCGCGGAAGCGGCGGTGCGCGCGGCGGAGCGCCGCGTGGAGTTCACGACCCTGACCGTGAAGCAGGAGGTCGCCGCGGCATTTACCCAGTACGAGGCGGCCCGGCGCTCACTCGATCTCTACGAGCGGGGCGTGCGCGACGTGGCGGGCCGGAACCTCGAAGTCGTTCGCCAGGCGTATCAGCTTGGCCGCGGCTCGCTGCTGGACGTCATCGCCGAGCAGCGTCGCTACATCGAGGTGGAGAACGGGTACACGGAGGTGCTCAAGCAGGTCTATGACGCGGCCGTCGATATCGAGCGCGCGGTCGGTGTGACCAGCCGGTGAGCGGGAGATGACCATGGAACGGGATGAGGACGAGGTCGCGCACGAGCGACAACGCGGCCGCGAGGCGCGCGATCGCGTCCGCCGTGGGCTCGTGCGGGCTTTTCTGGCGGTCGCGCTCCTCGGCATCGGCCTCGCCGGTGGGGTGTTCTGGAGCGAGCGCCGAGGATCGACCGCGCCTCCCACGAAGGACGCGGCGGAGCGCGGCTCACCAAGCCCGTCGACGGCTGGCGAGGAAGCCGTCGAGATCACGCTGACCCCCGAGGCCATCGAGCGCGCCGGCATCAAGACGGCCCTCGTACGCACGGCGTCCGCGACGGCGGCCATCACGGTTCCCGGCACGGTCACGTCGAACGCCTACCGCGATACCAAGGTCAATTCTCTCGTCGGGGGCATCGTGCGTCAGGTGTCCGTCGAGCTGGGCGCGACGGTGACCCGCGGCCAGCCGCTCGCCCTGATCTTCAGCGCGGAGCTGGCCGAGGCTCAGATGAAGTATCTGTCCATGCGGGCGATGCTCGAGGCCGATCATCAGAAGCTCGTGCGTACCGAGAAGCTCGTCACGCTCGGCGCCGCGAGCCGCCAGGAGCTGGAAGAAGTCACGGCCACGCATGTCGGCCACGAGACGGAAGTCGCGGCGGCGCGCCAGCGCCTCTTGCTCCTCGGACTCTCGCCGCGTGCCGTCGCGAGCCTGACGGACGCCTCGCATGTCGTCTCCGAGGTTACCGTGTCGTCGCCGGCCGACGGCCTCGTCATCGGGCGCAACGTCAACCCCGGCCAGGTCGTTGGCGCCGCCCAGGAGCTGTTCACGGTCACGGATCTCAGCACGGTCTGGGTGATCGGCGATCTGTACGAGAAGGACTTCGCGAACGTCCGCGTCGGCTCGACGGCGACCATCACCGTCCCGGCTGGCCGAAATGTCACGCTGCGCGGGCGGGTCGCCTACATCGATCCGCGGGTGGAGCCCGCGACGCGCACCGCCAAGGTCCGGGTGGAGGTGCCGAACCGCGACATGAATCTTCGGCTCGGCATGTACGTCACCCTCAGTTTCGAAACGCCTGGCGGTGGGCCCCAGACCCTGGTGCCGCGTGATGCCGTGCAGTCGGTCGGCGATCGCAGTGTCGTCTATGTCCCAGTGGCGGGCGACGCAGGCCGATTCACCGAGCGGCCGGTGAAGCTCGGCCCGACGGCGGGCGACTCGGTCGCGGTGCTCGAGGGCTTGAAGCCCGGAGATCGCGTCGTCACCGCCGGGAGCTTCTTCTTGCGATCAGAGGCAGCGCGGACGAGATCCGCCGGGTAGACGTGCTTCTGCTTCGACTCCTGGCGATTGCGCTGCCGCTCGACTTCGCGTGGGAGATGCTACAGATGCCGGCCTTCGCGGGACTGCCGGACGATGCTATTACCGCGAGGGGCGTCTGCGCCCTCGCGGCGGCCGCCGATGCGCTGATCGTGCTCGCTCTGTGGCGCTTCGGAGCCTGGATGTTCGGCGATCCGCGGTGGTTCGCTCCAACCGTGCTCGGTCGTTATATCGTGATCGTGCTGGCAGGCGTCACGATCCACAGCGCGCTCGAGTGGGTGTTCGTGGCTCGGCTCGCGTTGTGGACCTACCGTGACGTCCAACCGACCGTTCCCGGGCTGCGCATCGGCATCCTGCCCGTGCTGCAGCCTGTGGTTCTGCTTCCCCTCACGTTCTGGCTCCTCGGCCAGTGGCTCCGATACCGCGGGTGAGCTCACCGCAGGTAGCGCGTGAAGCCGCCGTACCGGCCGCGGATGGCGCCTCTCGGGACAGTGAGCAGGATGACCGCGATGCCGCTGCCGAGGTCGCTCCAGCGCGCTCCGGTCGAGAAGCCAGTCACGATCCAGGGCGCGGCCAGTAACCAGCCGCCCAGCAGCACGTTGATCCACCTGATCGGCCGACCGACCTCGGCGGTCGCGATGATGGCGAAGGTCACGATGAGCGCGCCGACCAGATGATCGCTGTCCGCGGCGCCGCCCGTCGTGCCGAACAGGGCCGGGGCGAACATCAGCCAGCCACCGACGAGCGCGACGGCGAGCGGGGTGCCAGACGCCGGCGAGCCACCGCGTGAACATCGCCATGACGCGCGCGTATCGTGTCGAGCGCCTGTCCGACGCTCTCGTCCGATGTCAGGTCGACGCCGATGGACTCGACGTTCGGCGGAGCATGCGGCGGCTCGTCTCGATCGAGGCCGACGACCCGGAACGACCCGGCGAGCCGGGCCGCCACCGCGGCCCCGATGAAGCCGCTGCTCCCGGTGATGACGATCGTTTCTCGTGCTGCCATCAGGACCGCTCCCAGGCGCGTCACCGATGCGCGAACACCCCGTTCTTGCCGCGCCGGTCGAAACTGAAGACCTCGTACCGTTCCGGCGGTCGGCCCGGGGCCTCCATCCCCGGTGAGCCGACCGGCATCCCCGGTACCGCCAGGCCCAGGACGCGGGGCTGCTCGCGGAGCAGCCGCACGATCACATCGGCCGGGATGTGGCCCTCGACGACGTAGCCGCCGACCAGCGCCGTGTGACAGGCCTCGAGATCGGCGGGGACAGCATGCTTCGCCTTGATCGGTCGCAGGTCGTGGAGATTTTCCGTCTTCACCGAGAACCCGTGCTGTCGCAGGTGATCCACCCACTTGTCGCAACACCCTCAGGTCGGGCTCTTGTAGACGGTGATCCCCGGCAGCGGCTCGGACCGAGCCGAGGACCAGAGCCCGGCGGTGAGGGCCAGCGCCGCGGCGCCCGCGAGCAACGCGATCCTCGATCGCTCGATGTGCGCAGGCGGACGACCGGTCCGAGCGCGCGGTGAGCGTCGTCGCGGCCGTAGCGTCATGTCATGCCACGAGGTCGCGGCGGCGAGCCTCGAACTCCTCCCGGTCGATCTCGCCGCGGGCATACCGCTCCCGAAGGAGCTGGAGCGCCTGATCGCGGCGGGTCGGGCGGAATTCGCGCACGAGCCACCAGATCCCGAGACCGATGCCGACCAAGATCAGCAGCCAGACAAACGCGCCGATGAGCATCATGCCCGGCATCCACCACATCATGTCCATCCCCATGATGCGTGACCTCCAGCTCCGGTTGCTTCCTGCAAGAGGAACACCACCGAGCACGGGCCGTGACCGGTCGGCCGCGCCGATGTTCGCGTCGTCATCACGCGTTCGGCTCCGCGACGCCGCGGTACAGGTAGTCGAATGGTTTCGGACCGGCCCCGGCATACCCGCACTCGAGCCGGACGATGCGAAAGCCGGCGCTGGTCACGAGCGTATCGATCGGCCGGTCGAGGTTGCATCCCCCGGCCAGCGGGCGCCAGATCGGGTTCAGCCCTTGCTGCCAGCGGCGCACCGAGGCGTCCGGCGACCGACCATGCTCGACGAAGACGAGTCGCCCTGCCGGTCTGAGGACGCGCCGGATCTCGCGGAGCGCGGCGGGTGCGTCGGGGATCGAGCAGAGCGTCCAGGTCATCAGAACGGTGTCGGCCGCACCGGACTGGATCGGAATCGACTCGCCAGACGCCGCGATGAAGCACACGCGGACCGGGGCCGCTCGCAGCCGGTTGCGCCCGAGTCGCCACAACGCCAGCGACGGGTCGACCGCATACACGCGCCGGACCGATGCGGCGAAAAATGGCGCGTTCAGACCGGATCCGCTCCCGATCTCGACAACGACCCCGCCGGCGAGCGGCACGATCTTCGCGCGCTCGTCGGCCTGAGCCTTGCCGCGCATCACGAGGTCGATGAGACGCGGCAGCACGTAGTTCGAGTACACACCCATCCGACTCACCTCAGTCGCGCGTCGCCTTGTCGATCACCACGCCAGTTCAAGGCCGAGTCCTCCATCCCATCACAGCGCCCAGTACACGACCGTGTCGTGCAGCCCGGCGAGCACGAGCGTCAGTCCGGCGGCGACCTGAACGGGACGTTGCCAGCACCGCACGCCACCGAGGATGCGGTCCGCGGCGCCGGCGGCGGCGGAGCCTGCGGCCGCGACGGTCAGCAGCGGAAGCGACGAGCCGAGGGCGAACAATCCGGGAAATGCCCATCCGCCCGGGCTCCGGAGCGCGAGCGGGACGGTGAGGCCGAAAAAGAGCCAGAACAAGGTGGGACAGAACGCGAGAGAGAAGACCACCCCGAGAACGAATGCGCCGGCCGCGCCGCGCAACCGGACACGCTCGAGCGCGCGTACGGCGATACCCTGACCGAGGGCGGTGCGGAAGCGCCACGCGCCGATCAACCCGAGCCCCACGACGATCATGAGCGGCCCCAATGCCCGTCGGGCGACGACGATCACGGGGATCGACGCCTCCTGAAGCCCGAGACCGGCGACGACCACGACGACACCGATGAGCAGGTACACCGCCGTCTTGCCCGCCACGTACGCGAGCGCCAGCAGCACCGGGCGCGTCTCCGCGGGGCGCGCCGTCGCGTAGGCGAGCGCGCCGACGCCGGTCGTGAGCTGGCACGGCGACGTCGCGCCGATGAGGCCGAAGAGGATCGCGGAGACGACCGGGAGCGCGACCGCGTCCGCGACACTCTGGAGGGTCAGGACCGTTCCCTGCGCTGGTAATCGCCGCGGCCCTGTTCGGCGCTGACGACACCGCTACGGGCGTCGTGGATCTTCCTGGCCAGCACCGCGGAGCCGATCGTGCCGACGTGCTTGTACGTGATCCGCCCGGCCGGATCGATCACGAACGCCTCCGGCAAGCCCCACACCCCAAAGTCGATGGCGATGCGTCCCCCGACGTCGCGGCCGGTCGGATACGTGATCCCGAACTCCCTGAGGAACTCGCGGGCACGCGATTCCTCGTCCTGTGTGTTGATGCCGACGAACATCACGCCGTTGTCCTGGAGGTCACGCCACGTCGCTTCGAGCATGGGCGCCTCCGACCGGCACGGTGGACACCACGAGGCCCAGAAATTGACGAGAACGACCTTGCCGCGCAGGTCGCCCGACCGGATCGTGCGACCGTCGAAGAGCGTGAGGACGAACGCGGGGGCCGGTCGCCCGAGCATCGGGCTCTCGATGTATCGGGGCTCGCGCGTGACCCCGTACGCGAGCAACGCCAGCACCGCGATAGCCGGCAGGAGCACGCCGACCGCGATGAGGAGACGCCGCCGTCTCAGCGCACCGCGTCCCATGACTGCCCGCCATCGGGGCTGGCGAAGAGCTTCCCGTCCGCCGTCGCCACGTACACTTCTCTGGGCCGCTTGGGGTTGACCGCGACGGTGGCCGCGTCTTTCGGACCGCCGGCGGTCTGGGTCCATTGCTTGCCGGCGTCTGTCGATCGATAGACGCCGTCTCGCATCGCAACGTACATCAGCTTCGGGTTCGTCGGATCGACGGCGAATCCGTTGACCGTGCTCGTGGGCAGACCGCCCACCTTCTGCCAGCCTCAGAAGCAATCCGGATTGCGCTGGAGACCCTCGGCCGTGCCGGCGTAGAGGAAGATTCCGCCCATGCCGGTCGAGATGTTGGCGGACGCGAGCACCTTGGTCTCGCCGGCTGGTCCGTCGTCGACCCGCACCCACTTCTGCCCGGCGTCCGTGGTGCGATAGAGACCGGCGCCCTTCTCGCGGACCAGGGCGTGCAGCTTGTCGGGCGCGTTCGGATCGAGCGCAAGCCCATGGACGTCGGCGCCGGCGAGGCCCGTATTCACGGCCGCCCACGCCTTGCCGCCGTCGGTCGTCTTCACGACGCCCGTCTCGTGGGTGCCGACGTAGATCACACGGGCATCGGTGGGATGCGGAGCCACGGCCATGACGTCGGGACCGTGACCCTGGCCAGGCAGCGAGGCCTTCGTCCACGTGCGGCCACGGTCGTCGCTGCGGTAGAGGCCCGTGTGGGCGGCCAGCCACAGCGCGCGGCCATCGGCGTCGAAGGCGAGCGCGTGCACGTGCTGAAACTGCTCGTCGGCTGCGCTGGCGGTGCCCCGGCCGAGCACCGACGCGGCGCCGATGACGGCGATGAGGAACGCCCAATGACCTCGGTTACGCATGGCCCTCCCCCTTCGGCTTGGTCGCCTCGTCGCGTGGCCGCTGCATGTTCATCATTCCGCGCATCATGAAGTACATGCCGAGTGGACAGGCCAAGAGCGCGAGCACACTCAGCAGCGATCCGCCCGCCGCCGCCCACCCGCCGGTCCAGAAGAGCGGGATCGCGAGAAGGATCAGCAACGGCGCGGCCCAGCACGCAGATCGCTTCACGAACCCACGCCAGCCGTCGCCCGCTGACGTGGGCAGGCCACATGCCGCGCCCTCGCGAGACGGCCCAGGAGCCGCATCGCGCGCGGCCGCCGCCTCCGTGCGCGCCGCGCGGACGCCGGCGACGAACTCCTCGGCGTGGGCGTCTGAGCAGAACGGCTCACCGAAGCGCTCCGGCGGCGCCGCGTCCGCGGCGATCGGATGCCCACAGTAGACACAGTGTCGGCCTGTCTTGGGAAGCTCGGTCTTCATCGTCGTCACCTACTTGCTCGGCCGAGCGCCGCCGGGCTGCGCCATGCCGTGACCGTCCATCATTCCGCCCCCGCCCATCGAACCCATCATGTCCATCATTCACGTCATGCCGAGCATGACGTCGCCGTTGCCCATGCGACGGGCCATCTCCATCATGTTCGCCATCGCCTGCGGGGCTCGCTCGGACTTCATGAACTCCCGCATCGCGTCGTGGCCCTCGGTCGTGGCGCCGTCCTTCATCATCTCGGCGCACATGGCCGCGGGTTCGCTGGATGTCTCGGACACCTGCTTCTCCGCCGCGATCGCCGCCCCCGCGAGCAAGAGCACGACGGCCAAGCCCGCCACGGCACGCATCGTCACGTACTTCATCGCCGTTCCTCCTTTGGAACCGTGCCCCGGAGAGGACACGACCCTCTCTGATCGGTGGCTTCGTTGCGGAAGCGACGAGGGCGTTAGGCGAGAGGAGGCGAACGGGGAGCGAACGGTGCGATCGGCTGCTGGGCTCTGCTCAGGGCCGACAAACAGACGGGCCAAGCGGTTGCTGCTTCGGGGGCGAGGTCTGGAACCCCGCTGACGGAGACCAGGGGGATCGAGTGGGCCGCCGAGGTGGACGACGCGCTCGGCGAAGCCGGCTGGCCGCATCCGATCTGGTCTTCGCACGCGACGCCGAAGCAGTGTGGGTCGGCGGCAGCCGCCATCGCCGGCCGTAGCACATCGCCGAGGCATGCCAGGGCCATGAACGCGAGCGCCAACACCGCCGTCATGCGCAATGTCCTCGGAACTCGACCGCGCGCTCTCATCAGCAAGTTCCAATCATACGCCAACGCCCTGAGCGGAGCACTCCATTTGGACGCGCCGGAGGCTCGCCCTCACGCAACAGGTTTCGCCGCGGCGACACCCGGGCCTTCTCGCAGTGCGCCTTCGCCCCGCACGCCGTCACGGATCCGGACGGCATCGAGGACGTCCGATACGAACAGCATGCCGTCTCCGGGGTTGCCTGTCCGACAGCTCGATTGGACGACCTCGAGCAGCGTGTCGACCTGGTCGTTACCGCACATGATCTCGAGCTTGACCACCGCGAGATACCGGTAACGGTCGATGAACCGCGCGGTATGCCGCTCGAACCGGCTCGCCTCGTAGCCGTAGCCCACGGGATGAATCTCGATGACCGACACACCCGGAGCCCCTGCGCGCTGCAGTCGCTCGAC
>WNGB01002800.1_pt1 | contig 27883 bp, 21 predicted proteins | sample 5400681 | NCBI WGS metagenome assembly WNGB01 (sample SAMN13153367, study PRJNA577476) | soil metagenome | isolation source: 115 cm soil or saprolite under grassland replicate 2 | place: USA:California | collected 2016-06-15
ACGGGCCGAGGTCTCCGCGGACGAGCTCCACCGCGCCTACCTGGACGCGATCGCCGACCGCGACGGCGAGCTGCACGCGTATCTGACGACCGTCGAGCGCGCGGAAGGCACCGGGGCGCCCATCGCGCTCAAGGACTTGATCTCGACGAAGGGCGTCCAGACGACCGCGGGCTCGAAGATCCTCGAGGGCTACATCCCGGTGTACGACTCCACCGTCACGGCCCGCTGCAAGGACGCCGGACTGTCGCTGCTCGGGAAGACGAACATGGACGAGTTCGCCATGGGCTCGTCGACCGAGAACTCGGCCTACGGCCCGACGCGCAATCCCTGGGATCCCAGCCGCGTCCCCGGCGGCTCCTCGGGCGGATCGGCGGCGGCGGTGGCCGGTGGTCTGGCGCCGTGGGCGCTCGGCTCCGACACCGGGGGCTCGATCAAGCAGCCGGCGGCGCTATGCGGGATCGTCGGGCTCCGACCCACCTACGGCACGGTCTCTCGGTACGGGATCGTCGCCTTCGCTTCGAGCCTCGACCAGGTCGGCCCGCTGACGAAGACCGTGCGCGACTGCGCGCTGCTGTACCGGATCATCGCCGGGCGCGATCCCTACGACTCGACCACCGTCGAGCTCCCGCAGCCGGTCGAGATACCGGAAGTCCAGGACCTGAAGGGGATCCGCATCGGCATTCCTCGTGAGATGCGCGATCTGGAGGCGATCGAGCCGGGCGTGAGGGACGCAGTGGCCCGAGCGATCGAGCTCGCCGAGACCCTCGGCGCCGAGGTGGAGGAGTGCTCGCTTCCGCGCTCCGTCGAGTACGGCCTTCCGTGCTACTACCTGATCGCCCCCTCGGAGGCCTCGTCCAACCTCGCCCGCTACGACGGCGTCCGCTACGGGTACCGGGCCGCGGCGGACGGAGATCTCCACGCGCTGTACGAGCGCACCCGCCGCGAGGGGTTCGGCGACGAGCCGAAACGTCGAATCATGCTGGGCGCCTACGCGCTCTCCGCCGGCTACTACGAGGCCTACTACGGCCAGGCCCAGAAGGTCCGCACGCTGATCCGCCGCGAGCACGAGGAGCTCTTCGGGCGCTACGACCTGCTCGTCAGCGCGACCTCGCCCACCGTCGCCTTCGAGCTGGGGGCCAAGACGGCCGACCCGCTCGCGATGTACCTCTCCGACGTCCTCGCAATACCCCCAAACATGGCCGGCCTGCCGGGCCTGTCGATTCCGTGCGGGCTCGCGGACGGCTTGCCGGTCGGCCTCCAGCTCGTTGGCCGCCAGTTCTCCGAGAATGCGCTGTTCCGGGCCGGGCATGCGCTCGAGCGCGCTCTCAACTTCGACCCCATTCCGCCGAGGCTTGCCCGATGAGCTGGGAACCGGTCATCGGCTGCGAGATCCACGTGCAGCTCAAGACGCAGACGAAGATGTTCTGCCGCTGTCCGGTCGGGTTCGGCGAGCCCGAAAACACGCGCACGTGCCCGGTCTGCCTCGCCCACCCCGGGGCGCTTCCCGTGCCGAACGAGAAGGCGATCGAGTGGACGGTCAAGCTTGGCCTCGCACTCGGCTGCCAGATCGCCGAGCATGCCGTCTTCCACCGCAAGAACTATTTCTATCCCGACAACCCGAAGGGCTACCAGATCTCCCAGTACGACGAGCCGCTGTGCGTGGACGGCCGCTTCGTCCTTCCCGGGGCGGAGGGCGATGTTGAGGTGGGGATCGTCCGCGCCCATCTCGAGGAGGACGCGGCCAAGAGCGTCCACATGGGTGGAACCGAGGGGAGGATCCACGGGGCCGACCGCTCCCTGATCGACTTCAACCGCTGCGGGACGCCGCTGGTCGAGATCGTGACCGCCCCCGACCTCCGCTCGGCCGAGGAGGCGAAGCGCTTCCTGCAGCTGCTGCGCCAGACCGTGGTCGAGCTCGGCATCTCGGACGCCCACATGCAGGAGGGCTCGCTCCGATTCGACATCAACGTCTCGGTGCGCCCGGAGGGCGCCGGCGAGCTTCGCACCCGCACCGAGCTCAAGAACATGAACTCGTTCAACTTCGCGGCACAGGGGATCGAGCGGGAGGTGCAGCGGCAGATCGGGATCTACGAGGGCGGAGGCCAGGTCGAGCAGGAGACGCTCCACTTCGATCCCACCCGCCAGGACGCGCCGCCGCTGCGAACGAAGGAGGAGGCCCAGGACTACCGCTACTTCCCCGAGCCGGACCTCGTCCCGCTTGCGCCGGAGCAGACGCTCGTCGAGCGTGCCCGGGCCGAAATCACGGAGCTTCCGCCCGAGCGCATCCGCCGGATAGAGAGCGAGATCGGGTTCGAGCTCGCCGAGGGTCTCGTCACGAGCGGCCGCGACGACCTCTACTCGCGCACGCACGGCGCCCGGCGCGCGGTCGCAAACGTGCTCATGAACGAGTTCGCGGCCACCGGCGTCGACCCGGCCTCGGTCGACGCCCAGGAGCTGGGAAAGCTGATCGAGGCGCGGGGGAGCATCCCTCGGGCGGCCTTCACCGAAGGGCTCCAGGCGAGCGGCGACGAAGACTTCTCGGCGGAGACCCACCTCGGCGAGGCGCTGATCGCCGACGTGTCCGAGCTCGATCCGGTGATCGACCGCATCCTGGCCGAGCATGAGGAGCAGGCCGACGCCTACCGCGCGGGCAAAGAAGGCCTCCTCGGCTTCTTCGTAGGCCAGGTGATGCGCGAGACCGAGGGCAGGGCCAACCCAAAGGTCGTCAACGAGCGCCTGCGAGAGAAGCTGACCTCGTAGGCTCGCAACATGCGCGTTGCGGTCGCCCTCCTCGTGCTGGGGGCGCTCGGGATCTCCGTCGGTTACGACGGAGGGTTCGCGGTGCGAGAAGGATGGATGTCGCGGCCGTTGCGGTCCTGCTCGCCCTCTCGAGTTTTGCCTTTCACGAGGCGTTCGGCGGCCGCACGCCCCTGACCGCCACCGGCGAGCAGCGCGGTGGTTGCTGATGGCCGTCGTCGCCGGAGGGTTGACGGCGGCGTGGGCGCTCTATCGCACCTGGTCCGGCTCATCCGCAGCGCGCGCGGCGCCGGCGACCCGGGACGAGCGTCGCGCTCGTGGCCGGCCACGCTCTGATCGCGATCGCGATCGCGGTCGCCGTCGGCGTGTCCAGCGCCGCTCCCCTCGGCGAACGACCGGCGGCCCATGGAAGCTTCACTCACGGCCAACGGCCGCCTGAAGCTGTTCGGGGTCGCCTACCACACGTTCCTCGACCGTCCGGCGGAGGGTTTCGGCGCCGGAACCTTTCTGCAAGCGACCATCGCTCGGCAGGCGTACCGGCAGCGCCTGACGCGGTTCGCTCACGACCTTCCGCTCGAGCTTGGTGTCGAGCTCGGCTTCGCCGGCCTGGCGCTGGGGATCGCGCTCTATCTCGCCGTGCGCTGGACGCTCTGGCGCAGCCGGGGCTCTCCGGCTTTCTGGCTGCTCGCGCCGGCAGTTGCAGCCTTCCTTATCGCGAACGTTCTCGACTGGTCGTGGCACCTGCCGGGGCGGGGGCGGTGTTCGCGGTCGCGCTCGGCGGGCTGGTTTTGGCTCCTGCGGCAAGGGCGAGGCGGCCGAAGGAAGAAGGAGCAAAGAAGCACGGCACGCACCACGGGCACTGAGTCGCCCGCCGGCGTTCATTCGCGCCGGTCGTTCGGGATCAGCCGTCGAGGCTCGCCGCACCAGCAGATCATCACCCTGCCGGCGAGCGAGTCGTCCCGGACGAGCGTGAGGACGGCGTCGGCGATCTCCTGAGGCGGCGTGAGGTCAGGCACCTTGGCGCGCTCCTCGGGCGGCAGCGCCTCGATCTCCTCCAGAACTTCGGGCGTTCGGATCCAATGCGGGATCACGCAGTTGACGCGGATGTTCCACCGGTGCGCCAGCGGGGCGAGCACGGCGCTGAGGCGGATCAGCCCCGCCTTTGCCGCCGCGTACTCGGGTGAGTCGTGCGGCTGGTAGCCGACCCCGGCCACAGAGCTGACGTTGACGATCGCACCGCCGCCGCGCCTCCGCATCGGCGCGAGCGCATGCTGGACGGCTGTCATCGGCCCAGTGAGGTTCAGGGCCAGCGTCTTGCGCCAGTGCTCGAGCGGGGCATCGGGAAAGTGCGGCTCCGGCGTTCCGCCGGCGTTGTTGACGAGGACGTCGAGCCCGCCGAAAGTCTCGACCGCGAAGGAGATCATCGCCTCGAGGTCGGCGTCCTCGGTCACGTCCGTCCGCACCCGCGCGGCGCGGTCGCCGCCTTCCTCGATCAGCCTGACGGTCTCGCGGCTTCCGTGGTCGTCGAGGTCGGCGACGACGATCGAGGCGCCCTCACGGGCGAGGAGCTCTGAGATCGCCCGGCCGGTTCCGGCGCCTCCGCCACCGGTGACGACCGCCACCTTGCCCTGAAGCTCCACGCGGGAATCCTTTCAGGAGGGCGGCGCGCGCCGGTGTGACGAGCCGAGCCTCTGCGAGGCGGAGGAGGAGAGCCGGCACATGTTTCGCTTTCGGCACAGTCCCGTGCCCCACCCGTGACGATTTCGCCGCTATGGTCCTAATCGGGGGCAGGGCGCGTCAGCGCCCCGGGGGTTGGATTGACGCGCGGGCACGCGTGTTCCGCGAGCGCGGCGAGCGACGAGCAAGCGGCGCCGAGCGAGCGAGCGAGCAAGGGCGCCGCGCGAGCGAGCAGTCACCCGGTCGGCGAAGGCGCGCGCGACAGCGACGCCGCGCGCATACGGTATCCGCGCTCGCAGCCGACTCCGTCGTGATCCCCATCGAAGCGGTGCGGATCGCGGCCGACCACCTTGAAGCGCCGGTACCGGATGTCTCCGCAGTCGAGATCCGGTGGCGGCGGCGGAATGCAGACGGTCGGATACGAGGGATCGCAGCGTCGGCTGTGGTGCCGGTGCCTCTTCGGCCAGGTCGCGGCTGGCCGGTAGGGATCCCAGCGCGCGCGGCACGCTCCCCAGAGCCCGCGCTTCTGCGCCCTCGCGCGGCGCGCCGCCGCCAGCAACCGCCGCGCGTAGTGCCCCCGAACGCCCCCGTAGAACCAGACCGTGGCCGCGCCGCGCCTGACGAGCGCGAGATTGACGTTCAGCCGACTCCGGAACACGTAGCGCAGGAGCCGCCCGTAGCGGTCGACCCGGTCGAGGCGCCGATCCGCCTGCAGCCTGACCCGCGTGCCGGCGGGAACCAGCAAGCGCAGCACGCCTGCGGCGCGGCGCGAGTAGCACTCTCCGGAGCCGAGCTCCGGCGTGTCGATCTGGAGCAGCCGGACGCTGGGGCCGCCCGAGAGCGCGAGCGTGTCCCCGTCGACGACGCGGGCGACATGGGCCGTTCGCACCGCGCTTCCAGGCGACGTCCAACTCGAGGTGGTGAAGCCTGCCAGCGCCGCCGCAGCGACCCACCCACAGCACAGGGCTCTTCTGGCCATGTCTCCAAAGGCTTGCAGGGAAAGGGCCGCCGCGCAAGATGTACGCTCGCCGCATGCAGGTGCTCCGCTATGCGCTACCGGCCGTTCTCGCGGCCGGCGTGCTCCTGATCGGAATTCCGGCGGCCGCTCGGAACGCGAAGCACCGCGACCATGCCGCCGTCGCGCTCAACGTTCTTCCTCCGGGCGAGGCCGGCCTCGAGGGCGGCAAGCACGCGACCGACCAGGCGCGCCTGTACGACCGCCTGACGCCGCTCGGCGGCAAGGTGAAAAGGGCCGATCTCGCCCGTACGTTCAAGCGCGAGACCCTGGGCCTCGAGGGCGGAAAGGCCGAGCGGATCGAGCGCCCGGGACACGGCGTCCGCATCGCGCGCGACCGCTGGGGCGTGCCGCACGTCAGCGCCAAGCGAGCAGTGGACGTGGCGTACGGCGCCGGCTGGGCGACTGCCGAGGACCGCGGGCTCTACCTGCAGCTCTTCCGCGGCCCCGGACGGCTCTCCGCCCTGGATGCCCCGGGCGTGGACGCGTTCGCCCTCGCCCTGTCCGGGAAGTCGTTCACCCCGAGCGCGCAGACGGAGGCGTTCCTCGCCAGGCAGCGCAGCCTGCTCCTCAAGACGGGGAAGAAGGGGAGGCTGCTCGTGAAGCTGATCAAGGCGTACGCGGCCGGCATCAACGCCTACTTCAAAAAGAGCGGACAGGACATTCCGCCCTGGACGATCAACGACACCGTCGCCTCGGCGGCCCTGATCGCGAGCGTCTTCGGCAGGGGCGGCGGGGACGAGACCAGACGCGCGATGTTCCTGGACGCGCTCCAGAAGAAGCTCGGCGCCACGAAGGGCCTGCATGTGTTCAACGACCTGCGCAGCCTGCAGGATCCGAGCTCGCCGGTCTCGCTGTCCAGGAAGTTCGAGTTCGGCGGAAAGGCCGGCGCGCCCGGGCCCGGGAACGCAGTCGTCGACGACGGCAGCTTCCAGCCGTTCGGGGGCCACGTCGTCCACCCACTCCGCCTGTCGATGTCCAATGCCCTGCTTGTCCGCGCGAAGCGCTCGAAGAGCGGGCATCCGATCATGGTCGCGGGCCCGCAGGTGGCCTACTACTTCCCGGAGATCTTCCTCGAGCTCGACCTCCACGGAGGCGGGATCGATGCCCGCGGTGTGTCCTTCCCCGGGACCTTCTTCGTCGTGATCGGCCGCGCCAAGGACTACGCCTGGAGCGCCATGTCCTCCCGCTCGGACGTGATCGACCAGTATGTCGAGACGCTCTGCGGCGACGACCTCCACTACGCGTTCGACGGGCAGTGTCGTGCGATGACGACCTTCCACGCGGGCTCGATCTCCGGCGACCCTCTCGTCTTCCACGAGACCGTCCACGGCCCGGTGATCGGCTATGCGACCGTCGGCGGGCAGCGCGTGGCGATCTCGTACAAGCGCTCGTCGCGCGGCCGCGAGCTCATGAGCGCCAGGTCCTTTCTCGACGTGGACATGAACCGTGTGACGTCACCTAAGACGTTCTTCCGCGCGATGAACCAGCTCGAGTTCAGCTTCAACTGGGTCTACGCGGACTCGAGGAACATCGCGCTCTTCTCCGCGGGACGTGTGCCCATCCGGGCACCGAGGGTCGATCTCGGGCTTCCGACGGTCGGAACCGGGCAGTACGAGTGGCGCGGTTTTGTATCGCGCAACAAGCACCCGCACGGCACTAATCCGCGCTCCGGCGTCATCGCGGCCTGGAACAACCGCCCCGCGCGGGGCTGGGGCGCCGCCGACGACAACTGGTCGTTCGGGCCGATCCAGCGCGTTCAGCTCTTGCAGCAGACGATCGCGAAGCGCAAGAAGAACACACCCGCGTCGGTCGTCGCAGCAATGAACGAGGCCGCGACGCAGGACCTGCGGGTCATGGACGTCTGGCCCGCGATCCGCAGCGTGCTGGCCAATGGGACCGGCCCGAGCCCCAGGGAGGAGCAGATGGCTGACCTCCTCGACGCTTGGCGCGGCAAGGGCGGGCACCGTCTCGACCTGAACGGTGACGGGAAGATCGACGATCCCGGCGCCGCGATCATGGACGTCGCCTGGCCCAAGCTCGCCGACGCCGTCGTCTCGCCCAAGCTCGGTCCTCTCACCAACCGCTTGGCACAGCTGATGACCCGGGACGATCACCCCGGCTCGCACGGCTCGGCGTTCGACGACGGCTGGTACGGGTACGCGCACTCGTTGCTCTATTGCGGGAACGGAAACGCCGCGCATTGCCGTGCGTCTCTCTGGGACGCCCTGAAGGAGGCGGGCGACGAGCTGGCCGCGCAGCAGGGACCGACTCCCTCACAGTGGCGCGCCGATGCGAATGCGGAGCGCATCCGGTTCTCGCCCGGGATCCTCCCCAACACCATGCGCTGGACGAACCGCCCGACCTTCCAGCAGGTGATCTCCTTCCGCTCGCATCGTCCCCGCTAGCGTCGCAGGTCGCGTGCCGCTTTCGCCGGGCGAAGCCCGGCCTCGCCGCACGCTGACGCCGCTCGCGGCGAGATGCGTCGGCCTCGCGTCTCGGCCGTACTGGTTCGTACTGTCCTCACCGCGCGGCCTCGCTCTCTTGCGAGCGACGCCCCAGCGGCGCTGGCGATTCGCTGTGAATAGCCGCCGCTCCCTTCGTTACGCTCACGTCTGTGCCCGAGAAGCGCTACCTGATGACGCCGGGGCCGACGCCCGCGCCCCCGCAGGTGCTCGCGGCGCTCTCGTCTCCGGTCATCCACCACCGCGCACGCGACTACCGCGAGCTGATGGAGGTGCTGCTCGAGGGCCTGGCGCAGATCTTCCGCACGGAGAACGACGTCCTGCTCTACACGTCCTCCGGGACCGGAGGGATGGAGTCCGCGATCGCCAACCTCTGCTCGCCGGGAGACCGCGTGCTCACCGTCTCCGCCGGCTATTTCGGGGAGCGCTGGAGCGAGATCGCGCGCGCCTACGGCTGCGAGGTCGAAGAGCTTCGGTACGAATGGGGAGAGGCGCCCTCGGCAGACGACCTGTCCGTGCGGCTCGGCGAGCTCGGCGGCGCTTCCGCCGTCCTGCTGACCCAGTCCGAGACCTCCACGGGGGTCGTCGCCGAAATCGAGGCGCTGGCCGCGGCCGCGCGCGAGGCCGGGACGCTCGTCGTGGTCGACGCCATCTCGAGCCTCGGGGCAGTTCCGCTCGAGACGGACGCCTGGGGAGTCGACGTCGCCGTCTCGGGCTCGCAGAAAGCGCTGATGACGCCACCCGGGCTCGCGATGGTCACCGTCTCAGACGCAGCCTGGCGCTTCGCCGAGCAGGCGGCTGCCCCTTCGTACTACTTCGCCTGGGAGCCCGTGCGCAAGGCACAGGAGAGCTTCGACGCCACCTTCACGCCGGCCGTCTCGCTCGTCCTCGGCTTGAACGTCGCGGTGGCGATGATCCTGGAAGAGGGGCTCGAGGCGGTGTTCGACCGCCACGTCCGCCTTGGCCGCGCCTGCCGCGAGGGGGCGAAGGCGATGGGCCTGGAGCTGTTCTCACCCGACGACGACCGCTCCGCGGTTGTGACGGCGATCAACGCCCCCGACGGGATCGACTCCGGCGAGCTCGTCGCGTCGGTGCGCGACCGCTTCGGCGTGACGCTTGCGCCCGGTCAGGGGCCGCTCAAGGGCAGGATTTTCCGCATCGGGCACATCGGCTACTACGACATCTTCGACATCACGACGGCGCTGGCGGCCGTCGAGCTGGCGCTCGTCGAGGCGGGAGCCGAGGTGGAGCGCGGCGTCGCGGTCACCCGCGCGCTGGACGTGTTCGAGCAGGCTCCGGCCTAGTAGGACGCTCTGTGTTTAAGAACACAAGCAGAAGGTGAGAGTTCTCGTCCGGGAGCAGATCGCCGAGCATGGCCTCGACCTGCTGCGCGAGCGCTACGAGGTCGACGTCGACCCGGACGGCGACCTGGCCGAACGGATCGGCGAGTACGACGCGATCGTCATCCGCTCCGCCACGAAGCTGACCGCCGAGCTGATCGACCGGGCCGAACGGCTGAAGGTGATCGGCCGCGCAGGAGTGGGAGTGGACAACGTCGACGTGGAGGCCGCGACGCGGCGCGGGATCGTGGTCGCGAATGCGCCCGAGTCGACGGTCGTGTCGGCCGCCGAGCACACCATTGGGCTCCTGCTTGCCCTGTCCCGGAACATCCCGCAGGCGCACGCCGCTTTGAAGCAGGGCCGCTGGGAGCGCTCGCGCTACGGCGGCCTCGAGCTGGCGGACAAAACGCTGGGCGTGCTCGGCTTCGGGCGGATCGGCCAGCAGGTCGCTCGCCGCGGCGCGGGTCTCGGCATGAGAGTCGCCGCCTACGACCCCTACGTGTCGAAGGAACGCTTTCGCGAGCTCGGCGTCGAGCGGGCCGAGTCGACCGAGGACGTCTATGCGGCCGCGGACTTCCTCACCATCCACCTCCCGCTCACGTCCGAGACACGGGGCGCGATCAATGCGGCGGCCTTCGCTGCGATGAAGCCCGGGATTCGGGTCGTCAACGCCGCGCGCGGCGAGCTCGTGGACGAGGAAGCGCTGCTGGAGGCGCTGCGCTCCGGGCACGTGGCCGGCGCGGCGCTCGACGTCTACTCCGAGGAGCCGTACTCGGGGCCGCTGCTCGAGCTCGACAACGTCGTCGCCACTCCGCATCTGGCCGCCTCGACGGAGGAGGCGCAGGACCGGGCCGGGGTCATCGTGGCCGAGCAGGTCGTCGCCGCGCTCGAGGGAGGGCTGGTGACGAACGCGGTCAACATCCCGGCGATCCGCGCCGAGGACCTCGAGCTGCTCGGCCCCTACGTCCCGCTCGCAGCCAAGCTCGGCAGGCTGGCGATGGAGCTCGCGGGCGGGCGGGTAGAGCGCTTCTCCCTCACCTACTACGGTGGCCTGTCCGTCTACGACACGCGCCTGCTGACCGTGGCGGCATTGAACGGCGCCTTCCAGGGCCGCGTCGACCAGCCGGTGAACTACGTCAATGCTCCGCTGGTCGCCGAGGAGCTCGGCATCGACGTCGCCGAGGAGAAGCGCCGCTCGTCGCGCGACTTCACCAATCTGATCCGCGTCGCCGCCCGCACGAATGGGGAGGAGCTGCGCGTGGCCGGTACGACCATCGGCCGTGAGCACCGCCGCTGGCTCGTCTCGGCGCTCGGCTTCGAGCTGGAGATGGAGCTGGCGCCGCTGATGGTCTTCTTCCGCTACGACGACGTCCCCGGAGTGATCGGCCGGGTGGGGACGATGTTCGGGGAGGCGGGCGTGAACATCGCCAACATGGCCGTCTCGCGCACGCGGCGCGGCGGCAAGGCGCTGATGGCGCTCTCGATTGACTCGCCGGCGCCGCCGGAGCTGATCGAGCAGCTCCGTGACGGATTCGACGAGGTTCGCTTCGTCGCGCTTGAATAGCGCTTGTGGCGCGGGAGCTTCCGACCGGGACCGTCACCTTCCTCTTCACCGACGTCGAGGGCTCGACCAAACTGCTTAACGAATTCGGGGCGGAGCGATATGGCGAGGAGCTGGCGGAGCATCGACGCCTCCTGCGGGAGGCGATCGAGCGACACGGCGGCGTCGAGGTGGACACGCAGGGCGACGCCTTCTTCGTGGCGTTCCCGACGGCGCCGGAGGCGATCGCCGCTGCGACCGAGGCGCAGCAGGCGCTCTCCGCAGGGCCGATCCGCGTTCGCATGGGCGTCCACACGGGCACACCCCTGGTCGGCGACGAGGGGTACGTCGGGCCCGACGTCCACCGCGCCGCCCGGATCGCCTCGGCGGGGCATGGGGGTCAGGTGCTCGTCTCGACCTCGACGGCCTCGCTCGTGCGCGAGGAGCTGCTGCGCGATCTCGGCGAACACCGGCTCAAGGATCTCGGCGCCCCGGAGCGCATCTACCAGCTGAACGGCGGCGACTTTCCTGCGCTCAAGAGCCTCAGGCAGACCAACCTGCCGATCCCGGCCACGCCCTTTCTGGGGCGGGAACGCGAGCTGGCCGAGATCGCGGGATTGCTCGCCCGCGATGACGTGCGCCTACTCACGCTGACCGGCCCAGCGGGAACGGGGAAGACGAGGCTCGCGCTGCAGGCGGCCGCTCAGGCCTCGGATCGCTACCCGGACGGCGTCTTCTGGGCTCCGCTGGCGGCGCTGCAGGACACGAAGCTCCTCCTCGAGGCCGCCGCGCAGGCGCTGGAGGCGCGGAACGGGCTCGCCGAGCGCATCGGCGACCGGAGGATCCTCCTTCTCTTCGACAATTTCGAGCATCTGATCGACGCTGCCGACGACCTGGCGAGGCTGCTCGCCGCCTGTCCGAACCTACGGCTCGTCGTGACGAGCCGCGAACTGCTGCGCCTGCCGGGCGAGCAGGCCTATCCCGTGTCGCCGCTCGAGCCCCAGGACGCAACGGAACTCTTCATCGCGAGGGCCCAATCCGTCGACCCGGGCTTCGCGCCCGGCCCGGCTGTGGAGGAGCTGTGCTCGCGGCTCGACAACCTTCCGCTCGCCCTCGAGCTCGCGGCCGCGCGCGTTCCGGTGCTCTCTCCGGAACAGCTCCTCGACCGCCTCGCCGAACGGCTCGACCTGCTCAAGGCCGGGCGCGGGGTCGATCCCCGTCAGCAGACGCTGCGTGCGACCATCGAGTGGAGCTACGAGCTGCTCGACGAAGAGGAGCGGCTGCTCTTCGAGAGGCTGTCGGTCTTCCGCGGAGGTTGCACCCTCGAGGCTGCGGAGGCTGTCTGCGACGCCGACGTCGACGCGCTCCAGTCGCTGATCGAGAAGAGCCTGCTCCGCCGGCAAGGAGAGCGGTTCTGGATGCTGGAGACCATCAGGGAGTACGCTGTCGAGCGGCTCGAGCGACGCGGCGAGCCGGAGGAGGTTCGCCGCCGTCATGCAGAGCATTTTCTCCGCCGTGTCGAAGAGACACGTGAGGCTGTGGACGCGGATCCGCCCGACGCTCCGCAGCCACTGGAGCACGACTTCGCCAACCTCAGGGCGGCCTCCGCTTCGTTCGCGGAGGCGGGCAATGCGGAGCGCGACGCTCGCCTGGCGATCGCCGCGTACATGAGCCTGTGGACGTGGGGGCACAACGGGGAGATGCACGGATGGCTGATCCGCGCTCTCGACCGGGCGGACGCGCTGTCCAGCCAGCTCCGCGCGGACCTTCTCGGGACGCTGGCGTTGTCGGCCGCGCACGTCGGCGAGAGTCAGGCGTCGCGGCGCTTCGCGGAGGAGTCGCTGGCCCTCGCCCGCGAGCTCGGCGACAAGCCGCGGATCGAGTGGGCCCTTCGCGCGACGGGATGGACAGAGGAGGATCCGGTAGAGGCTCGGCGGATCTTCTCGGAGTGCGAGGCGATCCTGCGAGAGCTTGGAAACGAACAGGGCCTCGCCTGGGTGCTGACGAGCTTGGGAGACGCCGAGATGAAGGCGAACGAGCTCGAGAAGGCGAAGGCGGCGTACGAGGAGGCAGCCGAGATCTTCGCGCGGCTTGGAAGACGCTACGAGGCGGCCAACGCTCGTCGCGGGAGTGGAGAGGCGCTCGTCGCTCAGGGACGAGCGGAAGAAGCTGCAGCCATCCTTCGTACGGTGCTCAGGGAAGCGCTCGAGATCCGCTCTCTCCCGTTGGTCGCCGAGACGATGGGCCTGCTCGCAGTCACGCGGCTCGACCGGGATCCCGCGGCTGGGGTACGCGTGCTTGCGGCGGCTGCCCGCCTCTTCCATGACCTCGGCCTCGCGTATATGCTCCAGCAGCAGCCGCTCGTCGACGAAGCCGAGCGCAGGGCGCACCAGATCCTCGGCGATCGCTTCCAAACGGCGTGGGAAGCCGGCGGTGAGTTGACGGTGGATGAGGCCGCGGCTCTCGCGCTAGAGGGGCGAGGTTGAGCTGGCCCGAGCCGGTCGAGCGCGTGGCCGCCTACATTCGCGCTGCCGCCGCCGAGGCGCGAATCGAGGAGTTCAGCCAGGGGACGCCGCGGGCGGAGGACGCCGCCCAGGCCGCCGGCTGCAAGCTCTCGCAGATCGTCAAGTCGCTCGTCTTCGACTGCGACGGGCGCTGGGTGCTCGCCATGGTCCCCGGAGACCGGCGCGCCGACCGTCGCAAGGTGGCCGCTGCCGCCGGCGCGCGCAGGGCCCAGGTAGCGGGAGCCGACCAGGTCGAGGCGGCGACCGGCTTCGCGCCCGGCGCGGTCGCCCCGTTTCCGCTTCCCAAGATCGAGCGCGTGCTCATCGACACACGGCTGCTCGGGCACGATCGCGTCTGGGTCGGAGCCGGCTCCGAGAACCACCTCGCCGGCCTCCCACCCGGTGAGCTCGTCCGTCTCAGCCGCGCCGAGCCCGCCGACCTGTCCGAGGGCGCCCGGTAAGATCAGTCCGCGGATGCGGGAAACCGAGAAGATCTGGATGAACGGCGAGTTCGTGGACTGGGCGGACGCCCGGGTCCACGTCGGCACTCATGGGCTCCACTACGGATCAGGGGTGTTCGAGGGGATCCGCGCGTACGAAACCCCGAAGGGCACAGCCGTCTTCCGCCTTACCGAGCATCTCGAGCGCCTGCACAACTCGGCCAAGGTGCTGTACATGAACGTCCCGTACAGCGTCGCCGAGTTGCGCGAGGTCTGCCACGAGCTGATCGGGATCAACGGCCTGCCCGAGTGTTACTTGAGGCCGCTTGCGTTCTACGGCTACGGGGAGCTCGGCGTCCCGCCGGGCAACAACCCGGTGGATGTCGTGGTCATGAGCTGGCCGTGGGGCGCCTATCTCGGCGACGACGCGCTCTCCAACGGGATCCGGGCGAAGATCTCGTCCTGGCAGCGCGTGGACATGAACACCGTTCCCCACGTTGCCAAGGCCACCGGCATCTACCTCAACTCGATGCTCGCCGTGATGGAGGTCAATCGCGCCGGCTACGACGAGGCGATCCTGCTCACCGACCACGGCCACATTGCGGACGGCTCGGGCGAGAACATCTTCGTCGTCAAGGACGGCGTCGTGTACACGCCCGACCTCTCCGCGTCGATCCTGCCCGGAGTGACGCGGGACACGGTGATCCAGATCGCGCAGGACCTCGGCTACCAGGTCAAGGAGACGAGTCTCATCCGCACCGACCTCTATCTCGCAGACGAGATGTTCCTGACGGGGACCGCAGCGGAGGTCACGCCCGTCCGGTCGGTCGACGACCAGGAGATCGGCCCTCCGGGGCCGGTCACGCGCGAGATCCAGTCCGCTTACCTGGACACGGTGCGCGGCCGCAGCGAGCGCTGGGCGCACTGGCTCGAGTACTCGACCAAGACGCCCGCCGAGGCGTGACCCAAATCTCGCCGGCCCTGGGGCGCCGCTGGCAAGGGAGGCAAGCGTGCGCGGCGCAGGACAGTACAACCAGTACAGACAAGCCGCGCAGGTGCAGCATCGCGCAGCCAGCGGCGTCAGGCTGCCGCGGAGCCCGGCTTCGCCGGGCGTGAGCGTCAGCCGGCCAGGGGCGGCGGAGCGGACGGTTCCGCTCTCGCGGCCGTACCTGAACGAGCGCGAGGAGGAGCTCGTCCTCGAGGTGCTGCGCTCGGGCCGGCTCTCGCTCGGGCCCTGGATCGACCAGTTCGAGGAGACGATCGCGGCGCGCGTGGGCGCGCGGCACGCGGCGGCGGTGTCGAGCGGAACGGCCGGGCTGCACCTCCTGTCCATGATCGCGGGGCTCGGGCCCGGGGACGAGGTGATCACGTCGCCGCTCACGTTCGTCGCCTCCGCAAACTGCTTCATCCTCACCGGCGCGACGCCGGTCTTCGCAGACGTCCATCGGCGCACGCTCAACCTCGACCCGGCGGCGGTCGAGGCCGCGGTCACCGAGCGCACGAAGGCGATCATGGCGGTCGACATCTTCGGCTACCCGTGCGAGCTCGACGAGCTGAAGGCGATCGCGGAGCGGCACGGGCTGAAGCTCATCGACGACTCGGCGCAGGCGCTCGGTGCGGAGTACAAGGGCAAGCCCGTCGGCGGCCGGGGAGTCCCCGCCATCTTCGGCTTCTATCCGAACAAGCAGATCGCCACGGGGGAGGGGGGCGTCGTCGTCACGGATTCCGAGGAGGAGCTGCAGCAGCTCGTCAGCCTGCGGAACCAGGGGCGGGAGTACGAGGGCGGCGGTTGGTTCCACCACGTCCGCGTCGGCCTCAACTACCGCTGGACCGATCTCCAGGCCGCTGTCGGGATCGCTCAGCTCGAGAAGCTCGACCACATGCTCGCGCTGCGCCGCGAGGCGGCCGAGCGCTACACGGAGCTTCTGGACGGGCTCGCCGTCGAGATGCCGCTTCCCGACGACGCCGACCACCGGCGCTCGTGGTTCGTGTACGTCGTCGCGGTCAAGCCCGGGCGCGACCAGGAGCGCGTGATGGAAGGCCTCCGCGAGCGCGGCGTCCAGACCGCGGACTACATCCCCTGCGTCCACCTGCAGCCCTACATGCGCGAGCTGTACGGCTTTCGCGAGGGGATGTTCCCCGTCGCCGAGGACGTCGCCGGGCGGACGCTCGCCCTGCCGTTCTTTGCTGGGATCGAGGCGGACGACCAGGAGCGCGTGGTCGAGGCGCTCGCCGCGTCCCTGCGATAATCGGGGCATGGCGGACGGGACGGCCAAGATGGTCTTCCTCGGCTTCGGCAAGTACGCGCGGGCGGACAAGATCTACGCGCTCGAGCCGCTCGAGTCCGGGGAGCGCGGAAGCGGGCGCAGGACGCGGGTCTGGATCGAAGGAGTGGCCGAGCCGGTGATCGCCTCCCGGACGGAGCGCACGATTCTGCTCGAGATGGGTCACGACGCCGGCGCGGCGAGCCGTGTGCTCGATGACGCTCTCGACCTCGCGAGCCGGCTCGTCGAGCAGGCGGAGTCCGGCCGAGTCGACCTCGGCGACCTGCGTCGCCGCGCGCGCCGCGTGCTCGAGGCGAGCGCGGGCCCGGCCGAGCAGGCCAACCTGTTTGGCGAGAGCTCTTAAGGCCGACTTCTTCGACCGGTCGGTGCACGAGGTCGCGCCCGAGCTGGTCGGAGTGACGCTGCTCCTCGACGGGGTCGGCGGGCCGATCGTCGAGGTCGAGGCCTACGACCACGAGGATCCGGCCGCCCACGGCTACCGGGGACGAACGGAGCGGAACGCGTCCATGTTCGGGCCGGCGGGACGCGCGTACGTGTACCGCTCGTACGGAATCCACTGGTGCCTCAACTTCGTCTGCGAGGGCGAAGGGGTCGCGAGCGCCGTCCTCATCCGCGCGCTCGAGCCCGCTCACGGGATCGAGACGATGCGTGCACGGCGGGGGTTAGAGCAGGCGCGGCTGCTCTGCGCAGGCCCCGGCCGCCTGTGCCAGGCGCTCGCCGTCACCCGCGAGCATGACGGCCTCCGGCTCGACCGCACACCGTTCGAGCTCCTTGCGCGCGAGACGAAGCCCCACGTCGTCTCGGGCCCTCGGATCGGGATCACGCAGGCCGCGGACCGCCCGTGGCGCTACGCCCTCGCGGGCTCGAGGTACCTCAGCCGCTCAGCGCGTAGCGCTGCCCGCGGAGCGGGTGGGGGAGGCGGTCGGGAGTAACCGGGAGGTTCCCCGCGCTAACCACCTGCTGACGCGGCCGTGCGCCCCTTGTCTTGCGTCACGACGAGCCTGACCAGCATGCCAGGGGCCGCCGCCACGCCTCCCTTGGGGGCCTGGAAGAGCACGCGGTCCGGCCGCCGCCCGACCTTTCTCTTCACCACACGGGACTGGAGCTTCAGCCGCCGCAACTCGAGCCGCGCCTTCGGCAGCGGCACGCCGATCACGCTCGGAACGACGCCGTGCATCGGCTTGCCGAGCACGAGCGTCACCTCGTCGTACGAGGAGAGCGTCCCGCTGCGCGGGAACTGGCGGAGGACGACGCCCGGGCGCTCGAGCGGCGCCGCCGGCCGGTAGACGAGCGCGGTCCGCAGCGGCTGCTGCGCCAGCCGCGCCTTGGCCTCTTCGACGGTCTGCCCGACGACGCTGGGCACCTCGACCTCGTTCGGCTTGCAGTCAGCGGTCTTCGGGGGCGCGGCTCCGGGCAGGTACACGATGCTCCGCACGAGCCGGCAGTTGCCATTGTCGAGCATGATCTGCCCGTCGCGCTGGACGACCGGAAGGGCCTGCCCGTAGGTCGACGGCTCGGGTGTGAAGTACTCGGGCGGGTCGTGGAGATAGTCCAGCGCGCTCTGCATGAAGCTCCGCCAGATCAGGGCGGGATAGGTGCCGCCCGCGACAGGGTCGCCGTGGAACTCGGCCATCATCGGCTGCAGCTTGTTCGGATAACCGACCCAGACGGCGGCGACGAGTTGGGGCGTGTAGCCGACGAACCACGCGTCTCCGTAGTTCTCGGTCGTCCCGGTCTTGCCGGCGACCGGCCTCCCGTCCGGCAGAGCCGCGCGGCGCCCGGTCCCCTCGGTGACGACTCGCTGCAGGAGGGAGTTGACGATCTCGGCCGTCTGCGGGCTGATGACGCGCGTTTTGACCGGTTCGTTCTCGCCGCGGCAGCCGCGGGACCCGTTCGCGACGGCGAGCACCGCGCGCGCGTGATCGCCCGTGATGGAGCCGTCGATGCGATAGCCGCCGTTCGCGAACGTTGCGAACGCTCGCGCCATCTCTAGCGGGTTCACGGCCTGCGCTCCCAGCCCGATGGAGAAGTAGGGACGCAGCGGGCTCGTGATCCCGAGCTTGTGGGCCGTCTCCGCGACGGCGCCCGGGCCGACGAGGTCCGTGAGCTGGGCGAAGACTGAGTTGTCGGAATAGGCCGTCGCGGTGGTCAGGTCGATCGTTCCCAGGTAGGCGCCCTCGTAGTTGTTGACGACCCAGACCCGGTCGCCGGCCGGGATGGCGACCGGCTTCGAGGTGAGCTTCGTGTCCGGCGAGACCCCGTCCTCGAGCGCGGTCGCGAGCACGAACGGCTTGAAGGACGAACCCGGCTGCCGCTCGCCCTGGACGGCGAGGTTGAACTGGCTCTTGTAGAAGTTGTTGCCGCCGACCATCGCCAGCACGTGGCCGTCCCGGGCGTCGACTGCGACCAGCGCCGCCGAGGGCCCATCGGGATCGCGCAGCCACTTCGCGATCGACTTGCGCGCGATCTTCTGCAGCCCGAGGTCGATCGAGGTCCGCACACGGAGGCCTCCCCCGAACACCTGGCTGGAGCCGCAGCGGTCGACGAGCTGCTGCTTTACGTAGTTGACGAAGTACTGCGCCGGCTCCGGGCCGCGGATGCCGGGCAGGCCGACGTTCTGCCCGCGTGGCAGGCCGGCGGTCATCGCCCAGTTGAACTCCCGGTGCGTGATGTCTCCGAGCTCCCACATCTTCTGCAGGACCTGGCGTCGCCTCGCACGCGCCGCCTTAGGGTTCGCCACCGGGTCGTAGCGGCTTGGGTTCTGGGGGATGCCGGCGAGGAGAGCGGCCTGCGGAAGGTTCAGCATCTTCGCGTTGTGCCCGAAGTAGACCTGGGACGCCTGCTGCACCCCGTAGGCGCCGTTTCCGAAGTAGATCGTGTTCAGGTACGCGGTCAGGACCTTGTCCTTCGACCACCGCTGCTCGAGCTGCCAGGCGAGTGCCGCTTCCTTGAGCTTGCGGGTGATCGAGGGAGCGCTGTGGACGTACGCGTTCTTGATGAACTGCTGCGTGATCGTCGAGCCTCCCTGGACGACCGACTTGTTGCGGATGTCCGCCCACACCGCCCTCATCACTCCGCGGACGTCGATCCCGCGGTGCTCGAAGAAGCGCTGGTCCTCGATGGCGACGATGGCCTGCTTCATCAGAGGCGAGATCTGGTCCGACCTGACGATGACGCGGCTCTGGTTCCCTCGGATCAGGGCGAGGTTCCGCGTCCCGTCAGGCGTGGTGATGTAGCCGTTCTTCGCCAGCCGCTGCTGATAGGCAGGGTCGAGCTTCGGGATCTCCTCGGAGATCGCCCGGATGACCCCGAGCACGAAGGCGCCGAAGCCGAGGATCCCGAACGCGAGCAGCAGGACGGAGAGGCGAAGCTTGCGGATCCGGCGCCCGGACTTGCGGGCCGAGTCGTTCTTGCGTCGAAACAGCACGAAGGGCCCGATTGTACGGGCGCCCTGCACTTCAACCGAAGCTAGACCGGCCTGGAGGTGATCAGTGGCGAAGAGGTGGGCTGCTTCGCGCCGGGCGCCCGCTCCACGGTGACCGCGACCCGGGCACCCGCGGGAACGCTGCGGGCGAGAGCGAGGACGGCGCGGCCTCCCCTCGGGGCGAACGTCCCGGCGGGGCTGGCGCTGCTTCCCCGCAGGACCCAGGCCTCGTACACCTTTCCGGGTGCGGGAGCCGCCAGGCGGTCGACGACGAGGACGGCCCTTCCCGACGGAGTGACGCCCAGCGCGCCGGGCCGGCCGGAGAGGCCGACCCGCCTCGTGGCCGGGTCGGAGAGCAGTGCGAGCGCGCGCAGGTCGGCCGAACGCGCCGAACGCTCGCTGTCGAGGCGGTCGTTCAGACGGGCGACCCACAGCGACAGGACGACGACCGCCGCGGCGGCGGCAAGCCCGAAGCCCAGGGCGGCCGCGGTCGGCCACGACACCCTGAACCGCCTGCGTTGCGGCACCACGGCTGCTCGGTCCGGGCGGGCCTGCTCGAGGATGCGCTCGCGCAGCGCATCGGGGGGTCGGCCGGCGGGCACGGCGTACGCGAGTGAAGCGGCCGTGGCCTGCAGCTCGGCCAGCTCCTCCCGGCACCGAGCGCACTGGCCGAGATGCGCCTCGTACTCGGCCTCGTCATGCCGGTCGAGCGCGTGCAGCGCGTAGGCCGCAGTCAGCTCGTGGATCTCGTCTCGTTCCATCTCTCTTCCCCGGTCTCTTCGTCTCCGAGGAACTCTCTCAACCGGCCGAGGCCGGTGAACATCCGGCTCTTGATCGTACCCAGGGGCTCTCCCAGCCGGTCCGCGAGCTCCGATTGCGTGAATCCTCCGTAGTAAGCCAGTTCGAGCACCTCCCGCTGCTGGTCGGTCAGCCGCCCGAGCGCCGCCTGCACGCGTTCCCGCTGCAGGCGAAGCCAGGTCGTCTCGTCGACGTCTTCCGGTCCGGCAACCTGTTCCCGCAGTTCGAGCGGTTCCGTCCTTCGGCGTTCCTCCCGGCGGACGAGGTCGACGGCTCGCCGGTGGACGAAGGTGAGGATCCACGTGCTCGCCTTGGCCCGCTCGGGCACGAACCGGGCCGCGCTCCGCCAGACGGTGAGGAACGCCTCCTGCACTGCGTCCTCGGCCAGCGCCTCGTCGCGGAGCATCCGCAGCGCGAGCCCGTACGCCGTCCGCCCGTGCCTGTCGTACAGCTCGGCGAGTGCGGTCTCCTCGCCGCGCTCGAGCAGCGCGACGAGAGCCTCGTCGGACAGATGGGCGAGCGACCTGCGCATCTACCGGGCACCGCCTCCGCGGGTGCCGAACGCTAACAGGCGTAGGTCCGCAGCCATCGCATCCCTGATTCGCCGCTCCGGCTTCCTCGGTTCGGTCCGCGACTGAACCGCTCGCTCCTCCCGGACGAACCACATGCGTTCACCACCGTGGAGAGGAGAACCACAATGCGAAGGAAGCTGCCGCTGGCACTGCTGCTCGCGGCGTCCGCAGTCGCTCTCATGCTCGCGCTCGGGCGCGGGTCGGGACCGGGCGCTGCGCTCGCCGCGAGCCACCGGGAAGCGCCGTTGATCTCACTCGACGCCCCGGCCGACATCACCGATTTCTACATGTTCCGGAGCTACGAGCGGTACCACCAGGGCAACGTGATCCTGATCATGGACACGAACCCGGGCGAGGAGCCGAGCTCCGGGCCGAACTACTTCAACTTCGATCCGAACGTCACCTATCGCTTCCGGATCGACAATAACCAGGACGGCAATCCGAACGACGTCGTCTTCGAGCTCAAGTTCAAGAACGAGTTCCGGGGCATCGTCAAGGACGCCGGCCTGCCGTTGACGCAGGTGGCGCTTCCGCCCATCACGGCGCTCGACGGGAAGGGGTCCGAGGGGCTCGGTCTGCGCCAGAAGTACTCCTTGACCATGGTCAAGGGGATGACCCGGACCGTGCTCGGGTCGGGGCTGATCGCCGTCCCGTCCAACGTCGGGCCGCGGACGATGCCGAACTACGCCAAGCTCGCCCTACAGGGGATCCACGACCTCGGCGGCGGCGTGCGGGTCTTCGCCGGCCAGAGAGACGACCCCTTCTACATCGATCTCGGCGGCCTGTTCGACACGCTCAACCTGGGGCGGACGCCCCTGCCGACCGAGTCGAACACCGAAGACGCGGACGACCATGCCAATGCGTTCGGAGTCGACATGCTGTCCGGGTTCAACGTCCAGACGATCGCGCTGGAAGTACCGGCGTCGATGCTGACGGCAGACGGGAAAAGCGCGGACACGACGGCAACGCCGAAGCTCGGCGGCGTTGCGGCCACCTATCGGCCGTACTTCACCGCGGGCGGCAAGCCCGCCGGGAGCAACCTCCAGCAGGTCGAACGGCTCGCGAATCCGCTCGTCAACGAGGCGATCATCGGCAACCCCTACAAGGACAAGTGGAACGGGATCGACCGTCAGGGGGACCCGTTGGACACGAACCAGGAGAACCACTACCTGAACTACTACTTGAACCCGCGGCTCGCGCTCGCGCTCGAGCTCGTGTACGGGGTTCCGGCCAACAAGAGCGGGCGCACCGACCTGCGCGACCTGCTGTTGACGTACAACGGCACCGCGCCGAACGGGATCTACTCGGATCTCCTGCGGCTGAAGGTGTCCGTGAAGCCGCGTGGTCTACCGAGCCAGAAACGTCTCGGCCCGCTGGCCCATGACAGCTCCGGGAGCCCGACTCCCGACCCGGCTGCGTGGCCGAACGGAAGACGGCCGGTCGACGACGTGACGGACGTCGCCACGCGTGTGATCGGCGGCTCGAACTACATCAACGCTCACGCCGCCGACGGAATCAACACCAACGACAAGGCGTATCCGGGCCACTTCCCGTTCCTCGCCACTCCGTGGGACGGACGCAACCGGGTCCACCTGAACCGGATTCCGTAGCTCGTGCGCGAATCGACGTGCTCGAGGAGGGGGAGCCTGCAGTGCGGCGGCAGGCTCCCCTGCCGCGTGCGGGGGCTGAGGTGACGCGCGGGCGGATCGCAGTAGTCGGAGGCGTAGTCGCCCTCACGGCGGCCTGCGCCGCGCTGTTCGGCGGAGTGCTCTCGGGAGCTCCGGCAGCCGTTCCGGAGGGAGCGCCCGAGGCGGTCTCGCCGCTTGCGGGGCGGCTTCCGTCGATCCCGCCCGCTCGGGGAACGGCAGGCGTCGTGCGGCGGCTTCAAGCGCGGCTGCGCGCGCAGCCGGAGGACGCCGGCTCGCTGACACTCCTCGGGCTGGAGTACGAGCAGCGTGCGCGCGAGACCGGGGATCCCTCTTACTACTCGAAGGCCGACGGCGTGCTGCAGCGGGCACTTGCGCTCGCTCCGCGAAGCTCGCTCTCAACGGGAGGGCTCGCCTCGCTTGCGCTCTCGCGGCACCGCTTCCGGGAGGCGCTCGAGCTCGGGCGCGAAGCCGTCCGCCAGGGCAGCCGAGCGGCCGTCCCGGCCGCGATCCAGTCGCGCAGCTGGGGCGCCGTGGGCGACGCGCTGGTCGAGCTCGGGCGCTACCCCGCCGCCTTCTCGGCCTTCGACCGGGTGATGAAGCTGGAGCCGGGACTGGCGGCCTATGCCCGAGCCTCCTATGCCCGAGAGCTGCTCGGGCGGCCGCGCGCCGCCCTGGCTCCGATGCGGGCGGCTGTCGACGAGAGCGGAAGCGAGCCGGAACCGTTCGCCTGGACGAGCGTCCAGCTCGGGAAGCTGCACTGGTCCATGGGACAAGTCTCGCGCGCGCGACGCGAGTACCTCCGGGCCCTCGCCGCGTTTCCGGGTTACGTCTATGCCCTGGACGCGCTCGCGCAGGTGGAAGCCGCGCGCGGGAGCGTCCGCCGAGCGATCGCGCTCGAGCGCCGCGCGGTGAGCAGGATCCCGCTGCCCCAGTTCGTCACCACGCTCGGCGACCTGTACCGGAGAGCAGGGCGCACCGCGGCCGCCCGCCGCGAGTACGCGCTGATCGGGGCCATCCGCCGCCTCCTGGCGGCGAATGGCGTCAAGACCGACCTCGAGGTCGCGCTCTTCCAGGCCGACCACAGGATCCGCCTGCGCGAGGCTCTCCGGCTCGCCCGGATCGCTCAGCGCGACCGGCCCGGCATCGAGGGCGACGACGTCCTCGCCTGGACGCTCGCCCGGAACGGACGCTGCGGCGAGGCCCTCCGCCATTCCAGGCTTGCGCTCCGCCTCGGAACCCAGGACGCGCTCAAGTTCTTCCACCGGGGGATGATCGAGCGCTGCCTCGGACACGAGGCCGGAGGACGCGCGTGGTTGCGGCGCTCGCTCGCCCTGAACCCTCACTTCTCGATCCTGTGGGCTCCCGTCGCGAGGCGGCTGGCGCGATGAAGCGCCTGCTCGTCCTCGTGGGCCTGCTCGCGGCCGTGATCGTCCCGGCGGCGGCTGCCCATCCGCTCGGGAACTTCACTACCAATCACTACAGCCGGGTGGCCGCCTCCGGCGACCGCCTCTACGTCCTGTACGTGCTCGACCTGGCCGAGATCCCGACCTTTCAGCAGAAGCCACGGGTGGAGGCAGAGGACAGCGCCACGTACGCGCGCGCGCTCGTGAAGCGCATCTCGGGCGTCCTTTCGGTGCGGGTCGACTCGAGGCGCCTGCCTCTCAGGCCGGTCCGGCACGCACTCGGATTTCCTCCGGGGGTCGCCGGCCTGCGTACGACGAGGCTCGAGGCCGTCTTCTCGACGGGGCGGCTTCCCCCGGGCCGGCTGCGCGTCACCTACAGGGACGACACGTTCCCCGGACGAATCGGCTGGAAGGAGATCGTCGTCCAGGCCGATTCGGGCGCGCGGCTCCGGTCGTCGACCGCGCCGAGCCGGACGGTCAGCGACGAGCTGCGCTCGTATCCCAAGGATCTCCTGTCGAGCCCGCTGGACGTGCGCGTCGCGAGAACGAGCCTCGTCGCGGGAAGCGGCGACGGCTCCGCCCCGACCGTCTCGTCGGGCAAGGCGCTCGATTCGCGCGTCGGGGTGAGGGAGGCCGGCGACGGCGGCTTCACGAGGCTGATCGCCGAACGGGACCTGAACGTCGGCTTCGTCTTCCTCGCGCTCCTGCTCGCGTTCTTCTGGGGCGCGGTCCACGCGCTCGGCCCCGGGCACGGAAAGTCGATCGTGGCCGCCTATCTCGTCGGGACGCGGGGAACCCCCCGGCACGCCCTTCTGCTCGGTGCGACGGTGACGGTCACCCACACGATCGGAGTGTTCGCGCTCGGGCTGGTGACGCTCGCGCTGTCGGAGTTCATCCTTCCCGAGCAGCTCTACCCGTGGCTCAATCTCGCGTCGGCGGTGCTCGTCGTGGGTGTGGGGGCGGCGGTGCTGCGGGCGCGGCTCACCCGGCGTCGGCACGCCCACGGCCATCATCACCATCACCACGAGCTCAGCATGAGGAGCCTGTTCGGCGTCGGCGTTTCCGGCGGCTTGATCCCGTGTCCGACGGCGCTCGTCGTCCTGCTCGCCGCCATCTCGCTCCACCGCGTGGGGTACGGCCTCGTCCTGATCGTGGCCTTCAGCCTCGGCCTCGCGGCCTCGATGACCGCCATCGGGCTCGTGGCCGTGACCGCCAAGCGCCTCGCCGGTCGCCTTCACCTCAGCGGGCGGGTCGTCGGGGCGCTTCCGGCGGTCAGCGCGCTCGTCATCCTCGGACTCGGCCTGCTCATGACGGTGCGAGCTCTTCCGAAGGTGCTGTGATGTTCGGGCTGGACGACAGGATCGCGTCGCTCTCTGACGGCACGTCGCTCCTGGCCGTCGTCATCGTCGCGATCGTCCTGGGGCTGCGCCACGCGAGCGATCCCGACCACCTGGCCGCGGTCACCACCCTGCTCGCGTCGCGCAAGGACGGCCGCGCGAGGTCCGCGGGCAGGCTCGGCCTCTCCTGGGGGCTCGGACACGCAACCTCCCTGTTCGCCCTCGGGCTCCCGATCGTCCTCTTCAAGGCCTACCTGCCGGAGCGTGTGCAGGCGTCCGCGGAGATGGCGATTGGATTCGTCATCGTCGCGCTCGCGGTGTGGCTCCTCGTTCGCTGGCGGCGGGGGCTCTTCCACGTCCATGCCCATGCGCATTCCGGGTCGCTCCACGTGCATGGGCACACGCACGGCGTGCCAGACCCGCATCCCCACCGGATCCAGATGCGTTCGCGAAGCCCGCTGCAGGCGTACTCGATCGGCGTCCTGCACGGGATTGGCGGCAGCGCGGGGATCGGCGTCCTTCTCCTCGCCGGCATCCACAGCAAGCCTGTCGCGGTCGTCGCGCTCGCGCTCTTCGCCTTCTGCACGGCCGTGTCGATGGCCCTCCTGTCGACGGGATTCGGGCTCACGCTGACGAGCAGGCCCGTGCAGCGATCGTTCAGCCGGCTTGCGCCGCTGTTCGCCTTCGCCGGCGTCGCTTTCGGAACCTGGTACGCGCTCGGCGCCCAGGGGCTCGCTCCGTACTACTTCTAGAATCGACGGTCTCATGGCCGTCCCTGCGGAGTTCACCCGCAATGCCGTCGACGTGCTGCCGGAAGGCGAGCTCGAGCGGAAGCTCGCGCTCGGGCGGTCGCTGCGGGTGAAGCTCGGGATCGACGTCACGTCGCCCGACGTGACGCTCGGGCACGGAGTCCCGCTGCAGCGGATGGCCGCGTTCCAACGGGCCGGGCACATCGGCGTCCTCATCGTCGGCGACTACACCACCCGCATTGGCGATCCTTCGGGGCGCTCGACCACGCGGCCGATCCTGTCCGGGGAGGAGATCGACGAGAATGCGCGCCGGTACTTCGAGTCGGCGTCCTCGATCATCGACCCGGAGCGAACCGAGCTGCGCCTCAACAGCGAATGGTTGGGGAAACTCGACTACGCGGAGATCATCAGGATCACGCGCACGGCGACGGTGGCGCGGCTGCTGGAGCGGGACGACTTCGCCAAACGGTTCGCGTCCAAATCGCCTATCTCGGTCTCGGAGCTCCTGTATCCCCTCATGCAGGCGTATGACTCGGTCGCCGTTGAGGCGGACGTCGAGCTCGGCGGCACCGACCAGCTGTACAACCTGCTCATGGGGCGCGACCTGATGGAGGCGTACCGCCTCGACCCGCAGGTGGTGCTGACCGGCGAGCTCATGCTGAGCTGGGACGAGACGCTCATGAGCGCGTCGAAAGGGAACTACATCGGCCTGCGCGAGGCGCCCGAGGAGCAATTCGGAAAAGCCATGCGGATCCCGGACTCGCTGCTACCGCAGTGGTATCGGCTCGTGATGGAGTCGGACGAGGACCCGCTCGCCGGCGATCCCATGCAGGCCAAGCTCGAGCTCGCGCGCTTCATCGTCCGCCGTTCGCACGGGGAGGAGGCAGTCGCGCGCGCGGAGGAGCATTTCACGCGGGTCGTGCGGGAAGGGAAGGCGCCCGAGGACATTCCCGAGTCTCCGCTTCCCGAGGGCGATCCGGTGCACCTGCCGGCCCTGCTCGTCGAGCACCTCGGCGTGGCGTCGACGAGCGAGGCGAGGCGGCTGATCGCCCAGGACGGGGTCAAGCTCGACGGGGAACCGGTGACCGAGCTGGACGTGCCGCGCTCGCGTCTCGCGGGCGCCGTCCTCCAGGCCGGAAAGCGGCGTTTTTGCCGCTTCCGAGCGGCCTGAGCATCCCGCGCGGCTCCGCGATCGCGGAAGTCCTCTGCTATCATGCGATAGCCGCCTCGGAAGGGGCGGTGCAGGAGTCCCGCAACTCGACAAGGGAGACCGCCAGACCGATCGGATACGACTCGAATCCGTTTGATCTGATGGCCTCCGGCGCGAGTCGGGGGCTTTTTTGCGCCGGCCCGGTGGCAGTGGTCTTTGAAAACTCAACAGCGTGCGAAACGTCGAGACCTCTCGCTCGTCGAGCGGGAGGCAAGAACCCGTCATGCCCTTCGGGGCATGCACTTTGAGCTCAAGCTCGAAGCGAAGACACCAGTTTGCCCCTCGGGGCAAGCCAATCTTCACGGAGAGTTTGATCCTGGCTCAGGACGAACGCTGGCGGCGCGCTTAACACATGCAAGTCGAGCGAGAACCAGGCCTTCGGGTCTGGGGAAAGCGGCGAACGGGTGAGTATCACGTGGGTAATCTGCCCTCGGCACCGGGATAGCCCGGGGAAACCCGGATTAATACCGGACGGCCTCTCGAGCCCTCGGGCTCGCGAGAAAAGGTAGCTTCGGCCTCCGGCCGGGGAGGAGCCCGCGGCGGATTAGCTTGTTGGTGGGGTAAAGGCCCACCAAGGCAACGATCCGTAGCTGGTCTGAGAGGACGATCAGCCACACTGGGACTGAGACACGGCCCAGACTCCTACGGGAGGCAGCAGTGGGGAATCTTGCGCAATGGGCGAAAGCCTGACGCAGCGACGCCGCGTGCGGGAAGAAGG
>WNGB01002804.1_pt1 | contig 27867 bp, 30 predicted proteins | sample 5400681 | NCBI WGS metagenome assembly WNGB01 (sample SAMN13153367, study PRJNA577476) | soil metagenome | isolation source: 115 cm soil or saprolite under grassland replicate 2 | place: USA:California | collected 2016-06-15
CACCGTCGGGCACGGGACGGCCAGCGCCGAGGAGCTGGCCGCGCTGCAGACCGGGTCCGGGGTGCAGCGGGTCGTCGACGTCCGCACCGCGCCGGGCAGCCGGCGCCACCCCCGTTCTGGGTCGCCCTCGACCGGCTGCTGGCAGAGGCGGCGGACGCCTCGACGGCGGTGCTGTGCTCGGAGACGCTCTGGTGGCGCTGCCACCGCCGCCTGCTCGCCGACGCGGCCGCGCTGACAAGGGGAGCGGAGGTGGTCCACCTCGACCACCGCGGGCGCCTGGAGCCGCATCGCCCGACCGACGGCGTGCGGCGCGACGGCGACCTGCTCGCCTACGACGTCGGGGCGACCCCGCCGCTGCCGGGAGGCTGATCCGGCTTCAGACGGTGGATCGCGACCAGCAGCCCGAGGGGTTCGCCGTCGGGGTCGTGCGGCCGGTCGGCGAACTCGTCGAGCACGACCCCCAGCCGGGTCTCCAGCTCCTCCAGCGACGCCTTGTTCAGGGTCAGGGCGAGCCTCGTGAAGTCGCGGGCCGAGTCGGGGCCCGCCTCCTCGAACTCGGCCCGGAACGCCTCCAGCATCGCCTCGGCCGAGCTGGCCTCGCCACCCGTCGGCCGGCCCAGGGCGTCGCCGACGCTGAGGGTCCAGGACTTGCCGGTCGCCCTGTAGGGCTTCTCCAGCGCACCGCGTTCGCCCTGGCGGACGGCCTCGGCGGCCAGGAAGCCGGTGCGGACCAGGGTGCGGACGTGGTGCAGCACCGTGCCCGGGTCCATGCCGAGCCGCTCGGCCAGCTGCTTGTTGGTCAGCGCCTGGTCGAGGCTGAGCCGCAGGATCCGCAGCCGCAGCGGGTTGGCCAGCGCGCGGGCCTCCTCGGGGGTCGCCGCGCGCCGCTCACGACGTTTCATGGAGTCCATTCTACCGATTGACCATTCCCAATCAATGGCCTAGCCTCCATCACATGTCGCTGGGACGAACCTACGCCAAGCTCTGGGCGGCCTCCGCCTTCGCCAACCTCGCGGATGGCGTCTTCCAGGTCGCCCTGCCCCTCCTCGCCGTCCAGCTCACCCGCTCGCCGTTGCTGATCGCCGGCGTCACCCTGGCCGCCAGGCTCCCATGGCTGCTCATGTCGCTGCTCGCCGGGGCGCTCGCCGACCGGCTCGACCGGCGCCAGATGATGGTCAGGGTCAACCTGGCCAGGACGGTCCTGCTCGGCGGCCTGGCCCTGGCCGTCGCCACCGGAGTCGCCACGCTGCCCCTGGTCTACGCGGTCGCGCTGCTGCTCGGCGTCGCCGAGACGCTGTTCGACACCTCGGCCCAGTCGCTGCTCCCGGCGGTGGTGGGCAGGGACGACCTGTCGCGGGCCAACAGCCGCCTGTACGCCGTCGAGCTGGTCGCCAACATGTTCGTCGGCCCGCCGCTCGGCGGGCTGCTGGCCGCGCTCGCCCTCGCCGCCGCGCTGGCCGTGCCGGCGGCCGCGTACCTGGCCGGCGCCGCCTGCCTGGCCCTGATCGCCGGCAGCTTCCGGCCCGCCCGCCAGGGCCCGCCGACACGGCTGCGCGACGACATCGCCGAGGGCGTCCGCTTCATCTGGAGGCACCCCGTGCTGCGACCACTGGCCTTCATGCTCGGGGTCCAGAACCTGGCCGCTACCGCGTGGTATTCGGTGTTCGTGCTGTTCGCGGTCGCTCCCGGGCCGATGGGCCTGTCCCAGGCAGGCTTCGGCACGCTGCTCACCAGCTTGGGGGTCGGGGCCCTGCTCGGGACCTGGCTCGCCGTGCCGGTCGAGCGCCGCCTTGGCCGCGTCCGCACGCTCGCCCTCAGCGTGGTCCTGGGCGGGGGCGCCCTGCTCGTGCCCGTGGTCACCACGGACGCGGTCGCCGTCGGCGCCTCGCTGGCCGTCGGCGGGCTGCAGATGGTGCTGTGGAACGTGGTCACCGTGTCCCTGCGCCAGCGGATCTCCCCCGACCACCTCCTGGGGCGGGTGAACGCCGGCTACCGGCTGGTCGGCTGGGGCACGATGCCGCTCGGCGCGCTCCTCGGCGGGCTGATCGCCGAGACCCTCGGCATGCGGGTGGTGTTCGCGCTGGCCGCCGGCGCCGTGCTCGTCCTGCTGGTCGGGTTCCGCTTCGTCACCGAGGCGGTCATCGAGCGGACCGAGGCGGCGGCGGCGCCCACCCGATAGGGTACGGCGGTGGAGTCCAGCGAGCTGCGGGTCGAGACCGCCGGCAGGCACGTGCTCGACCTGACCGACCGGGTGGCCGCCTTCGCCGCCGAGGCGGGCGGGGACGGCCTGCTGCACGTGTTCGTTCCCCACGCCACCGCCGGCCTTGCCGTGATGGAGACCGGCGCCGGCTCCGAGCAGGATCTCGAGGAGGCGCTCGGCCGCCTGCTGCCCCGCGACGACCGCTGGACCCACCGGCACGGGAGCCGCGGCCACGGCGCCGACCACCTGCTGCCGGTGTTCGCCACTCCCTCGCTCGCCGTGCCCGTCAGCGGCGGTCGCCTCCTGCTCGGCACCTGGCAGCGCATCTGCCTGGTCGACCTGAACGACGACAACCCGCACCGCCGCATACGTCTTTCGTTCCTTGCCGGGTAGCCGCGCGACTCAGCTGAACGTCTCGATTTGGTCACAGTCCCTGAAGGGCGGGATTTCCTCACGGAGAGCGGCCTAGGATGCGCTCCGCGTCGCCAGGTCCACTTCCCCGTCCCAAAGGACCCGACCATGACCGCATTCGTGCCCGTCGTCGCGCCGTCGCTCACGCCCGACGAGCGGCAGCAGCCAGACCAGCCCGCCAAGAAGGCCCGCGCCCGCACCGGCCGGCACGAGCCGATCCGCTCCTCCACGCCGAGGATCGCCGCCCGCGGCGCCGCCCTCGGGCTGACGGTGGCCGCCGGGGTGGCCGGCAGCAGCCAGTACCTCCGCGGCGACCTGCAGGCCGGCCTGGCCGCCGGCGCCCAGTGGGGCTCGCTGGCGGCCGGGATGGCGTTCGCCGGTGCCTGGGCCGAGCGGCGGCGCATGACCAGGGTCGCGCGAGCCGTCTCCGACCTGGCCATGCGGCTGGCCACCGCCGGCCTGCCCGACGAGGAGGCCGTGCCGCAGCTGTTGGCCGTTCCCGGCGCCGACCGGGTCGCGCTCGAGGTGGCCGCCCGCCGCACCGGCACCCAGGCGGGTGCCCGCCGGGCCGTCCGCCTCCTCGGCCGGGTCGCCCTGCTCCGCACGCTGCTCTGACCGGGACCACCTCCCGCCTGGCACCGGCCGGCCGTTAGACTCGCCGGCAGGTTCCAGCCGGGGAGGTTGCGATGGGCGTGCCGGGCCGCTCGGCGGTGCTGGTCACCCGCAGGGTTCCAGCGCCGGTGCTGGAGCGGCTGGCCGGCCGCTGCGACCCCGACGTGTGGCAGGACGACGGGGTCATGCCACGGGCGGAGCTGCTCGACCGCGTCGCCGGCAAGGCCGGGATGGTGGCGATGCTCACCGACCGGGTCGACGCCGAGCTGCTCGACCGGGCGGGCCCGTCGCTGCGGGTGGTGGCCAACTACGCGGTCGGCTACGACAACCTCGACCTGGACGCCTGCACGGCCAGGGGGGTGCTGGCCACCAACACCCCCGACGTGGTCACCGAGGCGACCGCCGACCTGACCTGGGCGCTGCTGCTGGCGGCGGCCAGGCGCGTGGCAGAGGGCGACCGGTTCATGCGGTTGGGGCGGCCGTGGATCTGGGGCCCGGAGTTCTTCCTCGGGGTCGAGGTCAACGGCAAGACCCTCGGCGTGATCGGCCTCGGCCGGATCGGCCAGGCGGTGGCCAGGCGGGCGGGCGGCTTCGGCATGCGCGTGCTCTACCACGCCGGCCATCGGCTGGCCCCCGACCGGGAGGCCGCCCTCGGCGTCGCCTGGCGGGACCTGGACGCCGTGCTCGCCGAGGCCGACTTCGTCACCATCCACACCGGCCTCACCCCCGCCACCCGCCACCTGATCGGCGCGGCGGAGCTGCGGCGGATGAAGCCCACCGCGGTGCTGGTCAACACCGCCCGCGGCCCGATCGTCGACGAGGCCGCCCTGGCCAGAGCGCTGCGGGCCGGGGAGATCCGGGCGGCCGGCCTGGACGTGTTCGAGCGCGAGCCCCAGGTCCATCCCGACCTGCTCGGCCTCGACAACGTCACCCTCATCCCGCACCTGGGCACGGCCACCGTCGAGACGCGGGTCGCGATGGGCATGACCGCGCTGGACAACCTGCTGGCGGCCCTCGACGGCCGCCGGCCGCCGCACCTGCTCAATCCCGCCGCCCTGGATCGGCGGGGACCGGGCGCTCCGCGTCCGGCCTAGCGCCGCCGCAGGTGCCGCTGCTCGCCGACCGCGTACGCCTCTGCCAGCCACGCGGCCACCCGGTCGTCCACCTCCCGCAGGCGCGCCAGCCGGAAATGGTGGACGTGGTTGCGGGGCGAGAACGACTCGACCCGACGGAAGCGCGGGTCGTCGAGCCGGCGGGCCAGCACCACGTGCCCGTCGACCCAGTGGCGGCGCAGCGTCACCGCCGCGAAGCTCATCCGCACCTGGAAGGCGATGCGGCTCTTCTCCGCCAGCACGGTCACAGGGCCGTTGCGCTCGGCCAGCTCCACCAGGCGCCGGAAGATCGCCACCACCTCTGGGTCCTTGCCCGCGAGGTGGGCGTCCAGGTCGCCGCCGCCACCGCACGAATGGGTCTGGTTGCGGTTGGCGAACCCCCGCCCGCAGCGCGGGCAGGTCCACAGCGGCCTCGTCCCCATCGCACCTCCGAGCCGATAGCATCGACGATGGCGACGAGGGAGGACAGCACCATGGCGCAGCTGTGGCAGGGCGAGACCGACAAGGCGATCAGGAACTTCCCGATCTCCGGGGAGCGGATGCCGGTGCAGGTGGTGCGCATGCTGGCCCGGGTCAAGGCGGAGGCGGCCAGGGTCAACGCCGACCTCGGCCTGCTGGACCGCGACCGGGCCGAGCGGATCGCGGCCGCCGCCGAGGCGGTCGCCGCCGGCGAGCACGACGACCAGTTCCCGATCGACGTGTTCCAGACCGGTTCGGGGACCTCCACCAACACCAACGTCAACGAGGTGGTGGCGACCCTCGCGGGAAACGGCGTGCACCCCAACGACCACGTCAACCTGTGCCAGTCCTCCAACGACACCTTCCCCACGGCGGTCCACCTGGCCGCGCTCGACGCCGCCAGCAACGACCTGCTACCCGCCCTCGACGGCCTTGCCGGCTCGCTGGAGTCCAAGGCGGCCGGGCTGGCCGAGGTGGTCAAGACTGGCCGCACCCACCTGATGGACGCCACCCCGGTCACCCTCGGCCAGGAGTTCCGCGGCTACGCCGCGCAGGTCCGCGAGGGCGCCGAGCGGGTCCTGGCGGCGCTGCCGCGGGTCGGCAAGCTGCCGCTCGGCGGCACCGCGGTCGGCACCGGCCTGAACGCCCACCCGGAGTTCGCGGCCAGGGTGCGGCAGCGGGTCGCCGAGGCCACCGGCCTGCAGCTCAGCCCGCCTGCCCACCCGTTCGAGGCCCAGGGCGCCCGCGACGCCCTGGTCGAGCTGTCCGGGGCGCTGAAGACGGTCGCGGTCAGCTGCACCAAGATCGCCAACGACCTCCGCTGGATGGGCTCCGGCCCGCGGGCCGGCCTTTCCGAGGTGTTCCTGCCCGAGCTGCAGAAGGGCTCCTCGATCATGCCCGGCAAGGTCAACCCCGTCATGTGCGAGGTGCTGACCCAGGTGGCTGCCCAGGTCGTCGGCAACGACGCCGCGATCACCATCGGCGGCCTCTCCGGCGCCTTCGAGCTGAACGTCTACATCCCGCTGATGGCCCGCAACCTGCTGCAGTCGATCACCTACCTGGCCGCCGCCTGCCGGGCGTTCGCGGAGAAGTGCGTCGACGGCGTCACCGCCAACGCCGAGCGGGCGCGCGCGCTGGCCGAGTCGACCCTGGTGCTGGTGACGGCCCTCAACCCGGTGGTCGGCTACGACGAAGCCACCGCCATCTCCAGGGAGGCGGCCGCCACCGGCCGCTCCCTGCGCGAGGTCGCCCTCGACCACGGGGTCGCCGCCGACGTGCTCGACAAGGCCCTCGACCTGCGCGCCATGGCCCGCGGCAACGGCTTCGCCGACTAGACCAGCTCCACCCTGGCCCGGTGGCCGCCGGCCCGCGCCAGCCGCCGGTCGCGGGTGAGCAGGGTCGCCCCCAGGCCCTCGGCCAGCGCGACGTAGGTCGCGTCGTAGGTGGTCAACCGGTCCCGCAGCGCGAACGTCCGGCTGAGGAGGCGATCGTGCGGCCAGCGGACCAGCGGAAGGACCGCGAGCCGCCGGATGGCCCGGCGGGCGATAGCGGCGTCGAGCCGGCCGCCGAGGATCTGACGCCGGAGGGCGTTGGCCACCTCCACATCGATCAGGTGGGGAACGTGGACCACCGATTCGTGGCGGAGGCGGGCCTGGAGGGTTTCGGTGGTCGCCGACGGATCGACCAGGAGCGGCACGACCGCCGAGGCGTCGAGGACGATCACGGCTGGGGATCGTCGCGCGTGAACCGCTCCATCAGCTCGTGATCGCGCTCTTCCCGCCCCTCGCGGACCGCCTCGGCCCAGTCGATACCCGTCGCGACGGGGTTCTCGCGGTCGATCTCGTCGAAGATCTCCTGCCAGGTGGGCCGGCTGGCCAGGAAGGTGATCTCGCGCCGCAGGTAGTCGGACAGCGACATGCCGGCCGCGGCCGCCCGGGCCTTCAGCCTGGCGTGGACGTCCTCGGGGACGTGACGGATCTGGATCATCTTGCTCCCCATGGATCGAGCGTATTGCATGTGTAGCACATGCACAAGGCCGTTTGCGCAGCTTGTCCACAGGGTTCCGGGCCCTTACGGCGGGGCGTCGGGGAGGCGCACCCCGAAGCCCTTGACGGCGAGCTTGAGGACGACCTGGCCAGGGGCGACCAGGTCGGCGACCCTGATGGCGGCAAGGCGCTCCAGCTCGGCCAGGCGGGCCGCGTAGGCCTCCGGGCCGCGGCGGCGGGCCGCGTCGAGCCGGCGGGTGTTGGCCCACACCTTGGCCCGCGACTCCTTCAGGAAGCGCTTGGTGCCCAGCCGGTTGAGGGGCTGCAGCAGCCGGTCGGTGCGGCTGCGGGGGCCGCTCAGCGCCTCCAGCTGGCTGTCCTCGGCCCCGACCCTGGCCAGCAGCACCCGGTCGATCCGCTCGTGGTCGGCGTGCCTGCGGTCCAGCAGGTCAGGGTCGTCGAACTCCCGCTCGGAGATCACCGCCAGCAGCGACTGGGCGAGGTCGTAGTTGATGTGGGCGTTCATGCCGAGCAGCACGTGGCGCAGCGGCGGGAACGAGTCCCGCTGGCCGGCGGCGAACGCGACCGCCCACGGCTCCGGCGGCCGCCGGCCGGCCTGGGCGGTCTCCAGCGCGTCCAGGTACAGGTCGGCGAAGACGACGTCCCAGCGTTCCACCCACTCCGGGTCGCGGAAGCCGCCGTGCCGCAGCTCCTCGCCGACCGCCCTGGTGGTGCGAAGGTAGGTGGCGAGGAAGAAGCGGCCGGGGTCGCCGGTTGCCTCCAGCGGCGCCAGCAGCGCCTCCATCCGCCCGATCAGGCCGCCGATGTCCCCGGACCGGGCCATCAGGAGCTGGCCGGGGCGCTACCGCCCGCGGCCGCCTGCGTCCTGCGGCCGCGGACGGCCCAGGCCCTGGCGACCAGGTGGATGAGGCCGTCGGGGTCGATCGGCAGGTCGGCGCGCAGCCGGTCGCGCAGGCGGGTCCTGGCCGGCTCGTCAAGGGTTGCGACGTAGCCGGGGCCTGGGCCCTGGCCGCCGAGCAGCGGCCCCCACACGTCGTAGAAGTCGCTGAAGACCGTCGGCACCTCGATCGCCCACGTCTCGACCTCGGCCAGCCCGGCGCCGCCGAACAGCTCGGCCAGGGCGTCGGGGCGGCAGAGGGGGAACCGTCGCCCCTCGTCGAGCTGGGCGGCGCCCGGGTCGAGGGCGGCCGCGGCGTCCCAGAAGCAGCGGCTGAGCTGCATCCCATCGGCGTAGTCCCACACGTAGGCGGCGACCGTGCCGTCCGGCCGGGCGACCCGGGCCATCTCGGCCGCCGCCTTGGCGGGGTCCGGAACGAAGTTGAGCACCAGCCCGCTGGTCACCGCGTCGAACGAGGCGTCCTCGAAGGGCAGCTTGGCCGCGTCGGCGACCTCGAAGCGGACCCGGCGGTCCGCCATCCGCTCGCGGGCATGCGCGACGTAGCTCTTGGAGGGATCGACCCCGACCACCTCCGCGGGGGCGCCGAGGCGGGCGACGGCCTCCACCAGCGCCCCGGTGCCGCAGCCGACGTCCAGCCAGCGGCTGCCCACCGGCAGGTCGAGCCGCTCCACCAGCTCGGCCGCGACCAGCCGGCTCCACCGACCCACCTCGGCCTCGTAGGCGCCGCCGTCCGCCCAGACCTCCTTGACCGCGCGCTTGCGCCGGCCCCGCTTGGTGGTCGACTGGGCCACCGGCTCCCTCCTTCCCGTCGGCGTGCGCAGTATCCCCCGGGGGCCGAACCCGACGCCAAGAGGTCGGTCAGACGGCGCAGGCGCCGACGGGCACCGGCCGGCGGTTGCCGTCCGCCCGGGTGAGCGCGCGGCGGACCTCCGCGTTGGTCAGCGCATAGCCCTCGTTCCGCTCCACCGTGGAGGCCGCGAACACCACGCCGAGCGGGTGCCCTGCCAGGTCGACCACCGGGCCGCCGCTGTCGCCCTTGCGCACCCTGGACTGGAGGACGTAGATGTCACGCCGGATCCCCTGCTGCCTCGAGTAGATGTCCGGCGCCTGCGGACGGCTCCGCAGCACCACCTTCGCCCCGACCACCTGCTGGCTGCCGCCCCCCGGGTAGCCGATCACGGCCGCCTCCTGGCCGTTGCGGGCCGCCCCAGCCAGGGTCAACGGCCGCAGCGGCAGCCCCGGCGCCGACAGCAGGGCGAGGTCGTGGTCGGGGTCGAAGTAGACGACGTCGGCCGCCACCGTGGTTCCCTGCCTGGTCACCACCTCGTGCCTGCCGGCGCCGGCGACCACGTGCGCGTTGGTGATCACCAGGTCCCGCTCCACCGGGAAGCCGCTGCCGAACAGCAGTCCGCCGCAGCCGCGGCTCCTGATCTGCACGGTGGCGGCCGAGGCCCGCCGGATCCCGGCGCTGCGGGCCGCCTCGGGAGGCGGCCCGGAGACCACCGGCGGGCGGAGGTTGGCGAACGCCTCCGGGAAGGGCGACCGGGCGAGCAGCCCGCGGAGCTGGGCGAGCGCGCCCGGCGGCCGGGGCGCGTAGCGGTCGATCGTCTGCAGCACGCTGGACTCGTTCACCGCCCGCGCGAACGGCGAGAACGGGACGTTGCTCAACGTCAGGGCGATGAACCAGAGGGCGACCGCGGCGACCACGGTGGCGACCACCGCCCCGCCCACCGCGTCCAGCCGGCCCGTCCAGCGACCAGCCAGCAGCGAGCGCAGCCGGATCCCGATCAGGTTCCCGACCGCATGGCAGGCGGCCGCGACCAGGAAGAACACCATCACCGCGGCCAGCAGCCGCCGCGTGGAGCTGTCGACCGACACCACCAGCCCGATCTGGGTGGCCGCCCAGGCCCCCAGGGCCAGCCCGACCAGCAGCCCCAGATAGCCGAGCAGCACCATCGCGAACCCGCGCCGCCAGCCACTGAGGGCCGCCAGCGCGAGGAGGACGAGCAGGAGGATGTCGATTGCTTGCAGGTCGAACGGCATGCGTGGTCCGGCGGCCGGTGGGTGTGGGCTTCATCCTAAGCCTTCCTCGCCGGCATGCCGATGCTCTACAGCGATGGAGACCGACCTCGATCCAAAGCCGACCCCACTCTCGCTGGCAGCGGCCCGGGCGTTGTTCCGCGCCCCGCAGGCCGAGGACGCCTGCTGGGCCGACGTGCACATGCCGGACGGGACGGTGCGGGCCTGCGCGCGGCCGGAGGCGACCAGCCTCGGGCTCTGCGCCGAGCATCGCGTCGAGCTGTTCGGCCTGGAGGCGTCCTCGTCGTCGGCGAGCGCCGGCGGGCCGTCCCGTCAGGTGCGTTCCACCCGCTCGGAGAGCCTTCGTGCGGCGACCAGCACCGGGTCCCAGACCGGCCCGAACGGCGGCGCGTAGGAGAGGTCGAGGTCGACCATCCCGTCGACCGTCATCCCGTTCCAGATGGCGGTGGCGAACACGTCGATCCGCTTGGCCGCCCCCTCACGGCCGACCAGCTGCGCCCCGAGCAGGCGTCCCGATCGGCGCTCGGCCAGCACCTTGATCCGGATCGGCGCGCCCCCGGGGAAGTAGCCGGCCCGGGTGGTGGAGTCCACCGTGACCGAGTCCCACTCCAGCCCGAGCGGGCCGATCTCCGCCGCCGACAGCCCGGTGCGGGCCACCTCCACGTCGCAGATCCTGGTCACGGCGGTGCCGAGCACCCCGGGGAAGGTGGCGTATCCGCCGCCGAGGTTGATGCCGCAGACGCGGCCCTGCTTGTTGGCGATGGTGCCGAGGTGGTAGTTCACCGGCAGGCCGGAGACCAGGTGGCGCGCCTCGGCGCAGTCGCCCGCCGCCCAGACCCCGTCGTGGGGGGTGCGCATCCGCGGGTTGACGGCGATCGCCCCGCTCGGGCCGAGGCCGATGCCGGCGGCCCCGGCCAGACCGACCGCCGGACGGGTGCCGAGCCCCAGCACCACCAGGTCGGCCGGCAGGGTGCGGGCCGAGGTGCGCACCGCCTGGACCCTGCCGTCGCCCTCGATCGCCTCGACCGGCTCCTGCGTGTGGAGCTCCACCCCGACGTCGCGGACGGCCTGGCTGACCAGCTCGCCCATGTCCGGGTCGATGCGCCCCATCACCTGCGGCCCTGCCTCCACCATGGCGGTGGGGACGCCCCGGCTGACCAGCGCCTCCGCCGCCTCCAGGCCGATGTAGCCGCCGCCGACCACCACCGCGCTGGCCGGACCGGCATCGACCGCCCGGCGCAGGTCGATGCCGTCCTGCAGGATCGAGAGGCCGTGGACGCCCGGCAGCTGGATGCCGGGGAGGGGCGGGCGCAGCGGCTCGGAGCCGGTGGCCACCACCAGCGCGTCCCAGGGCTCGTCCCTGGTCCGGCCGCTCGCCAGCTCGCGGACCCGGACCCGCCGCGCCTCCAGGTCGATCGCCTCCACCAGGTGGCCGGTGCGGGCGTCGATGTCCCGCTCGGCGAACTGGGCCGGGGTGCGCACGACCAGGTCCCGCCAGTCCTTGACGACGTCGCCGGCGTAGTAGGGGAGCCCGCACGCCGCATAGGAGGTGTGGCCGCCCCGTTCGAAGGCGACGATCTCCAGCTCCGCGGCCCCTCGCCGCCTGCGCGCCTGCGACGCCGCGCTCATCCCGGCAGCGTCGCCGCCGACCACCACCAAGCGCGTCCGCGCCACGACCGCCTCCTCCGCATCGGGTCCAAGAGGCTAGTCTGCCCTTGATGCGCCGGAGAACGAGGAGGGTGAGCGACTTGGCGAGGCTGCTGTTCCACTGCACCCACGGACGCGACGACCCGGAGCGGGCGATCGTCCCGTTCATCGCCGCCAACGTGGCCGCCGCCTCCGGGCAGGAGGCGGTGGTGGCGCTGACCATCGAGGGCGCCTGGCTCTGCAAGCAGGGCTACGCCGACACCGTCGAGCAGGACGGCTTCCCGAAGCTGGCCGAGTTGCTGGCGACGTTCGTGGAGGCGGGCGGGGAGGTGTGGGGCTGCAGCGCCTGCACCACCCCCCGCGGCATCACCGAGGAGGACCTGATCCCCGGCGCGCGGATCGTGGGCGCCGCCGTGATCGTCGCCGCGGTCGCCGAGGGCGCGGTTCCAGTCGCCCTCGGGTAGGGTGCTCGGCTCAGCGGAGGCCGAGGACGTCGAGGTCCTCGGGGGGGACCGGGGCGCCGCAGCGGGCGCAGGCCGAGCGGACCAGCACCCGACCGCCGCAGCCGCTGTGGATGGCCAGGGCCGAGGACGGCTCGCCGCAGTGGCGCGTCCCCCAGGCGGCCAGGCTGGCAAGCACCGGCGCCAGGTCGCGGCCCTTGGTGGTGAGCCGGTAGGCGCGGCCGGCCGCGGCCCTGGCCACCACCCCTTCCTCCTCCAGCAGGCGCAGACGTTCCGCCAGCAGGTTGGAGGGGATGCCAGGCAGGGCCCGCTCCAGCTCGGCCCAGCGCCGCCCGCCCAGCAGCAGCTCGCGGACCAGCAGCAGGGTCCAGCGGTCGCCGACGACCTCGAGCGAGCGGGCCACCGGCCCTGGCAGCGGATACGGCTTCGGCACGGATGGACCGTACCACCCTTGCGAAGTTCACTTGACTTTTTGCAGTGAACTGCCGAGGCTGCTCGGCATGGCCGCGAACGAGATCTCCCCCGCAACCCCCCTCGACGAGCTGCTGGCCGAGGCGCGCCGCATCCGCGACCGGCACCACGGCACCCGCGTCACCTACTCGCCCAAGGTCTTCATCCCACTGACCATGCTCTGCCGCGACCACTGCGGCTACTGCACCTTCGCCAAGCCGCCGGCGCGCCTGGGCGCGGCGCCCTACCTGTCGCCGGCGCAGGTGCTGGAGATCGCCCACGCCGGCCGGGAGCAGGGCTGCCACGAGGCCCTGTTCACCCTGGGGGAGCGGCCGGAGGAGCGCTACCAGGTGGCGCGCCGGGCGCTGGCCGACCTCGGCCACGCCTCGACGGTGGAGTACCTGGCCGAGGCCTGCCGGCTGGTGCTGGCCGAGACCGGGCTGCTGCCGCACGCCAACGCCGGCGCCCTGTTCCCGGAGGAGCTGTCGCTGCTGCGCACGGTCAGCGCCAGCCAGGGGATGATGCTGGAGTCGCTGTCGGAGCGGCTGCACGAGCCCGGCGGTCCCCACGCCCGCTGCACGACCAAGCTGCCGGAACGCCGGCTCGCCACCCTGGAGGCGGCCGGCGAGCTGGCCATCCCCTTCACGACCGGCATCCTGGTCGGCATCGGCGAGAGCCGGGCGGAGCGGCTGCAGGCGCTGGCCGCCATCCAGGCCGCCCACCGCCGACACGGCCACGTGCAGGAGGTCATCGTCCAGAACTTCCGGCCCAAGCCGGGCACGGCGATGGCGGATGCCGAGGCGCCCTCGCTCGAGGAGTACCTGTGGACGGTCGCGGCCGCCAGGGTCCTGCTGGAGCCGGCCATCCACCTGCAGGCACCCCCCAACCTCACCGAGGAGTTCGGGGTGCTGCTGGAGGCCGGGATCGACGACTGGGGTGGGGTCAGCCCGGTGACCGCCGACCACGTCAACCCGGAGCGGCCCTGGCCGGCGCTGGAGCGCCTGCGGGCGGTGACCGAGGCGGCCGGGATGACCCTGGCCCCCCGGCTCGCCGTCTACCCGGAGTTCGCCGCCGAGCCGGAGCGCTGGCTGGACCCGGAGCTGCGCTTCCCGGTGCTGGACCGCTCCGACGCGGAAGGTCTCGGCCGGGACCACCGCTGGGCCGCCGGCGACCTGGAGCCACCTCCCCTGCTCATCGACCGGGGGGCTAACCTTGAGCCCCCCGGACCCCCCGTCGATCCCGCCCGGTTCCCGAGCGCGCGGGCCGGCGGGCGGGTGGGGGAGGTGCTCGCCGGCGTGGCCGCCGGCCAGGCGGTCGGCGAGGACGAGATCGTCGCGCTGTTCGCCGCCAGAGGCCCCGAGGTGAGGGCGGTCGCCGAGGTCGCCGACGAGCTGCGCCGGCAGACGATCGGCGAGGTCGTCACCTTCGTGCGCAACCGCAACATCAACTACACCAACGTCTGCACCTTCCGCTGCCGCTTCTGCGCCTTCTCCAAGGGCCCGGCCAGCCTGAACCTGCGCGGGGCGCCCTACCTGCTCGGCCTCGACGAGGTCGCCCACCGGGTGGTGGAGGCCGACGCCCGCGGGGCCACCGAGGTCACCCTGCAGGGCGGCATCCACCCCAGCTTCGACGGCGACTACTACATCGAGGTGGCGAGGGCCGTCCACCAGGCCGTGCCAGGCATGCACATCCACGGCTTCACCGCCCTGGAGGTGCACGAGGGCGCCCGCCGGCTCGGCGAGCCGCTGCGCGACTACCTGCTGCGGCTGAAGCGGAGCGGCCTGGCCAGCCTGCCGGGCACCGCCGCCGAGATCCTCGACGACGAGGTACGGGCGATCATCTGCCCCGACAAGGTGACCACCGACGAGTGGCTGGAGGTCCACCGGGTCGCCCACTCGGTCGGGCTGCGCTCCAACGTCACCATCATGTTCGGCCACGTCGACGCGCCGCGGAACTGGGCGAGGCACCTGCTGCGCACCCGCGACCTGCAGGCCGAGACCGGCGGGTTCACCGAGTTCGTGCCGCTGCCGTTCGTGCACATGGCCGCGCCGATGTACCGCAAGCGCCAGTCCCGGCCCGGGCCGACCTTCCGCGAGGCCATGCTGATCCACGCGGTGGGGCGGATCGCCTACCGGGGCCTGATCGACAACATCCAGGTGTCCTGGGTCAAGATGGGCGCCGACGGGGTCCGTCAGGCGCTGCTGGCGGGGGTCAACGACCTCGGCGGCACGCTGATGGACGAGAACATCAGCCGGGCCGCCGGCGCCAGCCACGGCCAGATGATGGAGGAGGCCGACTTCCGCGCGATCGTCGAGCCGCTCGGCCGGCGCCTGGAGCAGCGCACCACCCTGTACGGCCGCACCCGCACCGACCCGGCCCCCGCGCCGGCGGCCTGACCCGATGTCTGACCGCAACGACCGGCCCACCGCGTCCGAGGCCGCCCTGCACGTCCTGTTCGCCGGCTACCTCGGGGACAGGGTGGCCGCAACGGTCAGCTTCGTCGCCGACGGCGAGCTGCGGCTGGTGGTCGACCCCGGCCTGGTGCCGGCGCCGCGGGCGATCCTGGAGCCGCTGGCCGAACTCGGCATGGGGCCGGAGGCGGTCACCGACGTGGTCCTGTCCCACCACCACCCGGACCACACCCTGCACGCGGCGCTGTTCCCCAACGCCCGCGTCCACGACTTCTGGGCGGTCTACAAGGGCGACCTCTGGGACAGCCGCCCGGCAGAGGGAGTGGAGCTCTCCCCTTCGGTCCGGCTGATCGAGACGCCCGGCCACAGCCCGCAGGACATCACCACCCTGGTGGGAACGCCAGACGGGGTGGTCGCCTGCACCCATCTGTGGTGGACGGCGACCGTCCCCGTCGAGGACCCCTACGCCACCGACCCGGAAGCGCTGCACGCCGGCCGCCGCCGCGTGCTCGAGGTCGCCTCCCTGGTGGTCCCGGGCCACGGCCCGCCCTTCACCCCGACCCCCGACACGCCGCGCTAGGCGATGCCGCCGAGCAGGGCGCCGACGGCGAGGATGATCAGGTAGGCGGCCAGGCCGCCGCCCACCACGGCGGCCCGCAGCCACCCGGGCAGCTTCGGGCGGCCCACCACGTGGTAGGCGATCACGCCCACGAACGGCACCACCAGCACCACCGCGATCCAGGCGATGGCGGCGCCGCGGCGCAGGTCCTCTCGGCGGGCCAGGTCCCACAGGGCCAGCGAGGTCCAGGAGGCGTAGAGCACGAACGGCAGCAGGTAGCCGTAGAGGGCGAAGACCAGCTGCCAGGGGGAGGCGGCGAGGATCGGGACGCCGAACACGGTTGGCTCCTTGCGGACGGTGGCGGGCTGGTCGTCGCCGGGCGCGGTGATCGCCGACAGGTCGACCCGGTGCTGGCGGTAGACGTCGACGGCCGGGCGGACCGGTGCGCCCGCCCCGCCCGGCAGCTGCGCCTGCGGCGGCGGCACGGGGGCGTCCTCCGGCCGGTTGTCGGGTGCGGCGCCGGTGTTGGCCTCGGCGACCAGGCCGAGGCTCTGCAAGGTGGTCGACAGGTCCATGCGCACCGGCAGGCGCAGGCCGTCGCACGGCTGGAACAGCTCCAGCCCGACCGGGATCGAGGTCCTGGCCTGGTTGCCGGAGAAGCAGTTGCCGGCCCCTGCCGGTGCGGCAAGGGCCAGGTCGGCCCGCCCCGAGCCGCTGACCAGGTTGCCGCTGACCCGGTTGCGTGAGGAGGTCCAGAAGTGCTGGTCGAGGTTGGGAGTGACCAGGATCCCGTGGTTGGGGTGGTCCTTGACCACGTTGCGCTCCACCCGTGAGTCGTTGCCGCCGCCGAGCACGATGCCGTTGCCGAACGCGCCCCACTGCAGGGTCTTGCCGGGAGCCTGGCGGTTGCCGTTGGCCACCACCAGGTTGGCGACGACGTCGACCTCCCGGAACGGCGGCAGCAGCTCCGAGTCGAGGGTGTTGGGCACGATCCCGGCCCAGTTCGCCTGCCAGACCGAGCGGACGATCTGGAGGTTGCCGCCCGCGTTGGTGCCCGAGTAGCCGAGCGCGTTGTGCTCGGCGGTGACCTGGTCGATGACCGCGTCGCAGGGATGGCACTGGCCGATGTAGAAGCCCGCGTCGGGCGAGCCGGACGCATAGGAGTGCTCGAACACCCCGTCGACCGAGTCGAAGGCGTAGATGCCGTAGTCCTTGTTGTTGTAGGCGGTCACCCAGGAGGCGCGGTAGCCGCGCACGCCGGTCCAGAACAGCCCGTTGATGAGCGCGTTGCGCACGGTGAGGTTCTCGACCGCGACCCCGTCGGCGGTGACGCTGATCGCGTTGGGCCGCTGGAACTCGCCGTCGACCACCACCCGGTTGCGGTCGCGGCCACGGATCACCAGGGAGGGGATGGTGACCTTGACCTCCTCCCGGTAGACGCCAGGGCCGACCAGCACCAGGTCGCCCGGTCTGGCCGCGTCGACCGCTGCCTGGATGGTCCGGTGCTCCTCCGGGACCCGGCGGGTGACCCCGCTCGGCTGCCGCACCGGCTGGAGCGCCCGCCCGGCGGTGCCCACGCTCGGGTTGTAGTAGGCGTCGCCGACGACCACGGTGGCGGCCATGCCACGGCGGCCGTCCCTGGTGCCGTGGAAGCTGCAGAAGAACCGGTAGACGCCGGGCCGGTCGAGGGTGACGGTGGCCGCCTCGCCCCGGTCGATCGTCTCGGTGGTGCTCCAGCTCCCGTCGACCGCGACCGCGTTGTGGGGGGCCCGGCCGTCGTTGGGGAAGCGGACCTCGCCGCCCACCGGCACCCTGGTGACCTCGCGGGCGTAGAAGTTGTCGAACATCGGGATGTTGACCACCCCGGTGGCCTGCCGGCCGCCCCCGCACCCGGTCAGGACCGCGGCGGGGAGCGCGAGCAGCAGGAACCAGGCGAAGCGGCGGGCCAAACGCGGCCTCCAGGGTGAGCGGCTGACGAGGTTCCCGTATCTTCGCCTACCGGCCGCGTCAAAGGCAGACGGCCTCGAGCGTATCGCCACGCTCGAGGCCGTCAGGGGTCGGTCGGTCAGCCTCGCCGGTAGCGCGCCACCGCCAGGGGGACGAAGACGGCCAGGATGCCGGCCGCCCACAGCAGCGACCGGACCACGTAGAAGCCGGCGCCGTGGCCAAGCAGCGCCTCGGCGGCCGGACCCTGGGTGAGCGCGCGGACCGCGTCCACCATCACGGTGATCGGCTGGTGCTCGGCGACGGCCTGCAGCCACCCCGGCATCGACTCGACCGGGACGTAGGCGCTGGACACGAACGTCAGCGGGAACACCAGCAACGCCATTCCCTGGGCGGCCTGGGCGTTGCCGGCGAACAGCCCCAGGGTGATGAACAGCCACTCGAACGCAAACCCCAACACCACCAGCAGCCCGAAGGCGGCCAGCGCGTCGGTCAGGCTGCCGTGCAGGCGGAAGCCGACGGCGAACCCGATGACGGTGGTGATCGCCAGGCCCCACACCACCACGGCGGTGTCGGCCAGCGCCCGTCCGGCCAGCACGGCGCTCCGAGGGATGGGCAGGGACCGGAGCCGGTCCACGAAGCCCTGCTCCAGGTCCTCGGCCACCCCGGCGGCCGCGCCCATGCCGGAGAACAGGATGCCGGTGGTGATGAACCCTGGCACCAGGAAGTCGACGTAGCTCAGGCCGCCTGCCCCGATCGCCCCGCCGAACACGTAGCGGAAGATCAGCAGGAACAGAGCGCCCTGGATGGTGCCGAGGACCACCAGCTGGGGCGTGCGGAGGAACTTCAGCAGGCCTCGCTTGGCGATGCCGAGCGTGCTGGCCGCCAGCGTGGCCGAGGGTTGGATCGATGGTGCGGTGGTTGCCATGTCGGTCTCCTCTCAGGTCTCAGGCCGCCGGCTGGCCGGCGGTGTCGTCGGGTGTCTGCTCGAGGGGCTGGCCGGTCAGCGCCAGGAAGACCTCGTCGAGGGTCGGCGGGCGCAGGGCGATGTCGTCGACGGCGAGGTCGGCCGCATCCAGCGACCGCAGCGCGTCCCGCAACCGGTCGGTGCCGGCCTCGACCGCGACGCTGACCCGGCGGGTGGCCTCCTCGACCCGAGCCTCGCCATGGTCCAGCGCGGCCAGGGCCGCCGCGACCCTGGCAAGGTCGGCCCGGTCCCGGGCGTGGACCTCGATCACGTTGCGGCCCGCCCGCTGCTTCAGCTCCGTGGGCGTCCCTGCCGCAACCACCCGGCCGTGGTCGATGATCACGATCCGGCCGGCCAGGTGGTCGGCCTCGTCCAGGTACTGGGTGGTGAGCAGGACGTCGGTGCCCCGTTCGACCAGGGCGCGGATGGCGTCCCACAGCTCGATGCGGCTGCGGGGGTCCAGACCGGTGGTCGGCTCGTCCAGCAGCAACAGCCGAGGCGCGCCGACCAGGCTCGCCCCGAGGTCCAGCTTGCGCCGCATCCCGCCCGAGTAGGTCCGGGCCAGCCGGCCGGCCGCATCCGCCAGCCCGAGCTGGTCCAGCACCCTGGCGCTGTTGGCCCGGGCCGAGCGGGCGTCCTGGCCGAACAGCCGGGCCACCAGCTCCAGGTTCTCCCGTCCGGTCATGGCCGGCTCCACCGCGGCGGACTGTCCGGCCAGGCCGATGGCCCGCCGCACCGCATGGGGCTCGCGGCGCACGTCGTGGCCGGCGACGCGCAGCTCGCCCGCGTCGGGCCGCAACAGGGTTGCCACCGTGCGGACGAAGGTCGTCTTGCCGGCCCCGTTGGGGCCGAGCACGGCCAGGACCTGTCCCGGCTCGGCGACCAGGTCCAGCCTGTCGAGGGCGACGGTCTTGCCGAACCGCTTGCGGAGGCCCACTGCCTCGATGATCGGGGTCATGCCGTCTCCTCCTCCTGCGCGTTCGACCCGGCGGGGGTCGAACGCCCTTCTGGTCTTAGAACACTGTTCGAGTATGCCCGCACAACCGCCGGTTGTCAAACAGTGTTCTAGTTACGAAATAGCGTTCGTCACTGGGACGTCGTTCGTCGAGCAGGCTCGGTGACGCGCCGGTGAGCGGGGCCGGCCGGCGGCCCAGGTTCCCGGAGGCACCGGCTTGGATGGATACTGCCGGGGTGGTGGAGAGCATGGGCGGCCGGGCGGGACGGCTGGCCGACGCCTTCCGCGCCCGCACCGGCCGGACGCCTGCGGGTGTCTGGGCCGCCCCCGGCCGGGTCAACCTGATCGGCGAGCACACCGACTACAACGACGGCTTCGTGCTGCCGCTGGCCATCGACCGGAGCGTGCTGGCGGCCGCCGCGGGGCGCGCCGACGGCCGCCTGGCCTGCTGGTCGCTGCAGGAGCCGGCAACGGCCGACCTGGCGCTGGCCGAGATCGGCCCTGGCCGGGTCGACGGCTGGGCCGCCTACCCGGCGGGGGTGGCCTGGTCGCTCGCGCGGGAAGGGCTGGCGGTCGCCGGCGCCGACCTGGTGGTCGACGCCGACCTGCCGGCCGGGGCCGGGCTGTCCTCCAGCGCCGCCCTGGAATGCGCGGTCGCCCTGGCCCTCGCCGACCTGCACGGGGCCGAGCTGGACCGGCCCGCGCTCGCGGCGGCCGCCCGCAGGGCCGAGAACGAGGTGGTGGGGATGCCCTGCGGGGTGATGGACCAGATGATCGCCATGCTCGGTCTGGCGGGACACGCGATGCTGCTCGACACCCGCAGCCTGGAGCGCGAGCAGCTCCCGCTCGCGCTGGAGGCCGCCGGCCTGCGGCTGGTCGTGATCGACACCAGAGCCCACCACCGGCTGGTGGACGGCGGCTACGCCGACCGGCGGGCCGCCTGCGAGGCGGCCGCCAGGGCCCTCGGCGTGCCCGCCCTGCGCGACGCCACCCTCGAGCAGGTCGAGGCGGCGGCGGGGGCGCTCGGCGATCCCGGGCTGCGGCGGGCGCGCCACGTGGTCGGCGAGAACGCCCGGGTGCTGGAGCTGGCCGCGCTGCTGCGCGTCGGCGCCTTCGACCGGCTGGGGCCGCTGCTTGCGGCCTCCCACGCCTCGCTGCGGGACGACTTCGAGGTGTCCTCGCCCGAGCTGGACGCCGCCGTCGAGGCGGCCACGGCGGCCGGGGCGCTCGGTGCCCGCATGACCGGGGCCGGCTTCGGCGGCAGCGTCCTCGCCCTGGTCCCGGCGGGCCTGGTCGAGGCGGTCGCCGAGCGGGCGCGGGCGGCGTTCGCCGCCGCCGGCTTCGCCGCCCCTGAGGTGCTGGTCGTGCGCGCCTCCGACGGGGCGTGCCGCCTGCGATGAGCGGGCCGGTCCGGCCGACGATGGCGGCGGGGGAGCGGGAACCGGCGGTGGGGTCGCCGCGTCCAAACGATGAGGTCCGAGCGAGCGCTCAGGTGGTGCGTGATGGGTAGGCGAGTCGGGGCATGGCTGGTGGCGGCGGCGGTCACGGCCGCGCTGGTGGTCGGCGGGGTGGTGGTCGCCCGCTCGGGCGGCCAGCGGGCGCCGGCCACGCTCCCGGCCCTGGATCTGAGCGGTGGGCAGGCCGCCGGCGATGCCGGCGCCGCCGCCGAGCCCGCGCGGGCCGGCGGGGCCGTACCAGGCCGACCGTACGACAGCGGCGACGCCCCCCAGCTCCTGCCGCAGGTGGAGTACCGCGTCCGGGGCAGCCTGCCCGACCTGCCCGACCGGGCGCAGGCATGGAAGGTCGGCAGGGACGCCGGCAGCGGCCGGGTCTCCGCCCTGGCCGCCGCGCTCGGGCTGCGCGGCCGGCCAAGGACCGAGCCGAGCGGCTGGACGGTGCGGGACGGCGATCGCGTCCTGCGGGTCAACCGGGTCGCCGGGCTGCCGTGGAGCTACGGCGCGGCGGTGGCGGTCGGCTGCGCTGGCGGGCTCTCCAAGCCAGGCGGCCTGGAATGCCTCTCCCCTGACACGCCCGTCTCGAGCCCGACGCGGCCGCCGACCGGCCTTCCCAGTCCGGTCAGGCCGGTGCGGCCGGTCAAGCCGCTGCCGCGGCCCGCCGACGTGCCCAGCGCGGCCGAGGCCGAGCGGGTCGCCCGCGACCTCGCCGGGCGGGCCGGCCTGGCGCTCGACGGCGCCTCGGTGAAGGTCGCCGACGCCTACGCCGCTCGCCTGGTGACGATCTCCCCGGCGGTCGGCGGCATGCCCACCCACGGCTTCGCCTGGACGGTCACGGTCGGCCCCAAGGACAGCGTCCAGTTCGCCAGCGGCTGGCTGGCGACCCCGGAGCCGGCCGACACCTACCCGCTGATCGGCGTCGCCGAGGGGGTTGAGCGGCTCAAGCGCCAGTCGGCGTTCGGGCCGCCGATCCTGCGGCCGAACACCCTGATCGAAGGGACGCCCGGGGGGCTGGGGGCGCCGCGCAAGCAGGTGGTGACGGTCACCGGCGTCCGCCTCGGGCTGCAGCTCGCCCCGGCCCTGCCCCAGGGGGGCCGGCCGGTCGAGGAGGCCTTCCTGCTGCCCGCCTACCTGTTCCAGGTCGAGGGGGCCTGGACCGACGTCCGCTCGGTCGTCGCCGTCCAGGACCGCTACCTGTCGGCGCCGCCCGAGGCCCCGTCGGTCACCGAGCCGGGCAAGCCTTCGGGCTAGCGGTGGATGAGCACCGGGGTGCCCATCGGGACCTGCGGGAACAGCGCCTCCACGTCGGACAGGAACATGCGGATGCAGCCGTGGGAGGCGTAGCTGCCGATCGAGCCGCTGGCGTAGGTGCCGTGGATGTTGATCCCTGAGGCGTCAAGGGACATCGCCCGCGTGCCGAGCGGGTTGCCCGGGCCCGGTGGGATCGACAGCGGCATGCCCTTGCCCCAGCCCTCCGGGTCCGGGTTGTTCCAGGTCGGGTTGACCCGCTTGTTGACCACCTGCCAGCTGCCCGTCGGCGTGGGGAAGCTCGGCTGCCCGGTCGCCACCGGGTAGACCTTCACCACCTTGAGCCCGTCATAGAAGCTGAGCTTGTTGGTGGCCAGGTTGACCTCGATCGTCTTGCCGAGCTTGTCCTCGGTGACCTTCGGGGCGACCGGCCTGGTGACCAGCTTGACGGTGCGGCTGCCGCCGCGCAGCGCCGCGGCGAGGGCGCGGGTGCTGGCCGCGACGTCGAGGGCGCGCCCCTTCTTGGCCTTCTGGCGGACCACCTCGCCGTCGACCAGCTCGATCGACGCGTCGGTGGGCGTGACCGCCAGCTTGGGCGCCAGGGAGCGCACGAAGCGCCCCACCCGCCGCTCGTCGTCCGAGTACCGGACCTCGACCGCCTGGCGCACGGGCCGGCTGGTCAGCCGATGCCAGAAGTCGGAGGCCCAGGAGAGGTCGGGACCGGCCAGCGCCCGGTCGACCGCCTCCTCGACGCCGGCGTCGCGGCCCAGCCCGGCCGGCGTGACCGGCCAGCGCTTGCCGCCGCCGACCACCACGACACGGCGCTGCAGCTTGGGCGTGACCGCCGCCGACTCGACCGCGGCGATCGCCTGGTCGCGCGTCATGCCGCCGACATCGACGCCGCTGATCTGGACTCCCGCCAGCACCCGGCCAGAGGTGGCGCCCACCTTGGCGGTGGCGGCCACGCTTCCGGCGCCCAGCAGCAGCACGGCCAGGCCGACGACCACCGCGACCCGCTGCCAGCCGGCCAGCCCGGCGGCCGGCCCCCAGCCAGGGAGCTTCCAGCCAGGGAGCTTCCAGCCAGGGAGCTTCCAGCCAGGGAGCTTCCAGCCAGGGAGCTTCAAGGCAGGGAGCTTCAAGGCAGGGAGCTTCAAGGCAGGGAGCTTCAAGGCAGGGAGCTTCCAGTCCGGAAGCTTCAAGGCAGGGAGCTTCCAGTCCGGAAGCTTCAAGCCCGAGAGCCGCTGCTTCAGTCGACCCATCAACCCGTCCCTCCGACCGCTCCGCACCCCACCCGGGAGGTGTACCCCCCATGGAGCCCGCACAAGGTTCGCTGTTAGGTCGGCGCGCGATCTCCCACACTGTAGTCACCGACCACCGAGCGTGCGCTTTTCCTACCTGAAGAGGTAATGAAGGGCAAGCGCTCACCGCCGATCGTCGCAGGTTCGAGGACGAATTGTTATCGGGAGGACCTTCGGGACATTTCCCCTGGTAGACGGGCTGAAGGCCCCTGAAGGGGCCTTCAGGATGCAACGGGATGTCCACTCAGTCGAAGTGCCCTGGCTAGACCGGCTCCCAATCGTGCAACTCGATCCGGACGAGGGTGCCCCTGTCGCCTATCGCACGCTGGAAGAAGTGCTGGGCGTCCCAGTCGTGGTTGCCCTTGTTCTTCGCAGTGTGCCGGTAGCGCAGCCGGACCTGGACGCCCATGCCAGGTCCGGTGCCCGGGTAGTGGACCGGCACGTCCTCGCAGATCGGGTCACCCACGAGCACGACCGAACCCACCTGCCGGGATCGTAGGGCGAAGCGGTCCACGAGCTGCCTCGCGAGGGTCCGGTCGGCGACCAGGGCGATGATAGTCACGTCCGCCGTGCCCTTCTGCTTCTCGGTCACTTCTCGTCCGGCAGGTACCGCAGCCGAACAGGTTCTCCCGCCCGGCTCCTCACGAGCTTCAGCGCCTCATCGGCGGACATGATTCGCGTGTCGCCGTCGCCGAGGTCGACCTCGACCGTCATCTTCCTGTCGTCCATGCGCCCTCCTCAGAATGCAGAGAAGCCCGCCCGCCGAAGCGGAACGAGCTTCCTCCCTCTTAGGAGGTCAAGGCTAGCGGCCGACCGGCGCGATGTCCTTGTGCATCTGACGTAGATTTTCGAACTCGCGTGCCCGACGAGGCGCTCAGGGGCAGCCGCCCTCGAACGCGGTTCGGCAGAACACCGGCATGCTGATCGCGGCGCCGACGCCGGAGGTGGACGCGCGCGTCGTGATCCCGACCACTTGTCCCGCGGCGTTCAGCAGAGGCCCGCCGGAGTTGCCCGGGTTGATCTGCGCGTCGGTGATGATGATGTCGCCTCGGACCGCCGACACGATGCCGCGCGTCGCGACGTCGGGGAGACCGAAGGGGGAGCCGTACGCCAACACCGGGTCGCCGACCTTCGGGGTCGGGCCAACGTCCAGGACGGGCAGCTCGGCGGCGACACGGAGCAGCGCCACGTCCTCCTGCTCCCAGCCGCCGGGGTCGAGGACCGGCCACGACCGGCCGCCCCGGGTGACGCGCAGGGCGCCAGGCTGGTCGATGACGTGGAAGTTCGTCGCGAGCCACGTGCCGGCTCCGTCGTCAGGATGGACCTCGGCGATGGCGAACGCGGTGCCGGTCGCCTCCCCGCCGATGACGGTGTAGACCGCGTCCTCCGCCTGGGCGACGACCTTGCCCACGTCGAGGTTTCGGGCCTCCTGGCGCGACTCGCTCGCGGACAGGTCGCCGCGCAGCTGGTCGACCCGCCCCTCCAGGCTCGTGACGGTCGTCCGCAGCCGGGCGACCTCGCCGCGGGTCGCCCGGAGGTTGTCAGTCGTCCTCTCCAGGCGCGTGCTCTGCACGAGCGCCCCGGTGACGGCGATCACCAGCGCGACGGCCGCTAGCGACGTCGCAACCGTCGGCAGATGTCGTCTCACGTTCGCCCCCTCGTCACGTAGATCTTAGCCGCCGGCCTGCGTCCCGATGCGGCTGGCCGCGTCCTCGTCCATCTCCGGCAGCACGTGGCCGTACAGGTCCAGCGTGATGCCGACCGTGGCGTGGCCCATGCGCTCCGAGACGACCTTGGGCGAGATGCCCGCCAGCAGCATGTTCGTCGCGGCCGTGTGCCGCCCCTCGTGGAGGGTCAGCACCGGCAGCCCGGCCTCGCGGGCGAGCCGCTGGAACGGGAACAGCGGCGCGTACGGCTTCAACGGCGAGCCATCCTCGTTGCAGAACACCAGGTCGCGGTCCTCCCAGGCGGCGCCGACCCGCATCCGCTCCCGGAGCTGCCGCGTCTTGTGCGCCCGCAGCGCGGCGACCGTGCCGGCGTCGAGGCGGAACGACCTGCGGCTCTTTCGCGACTTCGGCTCGCCCGACCTGGCCTCGCCTCCGACCCACACGTGCTGCTGCCGGACGTGCAGGACGCCCCGCTCCAGGTCGAGGTCCTGCCAGCGCAGCCCGCAGACCTCCCCGCGGCGCAGCCCGTGCAGGAGGACCACCCGGTAGAGGACCGCGAGGCGGTCGTCCTCGGCGTGCGCCAGGAACGTCCGCACCTGGGCGGGTGACCACGTGGACCGCTCGGGCGTCACGTACGACTCCAGGCTGAACCCGGCCAGCGGGTTGCGGACGATGAGGGCCCTCTCGACGGCGGCCTTCAGGACGCTCCGCAGGGTCGATAGAAGCTGGTGCTGCGCCGGCAGACCGACCTTCACGTGCCGTTTGCGGCCGTCCTCGGGGTCGTCCGGCTCCAGGTCGCCAACGTTGCGGCGTTCGATCCACTTCGAACATGCCCCGCACGTGGACCTCGTCCAGCTCGTCGAGGCCCAGGTCGCCCAGGGCGGGCTTGATGTACAGCTCGATGCGGCGCCGCTGCACGGTCCGGATCGTCTCCCGCAGGTTCCCCTTCGCGGCCAGCCACCGGTCGCACCACCGCGCGACCGTGGGCGTGGGGCGCGGCCGGGTCCACGCGGTCGCCGACCTTGCGCCGAACCTCCTCCGGCTGGTCGCCTCGCACGATCGTGTCGCCGATGCGCGGCCGGCGCGGGTCCTGGTCGCCCATCAGGGCCAGCAGCGCGACGACCTCCTGGAGCCGTCGAGCCGACGCGGCAGAGGGCATGCAGGCGTCGCGCTTGTGCCGATACACGCGAACGACGCTAGGTGACAAACTGCTCCGATCAGGCTGACTGATCTCCGGGGGGCGCAGGTGGCCGAGACGTTCAACGTCCATCAGTGGGAAGTGCGAACGATCATGGAGGTTCGGAGCTCGAAGCAGCTTCGCGGCCTGATCGCCATAGAGGTCACCGCCTCACCGGGTGAGGAACCGATGCGGAGCCTCATCCTTGGACACGACGAGTCGGACGAAGAGCGTCCCCGGTCGCTGGCTGAGGTACTGGTCGTCCACCCACGATTTCGTCGATTCGAGACTCCCTTTGATGCGGCGACCGAGTACTTGTCTGCGGCGGGCGACCTTCCTCCCAGCCTCACGGTGTTGTTCTGGCGCGAGGCTCGGATACCGGTCTTCGGGTCACCGCCCGAAGGCTGGACCCGCCTGGCCGAGATGCTTGGGACGGGAAGCGCCGGTGCTCTTGCGGCGATCATGACCTTGCGAGGCGATCCCGTTCAGCTCGTGCTGGTCTTCCTCGGCGTCACCGTCGCGGTTCGGATCATTGACCCGGTGGCGAAGGCTCTCGGCTCGGGGTTAGCCAGCCGCGTGGAACAGGCCCTGGAGCCCACGGAACGAGCGGATAGGCATGAGGACCGCGATACGTCCAGCTAGGTGAGACACTCCTCGTCGGGCAGCGGCACCTCGCGGACGACCCGGCCGCCGCGGTAGTTCGTTACGCCGGGCTGGTGCTCGATCGCGGGTGCCACCGAGGCCGGGCCGACCACGACCACCAGCGCTATCTAGCCTGGCCGCCGGGTCACGAGACCGCGCCTCCAAGCCCGGCCCGGCGGCCGCCCTGGTCGAACCACGCGGGACCCCGGAGCGAAGCTCTCGCCCGGGGTCTCGTGACGTCTAGGGACGCCTGCCGGGGCCGCCACCGCGGAGTTCGACCCACGACGGACACCGACGCCGTTCAGACGTTCCAGTAGTATCGCCTCCCGTCTCCATCCACCTTGGACGTGTACATCTCCGTCTACCCGCACCGCGCCGGCAGCGGTCCGTGATCGCCGCGGGGTCTTGACGAGCCATAATGCCTGCTCAGATTACATGCGCTCGTCCGACGTGCCTCGACCGGTATCCGCGCGCTGTAAGGTGGTGTTGACACGCTGATCACGTCAAGGTTCGATTCTTGATCGAACCTCGCTCCGGTCCCCTTGACACGTGCTGACACGAGGGATTTCATGGTGGAGCTTCCCCGGCGATCCCGTCAACGAGGAGGTTGCGATCGTGAACGACGATACAGTAGGCGCGGCCACGGGCGAAGGACTGATCCGATTCCTCGACTACGTGGGCGAGAAGGGTCTCGTTAACCAGGGCACGGCGAAGGCCTACCGGATCACGAGCAGGGAGATCCTCAGCACGGTCGAGGGGGAGGAGACCTGGGAGTCGGTCGACCTGCGCGGCCTCGACGTCGACGACCTGCTCGCACGCTTCGCCACGAAGGCTGGCATGCGCTACACGCCGAAGAGCCTCCAGACGTACCGGTCGCGGTTCCGGAAGGCGCTGGGCCTCTACATCGAGTACCTCCAGGATCCGGGAGGCTGGCGGCCGGCCAAGCCACAGCCGCGACCCGGGGCGTCGGGGCGAGGTCGCCGAGCGACCGTCGCCGCTGCGACGGAGCCGGTGCGCGCCGGGAATGCGATCTGGGCGCCTTCGACGTCGGCCGACCTGGAGGCGGGAGCGCACTCGTACGCCCAGCGGCTCGACATGCACAACTACACGTACCCGATCAGGCGCGAGGGCCGAACGGTGTTCGCCACCCTGCAGCTGCCAGTCGACCTCTCGATGAAGGAAGCCGAGCGGATCGGCGCCTACCTCAGGACCCTGGCCGTCGAAGAGCAGCCAGCGATCTCCCCCCGCC
>WNGB01006049.1_pt1 | contig 27833 bp, 25 predicted proteins | sample 5400681 | NCBI WGS metagenome assembly WNGB01 (sample SAMN13153367, study PRJNA577476) | soil metagenome | isolation source: 115 cm soil or saprolite under grassland replicate 2 | place: USA:California | collected 2016-06-15
GGAGGTCGTGCAGGAGGCATTCCTGGCCCTGTGGAGAGATCCCCGCAGCTACCACGAGGATCGAGGGAGCTTTCGGACGTGGCTCCTGTCCACCGTGCATCACCGGGCCGTCGATATGGTCAGGCGGGAAGAGGCCCAGCGCCGCAGGAGCTACGAGCAACATTCGGCCGAGGCCCATGCCGAGGACATCGCGGACTCCGTCGCGGAACGGGTGGACCTGGCGGAGACGAGGAAGCACGTCCGCGGGGCCCTGGAGGACATCCCTGCGGCCCAGCGGCAGATCCTCGAGCTGATGTACTTCGAGGGAAAGCCGCAGAGCGGCATCGCCGAGGAGCTCGGGCTGCCGCTCGGCACGGTCAAGAGTCGGACGCTGCTGGGGATGCGCAGGCTCCGCCTCCTCCTGGGAGAGGAACGATGATCGCCGGACAGCGGCCCCACGACCAGATCGAGGGGCTCATCGCGGCCGACGCCTTGGACGGGCTCGACGAGGCCGGACGGCGGGAGCTTGCGCGGCTCCGCGAGGAGCACGGCCAGGACTGCGTCGAGTGCCTCCGGCTGGAGTCGGCGTACCGGGAGGTCGCTTCCCAACTGGCCGCCGCGGTGGAGCCGATGCCGCTGTCTCCGGGCGCGGAGGACGCCCTGATCAGCGCGGCCCGCCAGCCTTTGGCTGCGCGAGGGGAGCCGGGTCGACGCCGGCTGCCCGTGATCCTCGGGGGTCGTCGGGGCAAGCGCGCGGTCGCCGCGGTCGCCGTGGCCGCGGCCATCGCCCTGCTGGGCGGCCTGGCCGGCTACTCGATCGCCCCGAAGTCGGCTCCGTTGGCCACGGTCTCATACCGATCGGGCAACCAGCGGCTTACCATCGTCTATGTGAAGGGCCAGACGCAGGCCCTGGCCATCGGGTCGAACCTGCCCAGACTCCCGGGAGGCAAGGTCTACGAGCTCTGGTACCAGCCGAGCGAAGGGGCGAACATGCGGCCTGCCGGAACGTTCGTGCCGATAGATGGGACGGTGGTGGCCCCCCTGAAGCTCGGCGAGTCGTTCGTGGCGGTGGCCATGAGCATCGAGCCGCCGGGCGGAAGCCTCCAACCGACCACGAAACCCATCTTCGTCACGCCTGTCTGATTACGTTCGGTATCCCCACCTAGGGGGCGGCGGCGCCTTCGCGGGCGCTCGCGAGTACGACTGGCTGCTCGATGACGGGCCGGGTCTGCGCTCTCCGCAGGAAGAACAGCGTGATCGCTCCGGCTGCCGCGGTCACCCCGGCTGCGACTCCCATGGCCACCCTGGGTCCGAACTGTTCGGCGATCCATCCGACCAGAGGGCCACCGATCGGCGTCGTACCGAGGAACACCACCGCGAACAGCCCCATCACCCGGCCCCGCATCTCCGGCGTCGCGCCGAGCTGCAACAGCGAGTTGGACATTGCGATGAACGCCGTGCTGGCCAGTCCAATGGGGAGCATGGCCACGAGTTCGAAGCCGAGACTAGGGGCCACTGCAGCCAGCAGGAGAAACCCACCCAGCCCGATGGCCGCAGCTGCCAGGAGGCGCCGGGTCGCCCTACCCCACGCCGCCACGGCCAAGCCTCCCACGACGGCCCCGGCGCCCATCACCGAGAAGAGCACGCCGAAGGCGCCCGCCCCGGCGTGGAAGGCGAACCTAACCATCAGAGGCAGTACGACCGAGAAGTTGTAGGCGATGGCCCCGACCACAGCCATGAGGAGCAACGGGATTCTGAGCTCGGGGGTCCGCCACACGTAGCGCAGGCCGGCACGAAGCTGCCCGCGCTGCCGCGTGGCGATCTTCCCTCGCTGGAGCTCGCTCGTCCGCATCATGAGGAGGCCCGCGATGACCGCGACGTAGGAGCCCGCATTCACCAGGAAGGAGCTGCCCACGCCCACCGTCGCGATGAGGACTCCGGCCACCGCCGGTCCCACGATTCGGCTGGCATTGACGATGACGCCGTTCAGGCTCACTGCGTTCGTCACGTACTCGCGTCCGACCATCTCCATCACGAATGTTTGGCGGGTCGGCATGTCGATCATGGTGACCAGACCTAGCCCCAAAGCCAGCGCGTAGACCATCCACAGCGTCACCACGTGAGTCACCGTCAGCAGGCCGAGAACCAGGGCCAGGGCCGCCGACGCGCTCTGGGTCCAGACCAGCAGCCTGCGCTTGTCCACTCGGTCGGCGATGAGGCCACCCCAAGGACCAAGCACCAGAGTCGGCAGAAACTGAAGAGCAGTGACGGCGCCGAGAGCCACGCCACTCCCCGTGAGCTCGAGCACCAGCCACGCCTGCGCGACCGACTGCATCCACGTGCCACTCATGGACACGATCTGTCCGAAGAAGTACAGGCGATAGTTGCGCACCCCGAGCGACCGGAAGGTACGAGAGGCTGCCAGGCGAAGTTGGCTCATTGCTCTTCGCTCACGAAGCGTTCGAGGATCTCCACCGCCCTATCGATCACTGCCCGCTCTTCAGGAGGGAGCGAGCGGAGTCGTCGGGCCAGGTAGGCCGTCTTGCGAGAACGGCTGCGGTCGAGGAGCTGTCTGCCCTGCCGGCTGGCCGTGATCCTTGCGACCCGCCGATCGCTTGGATCGACGTCCCGGCGCACCAGTCCCTCGCCCTCCAGCCGGGCCACGATCGGCGTCATCGTCGGCGGCTGGACCTTCTCCACGGCGGCCAGCTCCCCCAAGGTGAGGGGCCCCAGCCGCTCCACGCTGGAGAGCGCGGAGAGCATCGACGGCGTGATCCCCGTGTCGGCCAGCTGGCGAAGGCGGCGGGCCAGCCTCATGACGGCCAACCGCAGACCTGCGGCCAGCTCGACGGACTCGTCCGGATCGACTGCCGCTGGAGGTGGTGGGAAGACGCCGGGTTGCACCATACGAAGTGTACAAACTATTTAGGCATGCGAACTATTCCAACGGTGAGCCGGGCGACGCCGCTCACGTACCGTCAGGCCTCGCCCTTCGAGCGACGGTCGGCCAGGATGGCCTGCTTCCTGGCCAGCCTGGCTTCGCGACGGAGCTTGGCCTCACGCTGGCGCCGGCGCTGTTCTTCATCCTCGGCAACCACCGGGGGAACCGGCCGGGGACGGCCGCCAGCATCCAAGGCCACGTACACGAGGTAGGCGCTCGACGTGTGGAGGTTGCGGCCCGTCACCAGGTTCTCGGCTTCCACCCGGACCCCCACCTCCAGAGACGTCCGCCCGACGTCGTTCACCATGGCCCGGACGGTGACCACGTCACCCACGACCACGGGCTCGATGAACGACATCTCGTCCATGACCACGGTGACCACCGGCCCCCCGCAGTGCTTCATCGCCGCCAGGCCCCCCGCCGTGTCGACCATCTTCATGATCTCCCCGCCGTGTACGTTGCCCAGGAGGTTCGCAGTGGTCAGGTCCATCTGTCGGATGAGGGTCACGGACGAGGCCGACCCTGGCTTGGGAGTCAGATCCCATTTCACGGGGCCAGACGATACAACCGAGCGCCAACCCCATCTCCACGAGAGCCTCCACTCAACGAGGCGAAAGCGGGTAAGACAGACGAGGTTAGGCTCGCCGAAACTCCCGGGAGCCCCGGGTCGTCCAGTGAAGGAGCAACCCGAACGCTCAACGCCGGCCGTAGGAACAGATGAGCGTGAAGACCAGGGAAACTACCGTGCGGCTCCCGCCGGACGTGTCACCTCGCCGCCGGGGCGCGGCCCGGCGTGTGATCGATCGGCCCGGAGTCCAGACGCTTGCCGCCCTCCTTCTTTATCTGATCACATCCCTCCTGTTCTTCGGGATCCCGGTTCTCCGCGACATCAAGCATTCCTATGTGGGGCTGGGCCGCCCTGGGCTCGGCACCGGCTTCACCGACCCGAGCGTGTACATATGGTCGTTGCTCTGGTGGCCGCACGCCCTCACCCACGGCATGAACCCCTTGTTCACCCACCTGGTGTGGGCCCCCGGGGGAGTCCATCTCGGATGGACGACCACGGTCCCCGCCGCGTCGATCCTCGCCTGGCCTGTTACCGCCTGGCTGGGTCCTGTCGCCTCCTACAACGTGTGGATGCTCCTGGCTCCCGCCCTGGCCGGGTGGACCGCCTTCCTCCTATGCCGCCACGTGACCGGGTCGTTCTGGCCATCGGTGGTTGGTGGGTACTTGTTCGGGTTCTCCAGCTACGAGCTGGCCCAGATGACCGCTCACATGAACCTCTCCTTGATCTTCCCCGTTCCCCTGGCGGTGCTCCTGGTGATACTCCGCATGGAGGGACGATTGAAGCCGCTCCAATTCGTCCTCCTTTTCGCAGCCACCGTCGCCCTCCAGTTTTCCTTCTCCACCGAGATTCTGTTCACCCTGACCATGTTCGGAGGGCTCGTCGGAATCCTGGCTCTGGCCCTCATTCCTCGAGTGAGGGCGGCATTGATGCGGACTGCTGGGTGGACGGCCCTCTCGTATGGGGCGGCAGCGGTAGTGCTGGCCCCGTTCGTCCTGGCCTTGGCCGGCGGCTCAGGGTTCGTTCCCAGCACGTGGCCGTCGAGGTACTCCACGGATCTCCTCAACCTGGTGGTTCCCACACGCATCTCGCTCCTTGCGCCGTCGGCTGCAGGAGGGATCGCGAGTCGATTCGCCGCCGGGCTCAGCGAAGAGGGCGCCTACCTCGGGCCGCTCCTCATCGTGGTGGTGCTGTTCACGATCGGGGCCATCCGCACTCGCGCCGGGCAGCTGCTGCTGGGAACGCTCGGCTTGATCGTGCTCGCCTCCCTGGGGCCGAGCCTCCTGGTGGCCGGCACCGAACGGATCCCGATGCCCTGGGCCCTCACGGCCAAACTTCCCGTGGTGCGGATGGCCCTGCCGGCTCGGTTCATGCTCTACGCCTGGCTGGTCGTGGGGGTCCTGGCCGCAGTCTGGCTGGCCGCTCCGAGCCGGCGAGCCTTCGCCCGGTGGGGGAAGTGGGCACTGGCCGTTCTCTGTCTGCTCGCCCTCCTACCGAACCTGACACTGCCTCTGTGGGATGCCAGGACGGACACGCCGGTGTTCTTCTCCACCGATCTGCATCGACGGTTCCTGGAGCCCGGACGCAACACCCTGGTGATCCCGTTCGCAAGCAACGGGTTCAGCATGCTCTGGCAGGCGGAGGCCGACATGTCGTTTCCGATGACCGGCGGCTACATCGCGTGCGCGATCCCTCGCGACTATCGGCACTGGGCCATCGTGGCATCATTCCTGTCGAAGCGACGGGTCCCACGGTACGACATCCAGCTCCAGGCTTTCCTCGGCCACTTCGACGTCGCCAACGTCGTGGTGGATCCTCGAGCCGAGGGACCGTGGCGTCGCGTATTCGGCAAGATTCCCGTGAGACCGGCCGAGGTGGGCGGGGTTCTCTACTACAGGGTCCCCGACAGGCTCCTCGCCGAGTACCGGCACCGGCCACGGCCACTCAACGTGGCGTGGAGGGCGTTGCAGCGCGACTGCCAATGACCGCCTGAAGAGGCGGGAAGACGCTTGATAGTCTGCGGCTCGCCCGAACGGGTACCAGCAAGCAGCAAGGACAGCGTGACGCCATGGGGTATCGGCAAACGGCCAGGTCCTCGAGCGACATCCACGCCGAGGAACTCCCGGGTGAGAGGCCCGACCGATCAGGCCGGAGAGAGTCGTGGACGCGAGCCGCAGGCGCCTTTGGTCTCTATCTGGTTGCATCCGTTGTCTTCTTCGGCCTGCCCATTCTCTCCGACCCTCGCAACGCCTTCATCGGACCCCCGACCCATCCCGACTCCCGGTTCTTCTTCTGGGCGCTTGCCTGGTGGCCTCACGCCCTGATCCACGGGCTGAACCCGATCTGGACCAATGCGGCGTGGGCGCCCATCGGATACAACATGGCCTGGGCCCCGGGAGCTCCTGGGCCCAGCCTCCTGGTGCTCCCGGTCACGGTGGCTGCGGGGCCGATCGCCTCGTACAACCTCCTGGCACTACTGGCGTGTCCGATGGCGGCCCTGACCGCCTTCATCCTCTGCAGGTACGTCACCGGCAGGTTCTTGCCCTCGCTGGTGGGCGGTTACCTCTTCGGCTTTTCCACCTACCAGCTCGGACACCTTGGCTTGCACGTCTATCTCGAGCTGGTCTTCGTCGTGCCGCTGGCCGTGTACCTCGTGCTGTTACGACTGGATGGCGCCGTCGGGGCGCGTCGATTCGTTCTCCTGCTCACGGTCCTGCTGGCGTTCCAGTTCCTCACGTCCACCGAGCTCTTCGCCACCATGCTCCTGTTCGGGGGCCTGACCGCGGGGCTCGCCCTACTGCTTGGGCCCGCGGAGCGACGGGCCGCTCTGCTCGAAACGGGGAAGCTGATCGGTCTGTCCCTCCTCCTGACGGGGATCGTCGTAAGCCCTTATCTCTGGTACACGTTCGCCTACGGCGTTCCCCGGAGGGGGCTGGACGGTTCGGATCTCCTGAGCTTCTTCGTTCCCAGGCTTCGCACGCTCATCGGGTCCAGGGCCCTCTTCCCCATAACCAGGAAGTTCCCGGCAGCCTCCAGAGAGGACACGGCTTACCTGGGGCTCCCGCTGATCGGCATCCTCGTGCACTTCGCGGTCACGGAGCGGCGCAGCCGCGCCGCGAAGGTTCTCGTGGGTGTCCTCCTGGTGACCGCGTTGGCCACCCTCGGGCCCAAGCTCTACGTGAACGGACACGGAACCATTGCGCTGCCCTGGCGGGCGGTTCAATCCCTCCCCGTCATCAACAACGCCGCTCCGAGGCGATTCAGCATGTACGTCTTCCTGATCGCGGCGGTCATGGTCGCCATGTGGCTCTCCGCCGGCGGGAGGCCCTGGGCCAGGTGGGGAGCCGCGCTGGTGGCCGTGGCCACGCTGATCCCGAACTACTCGCCCAACTACCTGCATGGACGAGCCGAGATCCCGCGGTTCTTCGCCAGCGGCGACTACCGCCGCTTCGTGGATCCCGGAGAGAATGTCCTCGTCATGCCCGGGGAAGCGGCGGGCCGGCTCCCCCAGGCCAGCAGCGTGCTGATCCAGGCTCGCACCGGATTCTGGTTCCGGATGCCCCTGGGCTACACCGGGCCCCCACCACCGGAGTACCGGCGGTCACCCATCCTGCAGGCGCTGTACGAAGGACGGGTCCCCGCCGTCGGCCCCGCTGAGTTCGGACGGTTCCTCGGGTCGCACCAGGTCCGAGCCATCATCCTGGACCGAGGTTCTGAGCTCGAGCCTGGGCTCACGGCGTTGATGAACGCCCCACCGGAACGCGTCGACGACGTGTTGATCTACGAGGTTCAGTCGACGTAGCGCTTGAGCAGGTTGCGGGCGATGACCACGCGCTGGATCTGATTGGTGCCCTCGTAGATCTGGGTGATCTTCGCGTCGCGCATCATTCGCTCGACCGGGTACTCGCGCATGTAGCCGTAGCCTCCGAGGACCTGCACCGCGTCCGTGGTCACCTTCATGGCCACATCGCCCGCGTAGCACTTGGCCATCGAGGCGAACTCCGTCATCCGGGGATCCTTGGCGTCGACCAGCGACGCGGCCTTGTACACGAGCAGGCGGGCTGCTTCGATCTCCATGGCCATGTCGGCCAACATGAACTGGATCCCCTCGAAGTGGCTGATGGGCTTGCCGAACTGCTGGCGCTCGTTCGCGTAGCGTGCGGCGAAGTCGAAGGCGCCCTGGGCGATCCCCAAGGCCTGGGCTGCGATCGTGGGCCTGGAATAGTCGAGCGTCTGCATGGCATAGGTGAAACCTTCGCTCTCCTCTCCGATCAGCCGGTCCGCGGGAATCTCGGTGTTCTCGAGGTACACCTCGCGGGTGGGCGACCCGTGGATGCCCAACTTGTGCTCGGCCTTGCCGAAGGAGACCCCGGGGTCGTCGGCATAGACGACGAACGCGCTGATGCCCTTCGCCTTCAGCTCGGGGTCGCAGGTGGCGAACACCATGTAGGCATCGGACACGCCGGCCCCGGTGATGAACCGCTTCGTGCCGGATAGCCTGAAGCCACCCTCCCTCTTCTCGTAGCGCGACTTCATCGCCACCGAGTCGCTGCCACTGTCCGGCTCGGTCAGGCAGTAGGACATCTGGTGCTCACCCTTGCCGATGCCCGCGAAGAGCTCGTGCTTCAGCTCATCCGAGCCGGCCAGCATCACAGGGATGGCGCCCAGCCGACTGACCAGGGGGATCAGGGCGCACCCCGCAGACACCCGCGAGATCTCCTCGATCAGGACCGCGAAGGTGAGCGAGCCGCCCCCCGAGCCCCCGAACTCCTCCGGATAGCCGACGGCCATGAGCTCGTTCTCCACGAAGAGCTTGTGCACGTCCCAGGGGAATTCATCCGTCTCGTCGATCTCAGCAGCCCGGGCCAGTCCGATCCGCTCCTCGACGATCTCCCGGACCAGGCCGCGGAATTCTTCCAGCTCCTCGGGAAGAGCGAAGGGTCTCTCGGCCACCGCGGCTTCAGGGCATCCGGCGGATGATCAGGGCGTCGCCCTGGCCGCCGCCCCCGCACAGGGCCGCGCCACCGAGTTCCACACCGCGCCGCCGCATCTCGTACGCCAGAGTGAGGACCAGCCGGCACCCGCTCATCCCGATGGGGTGCCCCAGGGCGACTGCCCCGCCGTTCACGTTGACGATCTCGTCGTCCACCCCGAGCATCCGCGTGGCGTTCAGCGCTACCGAGGCGAACGCCTCGTTGATCTCCACCAGCCCGAGGTCGTGGGCGTCCTTGCCGGCCTTCTTGAGCGCGTTCTGCATTGCCAGCGCGGGCACCGTGTGGAGGTAGGCGTATCGCTCGGCGCTCATGCCGTGAGAAACGATCTCCGCGATGGGCGCGAGGCCAAGCTCCTGGGCCTTCCTGGCCGACGTGACCACGACCGCCGCTCCCCCGTCGGAGATCTGCGACGCGTTGCCGGCCGTGATGGTCCCGTCGGGCTTGAAGGCTGGCTTGAGCTTCGCCAACGACTCTGCTGTGGTGCCGGGACGAATCCCCTCGTCAGTGGACACGACCACCGGCGAGCCCTTTCGCTGCGGGATCTCTACGACCACCACTTCCTCGGCCAGTCGTCGGGAGGTCCATCCCTCGTGGGCCCGCTGGTGCGACCGTGCCGCCCACGCATCCTGCTCCTCCCGGCTGATGCTCAGCTCGGTGTTGACGTCATCAGATGAATCGCCCATGTGCTTGTCGGTGAACGTCGACCACAGGCCGTCGTAGATCATCGAGTCGACGATCTCCGTGTTGCCCATGCGCGCTCCCCACCGCGCGGCGGGGAGGATGTACGGAGCCTGAGACATCGACTCCATGCCCCCGGCAACGACCACCCCGACCTCGCCGGCCCGGATCAGCTGATCCGCCAAAGCGATGGCGTTCAGCCCGGAGAGGCAGACCTTGTTGATCGTGATCGCGGGGACCTCTCGAGGTACGCCGGCTTCGATGGCCGCCTGCCTGGCGGTGATCTGTCCTGTCCCCGCCTGGAGGACCTGACCCATGATCACGTAGTCGACCTGGTCGGGAGCCACTCCGGACCGCTCCAGGGCTGCCCGAATGGCGGCGGCTCCGAGCTTGACGGCGGGAACCTCCCTGAAGCCTCCTCCGAACTTGCCGATGGGAGTCCGGGCACCGTCGACGATCACCGATCCAGTCATGACGAGCTCCTCTTCGAAAGGGTGGTTCCCACCCATTCTACGAGGGGGCCTCGAGTGCCTACTCCGTGGCCGGTGTCTCCAGGACGCCTTCGAGGAGCGGCTTCTGATCGGAACCATTTGGAAGCACGATCAGCGTGTCCGAACCCTTCGCGGCAGGCCCCCCGTTCGGCGAAACGCCCGCCCGCTTCTCCAGGGCCTGATGGATGACCTGCACGATCTCCTCGCCCACGAGCTCGTCCCGAGCGATCAGGGCATCGCGAAGGGCCTCGAGCAGATCGCGGTTCTCCTCGAGCACCCCGCGAATACGCTCCTTCTGAGTGTCCAGCAGCGTCTCCACCCTGTTCTTGGCGTCCCTGTCCGAGAGGACCTTCCCCACCAGGTTCGACCGCGAGGCGAGCCCTTCGGCCACCGCCTCGTACGAGATGAGCGACCCGCCCATCCGGCGCTGGCCAGGTCCGAGCCGGGACCTGTCCCGGACTCGCCCAGGAACACCTCCTCTGCCGCCATCCCCCCCAGGGCGATGGCGATGGCAGCCTCCAGCTCGGACCGAGAGCGAGTGAACCGCTCCTCCAGGTCGCTGTGGGTCAGGAGGCCCAGCGCCGTCCGGCGCTTGATGATCGACAGGACTTCCAGACGCCGGGATTTGCCCAGGAGAAAGGCCGCGACCGCGTGGCCGGCTTCGTGGGTCGCCACGGCCCGTCGTTCTGCCTCGGTGTACAGAACCCGCTGGGCCAGGCCGATCTCCTCGGTCAGCTTGGCCTCGTAGATGTCGGAGACCCCCATCCCGTCGCGGCCGTCTCGCAGCGCCACCAGGAGGGCCTCGTCGAACAGATGCTCGATCATCACGGGCGTGTAGCCCAAAGTGTCGTGGGCCAGACGCTCGCGGGCACCCTCTTCGTCCAGGAGGGGGTGGTGAGCCTTGCGCTCCAGGAAGAAGTCGATGAGGTCACGACGCCCCTGCTTGGTGGGCAGGTCGAAGTAGAGGCGACGGTCGAATCGGCCCGGGCGGAGCAGCGCCGAGTCGAGCGAGTCGGCCCGGTTCGTCGCCGCGATGAGCAGGAGGTTGTGGTACTTGGGCTTGCCGACCTTGATGGTTCTCGCGTCCGGCAGGTAGCCGTTCAGCCAGTTCACGAACCTCTCTTTGAGGCGCTGTCCCCACTGCGCCTGGTCGAACGACTGCATCTGGATCAGGAGCTCGTTGACCATCCCTCCCGTCCCGGGCGAGGAGAACCGAGAGACCGACCGGCCGAGCTCCGGAGGCGCGGCGTCCATGCCCATCCCGTTCCGGTCGGTGCCGATCGCGTCGATCTCCTCGATGAACCCGATGGCCCCCCCTTCCCGGCGAGCCGCCTTTCGCAGAGCCTTGAAGAAGGAGCGGATCCTCACGTTGGTCATGCCGAACCACATGGACTGGAACGCCGGCGCCGAGACGAAGAGGAAGGGCACGCCCGCCTGTTTCGCCATCGCCTTGGCCAGGTAGGTCTTGCCTGTTCCGGGGGGGCCCTCGAAGAGAATGCCGCGCCGAGGATTCCCTCCGAGGACCTCCCGGAAAGTCGCGTAGCCCAGAAACACGTTGATGGATCGGATGACCTCGTCGACTTGATTGTCCAGCCCCTTGACGTCTGACAGACCCACTTCGATGTGCTCCGGACGGATCATCACGTGCGGGGACTTCCCGCTCATGAGCGGGAGCAGCAGCACCACGCCGAAAAGGAGGACCAGGATGAGCATGGGCGCCCAGATGCCCCAGTCCGCAGGAAGATGGGGCGGGCGGATCGGGTTCCCGGTGGCGTACCGGTACCACAGGTACAGGTCGAAGGTACCGAGGAAGATGATTGCCCGGAAGAGGCGCCGGCGTCGGGTTCGCTCGCGGATCCGGCTCACGTCAGCCAGACCCGACCGGAGCAGCTTGGAGTCGCCGAGCACGGCGGCCACCCTGTTCTCTTCAGTCATACCGTTCCCCTGTCGCGCCTCACGGGCCGCGGGTCGCACACATGCCATCCGTGCAGGCGCTCGGTGACAGGCATCGTACCCTGGCCACGGCAATCAAACCATACGTCCGAAGGCCCGACTGCCCCACGACTTTCGTCCAGTGCGCCTTTCTCGGGCGGGGGCTTTTGACCCTGATTGGAATGGCATTCACTTGCTGTGAACCTCTTGCTCTGACAAAGGTGAGCCCAACCGACTAAGGTGAAACGGTCCAGCGTCACGATCCAACCGGTGGCGCAGGAGGGTTGATTCGTGCCCCGAAAGAAGCAAGAGCCAGTCGAAACCGACGTTGCGCGCAGGATAGGAGGTCTGCTTCGGGGACTCAGACGGTCGGCCGGGTATCGCGCGGTCAAGGACGCGGCGGCGGTGCCCGGTTGCCCGGCGGCCCAGCAGACGATCTATGCCTATGAGCGAGGAGGCCTGGTCCCATCGCTCAAACAGTTCATGGAGCTGGTCGAGTTCTATGCGTTGAAGACCGAGGGGACCGCGCCCGAGATCCGCTATCAGGGCGTGGCGGCCATGATCGCAGCCCTGGCCAGCCCGGCCTACCACATGCCCGAGGCGTGGCAACTGATCACGCGGCTTCAGCCGGCGCCGGCAGAGGGTCGCCGGCGGAGGCGTCGGTAGTCTTCATGGAGACCCCGAGGTCGACTGAGGCGTTGTCCTCAGATGTGGCCTCGCTCCTCCTCGGCATCGACCATGTGGGGATCGCCGTGACCGACCTCGACGCGGCGGTCGAGGAGTACCGGGCCGCCCTTGGAGGCGAGCCGGTCCATCGAGAGGTGGTTCGGGAACAGGGGGTGGAGGAGGTCCTGCTTCTCGCGGGCACGTCGCACATCCAGCTGGTCGCGCCGCTCGGCCCCGACACTCCCGTGGGCAAGTTCCTGCAGAGGCGGGGCGAGGGAATGCATCACGTCGGGTATCGTGTCGCGGACGTAGCGACGGTGCTCGAGAGGTTGCGGGCGATGGGGGTACCTCTGGTGGACCAGGCGCCTCGGCCGGGATCGCGGGGGACCACCGTCGCCTTCGTCCATCCTCGAGGGTTTCGGGGTGTGCTTGTGGAGCTGGTGCAGGAGGGCCCGCTTCCGAAGCCGGGCTAGGCACTGGATTGAACCGGCCCAGGCTCTGTCCCTTGGTGCTCGCCACGCCTTGACGGTTCCGCCGCGTGGTGAAATAGGCCGGTGATCGACTTCACGATTCCTCCCGAGCTCCAGGACGTGCGGGCTCGGGTGGCCGCGTTCGTTCGTGATGAGGTTCTGACGGTAGAGCGGGACGTCGACCCGACGAACTTCGATGAAAGCCTGGCAGACCTTCGGGCGCGGGCTCGGAAAGCCGGGTTGTGGAATCCCCATTTGCCACCGGAGTGGGGTGGGCTCGGTCTGGGGGCGCTGGGGATGGCCCTCGTATCGCAGGAGCTCGGCGTCTCGGCCCTGGCCCCCCTCGCCCTGAACTGCATGGCTCCCGACGAAGGCAACATGCACCTTCTGTTGCACGCGGCCACTGAGGAGCAGAAGGCGCGCTACCTGCGTCCGTTGTCCGATGGAAGCGTTCGCTCGTGTTTCGCCATGACGGAACGGGACGTTGCTTCGTCCGATCCCACGCAGCTCCGCACGACTGCAAAGCAGGACGGCGACGGATGGGTCCTGAACGGAGAGAAGTGGTTCATCACGGGGGCCAACGGCGCGGCCTTCGCCATCGTGGTTGCGATGACGGAGGACGATCCGGACGTCGATCCGAGGAGCCGGTTCAGCCTGTTCCTCGTGGACGGGGACAACCCCGGGTGGGAGGTCGTCCGGGAGATCCCGGTGATGGGGACCGAGGGGCCGGGAGGCCACTGCGAGGTTCGCCTGACCGACTGCAGGGTGGGACCGGCCGCCTTGATGGGGCGTCGCGGCGAGGGGTTCGCTCTGTCCCAGGTCAGGCTGGGGCCGGCGCGCCTGGCGCACGCCATGAGGTGGATCGGGGTGGCCCAGCGGGCGCTGGACATCGCCACTCAGCGGGCCATCTCCCGTGAGGCCTTCGGCAAGCAACTGGCTCGCCACGAGGCCGTGGCCTGGATGCTCGCGGACTCGGGGATCGATCTGTACGCCGCTCGGCTGATGGTCCTGCACGCGGCGTGGAAGATCGAGTCGGGACAACAGTTCAAGCAGGAGGTGGCCATCGTCAAAGTCTTCGTCGCCGAGATGTTGGGCCAGATCGTGGACCGGGCCATCCAGATTTGCGGCTCCCTGGGGTATTCGGGCGACCTGCCGCTCGAACGTTTCTACCGGGACGCGCGAGCAGCCCGTATCTACGACGGGCCTTCCGAGGTCCATCGGATGCTCATCGCCAGGAACCTGGAGAAGGCCATGGTCACCGAAGGCACGACCAAACCGGCCACCGGAGGGCTGGCCTGAAGGGGTTGGCGTGCCGCAGGATCTCGAACCGCTCGTCGATCGGCGCGCCCTGGAGCGCTACCTGCGTGAACGCCGAGGCGGCTCCGACACCATGGACGCGGGAGAGGGGGTTCATGGCGCGGGGCCGATCGAGATCGAACGGCACATGGCCGGCCACTCGAACGAGACGTTCTTCGTTCGGGTGGGCGAGCAGGACTGGGTCCTCCGGCGGCCACCCCGGGGAGCTTTCCTGCCGACGGCCCACGACGTCGCCAGGGAGTACCGCGTCCTCTCGGCGCTCGCCGGAACAGGCGTACGTGCGCCTCGACCCGTCCTGATGTGCGAGGACACCTCGGTCATCGGAGTCCCTTTCTTCCTCATGGAGCGCGTCGACGGCCTGGTCATCCGAGACGCGCTCCCCGAGGTGTTCGAGGCAGACGTGGAATCCCGGAGAGCCGTCGGCGACGAGCTGGTGGACGCGCTCGCCGAGCTGCACACCGTCGACTGGCGAGCGGTAGGCCTGGAGGGGTTCGGCAAACCGTCCGGCTATCTGGAGCGACAGCTCAGGCGATGGAACGGGCAGCTCGCTTTGACGGAGCCGCTGACCCGCCCCCTCCCCGATCTGCATCGTGTGGGCGGGTGGCTCGAGGAGCACGTCCCACGGGCCGGGGACGTCACCATCGTCCATGGGGACTACAAGCTCGACAACGTGGCTTTCCGGCCCCAGGCGCCGCCTCGGCTGGCGGCCGTGTTCGACTGGGAGATGTCCACGCTGGGCGATCCCCTGGCAGATGTCGGCTGGATGGTCTCCTTCTGGCGCGATGCCACGGATCCGGAGGAGTCGATCCTGGACGGGCAGACCGTCACCAGGCTTCCCGGTTTCCAGCCTCGAGATGACCTGCTGGCTCGCTACGAGGCGAGATCGGGCAGGCGGATCGACCATCTCGCGTTCTACATGGCGCTGGCAGTGTGGAAACTGGCGATCCTGCTCGAGGGGAGCTACGCGCGCCACCTCGCCGGGGTCACCGACGACCCCTTCTTCGCCAACCTCCGCGAGGGCGTGCCGGCGCTGGCCCGCCTGGCCCTGTCGCTCACTCGCGCGTGACTGTGGCTCTCGGGAGCGCTGAGATGGGCCAGGACAATCATCACGAGGCATTGCTCGTGGACTACGGCGGCGCCCTCACCACGCCGATCTCGGCGAGCTTCGCGCAATTCTGCCTGGCCACCGGGGTGAGCCCCGAGCGACTGCGGCTGGTGCTCGCCCGGGCGTATCGGGGTGCCGGTGAGGGCGAAGGCGCTGTGGAGGCAGTCGACGCCGAGAGGCTGGACGATCTGGTGCCAGCGGTGGAGACCGGGCGCATGACCGTGGAGGACTTCAATGCTCGGCTGGCCGTGGTGCTCTCGGAGGGATTGGACAAACCGATCGAGGCCATCGACTTCACCACAAGGCTCTTCGGCGGGGCTGTTCCCGACGAGCGGATGATCGAAGCCGTGCGCTCGGCCCGAACCCAGGGCATCAGGACGGCGCTCGTGTCGAACACATGGGGCCTCCGGGATTCTCCTCCCTGGTGCGAGGAGCTCTTCGATGAGGTGGTGCTTTCCGGACGAGAAGGGGTCCGAAAGCCCGAGCCGGAGATCTTCCACCTGACGGCTGGCCGAGTAGGCGTTCCCCCGGCCCGATGCGTGTTCGTGGACGACATCGCGGCGAACGTGGATGGCGCTCGGTCGATCGGGATGACGGGCGTGGTTCACAGGCACCGCGAAATCACCATCCCCAAGCTGGAAGAACTGTTCCGGATCAGCCTGCTGTAACGACCGCCTCCTCCGCGGCTTGCGAGTCGGCCACCGGCCCCGTGGACGCGGGCGCCACTCGTCCGCCTGCTGCAGGGCACAACGCCCGCCTGGGGCATCTGGCGCAATAGGGGCCAGGAGTCAGGTCTGGTGCTCGGACCGCGGACAACTCGACCACGGTTCGCGCGGCCGCCACGACCCTTTCCGCGGCTCGATCCAGCGTCTGTTCGGACACGTCCTCGGCCTGCCACTCCCCCGAGTCCAGGAAGAACGTGGCCACCCGGTACGGCGGCACGCCGGTGCGCAGAAGGAGCAGGAGCGCGTAGAAGCGCATGTCCTCGGCGTGTTCGGGCCAGGCCCGGCCGCTCTTGAAGTCGATGGCCAACCGGCGCCTCCGGCCAAGTACCAGATCCAGCGCCCCGGACAGGACGATCCGGCCATGGGCGAGGGCGACCTTCATGAACAGTTCCGACTGCGGAGCCCACCGGCGCTGAAGGGGCGGGAACGAGTCGCGGAACAACGCCAGGTGCCGGCTCGCGTCGGCCAGCAGATCGGCCTGATCGAAGTGGTCCAGCGCACTCCAGTGCTTCCCGAACGAGCCATCCTGCTCCGCCGCCCGCCCGGCTGCCCGCTCGCAGACCGAGAACGGATCGAAGGCGCGCTCCGTGGCGACGTCGAGTTCGATGGCCTTGTGGAACAGGCGACCCGACGCGGTGACGTGAGTGTGCTCGAAGGGCGGCCCCTCACGAAGGAGCCCAGCCTGGAACAGGCCCTCGCAGCGCTGCCGATCGTTCAGCCGATGCTTGCCGAGCCAGATCGTCTCTCCCGCCCCTGGCGGGATTCCGGCCGCAGCCAGGCGGTGCTCCAGCGAACGACGGAAACGCTCATCCAGGTCGGACGCGAGGTCAGGCGTCGACCCCAGCCCGATCAACTGCTCCAGCGTGCGACGCTGCGCGGGCGTGATCTCCATGCGTGGATGGTAGGGCCCACCGCTGACATCCGGTGTCACCGCCCGGCTGGAGCGGGATAGACTGCCAGCCGATGGCCGAAATCAAGAGAGAAGAACGCGATCGGGCCGAGGGCGAGGACGAAGGGGGCGAGGCCTACGCCGAGGAACCCTCGGAGGCCGACACTTCGGGTGACGGCCCGGGCCGTACCGGCGTCGTCCGGACGGGCGGGCCTCCTCCGCCGCCTGAGCCGCCCGGCGTCACCATCGGAGACCGGCTCGATGAGCTTCGCGGACTGAAGGAAAAGGCGCGATTGGGGGGTGGGCCGGAGGCGATCGAGCGGCAGCACGCCAGGGGGAAGCTGGCGGCACGTGAGCGGCTGGAGCTGCTGCTGGATCCCGATTCCTTCGTCGAAACCGACATGCTCACCCGCCACCGCCTGGGAACGTTCGGTTTGGACCGGGTCCGCCCGTACACCGACGGCGTCGTCACCGGCTGGGGAACCATCGACGGGCGAAAGGTCTTCGTCTATGCGCAGGACTTCACCATCTTCGGCGGGTCCCTGGGCGAGGTCATGGCCGAGAAGATCTGCAAGATCATGGATCTGGCCGCTTCCGTGGGCGCGCCGATCATCGGGATCAACGACTCGGGCGGGGCGCGGATCCAAGAGGGTCCGGCGTCACTCGCGGGGTACGGCTACATCTTCGACCGTAACGTCCGCTACTCGGGGGTGATCCCCCAGATCTCGGTGGTCATGGGTCCGTGCGCCGGAGGAGCCGTGTACTCCCCCGCCATCACCGATTTCGTGTTCATGGTGAAGGGCACCTCGCACATGTTCATCACCGGTCCCGACGTGATCCGGGCGGTTACCGGCGAAGAGGTCACCTTCGAAGAGCTGGGCGGGGCGAACACGCATGCCAGCCGGTCCGGCATCGCCAGCTTCATCGCCCAAGACGAGCACGACTGCCTGTCACAGGTGCGGTATCTGCTGTCGTTCCTTCCAGCCAACAACCTGGAGGATCCTCCTTCGTACTCGTCACGGGACGACCCCAACCGCCGCGACGAGTTCCTCAACACGCTCGTTCCCGACTCGCCCCGCGCCCCCTACGACATGAAGGAGGCGATCAGGCGGATCGTCGACGACGGTGAGTTCTTCGAGGCTTTTCCGATGTGGGCAGCGAACATCTCGATCGGGTTCGCTCGCCTGGACGGGCGGTCCGTGGGGATCATCGCCAACCAACCGAAGGTGCTGGCCGGCACCCTCGACTACGAGTCGAGCGAGAAGGCCGCCCGGTTCATCCGCTTCTGTGACGCCTTCAACGTGCCACTCGTGGTGTTCGAGGACGTCCCCGGGTTTCTGCCTGGCACCGCCCAGGAGTACGGAGGGATCATCCGGCGCGGGGCAAAGCTCCTGTACGCCTTCTCTGAGGCCACCGTCCCCAAGGTCACGGTGATCACCCGGAAGGCCTATGGCGGCGCCTACGTGGTCATGAATTCGAAGCACCTCCGGGCGGACGCCTCGTTCGCCTGGCCGACGGCGGAGATCGCCGTCATGGGCTCGGAGGGGGCCGTCAACGTGATCTTCCGCAAGGAGATCCAGAAGGCAGCCGACCCCCAGGGCAAACGCAGGGAGCTGATCGCCCAGTACGAGGATCAGTTCGGGAACCCGTACGTGGCCGCCGAGCGCGGCTTCGTGGACGACGTGATCGAGCCGGCCGAGACGCGGCCCAAGCTCATCCAAACCCTCCGGATGCTGCGCACCAAGCGGGAGCCGGTACCCGCACGCAAGCACGGCAACATTCCTCTGTAGCACACGCGAGAAACCGGCCAGCATGCGCTACGAGCTTCCCCCCGGACTCTCGGCCGAAGAAGAGAGGGCGATTGCAAGCGCCCTCGACGAGTACTTCGGGGCGGAGGTGGTTCGACCGGATCCTTGGGCTCTTGCGGGGAGAGCCGAGGCCCTGAGACTTGGAGCTCTCCAGATCCGCCACCAGGTCACCCGCCCCTGGGGCGGGGCCTGGCCGACCGCCTTCACCAGGCGAGGAACCGAGCCAAGGCCAGGTCGCGGCGACGCGCGGTAGCGTGGATCGTCACCCCGCCCACGCGCGCGACGAGTCCAATGACCTGAATGCCGTGGGTGGGCACTGTCCTCGGTGCATGATGGAGTACCGGCCAGGTTTTCACGTCTGTGCAGACTGCGGGGTGCCTCTGGTGCCCGGTCCGGTGCCCCCGCCAGCCATGCACCGACCGGAGGAAGCCGATCAACCAGGCGACTTGGCCGGCTGGGGCGAGGGGCCCCTCGAGGTGACCGTCGTGGCCTCGTTGCCCTGGGAGGAAGCCTGGCTGATGGCCGGTAGGCTCCGGACCGAGGGGATCGCCGCGCTGGTCTCGCCTGACGACTACACGAGGTACACGTACACGCCGCGTCGGCTTTTCGATGTGGTCGTTCGGAAGGATCAGGCAGAAGAAGCCCGGCGGATCGCCGCGCAGTACGTGGGCGGGGGAGGCAGAAGCCCCCCGGGCGCTCCGACCGTCCCCTGGCATGCTTGAATCGGCCGCCCGAGAGAGCACTATGTGCTGCATCCATACAGCGACGAGGACTCAGGACGTGGGGATCCGATTGACTCCACATGCGGTACCGGTCGAGAAGGCAGCACGGGGGATGCTGGCCGCGGAGAACTATCCTCATCCGCGAAAGTGGACCGGCGGGCCGGGCCAGGGGTATCCCTGGCACGGCCATGGCAACCACAAGGTCCTGTTCGTCCTCGCGGGCTCGATCACGTTCGAGGACGAAGGACGAAAGACCTATCGGATGACCGTCGGTGACCGCCTGGACATCGAGGCAGGGACGGAGCACGCGGCAACCGCGGGCCCCGAAGGTGTGGAGTGCATGGAGTCCCATAAGTGACCTCTCTGGCCTTCCTGATCGATCAGCTCTTCTTCCAGGCACCCGGGGGCATGGGGACCTACGTGCGGGAGCTCGTCCCCGCGCTCTCCCGATCGGAACCCTCTCTGGAGATCGCCTTGTTTCACTCGCGGTTCGAGGCCCGTCCACAGGAGAGCTGGATGGACCGCTACCCACGGGTCGAGCTGCCGTCATCGATTCGACGCCTCTACCCGAGCTGGGCGCTGGCCCGCCGACCGCCCCTTCCGACCGTGCTCGCTTCCGACGACCTGGTCCACTCTCCGGTGCCCGCCGCGGTGCCGCCGACGGGGCCCAACCAGCGGCTGGTGGTCACCGTGCACGATGTGGCGTTCCTGGTGCACCGCGAGCTGTTTCCGATCCAGTGGCGAGCGATGTATCGGGCTGGGCTGTTCAGGGCCGTCCGCAGCGCGGACGCAATCATCACGGTGTCCCGCCACACGGCCGAGGACCTGCTGCGCCACCGTCGGATCGACGAACGGCGGATCCACGTGGTCCCCCTGGCGGCCTCGCTGCCGCACGTCGGCTCGGACATCCAGGAGACACAGGCTCGCCTGAAGGTCCCCGAGCCGTACGTGCTCTTCGTGGGAACCCTGGAGCCTCGGAAGAACCTCGTGCGGCTGGTCCGGGCCTACCGAAGGGTCGCCGCCCGAGGAGCGCCCCACGCCCTCGTCCTGGCCGGTCCCATCGGGTGGGGGCATCATCAGCTCATGAGGGAACTCGCTCTCGACCTGCCCGGCGAGATCATCCTCACGGGGGAGACCTCGGAGGCAGACCGCGACGCGCTGTTTCGCGGAGCCTCCGTGTTCGTGTATCCCTCCCTGTACGAGGGCTTCGGGCTGCCCGTCCTCGAGGCGATGGGTCGAGGGACTCCCTGTGTGGTCTCCGCGTCCTCGTCACTGCCGGAAGTGGCAGGCGAGGCGGCCCTTCCCGTCGACCCCCGGTCAGTGGCGGGGCTGACCGAAGCCATCGAGCGGGTCATCAACGACCACGAGCTCGCCTCCCGCCTGAGCACGGCCGGGAGGGGAAGGGCAGAGCGCTTTTCCTGGGAGGAAACGGCGAGGCAGACGCTCGACGTCTACAAGTCCATCCTCTGACAGCAGTCGCCCCCGACCGGTCTCGATCACAGCCCCAGGAGGCGGGCTGCGTTTCCGACGATCACAGCCCCAGGAGGCGGGCTGCGTTTCCGACGAGGATCGCGTACCTTGCCTCTTCCGGCAGGCCGAGCTGATCGAACTCGGCGAACCAGCGGTCCAGTGAGATGAACGGGTAGTCGCTGCCGAACAGCGTCTGGGCGTTCAAGCGCTTCCCGATCTCCCGGACCACCTCGGCCGGCAGATACTTCGGAGCCCACCCAGAGAGCTCGATGAAGACGTTCGACTTGTGCAGGGCGATGGCCAGGCACTCCAGGAACCATGGCCACCCGAAGTGGGCGGCGATCAACGTGAGGCGGGGGAAGTCGGCGCCGATGGCGTCGAGGAACCCCGGGTGCGAGAAGCGGATCTTCGTCCCCCCGGCGCCCGGCGTCCCCGCGGCGATCCCGCACGTCCCCGTGTGGAACAGGCAGATCAGCCCCAGCGCCTCAGCCTTCTCCCAGAGCGGATAGAAACGCTCGTTCCCCGGGTCGAATCGCTGCATCGTGGGGTGGAACTTCAGTCCTTTCAGCCCGAGATCGCCGCACCGATCGAGCTCGTCCAGGGCCTTCTCGTCGAAGGGATCGACCGAACCGAATCCCATGAGCGCCCCGGGGAACCTCTGCGAGAGCGAGGCCAGCCAGTCGTTGCCCATCCAGCCGCGCCCCGAGACGGTGTGGTCGTCCCAGTCCAGGACCACGCCGAGGACATCTCGGGAGGCGTACTCCTGTGCCACCTCCTCGATCGTCCTCCGGGGGACCTTCGCCCGGAAGTAATTCTCGGTGGCCTCCAGGAATGGCCCGATGGCGTTCTGCAACCATTCATCCATCGGAAGATGCACGTGCAGGTCGATGGCCTTGGGCATCGCCACTACCGACTCTGCCTCGTGGGCCGGGGTCTCCCGATCACCTGTCGTATTCGTAGAAGCCCCTGCCAGTTTTCCGGCCCAGCCACCCCGTGGAGACCATGCGCTTCAAGATGGCCGGGGGAGCGAACATCGGCTCCTTGAACTCCTCGTACAGCACTTCGGCCACGTGCACCGCGGTGTCGATGCCGATGAAGTCGAGGAGGGTGAGCGGCCCCATGGGGTGGCTCAGTCCCAGCTTGATGGCCGTGTCGATGTCCTCCGCCGAGGCGAAGCCCTCTTCGTACATCCGCGCCGCGAAGTTGAGGTAGGGCACCAGGAGGTAGTTCACGATGAATCCCGCGCGGTCCTTGGACAGGACCGTGGTCTTACCGAGACGGTCTCCCATACCCCGGGCGAACTCGACCGTCTCGTCCGAAGTGGTCAGGGCCCGTACCACTTCGAGAAGCGGCATGACCGGAGGTGGGTTGAAGAAGTGCATCCCCACCACCTTGTCGGGTCGCTTGGTCACGGACGCGAGCTCGACGATGGGGATCGACGATGTGTTGCTGGCAAGGATCACCTCGGGACGGGTCAGCTCGTCCAACTTGTGGAACACGTCGCGTTTGGCCCCCGGGTCCTCCACCACCGCCTCGATGACCAGGTCGGCCTCGGCCAGATCCTTGAAGTCCGTCGAACCGGTGATCCGGCCCAGCGCTTCGTCGCGCGACGACTCAGCCAGCTTTCCTCGCTGCACCGCCTTGGCCATGGATCGCTCGATGGCCCCCTGCCCCCGCGACACCAACTGGTCGTTCGCCTCGACGAAGACGACCCGCATGCCGGCCTTGGCGCAGACCTCGACGATGCCCGAGCCCATGATCCCGCACCCCACCACGCCCGCCGTTCTGACGTCCCCAGGGTTCATCCGAAGCCTCCGAAAGATCGAGATCTTGTGGCGCCGCGCCTGATCCGCGCGAACCGCAAGCCTAGTACCGGGCTGGAATCAGCGGCAAAGCGTGTTAGGAATGGGCGTGCTCGCGCTGACCCTTGTGGAGCGGATCGTCTCGGCCATCGAGCCGTACTTCATCGCGGCCGGGTACTTCATCATCGCGGGCGGCGTGCTCATGGAGCGATCCATCTTCATCGGGTTGATCATCCCCGGAGACTTCATCCTTGCCCTGGGTGGCGTGTACGCATCGCAGCACAAGATGAACCTCACCCTGGTCATCGTGATTGGATCTCTGGCCGCCATCTGCGGGGAGTCCATTGGCTTTTGGCTGGGACGGAGGTTCGGCGTGCGGCTGATCCGCCACCTCCCGTGGGTGGGTAAGTGGCTCGCGGAGATGCTCGAGGCATCTGAGGAGTACTTCCACAAGCACGGTGGAAAGACCGTGGCCATCGGGAGGTACGCCACAGCCGCCGGCGCGTTCATCCCTTTCTCGGCGGGGGCCGGGCGGATGAAGTACTGGCGGTTCCTGTCGTTCGACGTGCCGGCCATCATCGTGTGGGCGACCGGTATCTCGATCTTCGGCTTCTTCTTCGGGAAGAACCTGTCGTTCGTGGACAAGGCACTATCGCGATTCGGCTACGTCGTCCTCGGTCTCGTCGTCGTGTTCTTCCTGGGCAGGTGGCTGTGGAAGCGATGGAAAGACCGAGGAGGGCGAGGAGGGCGAGGAGGGCGAGGAGGGCGAGGAGGGCGAGGAGGGCGAGGAAGCTGGCCCCGCGGTGCGATCAGCGGCAGACCGAGTTGAGGTACGGGTAGGGGTCGATGGCCGACCCGATCACGGCGTAACCGTACGGGCTCTTGTGGGGGTTTGACGGAATCACGTTGGGATGCCACTCGAAGTGGTCGTGGGTCGCCCCGCCCTTGGCGTCGCCGCTGTCGCCCACGTAGCCGACGACATCTCCGGTATTGACCGATCCGAGCTTCCCGAAGCTGTCGAGGTGGGCGTTGTACGTCCACCCGGCCGCTCCGAACACCTTCACGGCGAGGCCTCCCAAGCCGTTCGAGGACATCTCAGCCGTTCCCGGGAATGGCGCCACGATCGGCGTGCCTCTCTGGGCGAACATGTCGTTCCCCGCGTGCGGGTGAAAACCTCCCCCATAGCGCGGAGCCCCGAAGTCGTCGGAGTACGCCACGAACCCCCGCACGGGACATGCATGGAACACGCCGCCGATGGACCCACTGGCTGCTCTTCGCGCGGCCAGTTCCGCAGCCACCTGCTTCCGATACCTGCTCCGGAGCTCGCCCACGATCGCGTCGGCCTTCGCCCTGTTGACGGTCAACTTGTTCCAGACGGCCTGGGCCTGGTCGATCTTCGCTTGCAACGCACGCTGCTGGGTGAGCAACTCGGCCCGCCGATCGCGAAGGTCGTTCTCCAGCACGACCAGCTCGTCCTGCCGGGCGATGAGGCGGTTCTGCAGCGTCTGGATCTGGATGATCAGGTCCTGATCGTTCTGGGCAACCCGGTTGACGATCTCCAGGCGCGTGGATAGGTCGGCCAGCGACGTGGCTCCCAGGATGAAGTCGAGGCTCGAGCCCGGACCGTTCTCATAGGCCACCCAGGCCCGGCGATCGAGCTGCTTCTGCGTGGCCAAGAGCTCGTCCTGGGCGTCCTGGATCTGGGTTTCCTTCTTGATGATCTCGAACTGGGTGTGGGCGATGCGGCTCTGGACCTTGTCGATCTTCCCGGCCAGGACTGTGGCCTCACCACGGAGCCCATTCAAGACCTTCTGCTGAGCGGCGATCCGGCCTTCGAGCTTGTGGAGCCTTGCCAGAGCCGCGTTGAGCTGCTTCTTGGTCTGGATACTGCCCGCCTGGGCCGAAACACCGGGCAGGGCAAGCAGGAGGGCGGCCACGGCCAGGGCCGCAACCAGGCGGGCTGCTCGGGGACCTCGCATCCTCGTCAAAAGGCGCCTATGCCTATCGGACATGACCCTTCATTGTCAAGCCTTGGCAAGCCTGACCCTAACTGGGTTGGGCTTCAATCATTTCCTGGGATTTCGGCAATGTCGATTGAGGCCTTGAGCCAGGGGCGCCCGGAATACCTGTATGAGGGACCGTAAACGCGGCGGCTCGAACCGGATCCTCAGCCTTCGTCCTCGGGCAGCCCCAGATCGCGGGCGATGATCCACCGCATGATCTCACTGGTGCCCTCCCCGATCTCCAGGACCTTGGAGTCGCGGTAGTAGCGGGCCACTGGGAATTCCTCCATGTAGCCATACGCCCCGTGCACCTGAACGGCCTGGCGAGCGCAGGAGACCGCCCTCTCGCTGGCGTAGAGCTTGGCCGCTGCCGCCTCTGCCTTGTAGGGGCGCCCCCGGTCTTTGAGCCAGGCCGCATGATAGGTGGCCAGGCGAGCCGTCTCCACCGCCACTTTCATATCGGCGATCTTGAACTGCAGGGCCTGAAAGGCCCCGATGGGCCGGCCGAACGCGTAGCGCTCCTTTGCATACTTCAGACACTCCTCGAGGCATCCCTGAGCCAGCCCGGTTGAAAGCGCGGCCACCGCGATCCGCCCGTCGTCGAGCGTGCGCAGGAATTGGTTATAGCCATTCCCTCGCAGCCCCAGCAGGTTCTCTTCCGGCACCCGGCAGTCGTTGAACGCCAGCTCATGGGTATCGGATGCGCGCCAGCCGACCTTCCGATAGGACTTCCCGACCTCGAGCCCTGGAGTACCCGCAGGGACGATGATCGCCGAGATTTCCTTCTTGCCGTCGTCGTCCCTGTCGCCGGTGACGGCGGTGATCGTGACCAGGCCGGTGATGTCGGTTCCGGAGTTCGTGATGAAGGCCTTCGAGCCGTTTATCACCCACTCGCCATCCTCGAGGCGGGCCGTCGTCTTGGTGGCCCCGGCATCCGAGCCGCCGCCGGGCTCGGTCAGGCCAAACGCCCCGAGGATCTCTCCGCGGCACATCGGAGCCAGCCACTTCTGTTTCTGCTCCTCGGTCCCATCCGCGTAGATCGGGTTGGCGCCCAGCCCCACCCCGGCCTCCAGCGTGATGGCCATCGAGGAGTCGATCCTGGCCAGCTCCTCGACGGCGATACAGAACGTGAGGAAGTCCGCTCCCTGGCCTCCATACTCCTCGGGGAAGGGGAGCCCGAACAGACCCATCTGGCCCATCTGCTTGACGATGTCGGTGGGGAACTCCTCGAGGCGATCCATCTCCTCGGCCCGCGGCGAGATGACCTCTTCGGCGAACTCGCGGACGGCCCGGCGGAACTCCTGCTGCTCGTCGGTGAGATCGAAGTCCATCACCCAGAGGTTAGCCGGTTGACTAGGCGATGGCTGACGCCGGGCCTGCGGCCGCCGCCCGCTCCCAACCTCTGGGGTATCGGACGACCAGGCCTAGGTCATCGACCTCCAGCTGGGCCCGGAAGTCGCTGGCCAGGCTTTCGTAGAGATACCGCTCGGGACCGAGTCGCGTATAGCGCTGGGGCAGAGGCTCCACGGTCATCTCCGGAAAGCGGATCCACGCCGCGCGAACCTCGGCGGAATCGCCCACCGCCAAGCCGAGCCGCCGGATGGGAAGCGTGTTCGTGGAGGGGCTGAACCCGAGGTCTACGTCGACGCTCCCGCGCACCTGGGCGAGCTCCCGACCCTCCGTGGTCCAACGTCCGTCCTGGTCGGCGACGAGATTAAGCCGTTGCTCACGATCGGCGGAGAGGACCACCTCGACATCGCGGGTGCGCCAGGCCGTATCGCACGACACCCGGTACCGAACCTCGGTTGGCGTCTCGTCCGCGGAGAGCACCGCCGTACCCTGCAGGTCCCAGCCTCCTTCGTGTTCCCACAGGGCGCAGTACTCGGTCCCCGGGGTTCTCAGCGCCCTCCACAGAACGGCCCGGACCAGCCGAGCTCTGCGGTCAGCTCCCACCGGGTCTCAGGCTGGCTCCAGGCCCGGCACCAGCTCGGGTTCACGCAGGGCCTGATACCAATGGGCTGCCTCGAGGCGCTGCCGCGCCGCCTCCAGGACCTCTTCCCCTCCCACGACCTCCGGACCGAAGACGTTCCCCACCCACCAGACATCGGCGGCCAGCGCGTTGGGCCATCCTTCCTCTCTGGCGAGCCTCAAGATCTCGGCGGCACACTCCAGGGCCCGGTCCCGGTCGCCGTCGTGCAGCGCGCTGACCATCTCGGCGAACGCGCGCGACCAGTTGGATTCGATGTCGCCGACCTCGACCCAGGCGGTGGGGTCGTCCAGGATCCGTTGCGTCGGCTCCCGCATCCCCTGGGCGAGATACACGCGAACAAGCTCCCGGGCCGTCCATCTGATCAGGCTGCGCTCGCCCAGGTGACGAGAGACCTCGAGGCTCTCCTGCAGATCGGCCTCGGCGGCCTGGAGGCGCCCCGACAGTCGATAGATGTCGGCCCGGTCGCTGAGGGCCGAGGCCAGCTCCCAACGGGCCCCCAGGTCCCGGAACGTCCGGACCGCTTCGTCCAAGTAAGGCTCCGCCTCGTCCAGGCGCATCATCCGGCGAAGGGAGTTGCCGACGGCTTCGTCGGCCACGGCGATGGTGAACGGATCGTCCATGGCTCGCCCCAGCCGTAGCCCTTGGAGCCCCAGCTCGAGACATTCCTCCTCGTCCCCTTCCGGGGAGATGACCGAGGTCAGGGACACCAGCGCCCGCGCCTCCGCCCACCGATCGCCTTCGGGATTCTGGCGGGCGATCTGCAGGGCGCCCTCGAACATGCTGCGGCTGGTGGCGAGGTCCTTCCGCCAGTAGGGGGCCCACGCTGCCATCAGGAGGGTCCGGGCCATGGCAAAGGAGTCGCCCAGCTCACCGGCGGCGGTCAGGGCCTGCTCGAACAGGTCGGTTGCGCGATCGGGGTCGCCTCGGACGTTCAGGGTGATGTCGGCCAGGAACCGAAGGGCGTGGGTCCTGGTCCAGACGTCCCCACCCGCCACCTCCAGAGCGTGGGACAGGTCGGCGTGAGACTGCTCGAAGTCGCCGAGCCAATAGCGCGCTTCTCCCACTCCCGCCAGGATGCGCCCCTCGCGCTTCCCCCACCCTCTATCCGGTCCGGCCACCTCGAGCGCGCGCTGGTACAGGTCGATGGCCGTCCGTGACTCCATCCGGCGCCGGGCGATGTCGGCCGCCTTCGCCAGCGCCTTGACCGCCCGGTCCGGAACCGTTCGGTCCGCGGGGTCCAGGTCCAGGGAGGCCCGGGAGGCCTGGGCAAGGTGATAGGCGATGAC
>WNGB01003424.1_pt1 | contig 27826 bp, 27 predicted proteins | sample 5400681 | NCBI WGS metagenome assembly WNGB01 (sample SAMN13153367, study PRJNA577476) | soil metagenome | isolation source: 115 cm soil or saprolite under grassland replicate 2 | place: USA:California | collected 2016-06-15
TGGACACAACAGCCCCCAAACCCCCGCTGGATTAATGCTTGACCGGCGCTCTAGGTGTAATCGCACAGAGTCAAAGTACACCGTTTATGCAGTACAAGAGAACGCACTGCACATCCGGCGTGTAACTCTTTCTTCTCTCTCTTATGCCGAAAGTGTAGAACGACAATGATAGGCGCGGGGGCGCGGTACAGACAACGCAACAGGCGCAGCAATGAGTGTCATGCCCCTGCGATCTAGTCAAGTAGGATTGTGAGAGAAGTATGCCGGATTGCGCCTGCATGACGATATCGCTCATGTGATATCATGACCGATACCAGGCGCGATGGGCTTGCATACACTTGTTGGCTGACACATCTCTCCAGAGCATCATGCGGTTGGCTCACCATGCTGGATCGATGGAGAAATGGAGGTCGCCGGTGGCCGAAGCTCAATCATTTGGTTGCTGGGTCAAGCAGCGGCGCAGCGTATTGCACCTGACGCAGGATGCCCTGGCTGCCCGCGTCGGTTGTGCCACGGTGACGATCCGCAAGATCGAGGGTGATGAGCACCGGCCATCACCTGCCGTTGCCGAGCAATTGGCGGTGCAGCTCGCGCTATCCCCGGAGCAGCAGCCAGTCTTTCTCAAAGTGGCGCGTTTGGAGCTAGGGGTCGATTGGCTGCCCGCACCGGCGCAGCTGAATCCGGCCCACCACGTTGCTCGGACGCGCGCAGGAGGTGATGAATGCACGCAGATTGCTGCGCCAGCCAGATGTTCGGCTACTGACTCTGACTGGGCCGCCGGGCGTTGGCAAGACCCGCCTGGCCCTTCAGGTGGCGCATGACATCCAGCGCAATCGGGTGGATTGCCCCAATCACGGGGTCGTGTTTGTCTCACTTGCGCCACTTCGCGACTCCCGCCTGGTTCTCGACACCATCGTCCAAATACTGGGCATTCAATATGGCAGCTCCCTGTCGATGGCAGCGCGCTTGAAAGCATACCTGCGCGATCTGCAGATGCTGCTGGTTCTGGATAACTGCGAGCATGTGCTGGAGGCGATGCCGCTCGTCGCCGAAGTATTGGCGGCTGCGCCCGAGGTGAAGGTGCTCGCCACCAGCCGCGAAGTGCTGCGTCTTTCCGGCGAGCATGAGCTGATCGTACAACCGCTTCCGGTACCCGAACCCGATTACGTGCTGGATATCAGCGCGCTGTCGCAGTACGCGGCGATGCAGCTGTTCGTCCAGCGCGCGCGATCCGTTCGACCAGACTTTCATCTGAGCGCCGCAAACGCGCCGGCCGTCGTCGCGATCTGTCGCCAGCTCGACGGCCTACCGCTCGCGATCGAGCTGGCAGCGGCACGAAGTAAGTTGCTTACGCCACATGCACTTCAGGCACGGCTCCAGAATCGGCTGGCCGTGTTGACCGGCGGCATGCGCGATCTGCCGGTTCGTCAGCAGACCCTTCGCAGTACGATCGACTGGAGCTACGGCCTGCTCGATGCTGTCGACCAGGCGCTGTTTCGGCGGCTTGGCGTATTCGATGGTAGCGCGACACTCGAGGCGATTATCGAAGTATACCCCGATCCGCTTGAGCCGACGCTGGACAAGTTCGATCGAGTCGCAGCCCTGGTCGACAAGAGTCTGCTTCAACACCAGGTTGCGGCCGAGGGCGGCCTGCGCTTTCGAATGCTGGCGACGATCCGTGAATATGCGCTCGAGCGGCTTGCCGAGGCCAACGAGGAGTGCGAGCTGCGGCGCCGGCACGCGCAATACTACTGCGCCCTGGCGGAGCGAGCTGACCCGGCGCTGCGCGGGCCAGATCAGCTGGCCTGGCTCGACCGCCTTGTGGCCGACGATGCGAACTTGCGGGCTGCACTCTCGTGGTGCCTTGAGGCGCCGCAGCCGGCAATGCCGGTTCAATCACCCGCGACGGGTGCGCTCTCGTCAGGGCTTTCTCTGGCCGAGCGTGCCGAGCTTGGAATCCGGCTTGCGAGCGCGGTCTGGTGGTATTTGCACACCATCACCGATCGCCGCGAAGGCCGGCGCTGGCTGATGCTGGCACTGGAGCGCGCCGGACCGGCGAACCTGCGCGCCCGTGTGCAAGCGCTGACCGGTGTCGGCTGGCTGGCCCACCTGCAGGATGATAACGATGTCGCCATTACCTGGCTGGAGGAGAGTCGCGCGCTGGCGCGCACCATCGGTGATCTGCCCGGCGAAGCGATGGCACTGCTTGGGCTCGCGCTTGCACTCCGGAAGCGCGGCCAGTATGAGCGCGCGCGTCTGGTGGTCGTGGAAAGCCTGGAGCTGAGTCGCGCGAGCGAAGCGCGCTGGATCGCAGCGTATGCCAATTTCGTACAGGGAGTGCTGGCTATGGATCAGACGGATTACCCATTTGCACAGCAACAGTTTGTGAAGGCCAACCAGCTATTTGCACAGTGTGGCGATCGTGGTTTCACTGCCTGGGTGCATTTCAACCTGGGACAAACAGCGCGTTTCACAGGCCAGCACACGGCGGCGGCACATTATGAGCAGAGCCTCCGGCTCTTCCGTGCCACCCGTAGCCGTGCCGCGATTGCCGAGGTATCGATCTGCGTCGGCCACCTGGCGCGAGCACATGGCGATTACGTTGCGGCGTGGCGCCTATACCGGGAGCACCTACCGACACTGCGGACATTCGGCAACCGCCGTCATACGGCTGATTGTCTCGACGGAATCGCAGAGATCGCATGGATCTATGGACAAGCCGATTGGGCCGCGCAACTGCTTGGTACTGCCGCAGCCCTGCGCGAGTCGATCGGGGTGCCCGTGGCGCCAGCCGAGCGTCCGGGGTACGAACGTATCGTCGCAGGCGTACGTGGCGTGATGGACGAGGCAGGTTTCACGACAGCCATCAATACTGGGCGAGCGCTCAGCTGGGAGCAGGCGGTAGATCAGGTGCTGGCGATGAGTATGGACGCGTTCCTCGACGGTCAAGCGGCGCATCCGTGACCAGTGATATTGATCGCCCACGCAGGTGCGACCTGCTCACGATGGAAAACGACCTGCTCGGCGGCTAGAGCTCCTCTAGCGCTGCGCAGAATACAGTGATCGGATCGAGTGCAGCAGCATGGTTGCCGCACTCCAGGAAAGAATTGACCCGCATAGTGCATCGCAATCCCCAACCCCCAACCCCTATCTCCCAACCCGCGCGCGCGGCCGCTCTAGCCCCTGCTCGCCGCATCACGCTTGATCAGCGCGCCCAGGACATACCCGCCGCCGATGATCAGCGAGCTTGCCAGCATGCCCAGCGATAGGCGATTGACGGCGCTGTTGACGCTCTTCAGAGCCTGGCCCAGATCGCTGATCTCCAGGCGGGCGACCAGCAGGTCGGTGGCCAGCTTTTCGAGGATCATGCCGGCGCGCCGCGGCGCGTTCTCGACCGGATGATTCATGTCGATCGCCCAGGCGAATAGCCGCCCGCCGGCCATCCGCGCCATCCCGCGCTTCTCCATCACCTCGATATGGTTCGAAATAGGGAGAACTCCCTATACGGCGCGATCGCCGATCGCATAGACTCCATCCAGTCAATCGCGATCACACACAAGGAGACGCCAATGTCAGCCGAGCAGAACAAAGCGATCGTCCGCCGCTGGGTAGCGAGCGGGTGGAACACCGGTGATCTGAGCATGGTGGATGAGTTCTATGCCGCCGATTACACGCTCCACAGCCCCGGCGCACCGGATCTGCGGGGCACAGACGCATTCAAAGCCTACGTCACGATGTACCGCACCGCCCTGCCCGATATGCACTTCACCATCGAAGATATGCTCGCCGAGGACGACAAGGTCGCCTGGCGCGTGACCGCGCGGGGCACACACCGCGGCGAGCTGATGGGCATCGCGCCGACCGGCAAGTCGGCCGTGATATGGGCATTCATCGTCAGCCGCTTCGACGCTGGCAAGTGGGCCGAGGATTGGGTGCTCGTCGATACAATGGGCATGTTGCAGCAGCTCGGCGTCCTCCCGGCGCCTGGCCAGGCGTCCTAAGCCAGGGCTTCTGGCTCCTTGACAGTCGGAAGGTAGGTCATCTTTCCTATCACGCGCGTGCGCGCCGGCGAGGAGCTCGGCCGCAAGCCATCGCGCGATCTGGTGCAGCAATCGGCCTACACCGTCGAGCAGGGCAGCGCCGGCCTGCCGATCGGCGTGCAGGTGGTGGCGCGGCCGTGGCGCGAACATGTGGCGCTTGCCGCGATGCGGGCGATCGAGGATGCCGCGCGGGCGCATGCGGATTTCCCGGTAGCGCCGGCGAGCTAGGGGTTGGGGATTGGGGACTAGGTATTGGCGACTGGGGATCGGGAGATGGGGTCTAACTCCCAGTTCCCAATCCCCACTACCCAGTCGTTACATCAGCGCCTCAGCAATTGCCTGCTCCAGCGTCAGCGCACGCCCTTGCGCCCATGCGGCTGCGAACGTTGCGGTGTCGAGCTGGGTACGCGTACTGCCCAACGTGCGCTCGTATTCGGCGCCGTCGATCGGCCGCCGATGGAACTGGCCGCCGATCGTTTCGCGCAGCCGCACTCCAGCGCCAAATAAGTGTGTCGCACGGATCGGCTGGCCGCGCAGCGCCGCGATCCCCGCCAGGCCCTCCAAGCACCCGGCGATCCCTGGTTTATCCCCCTGTTCCCGCGAGAGTTCCAGGCACTCCTGAAAGAGTCCGATCGCTCGTCGATCATCACCCTGGCTGTGCACCACACGCGCCAGGTGACCCAGCGCCCAGGGGATCTCGCCTTTATTCTCCAGCTCGCGGAACAGGGCCAGGCTCTCCTCTAAGAGCGGCGCCGCCCGCAGGTTGTCGCCCTGACAATGGATCATCTCTCCGACAAGGCACAGTATCGAAGCAATCCCCGCTGTGTCCTCCAGCTCACGAAACCGGGTCAGACTGTCGTCAAAGAGCGCTGCCGCACGAACATCATCACCCTGGCGGTGCGCTATTTGGCCCAGGTAGCCGAGGGAGTTGGCAATGCTCCACTGGTCATGCAGTTCCTGGTTCAGTGCCAGACTCGCTTCAGCCAGCATGCAGGCATGCGCATTGTTATCTTGCACCATCGCCAGCTCTGTGAGACTTGTGAGCGCCCAGGCGACGCCCGCCGTGATCCCTTCTTCGCGGAAGAGTGCCAGGCTCTGTTCGGCCAGCTCCTGTGCCCGTGCGTACTCACCCAGCGCGCTGCTCACGATCGCGGCGCTGTTGAGCGCGGCCGCTCGGAGGGAGCGTGGCACATCAACGCTGCTAGGCGCGAGCGCTGCCTCCAGCCACGTCCATCCTTCTTGGAGATGACCATGTTCACACCAGAACATCCGAAGCGCGCACACAAGCTGCAATCCCAGTTCGGCCCTGCCTGCCGCCTGACTCCAGGCCAAGGCCGCGCGCAAGTTGTTATGTTCTTGCTCCAGTCGTCCCAGCCAGATCGCTCGCGCTGGCCCGTCCAGTCCCGGCTCAGCTGCCTGGGCCAGCGCTAGAAAGTCGGCCGCATGGATGTCCCGAGTGCGCTCCGCTTCCCCGGCCTGCTCCAACTGCTCACCCGCATACTGCCGCACGAGCTCGTGCAGTTCATAGCGCCCGGCGCCGTTGTGGTGCAGCAACGATTTATCGACCAGCGCCGCCAGGAGCAACGGGGTGGCGCCGGCGACACGTGCGGCTGCGTCCGCCTGCATGCCCCCACGAAAGACCGACAGCCGTCGTAACACGCCTTGCTCCGCGTCAGACAGGAGCCGCCAGGAGTGGTCGAACACTGCCCGCATACTGCGGTGCCGCGCCGGCACGTCGTGCATCGTCGTCGTCAGGGACTCCAGGCTCTGTTCCAGTTCCTGCGCAATCTCGCGACACGACCGCGCCCGCACCCAGGCGGCCGCCAGCTCGATCGCCAGCGGCATCCCCGCCACCAGCTGGAGATGCGCACCACGCTAGGAATGTTTTCCGGCGACAGCGCGAAATCTGCCTGCATCCGATTGGCCGTTTGCACAAACAGCCGCACGGCGCTCGACTGTTCGACGCCCGAGTCGTCGGCGCGCTCAGGCACTGGCAGACCCTGAATATCCAGCAGCCATTCCGCTCGCAGATGCAGCGGTTCGCGCGAGGTCGCCAGCAGCAGCACCCCCGGAGCAGCTTCGACGAGGTCGCTCAGTACATCCGCGCCGGCCAGCAAGTGCTCAAAATTATCTAGCACCAGCAGGAGATCCTTCTCGCGCAGGTAGGCGAGGAGCTGCGCTCTCGGATCGGCCGGACCGTGAACGGTAGAATCCAGCGCGCCGGCAATCGCCGGGACGAGCAATGCTGCCGAGTTCAGCGCGGCGAGCGGGACAAAATAGACGCCATCGGGAAAGGAGCCGTGCAGGTTGATCGCGGCCTGGAGCGCTAACCGGGTTTTCCCAATTCCGCCCGGCCCGACCAGGGTCAGCAGTCGGCAGTCGCGCTGTTCGAGCCGGTCAGCAATCTGCGCCAGCTCGGTTTCCCGGCCGATCAGCGCGGTTGGCGGTGCGGGCAGATTGGTGTGACGCGCGTCCAGGCTATTGAGTGCGGGAAAGATCGCCGGCAGGTTGGGAGCGATGAGCTGAAAGATTGGCTCTGGGCGGGCGAGGTCTTTGAGACGGTGGGCGCCCAAATCGCGCAGGACGGTGTCGTCGGGCAACTGGTCGCGCACCAGCTCCTGGGTCGCCAGCGAAAGCAGGATCTGCCCGCCATGCCCCGCCGCCAGCAGCCGGGCCACGCGGTTGAGTGGCAGCCCCAGGTAATCGCCGTCGCGAGCCTCAGCGCTGCCACTGTGCAGCGCCATGCTCACCCGCAGCACGCCAGCCGCGCCCCAGGCTTCCGCTTGCAAGGCGCGCTGGGCTGCCAGGACGGCGGCGAGCGCCTGCGGCGCGCTGCTGAACGCGGCGCAGACGGCGTCCCCAATCGTCTTGAAGACCACGCCGCCACGTGACTCGATCGCCTGGCGCAGGATGGCCTCGTGGCGGGCCAGGGCACCGCGCATCGCCTGCGGGTGCTGCTCCCACAGCTTCGTGCTGCCTTGTATGTCGGTGAACAGAAACGTAACGGTCCCGCTCGGCAGCGCCGGCACAGACTGAACCGTTGGCGCGGGCGGTGCGGTGCTGGTGCGTTCGTGCGGCCGGGCGGGCGGCAGCCGGTCGAGGGGCAGCTCGGCGCGGGCGACTTTGACGAAGATGATCCGCTCGGCATCCGCCAGTTCCAGCAATGTCGCCAGGCGCTCGGCGATCTGCTGTGAGGGGCGGCGCTCGTCGGCCTCGATTTTGCGCAGCGTGACGATGGCGCAGCCGACCTGCTGCGCCAGCTCCTCGCGGCTCAGCAGCAGCGCGCTGCGCCGCCGCTTGAGCCACTCGCCAAAGGAAGCGGTCTCGTTCATCGAGCGTGTTCCTTTCGCCAGTCACTCGTAGAGGTATCCTGTATCACTATTGTATCACTAGCTGCTACCCCAGGCCCCGGTGCCTGTGGTGTAATAGGCGCATCGAGACGTTCAGCATCTTTTTGAGGAGATGACCAATGACGTTGCCAGCATATGAATACAGAGACCTGATGGCCCAATCCTGGGATGTGCTCCGGGGTGATACCTCGCAGTCGGCCGACCGCTTCTTCTATCTCAAGCTTATTCAGACCTATGGGCAGCCGGTCTTAGATGTCGGCTGCGGCACCGGGCGCTTGTTGCTCGATTACCTCGCGCAAGGGATCGATATTGACGGCGTCGATAATTCGCCCGACATGCTGGCCCTCTGCCGACACAAGGCCAACGCCCTCGGGTTGGCACCGACGTTGTATGAGCAATATCTGGAAACCTTGTCCCTGCCCCGGCAGTATCGCACGATCGCGATCCCGTCCAGTACGCTCCAGTTGGTGATCGACCCCGCGATGGCCGTTCAGTGCTTACAGCGGCTCGCTGCCCATCTGTTGCCTGGCGGCATTGTGGCGTCACCCTTCATGACCGTCTGGAAAACGGGTGACCCGCTTGAGCGAGAATGGGAGCAGACGGCGGTTCGTGCGGAAGACGGGGCGACGTTTCGGCGCATCGGCCGATACTGGTATGACCCGGTGCGTGAGTGTACCGACACGGAAGATCGGTATCAGGTGGTAATGGATGACCAAATAGTGGCCGAAGAAGTGCATCGACGGTCGCCAGCACTTCGATCGTACACCCAGGCCCAGGCGCGGGCCGTATTTGAAAGCGCTGGTTTCAATCCGATCGAGTTGTATAGTGCACCTTTTACATTCGAGCCGGTGAACGTCGACGATACTGGATTTACGGTTGTCGGGCACAAAGCCGGGAGCGTATAGCCGCTTTGGGATATCTCCAATCATAAAGTATATCCAGCAGTTGTTGTCAACGCACCTCATGTAGCCACGATCTTCTGTGTGATCCAGCTACAGAAAACGTGGTTCCGATCTATCGAACAAGCCTCTTTCAGCCGACGGCTGACGCAGACCGATAGAACGACGAACGACAATCGACGAACTTGTGATTTCGTCCTTCGTCGTTCGTCGTTCGTCCTGCCGCTAGCGATTCCGCCCGTACTTCTCGTGGCTCGAAACCCAATCCGAGGATGAGATCGCTGCGGCCAGCGAGATCTCGCCCGCCAGCGCCACGCCGGCGATGATCTCGGCCAGCTTGTTGACCTTGCCCTTGCCAACGCAGCCCAGCACCTCCAGGCATTCGCGCTGGGTCGGCAGGTTTGTGCCGCCGCCATAGGTGGCCACAATCAGCGAGGGGATGGTCAGTGAAAGATACAGATCTTGCTCGGGCGTCAGCTCGGCGTACAGAATGCCGGCCGAGGACTCCGACACATTCGCGACATCCTGCCCAGTGGCGATGAACATGGCCGTGATCGCGTTGGCCGAATGCAGGCCGTTGTTGTTCACGCCCGATAGAAATCCGCCGATGTTGGCGATGCCATAGTGGTGGGCCAGCCCCTCCGGCTCCACGCGCATATTCTCGATCAGCACATTGCGCTTAAGCAGCAGCTCAGCGGTCACGCGCTTGCCGCGCGTGCGCATAATGTTGACCTGCGAGGCCTTCTTGTCGGTCGCGAAGTTCGACTCCAGGTAGAAATGCTCGACGCCCTGATAGTGATCGAGAATCCAGCCGCAGGCGGCGAATGTCGCGCGGCCGACCATGTTCTGGCCGGCGGCATCGCCGGTGGTGTAGTTGAAGCGCAAGTAGACGAATTTGCTGGCCAGGTAGGGGTCGATATCGTGCAGCTTGGCGACGCTGGACGTAGCCTCGGCCTGCGCGCGAATCGGCTCGAAGTTGGCCTGAACCCAGGTCGCAAACTCGCGGCCGGCGCGCGCATCCGCGAACTCGAACACCGGCGCGCGCTGCATGGCGTCGTTCACCACCGTACACTTGACGCCGCCGCACAGATTGATCACCTTGATGCCGCGGTTGTAGGAGGCCACCAGCGTGCCCTCGGTGGTGGCCAGCGGGATCAGAAAATCGCCCTGGGCATGCTCGCCGTGGATAGCGATTGGCCCGGCGAGCCCGAGCGGGATCTGCGCCACGCCGGTAAAGTTCTCGCAATTGTGGCCGGCGCGATGCGGGTCGAACGAGTATTTGGTGGTATGTTCCAGCCTGACGCCGCTGAACTGCTCGGCGAAGCCCTGGCGCTGGCCGATGATCGCCTCGGCATAATCATCGGCCGAGTCGCGTGGGATATGAATGCGCCGCTCGTCCACCTCGGCGATTGCATCCTCGACCTCGAACTTGAGCGCGCCGAATGGCTTGCTCTTGAACGCGATCTCGATCCGGTGCTTGCCGAGCGGTAGCGCCGCGATCCCGGCGCGCACGATCAGCGTCCGCCGCAGCGGAAAGGCGATCGGGTGGCTGGGTGAAATTCGGTCGAGCGACAGGCCGACGCCATCGCCAAGGTCGATCGAGATCGCGTCCAGCGGCACCGCGCTGCCGTTGATGCGAATGCTCTGAAGTTCGGTAAATTCGGCGTCGCTGAGCCGGTTCTTGATCGAGAACTGCACGCCGTGATCGGCGTTCTTTAGGCTGCCGAAGGTGTAGAGCTGCCGCAGCAGCATGCTTGGTATCAAGGCCATTGTTTGCCCTCCCCGCCTGGTGCGATTGCAGATTGCAGATTTTGATTGTCGAAAACCAGTAGGGCTTCATCTTATGCGAGAAACGGGCGCGGCGTCAAATAACACGACTTACGCGGTGCCCGGATGTGGTCATGCACAGCGGTACTCTATCTTCTTCTTGTTGTTCGTTTTTTCGCTCGCGGAGCGAAAAAACGAACAACGGCTGAAATGGGAAGTACCATTGAAGTGCAGCAGTAACTCGCAGGCCTATATCGCTGTGCAGATACATTGATCCTTTGGAGTGCGGCAGCCATGCTGCCGCGCGCTGGCAGCATGGCTGCCGCACTCCAAAGCACGCGGATCAACTTCTTTGCTCACCGCTATTGCGCTTTGCCGCCTGCTTACTGCTTACTGCCTACGGAGAGCGGCAGCGCGATCGTGAACGTCGTGCCTTGATCGACTCTGCTCGCGACGCTGACCCGGCCGCCATGCGCCTCGACGATCGATTTGATGATCGCCAGCCCCAGCCCCGATCCGCCGGTGGCTTGTTGGCGCGATGGGTCGGCGCGGTAGAAGCGCTCGAAGATGCTCGGCAGATGCTCGGCGGGGATGCCAGCGCCGGTGTCGCTTACATCCAGAAGGACGAAGGACGAAGCGGGGTCGTCAATGGCTTTGGTCGTTGGTCGTTGGTCGTTGGTCTCGCTCCTCGCGCAAAGCGTGATCGTGCCGCCTTGCGGGGTGTAGCGCAGCGCATTGCTGACCAGGTTGCTCAGCGCGCGTGTGAGCTGCTCGACATCGACGCATACTTCCGGCAGCGCGGCGGCGAGATCGAGCTGGAGCACGACTCCGGACTGATCGGCGACGTGCTGGTAGGTTTGGGCCACCCGCTCCAGCAGCTGGCGTGGCGCGATCGGGCGGCGGTCGAGCGGCAGCTCGCCGGAATCAGCAAGCGACAGCGTGTGCAGATCGTCGGCCAGCCGCAGCAGCAGTTGGGTTTCGTCGTGCATCATCGCGAAGCGCTCGGGGGTCGGCTTGAGCACCTGGTCGCGCAGCGCCTCTAGGTAGCCGGCGATCACCGTCAGCGGCGTGCGCAGATCGTGGGCGACATCGGCGGTCATCTGCTGGCGCAGCCGGGTGGCGCGCGCCAAGTCGGCGCTCATATGGTTGAACTGGCCGGCCAGCGCGCCAAGCTCATCGCGCGAGCGCACCGGCACCTGCTGCGCCAGGTCGCCGCCGGCGATTCGTTCGGCCGCAGCGGTCAGCTCGCGCACCGGCCGCGTGATCAGCCGCGCCAGCAGCGCGCCAAGCAGCAGCGCCACGCCCACCATCACCGCGGCGGCGATGCCGAGCGCGATATCCGTGCGCGCCAGGTAGCGATCCTCGGGCGCGCTGCGGAAATCCGAGCGATCGGGGGTGATCACGGTGCCCACCACGCGCCCAGCGATCGTGATCGGCATCCCCTTGCCGATATCTTCTTGGTTCAGCTTGCTCCCGAGCGCGTAGCGCCCGAATGGCAGCAGCACTGTGCCGGCGCTATCGGCCAGCACAAAGCGCAATCGCGGCGTCGCGCGGCGCTGCTCGGCCGAGGCCGGCGTTGCGTCGGCCAGCCGGCGCGCGGCCTGCTCGCGCAGCCAGCGGTCGATCCCATCCCACGAGCCGGAACGCTCATAGTACGCGCTGACCTGGTCGATAAAGTCGGCGCGCTGCTGCGCGATCACATAGCTATCGAACTCGCTGGTGACCGACTGGCGAATAAAGATCGCCGCCAGCGCCATGCCGGCGATGCTCGTCAGCAGGAATGCCAGCACGAGTTTGAAGGTGAGTGAACGCACGGGATATCCTCATACGCAAACGTTTCGCCACCACACGCGTGGTCGTTCGCAGCGGTACTCTATCTTCTATTTATCTTTACACTGTTCTTTCGCCCGGCCGGGCGAAAGAACAGTGTAAAGATATAATATTGGGAAGTACCATTCTCAAGAGTGTTTGGATTAGTCGAGCTCATCCGCGCTGGATGCGCGATACCCGACCCCAAAAACAGTCCTGATATAGCGTGGCTGGGTTGGGTCGGGCTCGATCTTTTTGCGCAAATTGCGAATATGCACATCGATCGTGCGCTCGATGCCCTCGTAGTCGTGGCCCTGGAGTCGTTCCAGCAGCAACTCGCGTGAGAAGACTCGCCCGGGCGACTCCAGTAGTGTCGCCAGCAGCGCGAACTCTGAGGGCGTCAGCGTCACAGGTTGGCCACTGACCATAACGTTATGGGCCTGGCGGTTGACAAGCAGCTCGCCTAGCCGAACGATATCGGCCGGTGTAGCGCTGCCCGATGCCGAAGTTCGGCGTAGCACCGCCCGGATGCGCGCCACCAGCTCGTGCATGCCAAAGGGTTTGGTGACATAATCATCTGCTCCAAGCTCCAGGCCGAGTACCTTGTCGGACTCAGCTAGCCGCGCGGTCAGCAAAATGATCGGCACGCCATGTTCTTTACGGTAGATCTTCAGGAACTCGAAGCCATCCAGATTTGGCATCATCACGTCGAGCAAGATCAGGTCGATCGGTTCGCGGCGGGCCGCTGCCAGCGCCGCCGCGCCATCGCCTGCGCTGACGACGCGGTAGCCCAACTCGGTGAGATATTCTTTGATCAGTGTCCGAACATTGGCGTGATCGTCGACGACCAGAATTGTCTGCGCCATAGTTCTGCCTCCAAACAGCAGACTATTATAGCAATCAATTGTTCAGAACTTGTGTAGGCGCTTCGCTGTTCATTGCGGGCGGGCGCCCTTAATCGCTTGTGCGCGGGATGTGCGGCGCCTATCCGGCGCGGCGGGCAGGGGCCTGCGGCCCTCCAAACCTCCCGCTTGCGTAAATCCTATTTGTATCAGCGCTGATCGCTTGGCAGGCGGACCTCGCGCACCGCCGCCCAGAGGAACAAAGGCACCGCCACCAGGATGCGTCGCCAGCGCTGCGGCTGGCGGATCAGCCGGTACAGCCACTCCAGGCCGATCCGGCGCATCCAGACCGGCGCGCGCGGCGTCTCACCGGCCAGATAATCGAACACGCCACCCACGCCAATCGTTACCGGCACGCGCAGCAGCGGCTGGTTGCGCGCGATCCACAATTCCTGCGCTGGGTGCCCGTAGGCCACCAGCAGCACGGTCGGCTGCGCGGCGATGATGCGCGCTCGTATCGCAGGCTCCTCGTCGCGGCTTGGCGAGCCGGCATAGCAGCCCACAATGCGCAGGCCCGAATATTTGTGCTGGAGCGCTTCGGCAGCGCGCTCGGCCACGCCAGGGGCGGCGCCAAGCAGGAACAGCGACCAGCCACGCTCGGCCGCCTGTGCTGCGATCAGCTCGGCTAGCGCTACGCCGGTGACACGTCCGCGAAAGGCGTTGCCGCGCAGGCGCGCTGCCACAAGCAGCCCAAACCCATCCGGCGTGGCCATGTCGGCGGCGGCGAGCACGCGACGGAACGCGCCGTTGCGCCGCGCCTCCATGACGAATTCGGGGTTGACCGTGACGACATGGTGCGGTCGGTCCTCGGTTACGAAGCCGACGATGCGCTCGATCGCCTCGGCCTCGACTAAGTTATCTACCGTGACCCCGAGGATTCGAATGCGCTGAGCAGTTGACATAATTAATCTTCACTCTTTGTTGATAGCGGCTTACGCAGGTCGCAGATTTCCAACTCTTTTGTGTAAATGATACGCCATGGCGGTTGCAAAGCCTCGTTTCCGGTGGGGTTTGGTGCGACGCCCAGAGGGCACCCGGCCGCACCACAACCACCAGGAAACGAGCGCGCGCGGGATTGCGCCCCTCGCGCTCCCAACGTTGCATCAGCCCTATAACGATACGCAAACACCCTTGACAGCATACAGATTTTCAAGTATAGTGTCTGCATACATCCTGATATGCCGTTCAGGCGCAAAGGAGGTGATGCCCATGAGTAATGAGTGTAAGGGCATCGCCGAAGGCACAGCTCGATAGCTTGGCCTCGGTGATGCCCCACCCCCTGGTAACAAAGGCCCTCGCCAATCGGCGGGGGCTTTTGTTTGCCCACGTACCTGCCAGCAGCGCCTGGGAAGGAATCAGCCCCCACCAGATGGCGGAGGCTGTCCAAAACCTGCAATGATCGGCGGTTGACTAACCGGCGTCTTCCTCGTCCTCGCGCTTCTCGCGCACCAGCTCTGGCTCGGCCGCGCTGGTCACTTCCTCGACAACCTCCTCCTCCTCCTCTGGGCGCGACTGCGACAGACTGACCACCAGATCATCCTCGTCGGTGACGATCGCACCGTGCTCAAGCGCTGCGATATCATGGACATGGATGCTCTTCTCCAGGCTGTCGAGCACGCTGATATCGACCTCGATATACGATGGCAGCTCGGCGGGTAGGGCGCGGACAGTCAGTGTGTTCAGCACCTGATTCAGCGTGGCATCACCGCGCTCGATTAGTTCCGATTCGCCGACAATATGAATGGGGACTTCGACCGAGATCTCGATCTTCAGATCGACCACCAGAAAGTCGGCGTGCAGAATCGCGCGCGAGACTGGGTGGCGTTGCAAGCTATGGATAAATGCCGACTGCACCGGCTGGCCGGGGATGGTCAAATCGACCAGCGCGGTCTTGCCGGCGCGACGATACGCTTCGTTGAAGCCGCGCGCGCTGATCTGAACGGTGAATGGCCCGATGCCTTTGCCATACACAGTGGCCGGGAGAACGCCGGCGCGGCGCAGGCGTTTGACCTTTTTGCCCACCACGGTGCGGTTTTCGAGTTCCAGTCTGATCTTGTCTGCCATGAAAATGCGCTCCTCGTCCTTGCAAATACCTTCGCTATTAGCTAGGGGCATTGCCCAGTAGCTCCGAGTCGCGCAGTTTACCATAGAGGGAGCGTACATGCAAGTTGTGCGGATGGGTTGAGGGGTTAAGGGTTAGCGGATAAGGGTTAAAGATCGCTGATTGCAGTGCTGTCGGCGATTTCAATGATTTCTTTGATCCTAACCGCTAACCCCTAACCCGTACAATCGCGTCGGCGGTGCGGGCGGCGCGGAAGTTGATCTTGACATTGTGGACGCGCACGATGTCGGCGCCGGCGGCGATTGCGAGCGCGGTAGTAGCGGCGGTGCCTTCGTCGCGCTCGCTCGGCGGTAGCCCCAGTGGCAGCCCGATAAACGATTTGCGCGAAGCGCCAACCAGCAGCGGCAGGCTCAGACTGCTCAGGTCGCTAAGCCGGCGCATCAACTCAAGGTTCTGCGTAGGTGTTTTGCCGAAGCCCAGCCCTGGGTCGATGATGATCCGCTCGTGTGGAATGCCGCGCGATTCAGCGAACGCCACGCGCTCGCGCAGCTCGGTAATGATCTCGCCAAGCAGATCGACATACTCGACCGCCTGGTAATGCCCGCCCAGCGCGCCGACCGTCGCTTGCGCCCTGCGATTGTGCATCAGCACGATCGGTGCGCCGCGCTGAGCGGCGAGCGCAGCCAGCGGCTCGTTCCAGCCGCCATCGGGCGTGCGCAGGCCCCAGATGTCGTTGATCAGCTGGGCGCCGGCGTCTAGCGCGGCAGCGGCCACCTCGGCATGGTAGGTATCAATCGAGATAGGTAGCGCCACTTCGCCCGCGATCGCGGTGAGCGCCGGCAGTACGCGCCGCAGCTCCTCGGCCACGCCGATCGGCTGCGCGCCCGGCCGAGTCGATTCGCCGCCAATATCAAGCAGGTCGGCGCCTTCAGCGGCAGCACGGCGCGCCTGCTCGAGCGCTGCCACGGCGATATCTGCGCCGGGCTGGGCCAGGCCGTCGGCGCTGAACGAATCTGGCGTGACGTTGATAATCGCCATAACATAGGTGCGCGCGCCCCACTCCAGTCGGGCCGAGCCGAGGTCGAGCGTGCGCGCAGGCTGCGCGTGTTGCATAGTTCGTTCGCTCAGGATTTCTCGCGCGGCGCGCCAAGCGCGGCGCGCTCGCGCTGGTAGGTTCGCCAGAAGATCCACAGCAGCAGCGGGATCAGCAGCGGCCACCAGCCTTCCAGCTCGATCAGCGCATCCCAGAAGGCGCGCGCCGGCGCAAGCGGCGAGGCGGCGATCGCCTGATCGATCGCTGCGCGTGGGCTGGATACAGTCTGCGGCAGGCGGGATACGCCTTCAGATATCAGCTTATGTAGCATCATCAGACACCTTCCTGCATCGCCGGGGGCTTACGGCTGGAGCGCCAACTTCTGTAGAAGAACATTCCAGCCGCAATGAGGATGACCGCCACGATCGGTATATCAAATGGCCGCATGGTGTTGCGGATCTCCTCCCAATTCGCGCCGAACATATATCCCAGATAACCCAGGATCCATGACCAAATAAAGGAGCCGACAAACGCGTAGATTGTAAAGGGGATGATTGGAACCCGCGCCACACCAGCCGGTAGCGAGATAAACGTTCGCACCACGGGTAACATACGTGCTACGAACGTCGCCGTGTTGCCCCATCGGGCAAACCAGCGATCGGCGATGTGGACATGATGCTCTTGTATCAATACATATTTGCCATATTTGAAGAGGAGTGGTCGCCCACCGACAGCCCCAACCCAGTAGATGAATAGCGAACCAATCGTGCAGCCGACCGCACCCCAGAAGCCGACAAGAATAGAGTAAAACGGCGCGAGGCCTTTGTCTTGCACAAGCAGCCAGCCAGCCAACGGCAGCGTGACTTCGCTTGGCAAAGGGATGCAAGCGCTCTCGATCGCCATGGCGATCACCACGCCGGCCCATCCGACGCTTGTAAACAGATTTGAGAGAAATTCTACAATCGCATGTTCGATCGCTACCATTACTACATACCTCCTCTGAGCCAGTTGACTGCTCGCGATTGTACTTGATCCGCAGAAGGGATGTCAACCGCATGGCGCTGACAATCTGTTTATATATGGTACTATCAATAGCACTAGCGTGAGCTATGACCGCTGGCCTATTGCGTGGGCTGCTATACTTATTACGACATATTAACAATTGGCGCAACTGTCTATAACCGATCGCATTGGGGTCGGTAGTCTGAGGAAAAAGGGGGTGATAGTAGTATGCGGCGGCTGTCAACATTCTCTTCCGCGTTTTCCACGGCGGCGCTGCGCGCGATGATCTGGGGTAGCAACCTGCTCTCGGCTCGTCGTGCCGGCCAGGGTCTGGTTGAATATGGCCTGATCCTGGTGCTGATCATGGTTGTCTGCGTTGCGATCCTGGGCGCGGTTGGCTCGAAGGTAAGCAATGTCTTTTATAATAAGCTGATCAATAACGGGGCATGGTGAGCGATCCCACGGTATTCCGTACTGAAATTGTTATTTTGACGCGGCGTCCGCCAATCAGCGGGCGCCGCGTTCTTTATTGACAGGACTTGCGCGGTGCCCGGATGTGGTCACGCACAGCGGTACTTTATTTTCTTTTTGTTGTTCGTTTTTTCGCTCGCAGAGCGAAAAAACGAACAACAGATGAAGATGAAATGGGAGGTACCATGCTGCCGTTCGTCCTGAGCCTGACGAAGGGCAGGCAAAGCGGCGTTTGAAAGCGCGACCGCGTAAGTTCTGTTATTGGGCTGCAGGAAGTAGGATAATTACACAATCGGCGCGTGTGGCGCGGCGCGGATCGTGCGCTCGGCCTGGTAGCTGACCAGGCCAGTCGGGCCGTTGGGGATGCGTCGCACCAGGCCGCGCCGGGCAATGTCGATCTCGACCGCCGGCTCGGCGCGCGCCTGGCAATAGTAGGCCGCCAGTGCGGCCGCCTCGTGCAGCGTCGTCTCGGGCACCTCGCGCCCGCCGCTTTTGATAATCACATGCGCGCCGGGGATTCCGCGCGCGTGCAGCCATAGGTCGTCGGATGCGCCGATCTTAAATGTGACCTGCTCGTTCTGGCCGGCGCTGCGCCCGATGTAGATCGCGAAGCCATCGCGGGACTCGACGCGCAGTGGGGCCAGGCGCTTGCTAGGCTTGGGCGTGCGCCCGCGCGCTGGAGCGCGAATGTATTCATGTTCGGCTGCCTCACGCGCGATCCCCTCGATCTGATCATAGCCTTCGGCCAGGTCGAGCAGCGCCAGTGTCTCGTCCAGGCCAGCCAGGCGCGCCTCGACCGCCTGGAGCCGCTCGGGCACGCCAGCCATTGCGCTCTTGGCCTTGTCGTAGGCGTGAAAGCGATCCTGCGCGTTCTCGACCGGCGTTCTGGTGGGATCCAGCGCGATAGTGCGCTCTTCGACCACCAGCGATGCCTGGCCTGGCGCGAGTGTGTGCAAAAAGGCGTAGATCATCTCGCCCTCCCAGCGCAGCCGATCCAGCTCGCTGGCGCGCTTCAGCTCGCTGCTCAGCCCCTGGCGCTGATGGTCGATCCGCTCGCGCCGTTCAAGCAGCTGCTGGCGCAGGCTATCACGCCGCTGATTATGCGCTGTCAGCTGCTCGTGTGCGCTGTAGAAGGCCTCGAGTGCGGCGCTGATCGATTTGACTGGCGTGGCGTCGGGCAGCTGTGTGAGCAGGTAGGGCGCGTAGGCGTGTGGGCTGGCCTCATCGCCGGCCAGGCAGGGCTGCCAGTCGTCGTTCCAGAGGCCGCGCACCGCCAGCGCCAGCTTGGCCCATGGCAGATCCGGCATTAGCGGCGTGTCGGCCTGGCCGGTGGCGCGGAAGACCGCCTCGCGCGCGGCCAGCGGCGATAGCCCGAGGTAATCGGCCACCAGCGCGCGGGCCAGCGTTGGCTGGGGGGATTTTTTTGCGCGCGCGGGTGCTACCGTTGATTCAGGCGCTGGGCGATCGAGCAGGGCGCGTATACCTTCGGGTGTGGCGTGGCGCGGGTCGCGTTTTTCCTGGCGTGGCGGCAGCTCGTAGGGCGCGCGGGGCTGCACCGGCCGATGACTCATGCGCGGCGTGATGTGGCGCGCGCTTTCCATGATCAGGTTGTCGTCGCCGACCAGAATGATGTTGCCGCGCCGCTCCATCGCCTCGACAATCAGTTCGCAGCGCCACGTCTCGCCGTCGTCCGCTTCATCCGCTGGCGCGGGCTCCAACTCGTCGATCTCGGCATTGGTCAGGCCGGAAGAGCGATCATCCAGCGCGCTGCCTGGGTCATCAGCTGCCTGGTGATCGGCAATGTTGCGCGCTTGCGGTCCTTTGACTATACTTAGCACCAGCACGCGCTCAAGTTCGGGCTGCTCGATCTCGGCGACCCGGCCGCCGACCACGTATTTTCGCAGCAGCAGCAGCAGTGGCGTATCTCGCTCGACCCCGCGCGAGGGCTTGGTGGCGCTGAGATGGACGCGTGTGAACTGCGGGTGGGCCGAGAGCAGCAGGTGGCTCCGCCGGCCGCGCGCATAGATTTCGAGCGCGACGCTGAGCGGGGTGGTCAGCAGCACACGCTGGATCCGGCCCCCCAGGATTGTATCTTCCAGCTCATCCGCGACAGCGGCGAGCGTCAAGGCATCGAAGTACATTGTATATCGCCTGTGGCAAAATGTGATTATAGCACGTACACAGGATAAAGGTGATGAAGGACGAGAATCGCAATCCCCTACTCGATGGCCGGCCCGCACAGCCGCTGCTGGTGGTACTTTCCGGCCCATCGGGGGTTGGCAAGGATTCGATCCTGATGCGCATGCGCGATATCGGGTTTCCGTTCCATTTCGTCGTCACAGCCACGAGCCGGGCACAGCGGCCTGGTGAGCGCGACGGCTACGATTACCATTTCGTCAGCAAGGCGCGCTTCGAAGAGATGATCGCGCGTGGCGAGCTGCTGGAGTGGGCCGAAGTTTATGGGCATTACAAAGGCATCCCCAAAAGTGAAGTGGTCCAAGCGCTCCAGAGCGGCCGTGATGTGATTCTGCGCATCGACGTGCAGGGCGCCGCGACGATCAAGCGGCTGGCACCGGATGCCGTTTTTATCTTTCTGGCGCCGGGCAGCTTCGATGAGCTGCACAACCGTTTGCAGTGGCGTCGCACTGAGTCGCCCGATCAGATGGAGCAGCGGCTGGCGATGGCCCGGCGCGAGATGGAGGCGCTTGATACCTTTGACTATGTGGTGATTAATCGTGAAGATCATCTGGACGACGCAGTGGGACAGATTCGAAATATCATGTCGGCTGAGAAGCAGCGTGTGCGCCCACGCCGAGTAGTGCTCTGACGCTTTTTGGCGCATGGTCTGCTACAATATCGGGCACAGCTTTTATGCGTCGGATGACGCACATAGCAGCTTCGCCTGCAGCAGGCAGCGCGGTCGCCTTCCAACGGGAGGTTTGGAGGGCTTACAGCCCTCCAAAGTCATTTATTTTCCCGCTGGCGGCGGTGGCAGGGCCACCGCCGCCAGCGGGAAAGTGGATATCTTGGGGAGGCAAGCCTCCCCAAACCCCACCAGCGTGTAATAGGTGATCAACCGCTTCAGAGCGGGAAAGTGGATATCTTGGGGAGGCAAGCCTCCCCAAACCCCATCAGCGTGTAATTTGTGATCAACCGCTTCAGTTAGGAACGATGTATGAATATCGAAGAACAGCTTCGGGAAGACTTAAAGGCAGCCATGCGCGGCGGCGAAAAGCTGCGCCTGCTGGTCATCCGCGGGGCGCTGGCGGCGCTCAAGAACGCGCAGATGGCGCTTGTCGAATCCGCCTACGATCAGGCCTTGGCGGCAGCGCCAAAGCAGCTGGGTGCCGATGGGCAGCCGATCGTGCCCGAGATCTCGATCGACCGCAATATGCCGCTGAGTGAGACGGCCATGCAGGAAACACTTGCCAAAGAGCTCAAGCGCCGGCGCGATGCGATCGAGCTGTACCGGAAGGGTGGCCGGGAAGACCTGGCTGAGCAGGAGCAGGCCGAGGCGGCGATTCTGGAGACTTACCTGCCGCGCCAGCTGACCGCCGATGAGCTGCGACCACAGATGGAAGCGGCGATCAGCGAGCTGGGCGCCAGCAGCGTGGCGGATATGGGAAAGATTATGCCCGCGCTGATACAACAATTCAAGGGCAGCGCCGATGGCCGGATGATTAGCCAGCTCGCGCGCGAGATTCTCAGCCAGACCAAGTGACGAGTTCTGAGTTCTGAGTTCTGAGTTTTGAGTTGGGATACTTCGATTCAACATTCAAAACTCAGAACTTAAAACTTCGGCGGAACGAATGATGCGACGCAGATGGTTCAATCGATCGAGCCGCGCCTGGCGTGAGCCGCGCGGACAACGCACGCCGGCCGACCAGCTACGCGGCCAGAAGCGCATGCTGTTGTTGGTCTGCGTTCTGCTGGCGCTGGCGCTCTGGGCGATCCTGGCCGTTCAGGTGCCGACATATAGCGGGATTGTGCCCGGCAGCCCTAGCCCAATCGATATCCGCGCGCCGCGCACCTTGACATTTGTCAGCGATCTGCTGACGGCGCAGGAGCGTATTCACGCCGAGAGCTCACCCGATGCGGTGGTCTATACGCGTGACTCGAACATACCGGTTCAGCAGCGCGACCAGCTATCGGATCTGCTCCAGACGATCGACCAGATTCGCGATGATCCGAGCCTTGGCACATCCGCGCGGCGCGAGAAACTGGTCAGCTTGCCGCTCCCTAACAGCACGCTGGTGATATCACCCACGCTGGCGGCGCAGCTGATGCAGCTGACCCCCGAGGCGTGGAAGCAGGTGCGTCAAGAAACGCTCGATCTGTATGATCGCGCGATGAGCGAGTACAACTACGAGCTGAATGATCAGGGCCTGGCCGAGCTGCGCGAGCGGTCGATGCCCTATTGGGCTTCGCTGGCAGTGCGCGGCGAGCAGCGCGATCTTATTCTGCTGTTTTCGAGCGCATTCATCCGGCCGAATCAGATCGTAGATGAGCCGGCGACGCAGCAGCGCAAGCATACGCTGAGCGACGCAGTCAAGCCGGTGAAGGTGACGGTATTGCAGGGCGAGAATATCGTCCACGCTGGCGATATTGTTACGCCCGCAATCCAGGAGAAGCTTGAGGCGATTGGTGTGCTTCAGGCGGATAGCAACTGGATGAATATCGTCGGCAATGGCGTGCTGGCTATGTTGATTGCCGGGCTGTTCGGGCGCTATGTGTTCAAGATGCAGCGCAATGTCTGGCAGGTAACGCGGCCGCTGCTGGTTGTCGCCGGCCTGTTCGCGCTGACTACACTGGCGGCGCGGCTGACGCTCCAGCTGGGCGACCGCTGGCCATATGCTTTTCCGCTGGCGGTGGTTGGGCTCCTGCTTGCGACATTGTTTCCGCGTGGCCTGGCGATGATGGTTGTCACGCTGATTAGTTTGCTGATCGCATTTATGGATGCTGGGCAGGCGGCGCTGGCGACAGCGCTGTTGCTCGGGAGCCTGGCCGGCATTCTGACGATTGGCCGCGGCGAGCGAGCGCTGCACTTCGTGATCGGCGGCCTGATCGTGGCGGTTGTCACCGCGCTGGTGCAGGTCGGCTTCTGGCTGACGACGCCGGGTGGGCCGGCGCTCGAATTGTGGCTGCCAATTTTGATCTACAGTAGCATGAACGGTGGCGCCTCGGCGATCTTCGCGCTTGGCCTGTATAATCTGGTTGGTCACCTAGCGGATGTCGCGACCCCGCAGCAGCTGATGGAGCTGGCGCACCCGAATCATCCGCTGCTCCGCAAGCTGATCCGTGAGGCGCCCGGCACATATTATCACAGCGTATCGGTCGGCAACCTGGCCGAAAGCGCCGCCGAGGCGATCGGCGCAGATGCGCTGCTGCTGCGGGTAGCATCATACTATCACGACATCGGCAAAACCATCCGGCCTTACTTTTTCACCGATAACCAGAGCGATCGCGAGAACGTCCATAACGATCTCGATCCGAAGACCAGCGCCGAAATTATCTGCGAGCATGTGATCGAGGGGGCCAGGATGGCGCGCGCGGCCGGCCTGCCACGCCAGGTGGTCGATTTCATCCCCGCGCATCATGGCACGAGCGTGATTAGGCATTTCTACCAGATCGCGCTCCAGCAGCAGGATACCGTCGATGAAGAAGACTACCGCTATCCTGGCCCGAAGCCAAGCACGCGCGAGCAAGCGATCATGATGCTGTCCGACTCAGTTGAGGCGACGGTGCGATCAAAGTTCCAGGCTGGTAAGATCGCCTCGGCGCGCGAGGCCACCCCGAATGGCAATGGGCGTGGGCAAGGCGGGCAACAGACGCTTGAGGAGCTGGTGAACATGATCATCGACGAGCGCATCCGCAGCGGCCAGCTCGACGAGAGCGACCTGACCCTTCAGGATATCGCGCGCATCCGCCAGGCGTTTGTCAATACGCTCCAGGGGATCTATCATCCGCGTGTGGATTATGCGCCGCAGGTGGTAAAACCGTAGCCCGGCGGCCCTCACCCCCAACCCCTCTCCCGTTGCGACAGGCGAGGGGAGCTGAATCTTCCCCACGCCTGTCGCAACGGGAGAGGGGTGCCGCGGCAGCGGCGGGGTGAGGGAGCGGCGCCGGCTGAAACTGCTTTATTTCATAAGTCCAAGCTTGTCAGAGTAGAGCAATGATCGAGACCGACATCCAGATCGACGAGCGGTTCCAGAACGACATCGACGCCACGCTGATCGAGCGGGCGATCGCTGCGGCGCTGGTGGCCGAGGGCGTGGCCGGCGCAATCGAGGTGAGCGTGCTGGTGACCGACGATGCCACGCTGCACCAGCTGAATCGCGACTATCGCAATGTGGACGCGCCCACCGACGTGCTCTCGTTCGCCGACGACGAGGAGAGCGACGCTGCGCCGACGGCGTTCGTGCGCCCGCCGGATGCGCCGCGCTATCTGGGCGATCTGGCGATCTCGTATGAGCGAGTCGTCGCGCAGGCGGCCGAGTACGGGCACTCACGCGCGCGCGAGCTGGCATTTCTGACGGTTCACGGGGTGCTGCACTTGCTGGGCTACGATCACGAGCGTGGCGCCGCAGAGCAGGCGGTTATGCGCGCCCACGAAGAAGTGATAATGCAGCAGATTGGTCTACCCCGAGAGTAAATCAATGATCGCGCCACCACCGAAGCCTTCGCAGCCGCGCGCCGCTGAGTCGGGTCAGGCCCACATGCGCGCCGCGAGCGTGGCCAACTCATTTCGCTATGCTATTGCTGGGCTGCGCTACCTGCTCTGGACCCAGCGCAACGCCAAGATCCACACGGCGATCGGCCTTGCAGCGGTTGCGCTTGGCTTCGTGCTGGGCATCGATCGCTACGAGTGGCTGACACTGACGCTGACGATCGCGATCGTTCTGGCCGCCGAAGGAGTCAACACCGCGATCGAGGCCGTGGTTGACCTGGCCTCGCCTACCTATCACCCATTGGCCAAGATCGCCAAGGATGTCGGCGCCGGCACAGTGCTGCTGACAGCGGTCGCCGCCGTGATCGTGGGAATGCTGTTGTTCTTGCCGCACCTGCTTTCCTTTGTATTGAGATGGCTATAAATTGCATATTGTAAATTGCACATTGATTTTTCGTGCGCAAGCTGCAATGTGCAATTTGCAATTTGCAATTCGGAATGCGCTGTGAAAATCCTCATCCTCTCTCCCTACCCACCCTACCCGCCGCACGGTGGCGGTACGATGCGAATCTACCAGCTGGTGCGCGGGTTGGCGGCGCGCCACGATCTGACCTGCCTCTCGTTCGCGTCGGATGCCGCGGCCGAACAAGCGCTCGCGCCGCTTCAGCGCGTCTGCCGGGTAGTGACGGTGCGCGGCCCGATCGCTCGCAGCCTGTCGCGCCGCGCCTGGACAACGCTGGTATCGCCCCTGCCGGATATGGCGTTGCGCAATACGGCGCCGGCGTATGCCTCTGCGCTGCGCGCGCTGCTGGCGACCGAGCAGTTCGATATCGTTCAGGCCGAGAGCATTGAGATGGCGGGCTACCTTTTGCGAGCTAAGAATGATGAGTTAAGAGTTAAAAATAAGCAGACCGTAGATAACTCAAAACTCAAAACTCAAAACTCAAAACTGGTGCTGGATCAGTTCAACACTGAGTATGTGCTTCAGAAGCGTGCCGCGCTGACCAGTTTGCGCGCCGGGATGCGGCTGCCCAAGCATGCGCATGATTTGAAATCGAACACTGCGGGCATCGCGGGTGGTGCCTATTCGCTGGCCCAGTGGCGCAAGCTCAAGCGCTATGAGGCGCTGGTTATGCGCCAGTGTGATGCGGTGGTGGCGGTGGCCGAAGCGGATCGCAGTACGCTGCTGGGCCTCGCGCCAGCAGCGACGATTGGAGTTGTGCCGAATGGCGTCGATACCGCCTACTTCAGCGGCATGGCGATGGCGAGCGATCGTGTCGGCGCGCTGGCCTTTAGCGCGCCGACGCTGGTGTTCAGCGGGACTCTTGACTTCCGGCCGAATGTCGATGCCGTGACCTGGTTTGTGCGCGAGGTGCTGCCACGCGTGCGCGCGCGCCGGCCCGATGCGCGGCTGCTGGTGGTCGGCAAGCGGCCGGCAGCCGCGCTAGCGGCCCGCGCCCGCGCTACGGCGGCTGGCCGACGAGGGCGCGCTGCTGCTCACCGGCGAGGTTTCCGATGTGCGGCCGTACCTCGCCGGCGCGGCGGTGTATGTCGTACCTATGCGGATCGGCGGCGGGGTGCGACTTAAGCTGCTGGAGGCGCTGGCGCTTGAGCTGCCGGTCGTGAGCACCAGAATGGGCGCCGAGGGCCTGGCCGGGCTGCGCGCCGGTGAGCACTGCCTGATGTCCGACGACGCGGCCGGCTTTGCCGAGGCGACGCTGCGCTTGCTGGACGACCCGGCGCTGGGCCGGCGGCTTGGCGCAGCCGGCCGCATACTGGCGTGCCAGCGCTACGATTGGTCGGTGATCGTGCCCCAGCTAGAGGCGCTGTATCAGGAAATTGTTGGTGCGTAGGGTTGTTATACACGGTAGTAATTCCGGCATGCTATACTGGCGCTGGTATAGTTTTCTCTTTTTTTAGGACTTATGCGGATCTGGATTTCTCACCTTATGTATGTCGTTTTTTCGCCCTATGGGGCGAAAAAACGACATACATGAAGAAGGAAAGTACCATATGATGACGACGAATGAGCGACAGCAGCGCATGGCCGAGCGTATCCTGGAGGATGAAAATCTGCGCGGCGATCTGGAGGACGATGCGGCGACTGCCCTGGTCGATTGGGCTAGCAAGCGCGCCGCCGCCGCCGCCGCCGACCCGGCTCGCACCGATGCGGACGTCGAGGCGCAGGTGCAGGCGATCCGCCAGGCGGCGAGCGCCGCTGCGCGCTCCGGCGAAACCGAGCCGCAGCGGCTGATCGCGCTGGCCGCAGCCAGGCTTGCGCCAAGCCACGACACAGCCCATGTGGAGCCGCCAGCCGCGTCGACGGACGCAACCGATCGGGCAGGGCCGGCCGTGCTGACGGACGTTTCGGCTGCCGAGAACGCCGCGCCGCCATCGAATGTACCGTTGGCGGGTGAAGCGCCCGTGTCGGCGTCGAGGCCGGCTAGTTCGGCCGGCAATCGGCCGCGGCGCAAGCGCAGCCGGCTGGCGCGCTTTTTTAAGCGCGTGCTGGGTGGGCGCTGATGGCGGTCGCGCAGCATGCATCGCGGCGTGGCGCCACACTGCGCCTGGTCATGCTGGCGCTGCTGCTGCTGCTCGCGATCTATCTGTATCAATCTGGCCGGCTCACGCAGCTGGCCGCGCACGCAGCGGCGCAGGTCGGGCTGGCTCAGCCCGAACCTCAGCCAGGCGCGATCCGGGCCTTCTTTACGACCCCCGCGCTAGTCTACCCCGATGCACCCCAGCAGCGCCCTGCATCGCCTTTACTTGGGGCAGTGCTGGCCGATCTCGATGCGGCGCGCACCAGCGTGGATCTGGCCGCATTCGACTTCGATATCCCGGCCATCACCGATGCACTGCTGCGCGCGGCTGCGCGCGGCGTGGTGGTGCGGCTGGTGGTGGATAGCGAGAATCTGGACACGCCTGAGGTGTCCGAGCAGACTGGCCGGCTACAGCGCGCCGGCATTGCAGTGCATTTCGATCGCCGCGAGCCATTCATGCACAAGAAACTGTTCCAGCGCCCATATTAGCGTATTGTGCTGCGCTATCTTCGTTCGGTAACTGCACATCGGGAGCAATTACGGGAGCAATTATGTCGATTGTGCTCATTATGCGCCCTCGCTCAGCTGGGCGAGGTTGTCACCGTCTAGTAGCCGCTCTAGCTTCTCTACCGCCTCACGCATCGCGCTGATTGTCGGATGGACATAGCGCCATGTAATACTTCCGCTGCTATGGCCCAGCAGCGCGGCGATCACCATTTCAGGTATGCCCAAATCTCCAAGGCATGTTCCGCAGGTATGCCGCAAGTCATGGATACGCACGCCACGCAGCTCGGCCGCGCTGCGCACGTAGTAATACATGCGGTTCAGATTGCGCGGCCCTAGCGGCGTGCCGACTTCCGAGGGGAAGATCAGCCCATGCTCTTTCCACTCCACACCCAGTAGCCGGCGCTCTTCTTGCTGGTTTTTCCAGTGGATGCGTAGCCGCCCGATCAGGAGCGGCGGCACTGGCAAGATGCGCTTGCTCGTTTTGGTTTTTGGTGTGGTTGTGGTTGTCTTGCCTTCGATGGTCTGAATCTGCTGGCTGATCTTCAGTTCAGCTTTCTCCCAATCGAGATCAGCCCAGCGCAGGCCGAGCACTTCACCTTTACGCAGGCCGAGTGTCAGCAGTACGTGATACAGCGCGCCGAGTCGGTGCGTGTCACCAGAGGCAAGCATGTGCCGTGCCTCGGCGATGCTGAGTGCCTGATACTCACCCTTTGCGACTTTCGGCAACTTGACCTTGTCAGCGACATTTTCAGCTACGAACTTTTGTTCGATCGCCCA
>WNGB01002812.1_pt1 | contig 27816 bp, 29 predicted proteins | sample 5400681 | NCBI WGS metagenome assembly WNGB01 (sample SAMN13153367, study PRJNA577476) | soil metagenome | isolation source: 115 cm soil or saprolite under grassland replicate 2 | place: USA:California | collected 2016-06-15
CGAGCGAATTCCTGGACGCCTTCCGGAGCAGTGCGCTGCGGGTGACCTCGCCGCTGTCCCAGTCGATCATCTTCCACGTCGCCGGCGCGCTCAACGACCACAAGGACGACGACGGGGCGGTCGGCAACCGCGACGCCCACTACATCGGCGGGTTCGCCGCCACCTGGCCACCCGGCGCTCCCTCCGATCCGCATGTGGCCTGGGCCCGGGATGGGTGGGAGCGGATCCGGCCCTTTTCGACCGGCGGGAACTACGTCAACTTCCAGCTGGCCGAGGATGACAGCACCCGGACCGCCGCCGCCTACGGGGCCAACTATCAGCGCCTCCAACGCGTGAAAGCCGACTACGACCCCGACAACCTGTTCCGCCTCAACCGCAACATCCCCCCGGCGCCCTGACGGCCAGTCGACCAGCGCGAACACGACCCGAGGCGGGAAGAGGAGTCAGCTCCACGCAGGAGAGTCCAGATCCCTACTTGCGGCTAGCTCACAATGCCAACGGGGTAGAGACCCGGCCAAGGTCAGCATCAACTCCAACCAGCCAGCAGGAGCGAAACGATCACCAAGGTGCCGGGCGCTGATCAGCCGGGTTGAGGGCGAGCGGATCGGGTGCCGCTGGCCCTGCCGTCAACTGGCGGCACAGCCGGGGCGGCAGCACCCCCCAGCGGCGATGATCCTGCGGTGCCTGGCTGCGGCGCCGCAGCAGCGCCAGAAACTGGCTCCAGCTGGGGGCAAGCCGGCCGGCCCCCAAGCGGCAGGCAGTCCAGGCGCCGCGGCAGCCGGCCGACGTCGCGGGTCGCCCGCCGGCGCGCTGGCGGGTCGAGCGTGGCAGCAAGCGCCGCGTAGGTGGCGCCCTGGAGCCCGGTGAGGATCAGGAACGGCCACGGCCAGTTGCCGGTGGCGTCGGGGAAGAGCTGGCCGCCGCCGATGAGCCGGGGCACGGGCAGGTCGTGGCCGTCCAGGACCTGGTAGGCCTCGAGCCCCGCCTGGTGGCTTTCTGGGCCGGACCAACGGTCGCCGAACAGCTTGACCACCAGGCCGGTGTTGGTGAGCAGCGTCGGGTAGGTCCCCAGCGGCCGGGCGGGGCGGAGCTGTGCGGGCTGGTCGAATCCGGCAAGGTCGAGTGCGGCGCGTGCCAAGGGCTCCCACAAGGCGCCGTCGCCGAGCCGGCGGGCGTAGTCCTCATCAGAGGCGATCGCGGGCGGACGCAGCTCAGACACGCACAGCTCCCAGTCCATAAGTTACGCAGGTGGTCATGGTGGCAGGTGTTGCAAGCAGACAAGCCCACATGCCAGGAACAACAGTTACCGTAACCCGGGGAGGCCCGTAATCTGGCAATGCCGATACGGTCGCCAATCGGCCGCCCAGGATCCACGTCCCGGCTGAGCGGGCTCGGACGCTGCACGAGGGAGAGCCTCAAGGTGGAATGGTTCGTTTACGGTCGCGACCGGCCGGGCGTCGGGACGCTGCGCGCGGAGCTCACCGAAGCGCACTGGTCGTTCATGGACGGGTATGCCGGCGCGATGATCGCCAGAGGCCCGACGCTGACCGCTGACCGGACGGCCGCGACCGGCAGCATGCACATGGTCGACCTGCCCGACGCCGCCGCGGCGCGGGAGTTCGCCTTCGAGGAGCCCTACTACCGGGCGGGCGTGTTCGCCGACGTGCTGGTGCGCCGCTGGCGCAACGTGCTGGGCGGCACCATGTGGGACTTCGAGGGGGATGCGGCCGCGAACCGGCGCTTCCTCGTCCTTGGCCATGGCAAGCCGGGCATGAGCACGACCCGCGACACCCTGGTCTCCGAGCACCGCCGCTACTTCGTCGACCAGGGGTATCTCGACTGCTTCATCGAACGGGGGCCACTGCTGAACGACGACGGCACCGAATGGGTCGGCAGCGCCATGCTGGTCGAGCTGCCCGACCGCGCCGCCGTCGAGGCGATGCTGGCGCGGGAGCCCTACGTGAACGCCGGGATGTACGCGAAGGTCGAGATCCACGACTGGCAGTTCGGCGGGAGGTCGTGACCGACCGGCAGCCACCGCGGCCCGGCCACCCGCTACCCGACCGTCAAGACGGCCGCCTGACCACCTCAACCAGCATCAACACCGCCACCGGCAAGGCTGACGGCCCGCCTCACCGCCCGGCCGGGTCAAATCACAAGCTTACAGTACCAGGGTGTTGCACAAGCGCTTGCGAAGGGGCGCCATCGTTCTCACCGATGCCTATTCAGAATGTAATTGCCCGAACCATACCGCTCCAGACCCTTCGCCGTTTCGGTACGGCTCAGAAACCAGTCGGCTCAGACTGTTTCTTTTCAAAGAATAGCTCCATGAGCTCGGGGGGCCAGTCCGTCGCGCGATTCGTTTTCTTGTCTACGTGGGCAACGGTCATGAGACAGCGCGCCACGTTCTTTCCGGCGGAATCGACCATGGTGCACTCGATGAGCGCGTCGGGCCCGCGGAACTCGCGCACGAACGACGTGATGGTGATCTCCTGATCGCCACGAGCAGGCCGTAGATAGTCGATCTCCATCCTCCGGACCCAGACCATAAACGGCAACGTCGCCAGGACCTTCAGATCCCAGCCGACATGGTTACGCAGACCCTCCATCCGATGATCGGCAAAAAAGGTCGCGTAATTCCCCGTGCTCACATGACCGTAGGGATCGAGCTCGGAGAACTTGATCCGGTGCGTGCTCTTGTAAACGATCGGTGCCTTGGACATTCGGGTCCTTTCGCGTGCCACGTATACCGCCAACCGCAGGAACTCTCCATTGCTGGATCGCGACCGGTGCCGCGCACCTGGGCTGGATCGTTTTCGCATTGCGGCTGCCGGCTACGTGAATCAGATGGCAGGCTCGAATCCCGTCGCCGTGAGGTGGCCGATCACGAGCTTGGCGCAGCCAGCGGGATCATCGAGCCAGGGGCCGTGCCCGCCCTGGACTTCATGAAGCACCGCACCGGGGATCTTGGCGATGGCGGGACGGGCCTGCGCGGGGGCGAGGAACGGGTCGTCGGTGCCCAGGCAAAACATCGTGGGTGCGGTGACCTGGCGTAGCTCGCCGTCGGTCATGACGCTGTCTGGCCGGGGCCGGCGGAAGCCGTCGATCGCATGCATGAGCGAGGCGACGGTCCTGGCGTTGCCCTTGCGGCGGCCCGCAAGCCGGAGCACGTCGAGCAGCTCGTCAGGCGCGGCCGCCGCGGCGGCGGGGCTGAGTCCCTGGCCGAGCAGCCCCCGGTACACCGGCCGTGGCGTGGGGGTGCGCAGCATGGCTACACCAAGCACCGGGACGGTCATGAGCGACAAGGGCATCCGGACTGTCGCACCGGGCAGCGCGACCGCGGGTGAGCCGATGGCGACGAGTGAGGCAATCCGTCCCGGCCGGGCAGCCGCGTACCAGAGCGCGAACATCCCGCCCAGCGAGTTGCCCACGACCGGGGCAGTGGCCAGGCCGAGTGCGTCGAAGAGGTCGTCCATTAGGGCCAGGGTGTGGTCGCGCACGGCTCCGGGCCGGTAGGCCACCGGCCCGGAAAGGCCATGGCCGGGCAGCTCGACGAGGAGGGCCCGGTACCCGGCGAGATCGGCGAGCCAGGGTGCCCACACGGCAGCGGCGAGACTCACACCGTGAAGCATCACCAGCGACGGGCCTGCCCCGACGCTGAGCACCCGCAGACGCACCTTCGCCGAGGCGAGGTCGAGGAACGACTCCTCGGGCTGCAGGCCACTGTGTGCGAAGAGCCGGGTCTCGGCCTCCCGGATCCTGTGATCGAGTTCCATTCTCCTTGCCCTCCTGCGCGCGGCTGGCAGCTTGCCGGCCGGCGCGGTCACGATGCTCCGGGGAGCGTCGCCAGCCACGTGCTCACCCGCGTGACAGCCCCGACACCTGACGTCTCAACGAGATCGGCGATGGTGGTGGCAGCCAGCTCCTTCCGCCAGGCGCGTTCGGCTCGGTCCATCACCTGGGCGATGCCGCAGGGCTTGCGGATGGCGGCCCCGGTAAGCGGAACCGGCCCGCGCTGGCGGATCTCCATGCAGTGGAACAGCGGGCCCTGCCCCTCCACGGCTTCGACGACCTCGGCGACGGTGATCTTGTCTGGCGGGCGGGCGAGCCGGAACCCGCCCCGTGGGCCGCTGGTGGCGCTGAGCAGGCCCGCCCGCACCAGCGCCTTGAGCAGCTTGGCGAGGTAAGCCTCGGGCAAGCCATAGAACTGGGCCAGGCGCCGGGCCGGCAGCGGGTCACCGTCGCGGGCAAACGTCAGCAGCCAGGTGCAGTGCAGTGCCCATTCCACTCCTTGAGGCAGTCTCATAATCATGGATATTATATATCCATGATAACTCTGTCAATCCGATGGCTGACACTGTTGCTCATCGGCACCGACCTGTTCGTTGTCTCTCCCCTGCTGCCCCAGATCGCCGCCAGCTCCCACGTCGGGGTGGGGACAGCCGGCTGGATGGTCAGCGCGTTCTCCCTCGCCTACATCGCCGGCGGCCCGGCCCTCGGCTCACGCGCGGACCGCTACGGCCGTCACCGGGTGCTGGCGGTGGCGCTGGCCGTGTTCGCCGGAGCCAACCTGGCGACCGGGCTGGCGCCGGACTTCCCGGTCCTGCTCGGGACACGAGCGCTCGCCGGGCTGGCTGCTGCGGGGGTGACTCCCTCCGTGTACGCGCTCGTCGGCGCCAGCGCACCGCCAGGACGGCGGGCCACCTGGCTATCCGTGGTCACCTCCGGGCTGCTGCTCGCGCTCGCCACCGGCGCGCCCGCCGGAGCCCTGCTGTCCCAGGTCGCAGGCTGGCGTGGCGTCTTCCTCACCCTGGCCGCCGGTACCCTCACCGTGCTCGTCCTCAACATGTGGGCAGGGCGGGACCACCCGCCAGAGCCAACCGGGACGCACACAACCCCGGAGACGCCACGAGCAGCCGACCTGGTAACCCCCCGAAGGCGACTGGGTGCGGTGAGCATCACGGCCGCGTGGGGCTTCGCCGTCTACGGCCCCTACACCTATCTCGGCGCCGGGCTCCATCAGGATGCCCATTTCGGCCCCCGCCTGGTCGCCGTCGCGCTCGCCATCTACGGAGTTAGCGCGGTGCTCGGCAACCTGCTCGGCGGGCCGCTGACCGACCGCGCTGGGCCGCGAGCCACCACCACGGCGAGCCTGCTCATCCTCGCCGCGGTAGAAGCCGGTCTCGGTGCCATCGTCCAGCAGCGGCTCCTCCTGCTCGTCGGGCTCGCCGGGTTCGCCCTCGCCGCCTACCCGTTCTTCACCGCACAGCAGACCCGCCTGATCAACGCGTTCCCCGCCGCCGTCGCAACGCTCCTGGCATGGAACAACACCGCCCTCTACGCCGGCATCCTCGCCGGATCCGCCGCCGGGGGCACAATCCTCGGCGCCGCCGGCTTCCCGGCCCTCATCGAGACCGCGGCTGGCATCAGCCTCCTCGCAGCAGTGCTCAGCCCCCGCGTGATCGCTGACGCACGTTCGCGGTCGAGGGGGCGACATCTGTGGAGCGTGAACCCCGGCCAGTTGACGCTTACGGGACCACGCATTAGGTGCGAAGGTCGTAGAAGAGACGGATCAGCTTGACACCGGAGCCGGGTCGCGCCGGTCTGGACGAAGATGGTGAACTCGCGGGACCTGGAAGGCGGCCGCTCGGAGCTGGGGCGATGCGGGCTGGCTTGGTGAGCAGGTCGAGGGTGAGCTGCCAGCGGTAGGCGTTCACCAGCGCGTGCCGTGACGGGGGTTGGACGAGCCGGCTTGGCTCCCGGGTGCTGTGTCGTGCGGCGCTGTTGTCGCGCGTGGCTGTTTCGGCGTAGCGCTCGGCGACCGCGGTGATCGTTGCGTTCAGCGGTTGGGGTTGGGTGGGGAGGTCGTGGACCGTGACGGTCATGCCGAAGACCCGGTCGGAAGCCTCGACACCTGGAAGGGCTGTCAGCGCCCCGCCGCGTGCAGGCCGAAGGCCAGCTCCGGGTCCCCTGGGCGCCAGGTCCCCTGGAACTGCGACTTGTTTCCGTTGCGGCGGGCCCGGTCGAGCACAGCCTGCCCGAGCGCGAGCTGCCGGCGCTCCCACACCGGCAGCGCCGCCTCGACGTCGCCTCGCGCCGTCCCGAGTGCCTCCGCCAGCGCCCAGGCGTCGGCCGCCGCCTTGGCGGTCCCGGCGGCGGCGTGGGGACGCAGGGCGAAGGCCGCGTCGCCGATCAGGCAGACGCGGCCGAACGCCATCCGCGAGACCTCGATGTCGAAGATCACCTGGACGAACGGACGCTCCGTGCGGTGCACGACCTCGGCGAGCTGTCCGGCGAGGTCGGCCTCGGCGGCGACCCGCAGCGCCAGCACGTGCGGCTGGCGGGGGACGCCCGGCGGAAGGGTGAGGCCGTGGCGGACGCCGTCCTGGTCGGTCATCAGGTCGTCCAGTTCGTCGCCGGCGGCGTAGTTGCGGTACCAGACGAAGTTGGCGAGCCGGCGGCCCGGCTCCACCGACCCGTCCAGGGCGGGGATGGGGTAGAGCAGGATGTGGCTGTCGGGGATGACCTGGTAGACGATCGAGTCGGCGAGCAGCTCCAGGACATCGCGACTGAGCTGGCGCTCCGAGACCGTGCCCCGCCAGGCCACGTAGCCGGCGTAGGACGGCCGGGCGAGCGGCTGCAGCCGGGCGCGCGCCGTGGAGGCGATGCCATCGGCGCAGACCAGCAGGTCGTGCGCGCTCGCGGAACCGTCGGCAAACCCCACCATCACGTGGTCGCCAGCCTGCCGGAAGTCGACCATCTCCTTGCCGAGGTGGTAGCGGCGCCGGCCAAGGCAGCCGAGCAGCGCCCGGTGGAGGGTGTGCCATGCCGAGTACCGGTAGCGACGCGGCTCCTCGTAGACGACGGCCCCGTCGCTACCGAGATAGCGCAGGAAGCCGGTCGAGGTGGTGAGCCGATCCAGGTCCAGGTCCGTCCGGTCGCGGAGGTAGCGGGTGGTCGTCTCCAGCACCACGATCCCCGCGCCACGGCCCTCCAGGTCCACGGCCGACCGCTCGAACACGTCCACCTGGCAGCCGAGGTCGGCCAGGACGAGCGCGGCGGTGAGCCCGCCGAGCGAGCCCCCGACCACCCCTACCCTGGGCCAACCGCTCAACCGCGTCGCGGCGCGCTAGGGCTTCCCGAAGGTGGCGACACGCTCGACGCGGCACTCGAACAGCACGCGCCGCTCGTTCATGCCAGGGTCCCGCAGGGCGTAGGGGGGCTGGCTACCGGAGTACTTGGTCCACGCCTGGTCGATGGTGTCGACCGCCCGCTGCCCATGGGTGGGGTCGTCCTCGTGGATCTCCCGCTCGGCGGTCGCCTTGATGCTCACCCAGTGATACGGGTTGTCGGGGTTCATGAGGAGCATGGTGATCTGCGGGTTGCGCCGGATCCACTCGGTCTTCCTGCGGTGCTCCGCCAGGTTGAGCAGCACCTTGTCGCCTTCGTAGTTGAACCAGACCGGGGTCAGCCAGGGACGTCCGTCGCCGCCCATGACGGCGATCACGGCCGTCACAGGTTTGTCGAGCAGTTGCCGGTAGACCGGGTCGAGCTCCTCCAAGGATTTCTTCTCCTCGCGCGACCCGACCGTGAACTGGTTCTCCTGGACCCCTTGGGAGACGTCGAGGAGCTTGGCGACGGTGAAGGGCACGGCAGCCTCCATTCAGCGGAGCAGTTCCACAGTGACGAATCCCAGCGTGCTGTCGCCGGCGTTCTCCAGGTCGTGGATCATCGGGTCTTCCGCGGACTGCTCCAGGTACTGGGTGTCGCCCAGCTCATAGCGACGGACCCGGAAGGTGCCGTCGGGCGATCGTTGACGGCCGATGCCCGCCTCCGTGACGGTCCAGAAGTAGCGCCGCGTATGGGCGTGGAAGGGGCAGCGCTCGCCCGGGGCGAGCGTGATCTCCCACACCTTGATCCGGTCGTTCTCGAACCGGAGCCGCGTGCCCACCTCGAGGTTGCTCGCGGCCGTCGCCAGCTCGTGGTCGAAGTCCGCCGGATCGAAGGTACCCTCCACGATCTCGGTCACCGGCACACTCTAGATCAATCCAGGTGGCCCCGCGCCGGCCTGTCCGCGGCTTGGTGGTCCTCGGGCGACGGCGAGCTGCTTGTGCACACCGACGTGATCGTCTTGTGAAAGGTTCCCGTCCTCGGCAAGGCACCGCCGCGCCGGGCTACTGAATCACCGACGCGGAAGCACTGCCCTGGTGGAGCGCGTCCACCAGGGCGGATCGACGCTCCAGGACAGCCCGTTGGTTGACGTACCCCTTGTCGGTGATCTCACCGGCGTCGATGGAGGGCGGCTCGGTCAGCAGCAGCAGGCGCCGGATCGTGTGCGAGGACGTATCGGGACCCGCTGACTGAGCCTCCCGCAGCCGCCGGCACAGCTCCTCCGCAAGCCCGTCGCCGAGCGCCTTGCCAGCCGGCGTCGGCCAGGCCAGTATCCCGACCTGGTCGCGACCCTCACCTGTGACCACGACGTCCCATACCAGTGGGGCGGTGACTTGAAGGGCGGTCATGCGCACGGCCGCCGTGTGGACCCAGGTGCCGTTCGCCAGCTTGAAGTTCTCCTTGATGCGCCCATCGAAGACGACCCCTCGCGAAGGGTCGGTCCGGTCGGCAAGCCGACCGGCATCGCCCGTCCGATAGAAGCCGTCCTTGTCGACCTCTGAGGTTTCGAAGGGACCTGTGAGATACCCCGGCGCGACGTTGGGGCCGCGGACCCGCAACTCGAGCCGATCGTCGACCGGGGCCAGTTTGACCTCGGTTCCGGGCAGCGGGACACCGATCGTGCCAGGGGCGTCGAGGGAGAAGTGCGCCGACGTGGACGCGGGCGCGGTCTCGGTTGCTCCCCATGACGTGGTGAGCGCGACATCGTTTGGTGCGAAGCGTCGCGCGAGCGCGGTGAGACGATCCCAGGTGTCCTTGGGCAGCGCGGCGGCGGCGTACATGATCAGCCGAAGTCGGCGGAAGAACGCGCTGGCAGCGTCAGGATCGGCTTCGAGGGCATCGACGAGCAGGGAGAAGCCGAGGGGGACGTTCAGGTAGATGGTCGGCGAGACGTCGACGACGTTGCGCAGGCTGGTTTCGAAGAGACCAGGCGCCGGCTTGCCCGCGTCGATGAAGAGGGTGCCGCCAGACCGAAGCGCAAGGTGGAAGTTGTGGTTTCCCCCAAAGGTGTGACTCCATGGCAACCAGTCCACGAGGACCGGCGGCTCCTGGCCGGTGAACGGCCAGACAAGGGCCAGTGCCTGCTGGTTGCTGCAGATCATCCGATGCGTGTTCGGCACGCCCTTCGGTCGTCCCGTCGAACCAGAGGTGAACAGCACCTTCGCCACCGTGTCAGGACCGACCGCGGCGAAGGCCTGGTCGACACTACGGCTCGGTCTGGTTTGCGTGAGCGCGTCGAACCGGGTCCAGCCTTCCTGCCCGCCGCGGGAGGCAACGACCTCCGCCCCGTGCAGGTCGGTGGACGTCAAGATCTGGCGGAAGGCATCCCCGTCCTGGGCGAACACCAGGCCGGGGCGCATCGCGTCCAGGATGTCCTGGACCTTTCCGGGATCGGTGCAGACCAGGCTGTAGGCGACCGACACAGGGCAGATGGGGACGCCGACGAGGTAGCTTCCGAGCATGAGCACGGCGTGATCGATCGAGTTGCCCGACAGGACGACGACTGGCCGCGCCGGGCTCAGCCTCCGGTCGAGCAGCGCCTGCCCCACCGCTCGTGCGGCTCTGAATGCTTCGCCGTAGGTGAGCGTCGCCCAGTCTCCGTCAGATTTCCGCTCCGCGAGGAAGACGCGTTCCGGGGCTTTGGTGGCCCACCCACGCAACCATCCCCCGGCACTTGGCTCGAACGAGCCGAGGGGGATCGCCGACCGCAGGATCAGCCCACCGTCTTGGAGCACCTCGGTCTGCACCTCTGGCGTGGCGAAGATCCGGCCAGCAGGGTCGGCCGAGCGGGTAGCGTGCCCGGCGGTCACCGCGATCCGCCTTGTCTCCATCAGAGCCTCCTTCTCGTCCTCGTCGCTGGGACACGGCCAGTGTGCTCCGCCGCACTTGAGCGTGACTTGACCGGGGCCGCACAATGCTGGGCGGGATCGGCGCGGTGCCGCGAAGGAGGGGGCCGGACGTGCGGTTTGCTCTGCTGGGTCCGCTCGAGGCGCACGACGGCGATCGCCTTGTCGAGCTGCCCAGCCGGCAGGTGCGGCGACTGCTTGCGGCACTGGTGCTGGCGCCGAACCGGGTTGTGTCCACCGATCGGCTTTTCGAGGTCCTCTGGGGCGTCGAGCCGCCCGAGAGCGCGGCCAACACCCTTCAGACCTACGTGCTCCACCTGCGCAACGCACTGGAGCCTGGCCGGGGTCGTCGAGACCCGGGCCGCTACGTGCTGCGCAGAGAGCCGGGTTACCAGCTGGCTGTGGCCCCTGAGGAGATCGACGCGGCCCGCTTCCGGGAGCTTGCCGACCGCGGGAGGAAAGCGCTCGGCCAGGCGCCGGAGCGGGCCGTCATGCTGTTGGGGGATGCGCTGGGACTGTGGCGTGGTGATCCGCTGGCTGACTTCACCTTCGAGCTGTTCGCCCAACCGGCCATCGTGGAGCTGTCCGAACTGCGGATGCAGGCGCTGGAGAGCCGGGTCGACGCGGAGCTGGCACTTGGGAGACATGCGGCCCTGGTCGGGGAGCTGCGTGAGCTCGTGCGTGAGCAGCCGATGCGGGAGCGGCTGTGGGAGCAGCTCATGGTGTGCCTGTACCGAAGCGGGCGGCAGGCTGAGGCGTTGGCCACCTTCACCCATGTGCGGGAGCTGCTCGTGGATCAGCTCGGCGTCGAGCCGAGCCCCGTCCTCACCAGGGTCCATCGCGCGATGCTCAACCAGGATCCGGCTCTGGACTGGTCCCCACCTGCGCAGCTGGTGGGTAGGGCCGCGACCAGGGCGACTCGGGCCCCGACGCCCGATGACCAGGCGGATCAGGGCCCGGTGGCGGTCGGGGCCCGGGGACCGAGCGATGGTGACGCGCTGCGGCGGGGGATGGAGGCCCTGCGGCGGCGCGACTGGGCGCAGGCCTACGCCGGCCTTTCGGCGGCGAAGGCGCACACGGATCTGGACGGCGAGGCGCTGGACGGCTTGGCCGAATCCGCCATGTGGCTGGGGGAATACGAGTCCTCGCTGGCAGCCCGGCAGCGTGCCCATGCGGCGTTCCTGAAGGACGGAGAGACGCGCCGGGCCGCGATGACGGCCATAGCGCTGGCGCTGCACTACGCCGCCCGGCTTCGGTTCGCCGTGGCCGCTGGTTGGTACGGTCGCGCCGAGCGGCTCCTGGCGAACGGACCGGAAGGCCCCGAGCACGGCTATCTGGCCTGGACCGCCTGCCTGATGTCGATCGGTGCCCGCCAGGACGGGCCCGCGCTGGATGGCGCTCGACGGACGTTCAAGGTCGGGCTGCACACGGGGGACCCAACGTTGCAGGCGCTCGGCCTTTCCTTCCAGGGGTTCCTCCTGGTCCGCCGGGGCGACCTGCACGAAGGTCTGCGCCTGCTCGACGAAGGCATGGCGGCCGCCGTCAGCGGCACGGTCGCCCCGTTCCCCACCTCACTGATCTTTTGCAGGATGATCCACACCTGCCAGCTGCTGGGCGACTATCAGCGGGCCGCCGAGTGGCTGGAGGCGATCGACGACAGTCCGATCACGGCATGCATCACCAGCTATCCCGGCGACTGCGACACCCACCGCACACAGGTCCTGGTGGGACGCGGCGCCTGGCCCGAAGCCGAGCGGCTTGCCCGACGGGCCTGCGCCGGAATGGAGAAGTTCGACGTGAGTCATGCCGGCCTGGCCTTTTACGAGCTCGGTGAAGTCCGTCTGCGCACCGGTGACCTGGATGCCGCGGCCGCCGCATTCGCCCGGGCGGCCGAACTCGGCACCGTGCCGCTGCCTGGTGCCGCGCTGCTCGATCGCTGCAACGGTCAGGTGGCGCGCGCTGCCGCGACGCTGGCGGCCGCGCTGGCCAACGAACCGTCGGATGCCCTGGCGCGGGCCCGGCTGCTTCCCGCGGAGGTCCAGCTTGCCGTGGAGGTCGGCGATCTGGGAAGGGCACGCGCCGCCGCCGCCGAGCTCGCCGAGCTGGCCGAAATCTACCCGAGCAAGGCGATGGCTGCCGCTGCCGCTGCCGCTGGAGGCGGCCTGAGCCTCGCCGAGGGAGATGCCGGCGCAGCCGTTGCGGCCTTCCGCAAAGCCCGCCAAGCGTGGACCGATGCCGGGGCACCCTACGAGGCGGCCCGAACGCGGGTGATGCTGGCCAGCGCACTGGCCGCCGACGGACGGTTGGACGTCGCGGCTACGGAGCTGTCGCAGGCCAGGGCCGCGTTCGAGCAACTGGGCGCGGCCCTGGACGTGAGGGCCGCGGACGCTCTGCTCGCCCAGTTGGTCCCGGCGACACCGGAGACCGGCGGCTGAAGTCGACGGTCTGGTCACGTGGCGGTCCTGTACGTGCCGTACGCAACCACGTGCCTGCGCTGATCCGTGACCTCAAAGGTGTCGCGGTCCCGGGCAAGCTCGACGGTCTGCCCGACGTAGAGAGGCCGGGCGAACGTCACCTCGAACGCCTCCAGCCTGCCGGGCATGTGCCGGGCGATGTCGGAGAGCACGTGGTTCGCGGTACCCATGCCTTGCAGGAACGCACCGCGGAAACCGAAGAGTCGCGCGGCGATTCGCGTGGTGTGTACCAGGTTGAGATCTCCCGACACGGAGCCGTGGTGGAGGCCCGCATCGCGTGGTATGGCGAACCGTGCGCGGTGCACGTCGGGCCTAGCGTCCATTCGTGGCTTTCGCGTGGTGATGCCGCGCAGATCAACCGTCGTGGGCGTGGCGATCGCGCGCAGTCGGTCCATCCCGGTGGGGTCGATGCCGCCGATCACGAACGTGTCGCGGCTTGCCTGGAGCTGGCGACCCGACGGGGTCGTCAGCTCGTGGCGCACCACGAGACAGACCCGATCGTCGCCGGCCACCGAGACGCCGGCGAGCCGTGCCGATATCTGCTGGTGGATGCCGGAGGCGGGTCGTGGAGCGGGGTCCGCCAGGAAGTGCATCTCGCTCGCCAGGTGAAGCAGGTGCCTGAAGTTGATGCCCAGATCGGCGAGCATCTTCATGAAGCTGGAGGAGATGGGATCGGACGGTGGCGCACCCCTTCGGTGTCGAGGAAGTCCTGGACGACTTAGGGGATCTGATGTATTAGGGACAATCCGTCCAGGACACTCGAGGAGCAATCGCATGAGCCGTGTGAGATCGAAGGATGGCACGTCGATCGCGTACGACCGCCAAGGGAGCGGACCGGTCGTGATCCTGGTGGGCGGCGGTCTCGTCGACCCCGCCACCGGCCGGGCTGGCCGCTGGGAGAACGCGCCGCTCGCCACGGAGTTGGCGGCGTGGTTCACCGTGTACAACTACGACCGGCGCGGCCGGGCCGACAGCGGCGACACCCTGCCGTACGCCCCGGAACGCGAGATCGAGGACATCGAAGCGCTCATCGACGTGGCCGGCGGATCGGCGCACCTGCACGGCGTCTCCTCGGGTGGCGCCTTGGCGCTGGAGGCCGCGGCAGCCGGGATCGCGATCGACAAGCTCGCGGTCTACGACGTGCCCTACAGCATCGGCGAGGAGGCGTCGCGGCGGTGGCGGGAGTACGTCGAGGAGCTCGACGTGGTGCTCGCCGAGGGCCGTCGCGGTGACGCGGTCGAGCTGTTCATGCGGGTGGCGGGCGCCTCCGAGGAGAACATCGTGGGGGCAAGGAACTCTCCGATGTGGCCTGCCCTGGAGGCCATCGCGCACACGCTGGCCTACGACGCGGCCTGCCTGGGAGACGGCCAGCCAGCCACTGCCCGCCTTGCCAGGATCACCCAGCCGATCCTGGTGGCCACGGGCGGGGGCAACGACTTCTTCGAGCAGGCCGCGGGCGCGATCACTACCAGCATTCCGCACGCGGAACGCCTGACCCTCGAGGGTCAGGGCCACGTGGCCGACCCGAAGGCGGTCGCTCCGGTGCTCGAACGCTTCTTCGGACAATGACCTCGCGCCGGCGCGGCTCCGGCAGCCTTGTTCCTGAGTGGCTAGTGTGGCGTGGTGCGACTAGCGACCTGGAACGTGAACTCGGTCAAGCAGCGGGTGCCTCGGTTGCTGCCGTGGCTGGACCAGCGGCAGCCCGATGTGGTCTGCCTCCAGGAGACCAAGCTCGCGGACGCGGTGTTCACCGAGCTGCTCGGCGAGGAGCTCGGCCGCCGCGGTTACGCGGTGGCGCTTCACGGAGAGGCGCAGTGGAACGGCGTGGCGATCCTCTCCAGGGTGGGGCTGGACGACGTCGTGGCCGGCCTCGCCAGCGCGCCCGGCTTTCCGCGCCCAGAGGCGCGTGCCGTCGCCGCCACCTGCGACGGGATCCGGGTGTACTCGGTGTACGTACCGAACGGGCGGGTGCCGGACTCCGACCACTACCGGTACAAGCTGGCCTGGCTGGCCGCGTTGCGGGACGTGGTCGGCGCCGGTCCCAAAGCCGCGATCGTCTGTGGGGACATGAACATCGCGCCGACCGATGCGGACGTGTTCGACCCGGACGCCTACATCGGCCAGACCCACGTCACCCCGCCGGAGCGGGCGGCGCTGGCGGAGCTTCAGGCGGTGGGCCTGCGTGACGTGGTGAGGGATCACTGGCCGGCCGAGCGGGTGTTCACCTATTGGGACTACCGGGCCGGGATGTTCCACCGGGATCTCGGGATGCGGATCGACCTGGTGCTGGCTTCCGGCTCGGTGGCCGGTCGAGTGCGGGCGGCGTGGGTGGACCGGCAGGCGCGCAAGGGCAGCGGGCCGAGCGACCATGCTCCCGTGATCGTCGATCTGGACGAGGCGCCGGACGGGGACATCGGGCCGGTCGTGCCGCCGCCGTCCGCGCCATCCGCCAAGCGGGGCTCGGCCAGGCTGCCCCAGTCGCCGTGACAGGCCTGAGCTGCCTGCCTTGGGTACGGCGATAACCTGCCATGCCGTAGACTCGCAACCCTTCCCGACCCAAGGTCCCCGCACCGACATTCCCTGCGCCGGCTGGCAGAGACTGCCGACGAGCCGGTAGCGAGCCGGCGCCGAGAGAGGCTCTCCGTGCAGCGACTGAACATGGTGTCCCTCGCGCGCTTCGCACCTATCGGGTTGGGGGTCGCATTCGGGCTCTCCTTCGTCTTCACCTCCCCCCTCCAGGACGCTCCACTGTGGCCCGTGTGGGCGTCATTGGCGGTCGGCCTCACCACCACCGCAGGCGCGATCTTCCCCTACGGACTCGACCGCTGGGCTGAACTTGCCGAGCTGTCGAAACGACCCGCAGTCCGCGCGCGCGACGTAGCCACCCGCGTCGCGGCGATCGCGGCCGTCACCCTGCTGGTCATCATCCTCGGGTCATTGCGCCTGCTTGGGCTGGCGTGGTCGACCTGGCGCCCTGTGGCACTCCTGACCTTCACCATCCTTGGTGGAGTCCCCGTCGTTGGCGTCATGGACGGCGTCCGGCGGGCGGCCGGCAACGAGTCGGCGCTCGGCGCCAGAGGTGAGCAGGTCGCCGTGCTGGTCAGGCTGCAGCAGCTGCTGCAGCGGTTGCTGGCCGCCGTCGGTTCGTTGGTCGCGCTGTCGACGCTTGCGACCGGTGCCTGGCTGGCGCCGCAGCGCAGCCTGCTGGCGGCGTCAGGGCAGGGCGTGCCTGCCGAGCTGCCGCCGCAGTTCGTGCTGGTCTTCGGCGGGTTTGGCTCGCTGCTGGTCGCGCTGTTCTACGTGCCGGCCGCCACGGCCCTCCAGCGCCGCGGGCAACGCCTGTGCGACGAGTTGTTCCCGCTCGCCGAGGCCGAGGAGGCCTCGGCCATCCTGAGTCTGGCCGAGGATCGCCACAAGCTGGAGCAGCTGCTGGGGGTGGACCGCGGTGTGATCGCGGATCTCCAGACCGGTCTGGCCATCCTCGGCCCGCTGCTCGCGAGCGCGGCCGCCGCCTTCCTGTCTCCCGGCTAGTCTCCGATCGCTCATTCAGCGGGTCGCGGCGTTGGATATCGGCAAGGCGGAGCTGGTCGGCTGCATCCGGGTGCCTGGCGCGGGCCGGCGGGGCAAGCGGCTGCAGGAGGTCGGGACCTACAAGACGATGACCCGGTCGCTGCTAGTGCTGGCCGACCGGCTGGCCGAGCTGGGTGTGACCCGGGTGGTGATGGAGCAGCGTCCGATTACGTACTGGCGGCAGGTGTTCTACCTGCTGGAGGCCCACGGGTTCGAGGTCTGGCTGGTCAACGCCCGCGACGTCAAGCACCTGCCGGGCGGCCCAAGACCGACCGGCTGGACGCGGTGTGGCTTGGCAAGGTCGCCGAGCGGCAGATGCTGCCGCCAAGCTTTGTGCCGCCACCGGCGACCCGGCGGCTGCGGGACCTGACCCGCTAGCAAGAAGGGCAAGAACGCCACCGGCCATGGCAACCCCTGCCTGGCCCGGGTGCTGGGGCGAGGCCGCCGTGGCTGCGAGGCCGCCGTGGCTGCGAGGCGGACCAGCACCTTCCCGGGCGAGCGCCACCGGCGCATCGCGCCCGGAGGCATCAGATCGCCGGGCGCCGGTAGCCACCGATCACCTCACTGAGCAGCTCAGCGAAGGTGAGCGCGGTGCCGTCTTCGTAGAGCGGGCCGACGACCTGCGCACCCACGGGAAGCCCGCTGGGGGTGGTCCCGATCGGCGCGGACACGGCGGGCAGGCCGGGCAGCGACGCGTGCGATATCCAGAATGGCTGGTTGTCGTAGCGCCGCTCCCCTTCGGGAGTCGTGATCGTACGGTCTTCGAAGGGTCTGCTGTCGTGGGGAAACGCGGCCGTGAAGTTCGTCGGGCACAGGAACACGTCGATGTCGCTGAAGTAGCGGCTCCACGCGGCTCGTGCGGACATGCGCCTGTTCTCGTGCTCGATGAACTCCGACAGGGTCGCGGAAGCCTCACCGGGTTGTTGGAAGGCGAAGAACAACCCGACGTGGAATCCGAACGACTCGGCTTCCTCGGCCGGGTCCACGCCGGCGGGCCATCCTTCGACGACCGCCGCACCGGTTCGGGCGAGAGCGTCCACGGCGTTGGAGAGCGCCGCGGCGATTTCGCTCGAGACAGGCGCCTGTTGGTGGTCGAGCACGACGCCGACGCGGAAGTCCTCCAGGCGGTCGTGGCGAGGCGGTGGCAGGGTCCAGGAGTAGGCATCCGCCGCCGGCGCCTCGGGTCCCGCCGTCACGTTCAACGCCAGCCGTAGATCACGTGCGGATCTGGCGAGCGGGCCAACCGCGGACATGTACGTCATGTCGCTTGGGCCTGGCGGGGGACCGGGGGGTTGGAACCCGGTCAGCGGGACGATCCCCACGCTCGGCTTGAGTCCGTAGACGCCGCAGAAGCTCGCCGGGATGCGAATGGAGCCGACCAGGTCTGATCCGTATTCGAGAAAGGTCATCCCGGCGGAGAGTGCCGCCGCTCCTCCGCCGGTTGAGCCGCCGGGGGTGCGCGTCGTGTCCCATGGATTGTTGGTGACGCCGTAGAGCTCATTGGCCGTCTGACCGAAATCGGCGAGCATGAAGTGCACGTTCGTCTTCCCGACGATGATCGCGCCTGCCCGCTTCAACCGCTGCACCACGATCGCATCTGATTTGGCAACGTGATCCTTGAATGCCGGATTGCCCCAGGTGGTATGCAATCCGGCAACGTTGAAGCTGTCCTTGATCGTCATCGGGACGCCGTGAAGCGGCCCTGGGGGAGCATGGGCGAGCGCTCGGTCGGCCGCGGCGGCTTCCCGCAGCGCCGCCTCCCGCCGCAGTTCGACGACCGCGTGCAGCGGGGGATTGACGGCGTCGATCCGGGCCAGCAGCAACTCGGTCAGCTCCCGGGACGAGATCAGCTTTCGGCTCACCATGTCCGCCGCATCGGTCGCCGATGAGAACACCGCGTCGTCCATTCCCGTACTCCTTCACAGCGTCGGTACCGGCCGAAGGCGGAACAGCCCCGCGCCGGTCCGTCTCCTCATTCGGCCCTCATCGGGGCCTGGACCATACTTGCTGGACACGCTGTAGCTGGGAACGCCGCTCGTCACCGGCGGCCGCACCTCGAAAGCGCCGGGAGGCCCGGCTCCGGCCCGTCGGGGATGGTTGGGCCCGGGACGCCAAGGAAGGAGGGTGGCCGATGGCGTGGACACCCAAGGTCGCTTCGGCCCGAGAGCGCCGCCAGCATTACCGCGAGAACATGCTGACCGGGTTTGACGCTCTGGGCGAGCTCTACTACGCCTACTGGGGCGAGTTCTTTCACCTTGCCGTGTTCGAGCCTGGCGACGACCCAGCCGACCTGGCCGCCGCCTACCAGCGCACCCACGAGCGCTACCTGGAGGCGATCGGGGGGACCGCGACCCGGCGCATCCTCGACGTGGCCTGCGGCGGTGGCGCGCTCTCGGCATGGCTGGCCGACAACACCGATGCGGAGGTGGTCGGCGTCGACCTGTCGGGCGGCCAGCTCACCCACGCCCGCCGCTGGCTCGCGGGCGGGCGCCGGCCCAACCTGCGCTTCGTCCAGCACGACGTCATGCACCTCGGCGACCTTGCCGAGCCGCCGTTCGACGCAGCGCTCTGCCTGGACGCGGCCTGCTACCTGCCCGACCGACGGGCCGCGCTGCGGGGGATCGCGGAACGTCTGGAGCCGGGAGGCCGGCTGCTGCTGGTTGACTGGTGCCGAGTGGAGCGGCCCGCCGCCCTCCAACGAGAGCTGATCCTGGAGCCGCTGTGCCGCTACTGGGCGATTGGCGACCTGGCGACCGCCGCGGGCTACAGCCGCTCGTTTGCGGCCGCGGGCCTGCGTGTCCACCGGCTGGACGATCTGTCAGACCGGGTGGTGCCGAACTGGGAGCGCGGCTACCGGGCAGCGCTGCGAGCCGTCGCCGAGCCGGTCCGGCTCGGCGAGCTGCTGCGCCTGGCCGCCGGTACGGTCAAGCACGGCGCTGTGGTGATCCGGGCGGCCAAGGACCAGTTCCAGGTCGCGCTGCTCGCCAAAGCGGCCGCGGACTCTGGGTTACTACGTTACGTGAGCGTCCTCGCCGAACGAACATAGGACCAGGCAGCCGAGCCTTACCGACCGACCTGGGCCTCCGAGCGGGCCGACAGGCCAGCGGAGCAAGGGAGCAGGGAGGAGATCGCGGCCATGCGCGACCGATCCGCGAACTCCACGACTCGGGCGGGCGCTGACGGCGTTCTGAGCCGCCGAGGCTTCCTGGCCGGCGCGGCGGCCGGCGTGGCAAGCCTCACCACCGGCGGCGTCACGCTCGGTTTCGACCGGCGAAGCGAGGCACAGTCCCGCGAGCTGGACGGGTCGGCCGGCCCGGGCGGCTGGCCGCATGCGCTTGGCCAGCGCCGCCTGGTCTGGTCGGTGCCGACGACCCTCCCGCTGGTCGCGCTCACCTTCGATGACGGCCCCGACCCGGAACTGACGCCCGGCGTTCTGGAGGCTCTGGCCGACCACCACGCCAGGGCCACCTTCAACATGATGGGCTGGAACGCCGGCCGCCACCCGCACCTGGTCCAGATGGTGGTCGACGCCGGCCACGAGCTTGGCAATCACACCTGGACGCACCTGGACCTGACTGGGCAGTCCGCCAGCCAGACCCGCCACCAGCTCGACCTGGGCCTCCGCGCGATCGAGACGGCTGCCGGGGTGCGGCCGCGCTGGTTCCGCCCACCGCGGGGCAACCTGACCGGAGCCGCGGTCTGCGCGGCCGCGGAGCTGGGCCAGGACCTGCTGCTCTGGTCGATCGACCGAGGGCCACAGGGCACCAGCACGCCGGCCGCGGTCGCCGACCACCTGGCCCGCGTGACCGGCCCCGGGGACGTGGTCGGCCTCCACGACGGGATCGGCCGGGGCACCTTCGACCCGGACGGCAGGCTCGCCCGGCGGCTGCGAGCCCGTCGCCTGGTCGAGCTCGCCGCCCTGCCAACGGCGCTGCGGCGGCTCCAGGCCAGAGGCGTCCGCCTGGTCACCGTCTCCGAGCTCGTCGAGGCGGCGGCGCAGGCTCCGGCTTGACGAAGATCCGGCGGGCGGACGGTCATCCGGTCTGGGGGTGCGTCGGGGTGGTGCCGCCGGCGAGGAGCAGGTCGAACCCATCGGGCGTGTCGAGCATTCCCGTGGCCCTTCCCGCCCGGTCAGTGTGGCCGTACTGCCAGACGATCCGCCTGGTGGCGGGGTCGATCATCACGACGCGGTGACGGTAGTCGTCGTTGACGCAGATGAGCCCGCCCGGCAGCCGCTCGGCCAGGCTGGGGTGGTCCAGCATGCCCTTGCCGCCGCGCGGCCGGTAGACCCACACGATGCGACCTTCCCGGGTGAACTCTACGACCCCGCCAGGTCGGGCGTAGTCTGCGACGAGGTACAGGTCGGGGCCGAGTTGCTGCGGGTCGGAGGGGTAGGCGATCGGGAGGTGCACGCTCCAGACCAGCCGCCCGCTCGGGGTGATCTCGTCGATCCATGACCCGTGGATCTCTGACACGAGCAGGTTGCCGTCCGGCAGAGGTGTGTCGCCGTTGGGATATCCGAGACTGCGCGGCGGGTCGTGGGCGCAGCGCCCCGTTGCGCCGATCTGCGTGGTGGCTCGTGGGCCGATCAGCAGGATGCGGCAGTTCTTGGCGTCCGCGACGACCACCCGGCCGCCGCGGAGCAGGTAGGCGTCGTCTGGTTGGTTCAGGTAGCCGGGCCTGCTCCCCGCAACCCTGGGGTGCCCGTAGCGCCACTGCACCCGGCCGCTGGGGAAGCCGATCTCGACGATGGTGTGGTTTTCCTCCTCGTTGGAGATGAGCGCGGTGCCGTGGCGGATGAAGAAGGCGTCGTCGGGGAAGTAGAAGCCACCTGGTGGCGCGGGCGCAGCCGCCGACGGGTAGCGCCACAGCACATGCCTGGAGGCGTCGACCAGCAGCAGCCGATTGTTGCCCCGGTCGGCGATGAGCAGCCGCCCCCGGAACGCCGCGGCGGCGGGCGCGGCGCGGGCCGCGAGGGGGGTGGGCCGGGTGGCGAGCCGCAGGCGGGTCGCGGTGGCGAGCTGGCTGCCGTCCTCCCCGCCGAGCAGCCACGCGCTGCCACCGACCACGACCGCCGCGGCGTCGGAGACAGGACCTGGGAGCCTGCCCGCGGGGATCACCCCGCCGCCGGCGGGGTCGAACCGCCAGACCGCGTCGGTGGCCCGCCCGCCCGATCGCCCGCCGGCAAGGTAGATCCGCCCGCCGAGCCGGACCACGGCGGCGTGCGCAAGCCCGTGAGGGAGCTGGCCAACGATCCTGACGGCGCCGCTACGCAGGTCGATCGCCTGGATCGCGCGCGACTCGCCGCCCGCGGCGGGCTCGCCGCCGAAGGCGTACACGACCTCGCCGTCGGCGGCGAGCGCGGGATAGCGGACCCCTTGTCGCAGTTGGGCGGCGATATGGAAGTGCGTCCCGTCGGCGGTCTCGAGCACCGCACGGCTCGGCGCCCGGCCGTCGTAGCCTCCTACCAGGTACGCTCTGCCGGCGACGGCGACGGCGGCCAGGTCGGACCGAGGCGCGGGCAGCCGTCCGGCCAGCAGGGCATGCCGTCCGGGAACGACCGCTTGGACGTCGGCGACGGTCTGACGCGCGCCGCCGCCGAAGACGTATGCCGTGCCGCCGAGCAGTGCCCCCGCCGCGTCGTGCACCGGGGCCGCGAGCCGGCCCGCCGGAGTTGCCGTGCCGCGCGCGAGGTCGACGCGCAGAATCTGGTCGCTGGTTGCCTGCGACCGCTCCAGCCCACCGAGCAGCAGCGCCCCGCTCCCGTCCTGCAGAGCGACCGCGCGGGACAGTGGTGCCGGCAGCCGCCACGGCGCGGCCGACGACTTCAGGACCGTCTCGCCGTGGACGCTCGCCGGGCGAGTGGACGCCGGCGGGGTCCCCGAGCGAGCGGGGTGCCTCCCGCCGCCGGTGCAGGCGCCGGCGAGCAGGCACAGGGCCAGAGCCAGCAGCGCAAGGCCGGACCATCGCCGCTCGCCTTTCATACCGTCCTCCATCGCACGCCGGCGCAGGCTGCGTATACGACCTGTCCGGCGATGAAGGTTCCATGAGAACCGCCGCTCGCCCCGTCCTCGGCCCCTCCCACCGGCACCGCCGCTGTTTGACTGTCCACAACGGTGCGCTATCATTGGCGCAATTGCAGGCGCAAGTGGCAGATGCAATAGCGAATGCCAGTTGCATCCCTCTCCAGCAGCACAGGCTCGCGACGAGTGAACCGGGAGGCACAGCCAGCGATGCACCACGGTCCAGCGCAGTACAACGGCATGCCCGCCAGCAACCTCCATGAGGTGCAATGGCGCAAGGGCCAGCGCAGCAGCGCCACAGGCAATTGCGTCCAGACCGCCAAGCTGCCAAGCGGCGGGGTCGCCATCCGCAACTCCCGGCAACCCGACGGGCCAGCGCTCCTGTTCGGCGACGCAGAGATCCGCGCGTTTCTCGAAGGCGTCAAGGACGGCGAATTCGACGACCTTCTCGGATGACAAGCCGTCGTGCCAGGGAGCCCTCTGGCGGCCGTCAGGGCGCCGAGCCGGTGCGGCGGAGCAGTTCGGCCGCGGTCGCCAGGTCAGCCACGACCTCGGTGGCCGGCCGTGGCCGCTGTACGAGTCCAGCGCTCTGGCCGGCATAGATGCAGGCGGTGTCGAAGTCGTGCCGGTACAGGGCTTCCAGCAGCTCGGCATGGGCGTGGTCGTCGGTGGCGAGCTCGGGCTCGCGGCCCTGCCAGCGCTCGAAGAAGCGGTTGCGGAGCGCGCGGCCGCCGTACTCGGGCGGCCAGGCTTGCCGCAGGCCGACGTCGAACACGCGGCCGTAGCTGGTGTCGGTCTCGCTGGCGAAGACGATCCGGTCGCGAGCAGCGGGGTCGACCGTCGCCTCGGGACACGTCAGGAACGCGGTGCCGACCCAGGCCCCGGCGGCGCCGGCTGCCAGGACCGCGGCCAGTCCCCGTGGGGTGGCGATCCCGCCCGCGGCAAGCACCGGGACGCTGACCTGGTCCAGGACCGCCTGTAGCAGCGGCAGGGTGGCGACGTCGTTGCGGCCGTGGCCGCCGCCTTCACCGCCGCGGGCGACGATGAGGTCGACGCCGGCCTGCTCGGCGGCGCGGGCCTCGGCGAGCGTGCCGACCTGGGTGGCAACGGCGCTGCCGGCCTGCTTGAGGGCGGCAAGGTGGCGCGCGTACGGCCCATAGCTCACGGAGACCAGCGGCGGAGCCAGATCGGCGACGGCCTCCAGCTGGGCGGGGCTTGTCTCCAGAACCCAGGCGAGCAGGCCGACGCCCCACGCACGCCCGCTGGCCGCGGCGATGCGGCCCTGCTCCATGATCCAGGCGGGTGTGGCCCCAATTCCGGCGCCGACCATGCCGAGCGCGCCGCTGGCTGAGATCGCGGCGGCCAGCCGGCCACCGGCGGCACCCGCCATCGGCGCGCCGACCACGGGCACGGCCAGGTCGAAACGGTCGGTGAGTGGGGTGCGCATGATCCTCTCCTTGTGCCCGTGCGTCAGTGTGATCGCGGTCGCTCCCGACGACCTCCACGACACTATCGCCCGGCTGCGCCGGTACGGCGCGGCCGGCGCAGCGCCCGGTGGTGGCGGCGGCGGGGTTCGAGGGTCTGTGGCAGCACCGGTGAAATCACCCGCCGGGGTGGCGACAAGTCATGCCTGCCCGGCTGAAGCGTGTTGCCGCCAGACCCGGCCCATGTCGGCCGCGACGGACGCATCAGGACCCGGGCGAGAACGCAAACCCCGCGGCCTGAAGCCGGTACGGCTCCAAGGTCTCACGCTGTCGCCCGGCACGCTCGGCCAGGCCGTCGAAGTCGGTCGCGGCCAGTTCCGCGTCGAGGTCCGCGATCTCCCTCAGCGCTCGCCACATCGCAAACTTGCCTTCGATCCCCATCGAAAGCGCCTCGATGTCCATCAGCCGACTGACCTCCCCGCTGCCGGTGAGCTGCTTGCTCGTCCGCAGCCTGCCGAGCTTCTCCAATCCTCGGCCAGCGGCCTGCTTGGCGGGGCTCCGCTCGATCCCGAGCCGATCCATGAGGTTCTCGAGCGTCGCCCGATCCTCCTTGACCTCCATCACCACGCCCTTCAGCGCTGTACCGAACGGGGTTCCGTCGTTCTTGGAACGGAGCTTCTCCGCGATCTCCACGCCGGCTATCGAACCGCCCAGATGATCGTTGAGATAGACCCCCAACAGGTCGATCGCAACCATTTCGCCCCCCCAACTCGCCACCGAACCGGACACCACAATGATGCATCTCTCGTCCTGTGAGGGTGAGCAGTGGGATGCCGGCGCCCCATGCTTCGATGACGGCGGGCTGAGGGACCCGATGACCATGGGTCGCGTCGTCCGGTCGTGAGCTGGGTACGATGCGTCCCGTTCCGCTGTTGACTCCGGGGAGTCCTCGTCTGACCGCACAGGAGGCTGCATGAAGCTGGGCCTGCATTACTGGAACTAGTGCAAAGCACGTACCTCGCGATACCCCCGGATACGCCCTGATACGCAGATCAGCACGTCAGCACGCCCCTCCCGAACCTTCTGGTACTCCCTGGTACGCCGGGATATCGCGTGGCCCTGGTCACCTGGTGGTAACACGCGTCGTCGATCCAGGCACAAAGAAGGACGCCGGCACCCAACCGGATGCCGGCGCCCTCGGATCGGTTAGTCCGCCGGCCTCCACGAATGCAGCTCGACGTCCACGACGTCGCCCCAGTGCTCCTCGTCGGCCAGTGCCCTCTCGAAGAAGCGCCGGGCGTCCCACTCGTGGTTTCCATCGTTCTTACAGGTGTGCCGGTAGCGGAGCCGCACCCGGACGCACGGTGGGTCGAGGTCCGGCGTGCTGGGGTCGGGGATCTCCTCGCACTCCGTGCCGGTGACGACGAGCGTGCCGAGTTGTCGCGCCCGCGCTCCGAACCGACGCTTGAGGTAGTCCACGGCCTGGTAGTTCTCGACCACGGCGACGACGGTCACGTCCGCCGTGCCGCGCATCTTCTCAGCCATGCTGGTTTCTCCTAACGAGGCGCCGGCCTCGCGGCCGGCGCCGTCCCTGCTACGATCTAGCCGTCCACGGTCAGGACGATCTGCGTCACGCCGTTCACGTCCGTCCGGAGGTCAGCTCTCCGGACGGGCAGCGGCGCGATCACCGGGTACCTCCGGTGCTCGACCACGACCACCATCATCGGGTCTGCCATGTTGGCGAGGAAGTCGAGCCCGTCTCGCAGCTCGCCCAGGCGCATCAGGTCGTTTGGCATCTCTTTCACCTCCTCCCGACGCAAAGAACCCGGCGTCCCTCGGGTCGGTCAGGGAAGCAGCGCTTGCGGCTGCTCCGCCGACAGCTGGTAGATGTTGTCGCCACCCACCTCGACGAGCACGGAGTGGATCGGCCGGCGCGCGCCCGTGTCCTCCATCCAGACCTTAACCTCGCGCTCGCTACCCCCGGCGTAGTCACTGAACAGGTCGTACAGATCTGCCAGCTTCAACTTCTTCACCTCCCTTCCGACGCAAAGAACCCGCAGCCCTGCGGGGCCACGGGTTCCTCCATCACATCAATGCTACCACGCCTTGAGGCCGGTTCCGCGTGGTCGGACGAACGCCGCAGCCTGCGCGACAGCCCTATAATGACTCACCCGACTTGGGCGATTCGGTAGACATTGTCGTGATTGGGGCGTATGCTGTGATTGTTGGAGGAACCCAGGAGGGAAGGGAGGGTCACCTAGATGACCCAGTCCGCAACCACCCAGCAGGCGCCCGAGGTCGCCGCGCTGTCCGACGACACCCGCAGGGAGATCGTCGACAAGCGCAACTCCGGCGTGACGCTGGCCGAGCTGAAGCGGGAGTACCCGCAGCTGACCAGCGAGCAGATCCGTGAGGTGCTCCCGCCCGCGAACGCCCGCGAGCGTAGGGCCCGCGAGGCCAAGGCGAAGAAGGACGCGCAGGGGTCATCCCAACCGGCAGCTAGTTCGCCGACACCGGAGACGTCGAACGCGGCGCAGAAGACCATCTCGACCGGGGAATCGCCCGCGTCGACCGACGATCCGAAGGAGCCGAAGACGCCGCGCTACGTCGAGGACGCCGAGCTGGTCAACTCGCTGGCCGAGCGGATCACCGCGGCCCGCGCCAAGGGCTTCGGCAGGGCGCAGCTCATGACCCTGCTGGACATGCCCGGCCGCAACGTCATCTGGATGACGGAGCGGGCAGGGAAGGTGCGACCGGACGAGGTCGACCCGCTGGACAAGCTCCTGACCCGGATCGAGCAGGGTGAGGTCGCCGCGCCCGAGCGCAAGGCCGCCGGAGCCGGCGGGTCGAAGCCGCCACGCGCCAGCCGCGCCGAACTGGAGGCGAAGCTGGACGCCGTCGCCCGACTGCTTCACGACGAGTGGCGCGACGTTCGCCCGGCGTCGTTCCGCGACTCGCTGGCCGACCTGGTCGGCGCGCCCAAGCCGGAGGAGGCGGCGAAGTAGCCCCGATTCAGCCCGTCGACCCGGAGCGTGCCGGTCCGCCGCTCCGGGTTGACCTATATGCGCGACGTACGCGAGTATGCGCGGTGCGACCTGACCCACCACATAGAGGACGAGCGATGCGCGTTCACGCGCCTTCCTTCGCCGTTCCCCTCGTGCCTGGTCGCGGGCCGCAACGACGCCCGCCGGGCGGGGGGACGAGCGCAGTGCGACCTGACCCGAACCCACCCGGCGGGCTTCACGAAGTTTGCCACAGATGAGGTGCCCCGGCGACGCGCGAACGTCCCGGGGCTCGGCCCAAGGAGGAACCCCTTGGACGAACGGAACCCTACCACTGCCGTCCCCGACGACCTGCGAGCCGGCGAACGCGTCGAACTGGTGAGGGTCGGCGACGCCGCCGTCGACGTGAACCCAGGCGACCACGGCACCGTCATGCACGTCGACCCGCTGCTGATCGTCGTCTTCGACGCCGGGCCGATCATCGGCATCCTCCCCGACCTCGGCGACGCGGTGAAGAGGGTGGGCTCGTGAACGACGCCGAGCGGAGGTTTCAAGACGACCTGCGGCAGCTCATCGAGTTCGCGGCCGAGGACAACCTGTCGAGGGTCGACGAACTGCTGGGCGCGCGGGTGAGCACGTTCGAGGAGTCGGGCGTCCTCACGATGAACGCCGGCCTGGTCGTCAAGCTGGCCGACGGGAACGAGTTCCAGCTCACGATCGTCCAGAGCGACCGGGGACGGACGCCGTCCGGCTAACCTTTCCGACGTGTAGGAGGCGTCGCCCAGGCCGGGCGGCGCCTCTTCCGTTGCGCGAACCACGTCACCGCTTACGACGCCATACCGCTGAGGCCAGTCGACGCTCAGGTCATGATGCCTTCGTCAAGCCCTGTCTCATGTCATCAGTAGAGTCATCGCTGGGGTTCGGCGTCTCCCGACCGAGGACCCCTGGTCGGTCTATGACACGTCCGATCATAGCGGTTATCCCGCTTGGTCCGATACGTCGTCGCTACGCCGTCTTGCGCAGCTTTGTCTGCGGAGTTTGCATGGGACGGCTACGGCGTGCGATCCTGCGTCCGGCACCGATGAATCACATCGATGTCATTTGGACCGCCGCGCGTCACGGGACGAGTGGCCGACAGGCGCCCGTGAGGGCGCGGAAAGGACGGGCATCGTGAGGGTCACGATGCTGCTGGCCGACGCGGCCCAGGTGGCCGACGGCAAGCTCAACATCCTGGGCGGCGGGTGGTCGATCACCGGCCCCGACCCGGCACCCAGCGCGATCGGCCTGCTCATCAAGGTCCCCTGGGA
>WNGB01007488.1_pt1 | contig 27811 bp, 24 predicted proteins | sample 5400681 | NCBI WGS metagenome assembly WNGB01 (sample SAMN13153367, study PRJNA577476) | soil metagenome | isolation source: 115 cm soil or saprolite under grassland replicate 2 | place: USA:California | collected 2016-06-15
GTGCCGCGCGAACCACTGAACATTTCCTTCTTCGGCGATCGACTTGCGGGCCATCGCGATCTCGAACGCCCGCTCGCCGAGCTTCAGTTCTGGTGTCTTTTTGGCGGTGATCGGCTCCTCGGTCAGCTTGTATAGGCTGTACGTCTCCCAGTCGAGTTCCTCCTGCAAGGCGATCATCCGCGCCCGGGTGGACTCGTATTCTGCGCGGGCCGTCGCCAACCGCACCCGTGTCGGAATCTCGGTGGCGGCAACAGCCGCCGGGGTCAGCGTGGCGAGCCGCTGCGCCAACTGGTCGATCTCCCGGCTCAATTCCAGCGGGGACCGCTCTGGCAGCGGAAACTGCTCAACCTTCGTGCCAGTGAATTCAAAGAACCGTTCCCACGCGTAGCGAGCTGTAGAGCGCTCGCCTCCTCGGTTTCCCTTGTCCTGGCTGACCTGTTTGAGCCAAAAGCAGGCGGTCGAGCTGTTGAGTATGCCGAGCAGCCGCAGATGATCGTCCTCCGACGCGCCTTCCGTCAGCTTAATCACCGGCGCATGTCGGTTGAAGACCCTTCCGCCCCGGTCCAACACAAAATGATTGTGCGTCGCGATGTCAGCAAACGTGATAGACAAAGGCACCTTCACGCGACCACGGTAGAACTCTCGGTACTCGTGCCAATCGAAATCATGAATCGTCCTGACTACAACGCCGAACCTCTTGCGCGTTAGAAGCACCTCGCGATTCGGCCACAAGAATCTAACCAAGGATGGCGGCACAGGAACGACCGCAAGTAGGTTCGAATCATAGGGCCAGACCACGACAGTCCCTGGCTCCACTCCGAAGTCACGGACATCGTCGCCTTCGATCATAGGACGATAAGGCAGTTTGCCAAATCGCTCCGCTGTTGGGAAACGGTCAAGTATGTAGGCGTCGTCCGCACCTGTGATCGCATAGAAACCAATATTGTTGGCGGCTTCAACAAGCCGGACGACTGCAGCGTTGTTGATGGCAAGTGTTAGGCCGACGGCGCCACCGCCACTCAGGCTCCAAGGATGTCCGGCGAGCTGGTCACGCGGCGAGTTCGCTGAGCTGATCCAATCGGACTCTGAGCCGGGCCGATCGACTTGACCAACGATAGCCGTCCAGACGAGGCCCTTGGCAGGCACATCGGGCTCTGTCGGCTCACCGCGAACGCCGAGCACGGTGCGGAGCGTTGTGGTGCGGCGACGGCTGTTCCGGCGTCCGACCAGGATAACCGTTGGGGTGCCATGTCCGGGAATGAATGCGCCCGATGTATCAATGACCTCGGTCAACTCGACTTCGTGTGCGAAGTAGTTCTCGATGAGCTTCTTGCCGAACTCGCGCTTCATGAACGAGTTCGACGTGATCTGCCCGACCCACCCTGCACCCTCGCCGTCGGCGTCCGAAGACCTCGCCAGGTCGAAGAAGCGCTTCGCGAATGGCACCGTCATCGCGTACTGGCGGTGGCAGACCGTAGGGTACAGCTCCCGGTACTTCTCGTTGAGTGCCTTGTCCTTGACCGTGATGTACGGCGGGTTGCCGACCACGACGGTGTATCTCTGATCCAGGTACTCCGCCAGCGTGTCGGCGTCCTCCGTGGCATACGCGAACGCCGGCCGTCCCTCCGACATCGCGACCATGTCGCCCTGGTGGCTCGATTTCGTGCCCCACTCCAGTAGCGAGTCACCGGTCGCCACCCGCAACGGGAACTTCGGCGCACGTTCCAAAGAGGACAGTCCACACGCTTTCAACGCCGCGACCATCAGCCGGAACCGGGCGATCGCCACGGCGAACGCGTTGATGTCCACCCCGGTCACGTGGCCCAGCGCCCGCTGCACCAGCTCGCGGACGTCGGTACCCGGCTCCCGCTCCTTCCACATCCGCACCAGCCGGTCGAACGCCCCAAGCAGGAAGTGCCCCGACCCGCACGTCGGATCGATCACGGAGGTAGCCGGCAGCCCGAACTCACGCACGGAAGGCTCGAACGTGCGGTCGAGGATGAACTCCTCCACGAACTCGGGCGTCTGCAACAGCGCGTAGGTGGCTCGGGCGTGCGCGGACAGGCCCTGGTACAGGTCGCCGAGGAACCGTGTCTCCAGCTCCGGCGTATGCAACGACACCAGCCCTGCCCCGCGCCGGAAGAAGTCCGACAGCGTCTCGGCAGCCTCACCGGAGACATGAAAACGCCACACCGGATTGTGCTGGTCGAACAGCGCTCCGGTCGGCCGTAGCTCGGCCAGGTAGGAGAAGGCGTTCTGCAGCCAGTGCCGGTCGTTGTGCTCTCGCGGGTTGGAGATGATGAACGCCTGCCGGTTCTGCACCGCCCGTTCCACCGGTGCGATGGCCTCCGGCCCGCCGATCCACAGCTTCTCGACCAGCCCGTTGTCCTCGCAGAACCGTACGAACACGCAGCCCAGCACCCAGGCCACCGCCGCCTGGTCGAGCACGTCCTCCAGCCAGCTCTCGAAGCTGGCGCCGACCCGCCCGGCGCGCTCAGCCCCGTCGTACTCCGTCCGTAGCGACGACCGCAGCCCGTCGCCGGCTGCCACCTGGCCACGCAGGTCGTCCAGGAGGTGCTTGACCTGGCCCTGCAACGCCTTCAGGTCGATGATGCCGGTCCGGGTCGGCGCCGATCGGCTCATCGCGGTGTGGTCCTCTCCACGACTGGGCTGATCCAGGAGTCCGGCAACCGTATCGACTGGCTGGCCGGTGAGGTGAGCGGCAACGGGGCGTCGTCGAGCATGGCGGGGTCGGGGCGCCGCGCGGGCACCAGCAGCAGCCGCGCGGCCGGACGCGGCCGGCTGGTGTCGGCCAGTTCCTGCAGCAGTCGCATCTGTCCGTACCGGGCAAGCGGTGCCGCCTCGGTGATGAGCACCGGCCCGCCGGCCCTGTCGATGGCCTGCCGTATCGCCGGTACCACGTCGTGGGCGACCAGTTCGGTGAGACTGCGGAAGTCGGGATCGGTCGGCGAGCCGTTGTCGGCCGAGACGATCGCCTCCCATGGAAAGTCCAGCGCCCGCAACCGTTCCAGCAGGATCGCGGTGACGTCGACCTCGACCAGGCCCAGCCGGGACAGCAGCGCGCGCCGGGCACCGGGCAGCTGCCGGAAGGACGCGAGCACCGCGAGGAAGCCGTTGCGGCGGATGGCGTCCGCCAGGCGTCTGTCCACTTCGGACGCTTCAGCCGCACCGCCCAGCGGCGCGAGCGATGTGCCGGTACGGGTACCGGTGACCGACGGTTGGTGGCGCGGCGCGTAGTTCTGCGTGGTGGCGTCCCAGAACAGCGGCACGTCGCAGGCGGACAGGAGCGTGTCCAGGTCGGGGCGGCGCGGCAGCGGTTTCGCGCGCGGGAACCGGGCCCGCACCCGCGCCTGCACCTGCTCGGTGGCCAGGCGCTGGCCGACGAGGCTGCCCACGGCCAGGCGCAGTGCCCGGCCCTCGGCCATGCCGACCGGGTAGAGCTGACCCTGCGCGTTGACGTCAGCGGTGTCGCCGCTGGCCGCGGCGGCGAGCTGGAGCAGCCGTTGGTCGGTCAGCAGCGGCATACCCTCGGGCGCGGCCACCGCCCGCAACGCCTCGACCGCCCGGCCCCGGGTCGGCAGCGGGTCGGCGGCAGCCAGCTGGGCGGCTCGCTTGCCCAGCCGTACCGCGTAGTCCAGCCGCTGGCCGGCGGTGGTGACGGCGTTGGGGTCGTCGGGTTCGCGCCCGACCAGTACCGTGGCCGAGCCGCGCAGCCGGTGGATGGCCAGCCGGGCGTCGCCACCCCGTGTCAGCTCGGCCTCGACCGCTGCGCGGACCAGGCCGATCGCCTGCGGTAACCGCCTAGGTTCGGGCGTGTACGAGCCGCGCGCCGCGATCAGTGCCTCGGCCAGCTCGGCGGCCGACATCACACTGCCCCGGGTATCCAGCAGCGCGACGATCTCTTGCCGGACCTGGGTCAGGACGTCGTCGGCCAGCCAGGTCTTGACCACCTTGCGCAGCCAGATGGAGATCTGCGGTTGGCTCTGCCCACAGCCGCGCGCCGCCTCGGTCTGTGCCGGCCAGCACAGGAAGGTACCGTCCAGCGCCGGCTTCTGCCCGAGCAGGACCTCCAGCGTGTCCCGTTCCTTGCCGTGGCGCTTGGGGAGCAGGGTCGCACAGACCGCCTCGATGCCATGCGGGGGCGGGAGGTCGGTCGACCGCTCCGGCTGTGGAGCGGGCAGCCGTGGTCGCAGCGACCGGGCGAGCGCGAGGATCTCCTTGCGGGTGGCGTCGGGTACACCCTTGGCGCGGGTCAGCGCCGAGGGTTCGTAGTCCAGCAGCTCGCCGACCGTGTGGACGCCCAGGCGTTCCAGCGCCGAACGGGCCCGAACGGTCAGTCCGGTGGACTCCAGCGGAGAGTCGCGAGTGGGCTGCTGTTCGGCCGGCCCGGCCGGGACCGGCTCCGGGATGTCGGTGAAGATGGCCCGCCAGGCGTCGGTCATCTCCTCCGAGGTGGCGAACCGGGAGCTCGCGTCGCGGGCGAGCGCCCGGCGGAAGAAGTCGACCAGCCGATCGGCGATCGCCGGGTCGAACGCCGACGGCTCCAGCGTGACCTCGTCGCTGATCGCGGCGGGGTTCGCGTTCTCGCCCCAGCGCGGCAGCGTACCGGTCGCCATCTCGTACAGGGTCACCGCCGCAGCGAACCGCTCCGCCGCGGCGTCGTAGCGCATCCGCCGCGGCGGGCCGAGGAACGGATCCAGATACGGTACGGTCCCCGCGGTCAGCTGGTCGGCGGGCGCCTCGGCCAGCGAGAAGTCAAAGATGCACAGGTGCGGCTGCTTGTCCTTGGGCCGGGGACGTGCGGCCAGGTTGGCCGGCTTGATGTCTCGATGCCAGACACCATGGCCGTCGAGCAGCGTGACGATGTCCAGCAGGTCCTTGCCGTAGCGCCCCAGCAGCTCCAGGACGAGCCTGCCGTCGCGGAGGTCTTCGGCCAGTGTCCGCGGCCCGGCGCTCTCCAAGAGCAGTGCGGTCCGCTCGCCGATCGTCACCGGCCCTTGGACGACGGCGGCGACCTGCCAGTGCCGCAGCTTCGCCAGTGCGCGGGCCTCGGCGGCCAGCCGATCCCCGTGCTGCTCGTCCCGGGCGACCTTGAGCACGAGCTCACGGCCATCTTCGGTCTTGACCAGCAGCGCGGTGGCGGTGGCTCCGCTGCCCAGCCGCCGCACCACGGTGAGGCCACCGTCGAGCCGGTCACCCTTGTGCGCCTTGAGCGGATCGAGGACCGGTTCGGGCTCGGGGGCGGTCAGCTCCTCCCAGACCTTGTCCAGCCCGGCCCGGAACTGCGCGACGCTGCCGATCCGCTGCGCCGGGTCCCCCCTCGTGGCGTCGTAGACCAGGGTGGCGAGGCTGTGCGGCGCCCCGTCGACCACCGCGGCGAGGTTGAGCCCCGCATCGCGTACGGCGGAGACCAGCTCCTCGACGGTCGCAGCCGGCGCGTTCCCCGCAAAGATCCGGTAGGTCAGCACGCCGAGGGAGAACACGTCGAGCTGGGTACCGGGTACCCGTTCCGCGCTGGTTGCCTCCGGCGCCTGGTACCGGCGGGTCTCGTCGTCGAAGAACAGCTCCAGCCCGGCACCGTCGGTCGACGTGGACAGCCGGGTGACCCGGGTAGCGCCGGCCAGCCGGCCACCGGTCTGCCAGTCCGTCACCACCAGCGCCGGACGCGGCTGGTCCGGGTTGGCAACGAAGATCGCTCTGGGGTTGAGCGCCCGATGGGCCAGCCGCCGCGAGTGCGCGTAGTCGACGATCTCCGCGAGGTCCTGCACCAGGGTCAGCCGCTGGGCTAACGTCAGCCCGGCGCTGCGCCGGGTCAGCCACTGGTCGAGCCGCTCCCACTCCCGCTCGTGGTCGAAGACGACCGCCGGCCCCCACGTGTGGTCGACCAGGTCGACCGCACGTGGAATACCCGGATGGTGCATCCCTTGCAGCAGGCGGAACTCCCGCTCGGCGGCGCGCCGGATGACCGGAAGCTCCTCGTCCGTTGCCCGGCTGGTCAGGTAGAACCGCACCCGGCGGAAGCGCGAGGTGTCCATCGTGTGCCCGGCCAGATAGTCCTGCCAGCCGTTACCCTCGGCGAACGGCTTGGGCAGCAGCAGCAGTTGGCCGACCTTACGATCGCGGACGCTTGGCCGGATCTTCGCCGCTCGTACCATCTCCACGATCTGCCGACCCTGCGCCGGGTCGACCAGGTGCGCGGGGTTCCTCGGGTGGGCCAGCAGGAAGTGCTTGAGGCTCGGCAGGTTGGACAGGGCGTGCGAGTCCAAGCCGTACACATGCTGGCGCCCGACCTCGTCCAGCTTCGACCGCATGAGCCGGGCGTGCAGGAAGACCACCGCGCCGACGTAGGGCGCCTGCCCCTTGGCATAATGCCGGATCAGACTCGCCAGCCGCTTGGCCTTGCGGTTGGCGAGGATGTACGGGTTGTCCTCGGGAACCAGCCGGCTGTTGGGCGCCCGGCGCAGCCATTGCGTACCGTCGCCGGCCACGTCGCCCTGCCAGTGCTTCAGCTCGACGACGTACAGGCCGCTGGGCGTCAAGACCAGCGCATCGACCTCGTTGATCGAGCCGTCGTTGGCGACGAACTCCACGTTCGCCCAGACGTGGTACGGGTCGGCGTCGGGCAGGTACTCCGCGAGCTCGCGGAGACCGTCCTTCTCGTGCGCGTACTCGCTGGGATTGATCTCCTCCCAACGCGGCGAATCCAGGCGCACGTACCGTCCCTCCCTTGCCAGTGCCTGTCGAGCCCCGAGTGCGAACCGGGCCACCAGCGGATACATGCTAGTCGCCGACCGCCGGCCGGCGACCACGTACAGTCGCCATCCGCGTCCCGGTCAGCTGGGGTGTCCGATTCATCCCCCGGAGGACCTGGACGCGACCACACCGGCCACCCCGCGGTACCGTCCAGGTACGGCGGGCCGCCGGGTAGCAGCGGCAGCCCTCGCCCAGCCTGCTACCCGGGGGTACGCCATGGAGCATCCCGTCGAGCACGTCGGCGCCCGCATCAGGTACTGGCGGAAACGCCGCAGCGGTATGAGCCAGGCCGTGCTTGCCGACCTAGCCGGGGTGTCTCAGTCGTTCATCTCGCACGTCGAGGCCGGCAGGAAGAGCATCGAACGCCGCTCCACCCTTGTTGCTATCGCCCGCGCATTGCAGGTCACCGTAGCCGACCTCCTTGGGCAGCCCGGCGATCCCACCGATCCGCTCAAGGCCGACGTCGCCGCTGCGGCACCCGCGATCAGGGCCACGCTGATCGAGATCGAAGAAGGCGAGCGGCGTACCCCGTTGCAGGAGCCAGCCGAGCTGGCCGCAGCGATCGCCCACGTGGCCGATCTACGTATCCGGTCGGACTATGCGGCGATGGCGCCGCTGCTGCCGTCCCTGCTACCCGAGGCTGCGGCGGCAGGGTTCATCCCCCTCGCCCAGGTGGCCTATCAGACTTCGGCGTGCCTGCGCCGGTTCGGATACCGGGACCTGGCCCTGTCTGCGGCTCGGATCGCCGTCAAGGCCGCCAGCCAGGCAGAGAATCCGGCCTGGCTAGGTGCGGCACGCTTCGCCCATGTGCTGACACTTCCGGTTGAAGTGGCCGCCACTACCGGCCGCCTGGCGGACCGTACCGTCGCCCAGCTCCAGGCCAACGCTGCCGACCCAGCGGTACGTCAGGTCCTCGGCCAGCTCCACATGTCCGCATCCTTTGCGCACGCGGTATGCGGGCAAGAGGATGACGCTCAGGCGCACCTGTTGGCGGCTGAGCATGAGGCGGAGACGCTCGGTGACCCGACCGATGGGCTGGGTTTCAACCACATGGGGTTCGGTCCAACCAACGTCGGGCTGTGGCGGATGGCCGTTGCCGTCGAGGCCGGCGAGTATGGGCAGGCGATCGAGCTGTCCAAGAGGGTCGATCCTGGGCCGCTGCGCGTCGTCGACAGACATCAGTCGTACTGGCTGGACTTGGGCCGAGCGCTTGCCCACTCCGGAAAGACGGACCGGGAGGCGTTGGTCGCGTTCATCCACGCTGAGCGGATCGCACCCGTACCGTTCTCGGTGAATCCGCTCGTTCGAGATTCGCTCGTTGCGATGGTGCACCGCGCCCGGCGTCGAGCCGTGCCGCACGATCTGCGGATTCTTGCCCGCCGGGTGGGCATCGAGGTACCCGCATGACCACAGGTCATATCGCGCCGTCATAACGCCCCTACGTTGGGTGCTGCGACCGGTGCGGAATCCGAATCCGTTGACCACCAAGCCCACCCCGCCGAGTAGTCATCGCCCCGCACCGGTCGCGCGAAGCGGGACCTGGCCGGTGTCTCCCTAGCGTCGGCGGCCGGTGTCCTGCCGGTGCGGGCGCCTGTTCCGATATGCCGTAGCAGCTGGACGTCCGCACCGGCCCCCAAAGCTGGGGGTGCGGCTGGCGGTGCTCATGGCGGCCCGGTTGCTGTGCCCCCGTCCAGCTGAGGGACGCGGGCCGGCCCCGCGTCGCTCGCGAACAGGTGCGGCGGCCGGGTGACCATTTCGTGGCACGCCCGCCGGCCGTCGCACCGCCGGAAGGAGTCCCCGGGTGACGGAGCAGCAGAACGTGTCAACGGGGGACCAGCCGGCCAGGGTGGGGTCACCGGCGTGGACGGACGACGGCCAGGGCGAGACCGGTCCGTCCACGCCGGCCTGGCTCGTCGACGTCGACGACGACGACCTGGACGACGTGGCCTGGCAGGCGATCGTCCGCGGCGAGCCGGCGGCAGACCGATGAGCGGGCGGCCGGGACCCGGGCGGCCGGGGCCGTGCCGGCACTGCGAACGGCCGATCGTCTACGACCCGCAGGGCCGGCCGATCCACACGTCCCTGGAGTACGCCTGCCGCGACCGGTGGGGCCTGCTGACCGACACCCACGCCGAGCCGGCCCCGGTGGTGGGCCGCGTTGCCGTCACGCCACCGTGCCGCCGCCCGCAAGGTCGCTGAAACACAAAAGACCGGGACCGTCGCACGTGGACGGTCCCGGTCTTCGTCTGTCCGGCCAGGGTTGCTCAATGCTGCGCGGCGGCCAGCAGCTCGGGAACCTCGGCGCCGTTTGCCCGGGCCGGGGTGTCCACCGTGGACGCCCGCGCCAGGTTGGCCAGATACCGTCGTGCGGTCAGCTCGGACACGCCGACCTTGGCCGCCACGGTGGATCCGGCCGCGCCGGTCGATGCCATCCCGCACCGCTTCGGCTATGCCTACCAGCCCGACCTGCTGACCGTCTGCAACTACATCCCGGTGCACAGCCTCGTATTCCGCCGGTTGCCCGGCGGGGCGCGCTTCGACCCGGCCCTGCCAGCCCTGGAGGACTGGGACATGTGGCTTCGCTTGACCGGCAGGCACGGCTTCCGGCTGCGGCACGTGCCCGAGCCGACCGTGATCTACCACCGAGTGCCAGACCAGACCAGCATGACCGGCGACGCGTCCACCCAGGCCGCGGCGTTCAACCGGTTCGGCGACCTGCTGCGCACGCTCTGGCGGCGATGGCCACCGGCCTCACCCAAGGCCGGCCGGTTCCGCGCCTACCTGGGCGTCCTGTACTGGCAAACCCTCGCTCACCTCGCCACCGCCCGGCCCGTGTCGCCGTGCTACTACGAACGCTGCGTCCGCGCGCTCTTCGACGCCTGGACCGGCGCCGCACCCGAAGATGGTCTTATCGAACGGCTCGCCGCCACCGTCGAGGAGGACACCGATGCGCCCGACCCCCAATGACCGCCCGACCGAGCTGGATGGTTTGACACGCTCGCTGGACTTCCGGTTCGAGACGACGCTGCGCCGCACCGACAAGACATTGCTTGCCGGCGGAAGCCTCGACGGGCAACCCGTGGTGGTCAAGCTGCTGCTCGATCCTGACCCGTTCTGGGCGGCCAAGTGGCGCCACGAGATCGGCGTGTACCGCGTCTTCGCCCGGCACCGCCCACCCGTCCGCGTTCCGGCGCTGCTGCACACCGACGGCACCCGCCTGCTGATCCTGGAACGCCTGCCCGGCCAGCCGCTCGACGCCGACCGCTACCCGACCCGCGCCGTCGACGACCGGGCAGTCGACAGCGCGCTGGACGCGCTGCGTGCGCTGGCCGCCTGGCACCCGCCGGCCGGCGTATTCACCCCGACCTTCGACTACCCCGACCGCGTCCGGCGCTACCACGCGCACGGGCTGCTCGACGACGCCGACCGGACCGCGCTGACGGCCCTGCTGGACGTGTGCGCCGACCGATGGCAGGTCAACCATGGCGACCCGCTTCCGAGCAACCTGCTCCTCCACGGCGACGCGTGCGCGCTGCTCGACTGGGAGTTCACCGGTCTGTTCCTGCCCGGCTTCGACCTGGCGATGCTGCAGACCCTGCTCGTCCGGACGCCGGCCGCACGAGCTCGGATCGAGGCAGCCGTCGCCGAAGACTGCATCGCGGTACCGTTTGCGGTCAACCTAGTCATGGTCCTCACCCGCGAGCTCCGCCTGCACCGCGAACTTCCGCCGGACGCGCCGCACCGCACCCGCCTCGCCCTCCTGGAACCGGCCCGGCAGGAAGCCTGCCGCCGCATCCACGCCCTCGCCGCCGCAGGCGCCTGATGCACGTCTGCCTGGTTCACCGCGACCTGCACGAGGTGACTCGCGGCGGCATCTGCACGGTCTACCGGGCACTCGCCGCGCGTCTCGCCGCGCGCGGCCATCACGTCACCCTGCTGACCCAGGCCACCCCGCAGCCCGTCCAGCTTCCAGGCATTGTCGTCGTCTCGGTGCCCCGCACGGACGACCTTGCGGTACACCGCCGGTCGGTCGCCGAGGCGCTGGCCCACATCCGGCCCGACGTCGTGGACTGCTCCACCTGGGAGGCCGAGACCCTCGCCTATCTTCAGCAACCGCCGGCACTCCGGGCACCGATCCTGGTCCGCGGTGACCTCAGCGCCGCGACCATGAACGCTCCCGGCCTGGCCGCCGACGAGCGCGAACTGCTGCGGCTCGCCGGTGGACGTCGGCTGCCTTCGCCTCGTAGCCCGCAGCCCACATCGGCCCCGGCACGGCGAAACTCGGCCGGCAACGCGACGCCGCGGCGGGCGGTCTCGGCGAGCACCGCCAGGCGCAGCTGCGCGGCATCTGGTCGCTGGGTGCGCGCGATCAGCACCAGGTCAACCAGATCCTTGTAGCGGGTCGAGACCACGACGGCGCCGGTACCTCGGACATGGGTCTCCAGGCACGCGGCCATCTTGTCAGCAACATGATCGGCCAGCGGATAGGGTACGGTAGTCCACCCGCAGCAGACCGGGGATCTCGATCTCCACCAGGGGCGGCACCAGGTCAGGTACGGCGGTCATGGTCTGGCCTGCGACCACGTCCACAGAGAACGAGGCGAAGGGCCGCCCACCCAGATCGGCCACCACAGGAACCCGCAGCCCCTTGTCGCCGACCAACGGTGCTGCCGGACCAAGCTCGAACACGAAGAAGTCCCCGAGATCCTGATCGGCTGCGCGGCGAAGCGCGTGTTCCGCCTCAACCAGATCCGACGCGGACTGCCAAGCCAGATCAACATCCTTGCTGTGCCGGGCGACATCAAGCCGGGCCAGCAGCGCGGTGGCGCCCTTGAGAACCCAACGCTGCGCGTCGGGAGCACGGAAGATCCTCGCCAACAACCGGTCGTAGGCGAACTGGCGCTGCAGTTCGGCCACCGTGAACGCCGACGACGCAGCGAGGTTTTTCAGCCGATCCGTGAGGGCCGCCCGGAACGCCGCGGGCAAGGCACCGGGGAAGACGCCGTCCGGGTCGGTCGTCACGCGGCCTCGGCCAGCATCTGATGGACGAGAGCGTCGCCATCCTCCATCTGGTAGCGCCGCGCCAGCGGCGCCACGGTCACCGCCAGCGCTGTGGGCGTGGTCAGCCCGCGGTTGACGGATGCCCTGGCCCTCGCCGGCAAACCCGTACAGCTGCATACCGCCGATGGCATCACTTTCGCCCTCGGCGCCCGTCATCGCAGCCTGCTACGCCCCCTCGCCGAGCTCGGCCCCACATGGGAACCCTTCGACGCTGACCAATGATCGCCGACACCACGCGTCCCAACCACCGGGCACCAGCCGTCCGGACAACCTCACCGAGAACTCTCCTGAGAACGGGCCGGACCGTTTGAACACCCGGGCCGAACCACATCAACCGATCGGGTACATCTCGTGCCGCCCAGTGCCGCCCAGTGCCGCCGACTGGCGCAACAATCCGGGGTCAAACGAGGGTCAAACGATCTAGGGCCGGTTCTGGATCTCTCCAAAACCGGCCCTTGACCTGCGACTTCCTGGTAGCGGGGGTGGGATTTGAACCCACGACCTCTGGGTTATGAGCCCCGTGAAGCGTTCATTCTCTTCGCTGGCCAGCTTACCGTCAGGATGTTAACATCCAGGTCAGAGGCCATTTGTTAGTGTCGGCACCTGACGCGTGGTGACGCCTTCTGAGGATTCGTCCGCGGACAGATGACGGACAAGCGATCATGACGAGGTGGAGGATGGGGTACGCGAAGCCACGGATCGGAAAAGGCGGCAAGACCCGGTACACAGCTTGCTACGTCGACCTTCGCGGTCGCCTACGCTCGGCAGGTACCTACTCCAGCAAGAAGGAAGCGAACAAGAAGTGGCAGGAGGCCGAGGTCAGACTTGCCGAAGGGCGAGCAACTGACCTCCGTCGCGCGCGGCAGAAGTTCCGGCGCTACGTCGAGGAGACCTGGCTTCCCAACCACGTGATGGAGCTGACGACCCGCGAAGGTTACACATACCAGATCGACAAGCACATCCTGCCCTGGTTCGGCGAGATGAGGATGATCGACATCCTGCCGAGCCACGTCCGCGAATGGGTCAAAGAGCTCCAAGCGAACGGCGTACAGGCAAAGACGTTGGCGAACCTCAAGAATATCCTGAGCGCGATCTTCACGACTGCCTTCAACGACCAGGTGATCTTCATCCATCCCTGCAAGGGCGTCAAGACACCCACTGTCCCTACGAAGCCCTTAACGATCATCACGCCGGAGCAGTTCGACGTCCTGTACGGAGCGCTAGCAACCGCAGACGCCCAGCTCCTCGTCGAAACGGAGATCGAGACCGGGCTGCGGTGGGGCGAACTCACTGAGCTACGTCCCAAGGACTTTGAGTCACCTACGCGCGTGTTCACCATCAGTCGTGCCGTTGTACAGGTTGATCCAAAATTCCACCCAGACGGCAAGCGGTTCTTCGTGAAGGAGTACCCCAAGGACAAGGAGTGGCGGCGCGTGAAGGTCAGCGTGCAGCTGGCCGAGAAGATTGAAGCGCACATCAAGGCAGAGGCGATCGACGACGGCGACCTGCTCTTTGCCCACCGATTGGAAAAGCAGCCGGAGCCGATCCTCCGCGCGGTCCCCAACCCTGACGCGCTCGGCCGCACCGAACCCAATGCCGCCGGCCGAAGGTACAAGCACGGCACGCTGAACGGATACAACGCCGGCAAGTGCCGCTGCCGACACTGCAAGGACGCTGTCGCGATTTACCGCGCAGCGAGGCGATCCGCCGGCAGGGACGAGCCGCGGAACCCACGGAGACGCGTGATCGACACCGATGGTCACATCCCGCGGGACTGGTTCCGGAATCAGGTATGGAAGCCCGCCCGCGAGGCGGCCAAGCTGAAGTTTCGAGTCCGTGTGCAGGACCTACGCCATGCGCACGCCTCCTGGCTCCTCGCAGGCGGCGCCGATATCCAGGTAGTCAAGGAGCGTCTGGGCCACGCCAGGTTGGCGACCACGGAGCGGTACCTCCACACCCTGCCTGACGGTGATGAAAGCGCGGTGGACGCGTTCGCCGCTGTGAGGAACCGGTCCCACCGTAGCGGATGACGGTCATCCAACTGCCTGCGCATGCCCGCTCGGTACGGCGGAGTTGGCTGCGGTGCTGCGGCACGAGCCGTTGCGGACGGCCCTCGATCACCGTGCCGGCGCCTGCATTGTGTGTGGATCAGCGCTTTAGCACACGAGTTCGCATCGTTCCATTCGCGTGGCATTTGCGCCTATTGACACTTGCGTGGTGATCATCGCACCGTACAGTCGGCTTTGTTTGTTGATTGAGCTCTACTCGTGGCGGCCCTCGATGAGATTGGCGACTGCGTGCCGGCCGATGCCGATGCGGCGGCGCTGGCCGCCGAAGAGTAGGTAGACCACTCCGTTTTCGTCGATGGCGAGGCTGGCGTGTCCTCCTCCCGCTTCGCCGAGCGGGTAGAGGTCATCGCCTGTCGGCCCGGCGAGGGTGGGGTCGAACTCGACCTCGACGGGTGCGAAGGCGACCCCGGCGGGTCCTTTCTTGGGGATGTGCAGACCGCCGAACTCGGCCAGGAGTTCGGCTGCGGCTGGAGGCAGCCGTACCTGGTTCTTGGTCAGTTGCTGCACCCAGGCGTCGATGCTGACTCGCCGTCCGGGGTACCAGCCGGCGGCGCGGGCGTGTGCGTCGACCTCGGGCGGCCAGGCATCATCGGTCATCGGGGTCACTGTGCCTTCCTCAGCTGGTAGTGGTCAACCAACGGCTCGCAGCTGCGGCACGGCGCGACGTACTTGCCGTGCGAGGCCGTGCCGGGGGCGCGGATCGCGGCCGATCCCACGTGGGCGCCGGTGGGGTCGGCCCCGTCGTTGAGGGCTTCCTCGATGCATTGGGGAAGCGCGCAGTACCCGTGCCAGATTTCGCGTTCCTGTGGAGGAACGGTGTCGATGATGCCGCGTACCTCATGATCGTGGACGGGGAACTCCCGGCCGCTGTCCGCCGCGTACTGCCGCCCGTCGCGGGTGACCAGCGACTCCGCGGTGCCCGCAATCCGGCCGACGCGCTGGGCCTCGTCGGCCTCCTGCCGCGCCAGCGCGCGGGCGCGCTCGCTGGCGGCACGGTCGACGGCCGCGCCGGTGGCGACGTCGGCGGTGTCCGCAGCGGATTGGGCGGGCGAGGTGGGGGTCGGGCTGGTCGGTGCGCCACCGCCAGCCCGGCTTAGTTTCCCCAGGCGTGCGCCTCTTGCCGTTCGGTGTCGGTCTTGCCCTTGATGTCCTCCAAGCCGCGGCGGGTCTGGTCGAGGCTGTCGCGCAGCCCCTGCAGGAGGTCCATCAGCTCACTGGGCTCGCCGGCGCGTTGGGCGGCCTGCCAGGCGTCGTCGGCGCTGTCGGTGGCCGCGGCGAGTGCGGTGCGGGCCTGGTCGAGCTCACCGCCGGCGGTTGCCAGGAGCTGGGCGACCTCGCCGCTGCTCATCTGGTCGGTGATGCCGCTCAGCGCGGTGATGGCCGCCTCGGTGGTCTGTTCGGCGGTGTCGAGACTGGCCGACACCTCCTCCAGGGCGTCGTATGCCTCTCGGGTTGAGGCGGTGACCCCCTCCCAACCATGGGCGGCGGCGGAGTCGGCCAGGTCGTCTGCGCAGCTCAGCGCCTACCCTGCCTGCGTCTTCGAGTCGGCGATGGCGGCTTGGGCGGCTTCGACCGTGGCGATGAGCTCGGTGGTGTTGGTCATGGATCCTCCCCAAAGATCGGGGAGAGTCTACGTGTGGCCCGAGATGGGGCGAAACCGCGGTTGGATGTATCGGGGACGAGCCACTGGGTCAACCGGTCATCCGGCCAGTCGGCCTATGTTCGCCGCCGGGGCCCGCAGTGGTTGTGGCCTCAGCCGTAGGCGTCCCCAAGTGCGACGCCCGTCCAGCCGTAGCCTGCAACCGCATTCCAACCCTGTGCCGCCTGCCTTGTTTCAACCGGGGCGCGCCGGCCGTGGCGGATACCCACCTGGATGCTGCGGGCGATCCCGTACCTTCACACGCTCATGACCACCTCGATGCGCGTCTCCAACGCCAAGGCCAGGCGCGAGCTGGGCTGGGCCCCGGCGGTGTCGACCTACCGCGAGGGCATCCCGCTGGCGGCGAAGGCGAACCGCTGAGGGGCCGCTGTCAGGGACACCGGTAGGCGTTTCGCGTGCTGGAGTGCCTCGATGATGCCGCGTTGCGCCGGTGGTGCGAGGCCGCCTGGCGGCGCTGCGCCGGCATCAGAAGGAGATCGACGAGCTGAACGCTATCCAGTGCCCGACGGGACACCGGCACGACTAGGCCGAGCGCACACGCCCGCCCGCCGCCGGGCCGGTTTCGACGAGTACACCGCGGCAATCGAGATCAGGCCGACGAGCGCCCCGTACGCGACGAGGAGCACCGCGACGACGGGTGCTGCGGCGGTGGTCGGTGAACGTGCTCGCACCGCAACGAGCGCTACCAGGCGAAGTCGTACCCACCCTCAGCGACACATTGCCAGAGCTGCTGTACGTCGGGGCTCTCCCACAGGCGCGGCTGTCCTCGCAGCAACAGCTCCAGGAAGTCTTGCTGGCGGCCATGGTCCACGAGCCCAACCGCCATGTGGACCATCGCCACCGCTACCTCGCCCGAGTGACGAGCGCCCGCCTGGTACACCGCCTCCGGGGGCATCGAGCGCAGCGCGAGCAGGTCGAGGGCTAACTGCGTACCGGGTTGGAACTCGTTGTGCACGCTGGCGCCGAACGCGCTCGGCGCGTACAGCTCCGCAACCAGGGCCGCCACCTCGTTGGCCGTCACGGCTGTATCGACACCGTGCCGCTCAGCCAGGACGAGTCCGCCCAGGGCGTACCGCGCCGCATGCGGTCCCGGTGGCACGCCGCGGGCCCGCAGCACCCGGGCGACGCGTGGGTCGTCGGCGATCGTCAGCAAGGAGACCAGGGCACGGGTGCAGACCAGCGGGTTGTCGTCGAAGACGTCCAGGACGCTGGAGGTGGCTCGTTGCGCCTTCAGCACGGCGTGGATTTCATCGGCGATGTCACCCGGAAACGGGCGGTCGGCGGCGATGCTGCGGGCATTCGGGTCGCGGCGCAGGTGGGCGGTGGCGTTGCACCACGTGATGTCGGTGTCCGGGTCGGTCACGACGACACCGAAGACCGGAATGTTGTGCATCCGCCAGTACGTCGCATGCTGGCCGACACCGAGCCGCCGCCGGTACGACCGGCCTGCTCGGACCTGGACACCCACCCACGCCGGCAGCACGTTGTGGGGATCGTGCGGGGCAGCGATCAGGTCGATACCGTCGTCGAACCGGCCACTCACCTCGGTGACCTTGAACCCGGCTTCGGTTAGCTGTCGTTGTACGACGTGGAGCCCGACGGCCTCAGTCTGTTGGTCCGAGGAGTACCCGGGAAGGTCACGCCGCTGCCTTGTCATGCCGGCCAGTCTGCACCGACGAGGGCCTGGAATGGGGTCGGTACGCGGGCGGCGATCAGGTGCTCAACGACGGCGCAAACCGCGCCCGCCGGGGCCGGGGTCGGGGTCGGGGCCGGGACCACAGCCCACGGTCGCCAGGTGGTCAGGGACCTGGGGGCGGTCGCGGCGCCGAAAGCGGATCGCTGGTAGTCGTTGGACGGAGACCAGTTGCTGGGGGCTGGTCGCTGTGGTCGTAGATAGGCTCGATCAGTTCCGCCTGCGTTCCGCGTAATTCCGTCGGTCTAGAGCACAGATCCGGAGGTTGAGCTGCGGTAACGCTGAGATAGTGAGAGACGAGCCTGTCTCTAGGCTCCGAGGTTTGCCAGCCATGTGACGACTGGGCGCCGATCAAGATCGTCCGACATCACCGCTCGGACACCGACGCCACCGGCGGTCCTGCAGCGACGCCGCAGATCATGCGGCGGCTGACTGACTAGCGCTGACCAGGCATCACTGCTCCGAAGCGCAGCAGGCAAGGCGCACCGCCCCCGCGCCCAAGCCGACGCCGAGTAAAGGAAATGCGCTGAGCTGAGACGGAACCGGGTAACACAGGGCTGAGACAAGGCAGAGAGCCGCAGGTCACAGCGCGATGAGATGCCATCGGTGTTGAGACCCTACAGGTGCTGTAGGGCCTCATGATCTATGACGCTATTCTCGGCGTCGGTGAGAGTTACTCCGTATCGATGTCAGCCTCGCCGCCGTCTTCGGCGGGAGCATCAGCGCCCATTTCTACCATGAAGGACCGTTCCCAGTTGGCCAACGCCGCGGCCCGCTCCGTGATGAAGCCTTCGCCGTCGCCATTTCGGAGGCATTCGAGCGCCCGAAGCGGGATTCCATGGCTGGCGAGTAGTGGATCTTCGACACTAGGTGGCAGACTGAGCATGGCGCGACGGACAGAAACTCCTGCCTCGGTGGGCAGGATCAGCCTATTGGCAGGATGAGACGCGCTTGGTACTTCCCGCACCACATGCTGATACGCCTCTGTATCAGATCTCGCCAATACCTCTACCGGATCGATCTCGTTCCCGTCAGTAGTTAGCCGGCGACAGAAATGACGAAGTTCCCACAAGATGAACGCCCGAACGCGGGCGCTACGAAGGTCAAACTTGTTCGGGAACGGCCGAGCCGATTGAGGCTCCCAAGGCTGCGCTGCGTCGCCTTTGGCGAACTTCTGCATCTCTTGAAGCGCATTTTTGACCTGCGTACTGTTGGCGCCTGCGAAGAAGCCTGACCACGAGGTTCCCCAGAACCAGCGTGTCAGCGCGTCAAGCTGCTCCGTGGAGGGTTCGGGATTGTGGTGGAAGCAAGCGGTCAACAGCATGATCTGCAACTGGTATGGCACAAGCCGGGCTAGGGGAACGCCAACATCATTGCGAAGGAACTCCACAGATCGGCGCAGCGCCCGATCGGCCTGTTCAACCGCCTCGGCGAGCTTCTTCTCGACGCGGTCCGCGAGCTTCTCCCATCGGGCGTCTTGCACATCGTCCTCGCCTGCGACGGCCAAGATAGACCGGAACACCGTGATTGGGGCGATTGGCCCGTATCCGACGCTGCTGAGGCCCTCTCGGATCGCGGTGATCTGGTCGGCGAGGCTCTCGCCTTCCGCCTGATAGGTCAGCGCCGACACCATTTGGTCTGGCGTCATCGCTTGGCCGCTGCTGTTGAGCCGGGAGAAGACTTCGACCGCGTGCCGCAGGTCGCCGCCCTGCAGCCGGACAACAGCGACCTGATAGGACTTGATCCTATGCGCGAGCTGTTCAGCCTCCTCGACCAAGGCGTCGAGTGTAGCGGAGTCGTCAACCGCATCCGAAAGGCGACGGGAATAGGCCAGGAAATCCATGGTCCGTAGCACCGCCCGCATCGGAAGATAGGTCGCCGGAGGCTCACCTACCTGCTTCCAATGCCGAAAACGGTCGGATCGCTCATCCCGCTCTCCGAGGATTCGGTAGATGTGCCACATCCATTCCCGCTGACCCGACGCGACCGGCGCGGCAGGTCGGCGCAGCAGGCTGCCAAACAAGGTAGAAAACCGTTGATGGCCATCGAGCAAGAATGACGTCGTCCCGCCAGCGGGCGGGGGGATCTCAATATCTGCTAGCCGATCAAGACTGGGAAGGGGAAGGCTAGTGTCCCAGACCAGGAGGCTGCCAATCGGATAGCCCCGCTCAATGCTGTCGAACAAGTTGAGCATCTGCTCTGGCCGCCAAACGAACGGCCGCTGAAATTTCGGCACCCGTAGCCGTCCCGACGCGATCTCCGCGAGCACCTGCTCCAGCAGCATGATCTGCGGGGTGACGGTGATCGCGCCCGATTCGTCCGCCATGTACACCTCCTAGATCACGCTGATGAGCGCCGAGAGCAGCGCACGCAACTCAGCCAGCACATCGGCTCCGAGGCCAGCGAAGTCTCGCTCGGTCAGACGCCCGCCATCATCCTCCAGACGCTTGAGGAGATCTCTGCCGAACCCTCCCCGCAGACCAAGCAGAACCTCGGCGTCCAGATCGCCGAACAGACCAGCCTGCTCATCGGGCACGTTGGGAGAGCTGTTGACCGGCCCGAACCCGATCTTCATGTCGTAGTGGCCCCGTTGCTGCTGTGTCAAACGCTTGAGCAGGTCCAGCTTACGAGAGGCGTCCCGTGGTCGGCCGACTGCTCGCAGGATGCGGTTGGGCACGTAGTTCTCAGCTTCCCTCAACTCCAGTACGTGTACCAGGACGCCCAAGAGGCGCAGCCGGTCCGCCTTTTCGTGTGCGTTGGTGCGCTGTCCCGGAACCATCCGATCGCTGTCGAGCAAGGCGGCCACGCGTACGAGACGCCGGTACCGGCCCACTGCGGACTCCGCGACCTTCGCGAGGCTTCCGCCTCCGCCGTGCTCGATTTCCAGCCAGCCCTGCGACAATGCCCGCAGTACCTGCTCAGCTTGAAGTACTCGGGCGAGGACCCGAATGAAACATCCGTCCGAGTCCTGGTCCTCCACGATCAACAATGCCGGCCGGCACAAGTCGGAGGCGTGCTCAGCTAGATCGGCAGCACCGACCTGAACGGCTCCGGTCCCGATAGAGCCGCTCCACGCCGCAGCGACGGTGCCCTTGCGCCCAAGTTCGATGTAGGTGGAGGCCAATTGAGGCGCGTGCTCGGCGAGGTAGCGTTCGGCCGCCGCGATCACTACCGCGTCAGCCACCCAATCGTGCCGCCCCTCAGCGAAGCACCTCAGCAAGTTGAGCAGGTCCGGCAACGCCTCCGCCTCGGAGAACACCTCCACGGCGAGGTTAACCCGCAACCGCGTCCCTCCTCGCCAGTTGCGCGTTAGCCAACGCCCGCGTCTCCTCGTAGTCCTCGGAGAACACCCCAGCCGGCCAGTAGTCGAGCTGACCATCAGCGTCGATACGGATACGTCGGGCAGTTGCCGCACCATCACGGTGATCAACGAAGTAGATGGCGACGGTATCTGGAGGGTACGGGTGCAGGTGCAGCTCCGGCTGCTCGATGATCTCCAGCACCGGCCGCCGCGGTGGATCGAGTACGTCGACCACCCGCTGAACGAAGATCGGCAGTTCCTGGGCCACTCCCGTACCCGCGTCGGCCAGATTGACGCTCAACGTGTCATCGTCGCGGGACGTCAACACCACCGAGTACATGCCCCCACGCTCAACAACACCTACAGTCCAGCCCGGCAGGTTGTCCGCGAGATTCTGATTGATCTGTTCGATGAGCCTGCCCTGTTGCCGAGCGGCGTCGCTCGCCAGGATGCCGGCGGCGTACTCGCCGCTAACGCCGACCTCAGCAGGCATTCGCGCGGGTAGCCGGTAGCGCCGCTGGGGCCGGTCCCGGAACGGCCCGAAGTACCGGACGGCCGGGTAACTGCCACGAATCGTCCGGGCCGCGGTTGCCATCTCGGACGCCAAGCCTTCAGGGAGCCTAGGGTCGCGTACGTCGGCCGGCAGTAGCCCCTGGAAGATCACAGGAACCCCCGAAAAGCTGAGACCGCCGGCCTCGACGGTGTACCGGGAGACTTCGTCCGGGGGGTCGGTCGGCTCCCACTCCAGGCGCGCCCGGGTTCCGCCGACCTGGAACTCCAGCAAGCTGACCACCTGCGTCCGGTACTCGTCAATGTGCTGCACTGTCGCGGCCAACCGCACTGGCGGCTCTGATTGGCCGTTGAACTCCAACTCGACACTGACGCTGCCGTGCGGCCGATTGCCGTAGATGAGGTCGTTGAACGACTCCAACATGTCCTCGCCTAGCAGGTCGAGGTCGAGCGGAGCGGGCGAGTCGGTCTGGATACCGGTGTCGAATACCACGGGCGCGCGTACGAGAGCGCTCTTACCGGAGTTGTTCCGCCCAAGGATGACCGTGACGGGACACAGCTCGATGTCTTGGCGCCGGTCGAAACACCGGTAGTTCGCGACGGCAATCCGAGAAAGGAACACGGGCCTCACCCTACCGGCGGCCCGGCTAGACATGCGGGGGTAGCACGAGGGCCGCGAGCCCGGCGAGCAGTATGGCCGGGCCGAACGGCAGGGTTGACCGGCGGTTGACCCGGCCTGCTACCAGCAGGGCGAGCGCGATTGGTGCCTGGAGCAGGAATGGGCCAACGGCCGCGATGAGCACCGTGGTGGGGCCTTGCCACCCGGCGAGCATGGCGATCCAGGCCCCGGTCTTGACGTCGCCCATGCCGATGGCCCGGGTGCCGATCGCGAGGATCAGGAGTGCGGCGCCGACGCTGAGGCAGCTGATGAACGCGCGGACCGCCCGGTACTGGTCGCCCTGGATGAAACCTAACGCGACGATCGTGACCGCGCACGCCGCGGCGGCGGGCAGCACGATGCCGTCGGGGAGTCGGCGGCATCGGAGGTCGACGAAGGTGGCGGCCACCGCGAGCAGCCCGCTGACGAGCACGGCGGGCAGGAGCGGGCTGTGCAGGAACCGGAAGGTGAGCACTGCGGAGACGGCGCCGCTGGCTATGGCGGTTGCTGCAGTTGCCGGGCCGAGCCGCTGGTGGCAGCACGGGCAGGTGCTGCCGAGCCGGAGCCAGCCGCGTGTTCCGGCGAGGTTGGGGTGGGTACAGCGTCCTTCAGGTTGGGAGAGGGTGGCGGCGGGAGGAGCCTCGCCGGTTCGGTCCGTGCTGAGACGGTAGATCGGTAAGGGGAGGAAGCAGCCGGCCAGGACGCCGAGCACGGCCGCGGCGCTGACCGCCGCTACCGGTGTGAGGGGCACGGCTTGTTCTCCTTCGCCGACATCTGGGATCCAGATCACGGTCGCCTGTCAGGCGGCGCTTCCGTGGTTGCGTCGGCGCGCTTCGAGTTTGGCCAGCAGGTCGGTGGCGACCTGCTGGGTATGCGGCGAGACGTCGATCTCTAGTTCTGCGAGGCGTTCGGTGAGGGTACGTAGGGTGCGGGTGACCCCGTCGGCGCTGTTGAGCGTGGCGTGCAGCCTCATGGCGCGCTGGTAGACGTCTTCGTTGTAGGGGTCGAGCCGGATGGCGTCTTGCACGAGTGCCAGGGCGGTCGTGGGGTTGGGTTCGGCGTCGGCGAGTCCGACGTAGGCGTCCAGAACGTGTCGGCGGATGGTTTCCCGGTACGGGGCGAGCCACAGCCAGTTGTGCCCGTCGGCGAGGGGTCCGGTGTGGAGCTTGATGACCTCGTGCAGCGCTGCGGCGTGGTGGGCGGGCTCGACGGTGGTGGCGGCGCGGTGGGCGGCGGCGGTCAGTCGCCAGACGTCGACGTGGACGTGGGCCGGTTCGAGGCGGTACCGCTCGTCGGTGCGGGTGATGGCCTCGGCGCCGGCGGCTTCGGTGAGGGTTTGTCGTAGCTCGGACATGGTGGTGTGAAACCGACGGCGGGACAGGTGGGGGCGGGTTTCGGGCCACAGCACGGCCATGAGCTGGTCGCTGGTGGCGCCGTCGGGTTGCATGGCGAGGTGGACCAGGATCTGCACGCCGTCGCTGCGTCGGATCCGCACATCGGTCGCCGTGTCGCCGGTTTGCAGGTGCAGGCTCGGTTTGCCGAGCACGCTGAGCCGTAGCCGGGGTTCACCGGCGGCGCGGGGCGCATTGCTGGGGCTGGCCGTGCGGGCGTCGGGTGGCGCTGGCACGGTGGGCGACGTCGGTGCGACGCGCTCGTGGTCGGCGGGCGGGTGCACCGGGCTGTACGCGGATGGCGGCGTCGGCGCGGCGTTGCGCAGGATCGGCGCGGTCTGGCGCGGCGGTGGGGGTGGCGGGAGGTCGCTGCTGGCGGGTCGGGCCTGGGCGAGGGTGTCGAGGATGTCGGCGGTCGCGGCGGTGTCCAGGACGTTGAGCCGGGGACCGCTGTCGTTGGCCGCTCCCTCGGGGTGGGTGGCGCCGTCGGTGCTGACGTGCCAGGTGGCGCCGGTGGGCCATGGTCCGAGGAGGAGTCCGGCGATAGCCAAGCGGGAGCCGACGGCGAGGATCGCGGCCAGGGCGGTGGCGATGGGGCCATCGGGGGCGGCGGCGAGGAACACGATCGGTGGCAGCGGTTGGTCGGGGTGCAGGGTGGTCAGGTCGCCGCTTTCGTGGTCGGTGACCAGCCGGGCGCGCCGCAGAAGTTGGCGCTCCAGGTGGGTCAGGGCGTCGTCGATGGTGTCGGCGACGTGGAGCCGGTCGAGCGGGTACCGGTCGGCTGCATCGGGTCCCAGCAGGGTGGCCAGGTCGGCCGCGGTGGTGATGATGGTGGCTTCGTCGCCGGGTGCCCAGGCTCCGCCGGCGGACAGCGCGGCAGCCAGCACGCCGCGTGCCGCATCCTGTGCGCCGGGGCCGGTCAGGCCGACGCCGAGGGCGGGCACGTCGAGTAGCCGCAGTGGCCGGTTGGCGTGTACGCCGAACGACGCTGCGGTGATGGCGGCGGCTTCCCGTGCCTGCGGTTCGAGATGGTCCATGTCGTCCACGAGCTCGTCCTCGAAGGTCGGTGCGGGTCGTGCCTGGTGCAGGGCGGCGATGGTGCGGGGCAGCGGGGTCAGGTCGGCGTCGTCGCGGTCAACGCTTCCGGGGGATCGGGGCCGGTAGCGTCGGCGGCGTTGGATCCACACCAGGGCTGCTGCCGCGGCGACCGCTGCCGCGAGCGGGGCGGCGACCCAGCCGCCGCCGGGCAGCTCGATGCCGGCACCGCCGTGGTCGCTGCCGTCGTGGTGTCCAGCGGGCCCCGCTGGCGCCGGGGTTGGGGAGGCTGACCCGCTGGTGGCGGTGGTCGGTGACGGCTGCGCACTGCTGGGTTTCGACGGGGCGGCTGTACCGGTCGGGGCGGGGATGACCACGCCGTCGTCGGGGGTGCCGGTGGGGGCGGTGGTGGGCGAGGCCGACGGTGCTGCGGTGGTTGCCGAGGGGGATGCGGCCGGCGGGGACGGACAGGCGGCGGGCGGGGTGGGAGACGCGCCGGTGCTGGGTGGCGGGGTGGCGGCCGGCGGCGGTGCGGGCTGGGCACCGGCGGGCGGCCGGGCGTCCTCGGGCAGGACGAGAACCCAGCCGGGTTCGATGTGGTCGCCGTGCTTCATCCGGCCATGCTGGTCGTAGCGGTCGGCGTTGAGGTGGTAGATCTCTGGCCATCTGGTGTGGTCGCCCAGCCAGGCACCGGCGATGTCCCACAGGGTGTCGTGCTTATTGACCGTGTAGGTGTAGTGCTGGTTGCCGACCTGGACCCGCACCGGGCCGTCGAAGCCGGCTGCGGCGAAGCGGGGCAGCCGACCGGTGTCCACCGGCGCTGCGGTGAGATCGCCGGCCCGCACCGTTGCCGCGGGTGCGGAGGCGATGTCTGCGGGTGGGTCAGCGGTCGGCGCAACACGCCACCGGCCGTGCGGGTCGGCCAGGTCGGCCATGGTCCGGGCGGGACTGGGGTGGATCTGCACGACGGCGGGCGGCGGCGCGGGCGGGCCGGCGGCGAGGGCGGCGATGGGGCCGGTGGAGATGGCCGCGACCAGCAGCGCCGCGAGCGCCTGGACCGGCGAGAACATCCCGGGCAGTTGCCGGCGGGCGCCGCCGCGGGCGGCGCGCCATTCCACCCAGACGCTGTAGCCGAACGCGGCCCACACGATCCACAGCGCGATGGCGAGGAGGTTGATGACGGCGGCGTCGGGGAAGGGGGAGGTCAGGATCCTTTCCCAGCCGGCCCAGTCGGTGGGTACCCGGCGGGGTAGCGGCCAGCCGACGAAGTGCCACAGCCCGGCGGGGACCCCGGCCAGGATCGCGAGCAGGCCGGCCAGGGCGGCCAGCCGGCCGGCCAGGCGGGCGATCCACCTTACGGCACTCATGCGCGGTCCCTCCCTTCCGGCGTCCTTTAGCCGGCGGGTCCGGCCGTGGGTGTCGCGGACGCGGTAGACGTCACGGTCACCGCGTCGACGCCGAAGGCCGCCAGCATCGGGGTGGGTTGGTGGCTGGTGGCGGTGACGGTGATCCGGGCGGCGGTGACGGTCACGGTGCCGGTGGCGCCGGCGGCGGCGAGGAACTGCCGGGCGGCGGTGGCGGCGCGGGCCGGGTCCAGGCGCAGCACCCCGCCGGAGCGGTAGGCGGCGGCGTCGATCTGTTGGGCGCCGGCCCGAGCGGCCTGCTGGGCCAGGTCGTAGCCGTGGGTGCGGGCGGCAAAGATGACGCCGCCGCCGAAGATGACCGCGGCGAGGATGACGACCAGGAACACCGTGAACACCATCCACACCGTGGCCAGCCCGTCGTCGCCACGGCACGGGGGCAACCGGAGGCGGCGGCGGGCTGGCGGTCCGGTGGTGCTGGCTGCGGTACGGCGTCTGGTGGTGCCGGGCGGTCGCCGCGCGGCGGTCGTTGATGTCATGTCGGGTCACCGCCTCGGGTTGTGGCCCGGGCGCCCGACAGCGCTTGAGAATTCGCGAACCCAAGGGAAATGCTGCGATACACGTCGATTGGGCTGGTGGAACTGGCCTGGGTGGTCACCGACCCGGGGATGCTGATGCCGGTCAGCCCGTGGGTGGTGACCGTGCAGGCCACGGTGACGGTGACCGCGCCGCCGCGGTGGAACGCGCTGGTGTCCACCGTCACGGACACGGCGGCGCATTGGCCGGCCAGGTTGGCGGTCGCGGCGGTGCGGGCCGCGCTGGTGGCGGCGGGTGCGCTGCGCGACAGGGAGGCGGCGCGGGCGGCAGCCGCCGCGGCGGCGTTGACGTCGATCGCGGCGCGGCCCAGGTGCACGGCGGTGGTCAGCAGGAACAGCAGCAGCAGCATCAGCGGGACAGCCAGCGCGATCTCGACCGTGACCGAGCCGCGGTCACCGCCCGGTCGGCATCGTGGTCGCCGAATTGGGCGTGCTGGTTGTTTGTTGTGGACGGTCATGGCGTGACCCGTTCCGTGGGACCCTGCACCGTGATCGACGGTGACGGTCGGGTCGACGATGAAATCGCCGCCGTACTGGGCGAGCAGAGTGGTGGCGTCGTCGCGGCCGGCCGCTTCGGTGCCGCCGACCACCCGCGTAGTCTGCAGCGCGTGGTTGGCGGCGGCGCGGGCAGCGTAGTCTCCCACGGCCCACAGTCCGAGCTGGACGAGCAGGGCCACCAGCAGCATCAGCAGCGGGGCGCCGAGGGCGAACTCCACCGCCGCCGAGCCACGATCGTCCCGTCGCGACCGGCGTCGCCCGGTGGTGGGTGGGCTACTTGAAGACCCAGCTTTTGATGACATCGGCCAGTCCGCTCTTCAGCGCGGCGATGACGCCGAGGATGACCACGGCGCTGCCACCGATGCCGATGGCGTACTCCACGGCGTGCCCACCGCGGTCGGGCTCGGCCCGCAGCCGGTCCACCCGCCGGCGCAGGCCGACGAGGAGCAGGGTCAGCAAGGCCGCCAGTCGTGCGGCGAACATTATGATGGGTCCCCCTTCCGCTGTGGCTGGCGAGGTGCGACGGTCGGTGCGCAGGCTGGTGATCATTTGGTGCCTCGCTTATTGGTGCAGGGCCGCGACGGCCGGGTAGACGAGAAACAGCAGGAAGATCGTGGTCAACGTCATCAGCGGGATGCTCATCCGCTCGGTGGCCGCCTCCGCCCTGGTGAGCATGTCGGTGGTGATCCGCTCGGACAACGCGTCGCCGCGGGCGAGCAGCGCCTGCCGGATGTGGGCGCCCTCACCGGAGGCCAGACGCAGGCTGGACGCGAGCTGCTGCAGCTGGACCACGCCCATGGCCTCGCCCATCTCGTGCAGCGGCTGCCAGATCGGCACCCTCGTCAGCCGGGCCGTGGCCAGCGCTTCGCGGATGCGGTCGGCAGCCCAGCCGTCGGCGATAGCGGCGGCTTCGCCCAGGGCCTGCTCTACCCCGGCGCCGGCGGCCAAGGCAGGCGGCACCACGTCAAGCAACGCAGCGAGGGTGTGGCGCATCAACAGACGGCGATCCTCGGCGTCCTCACGCACCGACAGGTCGGTGACGACGAACCCGCCCACCGCGAGCAGCACGCCCAGCCACAGCGGCACGGCCCAGCCGACGTGCACGCCCATCAGGTTCGCGCCCGCGGCCACGGCGGCGGGGGCGAGCAGGCCGAGGGCGGCCAGGCCGACCTGGCCGGCGAGGTAGGTGGTGGGGTCGCGGTCG
>WNGB01002823.1_pt1 | contig 27776 bp, 28 predicted proteins | sample 5400681 | NCBI WGS metagenome assembly WNGB01 (sample SAMN13153367, study PRJNA577476) | soil metagenome | isolation source: 115 cm soil or saprolite under grassland replicate 2 | place: USA:California | collected 2016-06-15
GACCACACGCGAGGTAAGGGTGAGTCCTCGAACCAGAATCGTTGGTCTATCTGTCCTCGCGGTCGTCGCCGTCGGCGCTGTCATGTTCGTCCGCACGCTCCGTTACGGGTTCGGTGCACGCGACGAGCCGACCGGCGTCGAGAAGGTCCTGGCGAAGGCGATGCGGCGCTGGACAGTGCCTTCCGATCTCGCGAAGCGGAAGAATCCGGTCCCACTGACCCCGGAGGTCCTGACCGAATCCCGGGCGCACTTCGCCGACCATTGCGCCTACTGTCACGGCAACGATGGCAAGGGACGGACCCAGATCGGCCAGAACCTCTATCCCCGCGCCCCCGACATGACGCTCGCCGAGACTCAGCGCCAAACGGACGGCGCGCTGTTCGCCACCATCGAGAACGGCATCCGCCTCACCGGCATGCCCGCCTGGGGCAACGGCACGGCGGAATCGGCTTACGGAAGCTGGACGCTGGTCCACTTCATCCGCCACCTGCCACAGATCACTCCCGAAGAGATCGCGGAGATGGAGAAGCTCAACCCGAAACCGCCGGCCGAAGCCGCGGCGGCGAAAGAGGAGGAAGAGTTCCTCGCCGGAGGCGATGAAGCAGCGCCGGCCACGACGCCAGCACCACATGGCCATCATCACTAGGAAGCTGGTTGGGGTCGGTGCAAGCTTGTCCTTCGCGTGGGCGACGACGGTCCTCTACCCTCAGGTGCAGGCGGAGGATCGTCGCCTCAGAGTTCGCGCACCTGCCGTCGAAGCGATGGTCTCGGGGCAGTTACCGGTTCCCGAGGAAGCCGTCGTCAGGTGGATCGATGACGCCGCCGCCGGCGTGACGGCGTACCTGGGCCGTTATCCTGTTCCCTCCGTGCATCTGCGTATCCGAGCGGGTGGGCGCGGAGGAATCGGGCACGGTGTGACCTTTGGCGGCCGCGCCCCCCAGGTCCGCGTGGACGTCGGCCGCCAGGCGAAGCCCGCCGACCTCCGCGCCGACTGGACCCTCACCCATGAGATGTTCCATCTGGCCTTCCCGGACCTGACGAGCGACGACACGTGGGCCGAGGAGGGCCTCTCGACCTACATCGAGCCCCTGGGCCGCGTGCGCGTGGGCACCATCTCGGCGGACAAGGTGTGGGCGGATCTCATCGAGGGCATCCCGCAAGGCTCCCGCCCGGTCCGGGGCCGAGGCCTGCACGGCACGGGCAATTGGGGACGGACGTACTGGGGCGGTGCGATGTTCTGGCTGCTCGCCGACGTAGGTATCCGCGAGCAGACTCGCGGTCGCCACGGCCTGCCCGAGGCGCTGGCCGGCATCCTGGAGGCGGGCGGCGACATCCGCGCACGCTGGGACTTGCGCCGCGCCCTCGACGCCGGAGACCGCGCCGTCGGCGTGAAGGTGCTGTCGGATCTGTACGGCCGGCTTGCGGCCAAGCCGGGTACGTTCGACGTCGACGACCTCTGGCGGCGGCTGGGCGTGCGCCGGGAACATGGCCGCATCGTTTACGACGACCAGGCGCCGCTCGCATCCGTACGGCGGGCGATCGTCGGGTCTTCGGGCGCCAAGTAGGGAAAAGGAGTCCGCATGTCACACCTGCTGTGGGCAGCGTTTCTGATCACCAGCGCGGTTGCCGATCACCCGGCGGCCGCTTTCGTCGACGAGTGGCACGCCGCGCTCCAGGGTGATCGCCGCGAAGCCGTGTTGAACCTGATGACCACGGACGTGACGATCTACGAATCCGGGGACGCGGAGAACAGCCGCGACGAGTACGCGGAAGACCATCTCGACGCCGACATGAGCTTTGCCCGTGCGACGACGACGACAATCGAAGACCGGCGCGTCATCGACCTGGGCGAAGCCGCGCTCGTCCTGAGTCGGACCGCGACCGCGGGGGCCTTCGAGGGCAAGCCTGTTTCCAGCAAGGGCGTGGAGACGATGGTCCTACGAAAGGTGGACAGCGGATGGCGCATCGCCCACATCCATTGGTCGTCTCGCCACGTCCCGCCCCGCTCCGCCGTCAGCGGTCCGTTGGCGCCGACGACGGAGTCCACATCCGGCCGCGCCGCGCCGCGCGAGCGCTTGTCGGCAGATCGGGTTGCCGCGCAACTGCAGGCGGCCGGACTCGAGGTCGAACGGAAGGGCTCGGTGCGACAGCCGTTCTTCACCGTGCCCGCGAAGGTCCTGGCCATCGGAGCCGACGAGATCGAGGTCTTCGAGTTCGCCAGTGCGCAGGACTCCGAGAAGGCCGCGGCCACGGTGAGCGCGGATGGTGGGACCATCGGCACCTCGGCCATGCACTGGATGGCGCCCCCGCACTTCCACCGGCGGAGCCGCACCATCCTGATCCACCTCGGGAGCACGGCGGAGGTCCGGTCCGCGATCGAGCGGATCGCCGGTGCGGCCTTCGCGGGTCGTCGATGAGACGGTTGGCGATCTGGGCGCTGGCGGCTCTCGGCGCGGTCGCAGGGGCCCGCTGCCACGGCGACTCGTCCAGTTCTCCCGATGCCTCGGGGGCAGTGGACGCTCTGATCGCGCGTCTCGACGCGGCGGGGCTGACCGTCGTCCGCGCCGGTCAGGTCGACCAGCCCTTCTTCAGCGTGCGCGGTGAGGTTCTCGCCGCGGGCAACAGCCAGATCCAGGTCTTCGCCTTCCCCTCCGCGAGCGCGGCCGCCGCCGCCGCGGCGACCGTATCGCGTGACGGGACGACGATCGGCACGACAATCGTCACCTGGGTGGCCGCGCCGCACTTCTACCGGTCCGAGAACCTCGTGGTGCTGTACGTCGGAAGCGACGCCACCGTCTTGTCGGCGCTGACGCGAGTGCTCGGGGCACCCTTCGCAGGAGCCTAGGGCGCGCGCGGTCCACGGGCGGAGGGGCCCTCTTTGTGCGAGAGGCGAGGCCAAGCGGCCTCGCCTCTCGTGAATGGTCTCGATGGGCCGTCGATCAGTGGCCGGAGCGGTGATCGCACTCCGGGCAGCTCTCCGCCGCTTCGAGCGTCCAGTACACATGGGTCAGGGTGCGGGAGCCATCCTGATTCACGTGCTCGTACTTGGAGCTGCGGCCATTGGCGCTCTGCCGGATCAGCTCGCCCCAGGAGCTCGGATCATCCGTGACCTCCGACTGCCCGGCACGAGCGGGGCTGATCGCGGAGGTGGCGGTGTTGAAGCTGTCGAGGTGCGCGTAGATCGTGCTGAGCTCCTGGTAGTCGTGCGCGTTCGGATGGGTGCTCAGGGTGCTGGTGGCGTTGGCTCCGGTGTTCGAGAAGTAGTCCATGCAGGTGTTCTGCGAGGAGCCATCCTCGCTCGTGTGAGCGAGACCGAAGGTGTGCCCGATCTCCTGGCACATCACGTGGAGCTTCTCGTTGGGGTTGTTGTACGTGGGCGTGTTGAAGTACGTGTCATTCATCTTGGCCGAGCCCTGCGTGATGTGCACGCCGCCCGTGATGTTGATGGAGGCGAGCCCCAGCCAGCCGTTGTTGCCGTAGGTGCGGTTGCAGACCTGGACCGTCCCCGCGACCATCCTGCAGTTCCGGTTCGAAGTGCCCGCGACGGGGGCAAGGCCGAGCTCGGCGGACTGGTTCCAGTCCGACACGGCGGTATTGAACTGGGTGGTCCAGCCCGAGCTGACGTTGTTGCCGATCTTCAGCGTGAACGGGTTGGCCGTGCGCGCCCAATGGTAGCCGCCCCAGGAATGGCTCGCGAACAGGGCGGGTGAGGCGATCGCGGCGGTGATGGCGAGGCCTACGGCTACAGCCAGTACACGGCGAGGGAACTTGGACATTACCGAGCTTCTCCTGTTCGGGCGCTGTGGGCGCCAGGTCGTCATTGCCGGCCGAGGGGACGCGCAAGGGCAGGCCCCGGGTAACAGGTCAATCACTGATGGAGGTTTCTCCGGATCCGACAGCAGCGGTATGGTGCTGGCACTCGGCTCCGGCGTTGGTTGTGGATGCCCGACCCTAGGCCTGTCCGCGCACGATGTCAAGGGTGCGAGGAAATCGGGGCTCGGAGCATTGCGCCTGGCTGGTCAAGGCATCGCGGCGCTAATCGTCTTTGATGGAACACGTCTTGCACCACCTCACCGGTAACCTTCCTCAGGAGGTATTGATGCAACGCAGTCAATTACTTGCAGTCCCGTTGGTACTCGGCCTCACGGTTGCGGGTCCGGTTATTACCAACGCTTCGGCGCAGATCTACTCCAGCAACTCCACCCGGGGCAGGACCTTGGAGGGTGACCGGTTCGAAACCATGCGGTCCCTCGCCCACTTCCTGGACGAGGGCACGCAGTTCACGTTCGAGGAGGCGAGGGATGCGCTTGCCAACTCGCGCAGCCGCAACGACCGCGCCTTCGTCAGCGCGCTGCAGAGGCTGGCCGACCGCACCTCGGCTTTCCACGACCGACTCGACAGCTATGAGGCGAACCCGTGGGACGTCGACACCGAGGTGCGATCCCTGCTCACCGAGGCTCGAAGAGTCAACAGTCGGATGCGGCGTATCAACGCGGTCAGCGACCTCTTTGACGATTGGGCGGCGGTGGTAGACGACGTGAATCGCATGCAGCGCCTCCTCGCCGGCGAGGATGTCCAGGTGCCGAGCGCCCACGCAGAGTGGAACGACCGCGACGGCGACAATCACCAGCATTCGGCCGCGAACGATGACAACTATAGTGGCGTCCGACGCGTCGGCGATTACGGGAACGCCCGGACGGCTTCGATCACTGGCCGCGACCTCCAAGAGGTTCGTCGTCTATCGCACGATCTCGACGCGCAAGCGCGCCGCGCGTTGGCCACCGCCGAGCGCAACACCTCCGACGCCTCCGGACGCGGGGCCCAGCTGCTGGGCGACCTACGTCACTTCGTCAGCCAGACCTCCGCGCTTCACGAGCGGACCGACTCCGATCGCATCGACCCGCGAGACTTCGGCGGCGTCGTGACTCACCTGATCGAGGACGCCCGGGCTGCCGACAGCAGCATGAGGCAGGCGCGCGTGTTCTCGGACGCTTGGGACGAGTGGCAGCGGACGATGAACACGCTGGAACAGCTGGACGCCATCGTTCGCCGCTGACGTAATCTTGGCCGAGCTTGCTCACGGGCTGCGGCTTGGAGGCGGGGCTGCGGCTTGGAGGCGCAGCCCGTGGCACCACTCACCCCGCTCACGTCCTCGGATCCCCCGCCACTTCGATGTGCATCATCAGACCCCCGCCCCCGTCCTGCTCGGTGTTGTTGTTCGTGGTGTGGTGGGGGATGTGGCAATGGATCATCCATTTGCCCGGCTTGACCGCCGTCCAGATCACGTCGTAGCGCTGTCCCGGGCCGACATTGATCGTGTCGGCCTTGAAGCGCGCCGCCGGCGCGAGCGTCTCGCCGTCGCGCGCAACGACCACGAACGGGCCCCCGTGGATGTGCATGGGATGGATGAAGCCGTTGTGGGAGCCGATGAACCTCACCTTGACCGTCTCTCCCACCTTCATGTGGATGGTGTCGGTGGAGGGGTAGGCCCGGCCGTTGATGGTGAAGTAGTTCGGCTGCCCCCCGTCCATCGGCATCGCCGGGTACGTGAGGCCCTCCCGAATCAGCCACTCTTGCAGCTCGATCGTGTATTCGTGGTCGGCGGGGATCTCCTCCCCCGGGCTTGCAGGGTCGATGATCAGCGCGCCATAGAGCCCGAGCGCCTGCTGCCGGTCGAGGTGATCGTGGGAGTGGTAAAGGTACGAGCCGTACTGCACGGCGGTGAACTCATAGCGATAGAGCTGGCCGTTCTCGATCGGCTTCTGGGTGACGTGCGCCGGTCCGTCCATGACGTTGGGAAGGATCAACCCGTGCCAGTGCACGGTCGTGGTTTCCGGCAGCCGGTTGGTGACGTTGATGCGTACCCGGTCCCCTTGACGGAAGCGCAGCGTCGGCCCGGGCACCTGGCCATTGAAGGCGTACGCGTCGGCGGAAATATTGGGAAGGATCTGCCAGCGGATGACGGACGTCTCCAGGTCGAAGACCTTGACGCCGTCCTCGATGCGCGGCGGGAGCGGCCGCGCTCCCCGCGCGTCGAGACCATATCGAGCGGTGACGTCGCGCGGGTCCACCGCCGCCATGTCGAGCATCGCCGCCGCCGGCGTGTTGTTGTCCATGATCATCCCCGGCGGCATGATCGCGCCCCGGAGCTCGTGGGCGGTCAGACGGACGTTCACGAAGGCGGCGGGCAGGGTCATGCCGGCGATCAGCATGAGCAGCGTGAATCCGGTTACGGCGACGAGCTGCGGCCGCGTGACGTCGGGCGGCATGGCATGTCCGCCACCCATTTCCCCGGCGGGCATCGGATGACCTTCGTGCTCGGACTCGCCCTTGTCCTTCTGATGCGTCTTCTTGCCGCCATAGGCCGGCTTCGCGCGCGCGCCCGAGGGCTTGGCCGCCTTCATGCTGGTGTGGTCCATGCCCTCCATGTCGTGGCCGTCGCTCTTCGCCCGCTCCGTCATCAGCCCATGCTTCATCCTGCGCGCGACCATCCACACGTTGACCGGGTACGCGATCGCGAAGCCGGCGATCACGCCCAGCGACATCACCATCCAGAACAGCGGCTCGCCGGGCCACATGGCGCGCATGTCGCGGCCCATCATCAGGAGCACCATCACCGGGGCCATGCCGGCCATCATGCAGTTCATGGAGATCAGCTCAGGCAGGAAGCTGCGGCGCACGTTCTCCACGTAGGTGCCGCCCATGGCCTTGCGCATGAATAGCGACTGAAAGATGAGCAGCCCGAGCAGGAACCCGCTCACGTATTCGACGATGAGGTCGGCCCACATGGGGAGCCCGATCAAGGCGGTGACCACGGCGGCCAGGATGATCCCCGTGGCGTCTCCGGCGACGCAGTGCACCGTCGAACCCACGCCCTGCTTCCACAGCGGCTTGACGAATTCCTCGTGGTCGCCTGGCCTTGGTTCCTTGTCGGCCATTACGTAGAGCAGCATGCCAATCGGGCCCATGTAGAGGGTGACGAGCACGAAGCCCCACTTCATCACCGCCGCTTCCGGGTTGCCGGTGAACTGGTCCCACGCGACGTAGGCGGCGGAGAGCGCCGCGACGAGCAGCCAGGCGTGGACGAAGATGTCGATGGGTTGAATCAGCATTGAGGATTCCTTGTCGACAAGGTCGCGCGTGCCGATCACGGGCGTGCGCGCCGCTGAATGATCGCGGTGCCGCGGGGACGGGCAACGCGGGGAAGGATTGAGAGAGCATCGTCCTCAGTGGTGGTGGTCGTGTCCGCGTCGGACGAACACGCCGTCGGAGAAGACGAGCTCGCCGCCCAGCCAACCTTGAAACGCGGCCAAGGCCATGGTCAGGAGTGCGAAGTCGAGATACGTTGCGCTGATGGCACCTTCCGGACGCATGTAGATCCTTCCCCGCCACAGAGTCATTGCGAGGATGGCGGCGAGCAGAGCGAGGCCTACCTTCATGTGCCGGTGCACACGCTCATGGACTTCCGCCTCGAGATCCGCGCGTCGCATATCGTAGAGGCCGGCCGGAGCGGCCGTGGCCGCCCCGACCGCAGCTCCGACGAGCGCCCACCACCCGGTGTTCCTTAAAGAGTCGCTGTGCCGAACGAAGGCAGTCAGATCGGCCGTGACGGACAACGCCAGCAAGGCGATCGGGAAGTGCACGACCATCGGATGGACCGGTTTCATGACGTCTCCCTGCTCACGCGGTTTGTCGTGGAACGGTGCAGGACGATTGTGCTCGGGGCGATTACTCCTTTTGTACGACGCATGATGTCCCAGAAACCGTCGCCGGAACGCCCGTAAGGCGAAAAGCGTCTGCCCCGTCACGCTCGCGCTCGTATCGAACACGGAAATCGCGAGAATGAAGATGATGACCAGAGTCACGCCGGACAGCACTGATCAGCGCGAATCGCCGCCCCAGCTCGGCTACACCGTCCTGCCCGCCGCGTCGTTTCACTTTCTTACGCCCGCTTATGACCTCCTCGCCGGTCTCAGCGGCTTCGGACGAGGCTTCAAGCGGCGCCTGATCGAACGCGCGGGCATCGTTGACGGGATGAGCGTGCTCGACATGGGCTGCGGCTCCGGCCTTCTGCTGCTCCTCGTGAAGCAACGCTATCCGCGATGCCGAGCCGTGGGTGTCGATGCCGACCCGCGCATCCTCGCGCTCGCACGACGGCGGGCGCAACGGTCGGGTGTCGACGGGATCGAGTTCGTTTGCGCCGGAGCCGAACGCACGGGCCTGGAGCCTCGTTCGTTCGACGTCGTTCTCTCCAGCCTCGTGTTCCACCACCTTCCGGTATTGGCGAAGCACGAGGTGACGCGTGAGATCGCGCGGGTTCTCCGGCCTGGCGGAAGATTCCTGCTCGTGGACCTGCGTCCGATCATCCCGGCGAGGCGTGCGCTCGACGAGGCGGAGTGGCGGTCTACGAGGCTGGGCCTGAGCACGAACACACCGCAGGCTCTGACCTCCGCCCTGGTGCGCGCCGGAATGACCGTCGAATCGGTCGCCGCTCCCCGGCCTTGGAGCCTCGCTCCGTGGACGTTCGCCTTGAGGGCGACCCTGCCGCGGAACTGAACGGACCTGAGCCAACCGCGAACGCGGCGGCCGACCTGGCCCGAGGCTCTACCGAATGGCCGTGAGGCGACGCAAGGCCGATTCGGCTTCACGGCGGACATGTGGATCGGGGTCTCTGGCGGCCAGTCTGAGGTCCGGCGGCGGGGTTCCGTGGGGCGCCAACCGCCCCACCGCCATGACAGCGCACTCGCGGACGAGCGGATCCGGGTCGCGAAGTGCTGGCCGAACCCTCGTCAAGATCAGATCGGCGTCCTCGTCGAAGTGGCTCAGCCCCTCGGCGGCTCGCCCCCGCACAAGAGGGTCGGAGTCTTCGAGCAGCGCCAGCAGGAGCGGCACGCTCACACCGGGCTCTGGAGGGTCGAGGTGACCCAACTGGTGCGCCGCCCAGGCCCGGTCGGAGGAAGGGAGTGCCCTGAGCCGTTCAAGGCTGTGGTCGAGTGGTGGCTGAGGTCTCGGGGGAAGAGCCCAAGTAACACCGAGCAGGAGCAGTGCGAAGCCGCCCCCTCAGACCGCGCGACGTCGAAAGGTGTCGCGCCCGCCACCTGGAAGCCAGAAACGCACGGAAGCCCTCACTGGCCAGCATATCCCCAGCGGACCTGGAGTGGATCGCGTCCGCGGCGACTTATCGCGGTGCGACTTCACGCTCGTGGCCGGGCTCGTCGCGCGTACGTACGTTTCTTCCTCGAGGGGGGCGGCTTGGCCGTAAGACCACCTTGGCCGATGGAGCTTGAGGGCGTGGAGTTGGATGTTTCCACGCGGGTTCGTCTACATCAAGAGTGGTCAGACGCCTGAACCATGACGCGCCTTCTCCATGCGACGGCGCCGAGGCCGAAGCGCAAGCCACGCGGACAACGGCGGAACCAGGGCCATCTGGAGCACCGGCACCACGCCCAACCGGAACGCCGGAACGATTGGCATCTCAGCGGTATACGCCCACCGGCCGCCGCGAATCCCCGCGCTCTCGATCGCCAACGCAACCACGACGCCCGTCGCGAGCATGCCGATCCAGGGCCAGGCCGACGCGGGGTGGCGACGGACCAAAGCCATGAAGGGAATCGCCACGGCAATCGTGACCGCGACGTCGAAAAGGGCGGCGCGGGAGCACGGCAGGAGCGTGGCCCAAAAGGACCGCCCCCCGATTCCGTGGAAGAGCGGCATCTGGGCCATCTCCCACGACAGGTTCAGGACGAAAGCGACGGCCGCGCACCGCGCCCAGCTCATCGATCCCCGGGCCGATACCGCTGGAAGCATTCCGCGAGGCTGATTGTCAGACGAGCCGGACGCGGCCGCGGAGGCGACCGCGAAGCGCTTCCGCCGGAGCGGGTCACCAAGACGACCACCCCGATGGAGATCGCCACGAGCAGGAGAACGACGAGCAGGCCCCAGCCGTGCATCATGGCCATCATGCCGTCCATCATCCGCAGCCTCCGTAGTGGGTCAGTTTGGCTTTAAGCCCAGCGCGTCGAACAAATATCCGAGGGGAAACAACGTAAGGCCGACAACAGCACTCCACAATCGAGATAATGGCCGGCGCTGCGTTCCGCTCCCCAATGCATCCAGGGAAACAGGCGCAGCGCCTCTGAGACGTGGGTAAGAACGACCACCACCAGACATCCTGCGCCGAGTGCCTGAAGGAAGGAGGACACGGTCTTTCCCCTGAGGAACAGGATCACTGAACCTGAGAGCAGCATGGATGCCGGCACCAGCGCGACCAGCCCTTTAGCGAGTGTGACGTTCATCAGCGACCCCGCCGCCCTTCACCAGCGATCTCGCTGCCCGGTCGCGCGCGCGCCGACGTCAGACGCCCTTGCACCCGCTCTTGCCGCTGCAAGAGCTCTTCCCCTTTTTGTCCACGGAGGTGAGACGAGAGAGGCGAGCTCACGTTGGTTTCCGGAGGGTGGCGTCACCCGGTCCATACCAGCGCACCGACAAAGGCCGCATCACGATGGCGGCGGTGAAGAGCGCGAAACGCATTGGTCCCGGCATGCGCCGCCACTTCCGGACCTCCGCGTGCCGTCTGGCCATGGGTGATCCTGCGCCCTACTCCGTAGCGATCCGGACGAGGGTTGCCACCCGGCTGTCGCCGTCCTCGCTGAAGTGGATCGCGACACGCCCTCCCACGCGGAGGAGCGACGCGTCCGCCCGGGTGGATTGTTGCCAGGGTTGCCGCGTCACCCACTTCTGATACCGGGTCTGGCTCGTCGTCCTGACCTCGATCTCGTTTCCGCGTTTCGTCGAGATGACGAGGGTTTCCGACTGCTCGTCGCCCTTCGCGTTCGAAGCCAGAAACATCGGGCTGATGTCGGTCACCCTGCCTACGATGGTCCGCGTGCTCGCCGCATGAGCATGAGGTGATGCGACCACGATCACCGACAAGGCCAGCACCGCCGACAGTCTCTTCGTCATGACGTCCTCTCTTCCTCCAATTCAGGCCGTCGTCGTGACGGCCGTCTGGCGAACCTCGCGCGTCTTCCAGATCTCGTAGATGACGGGGTAGACGAGCAGCTCCATGAGGAAGGACGTGAAGATCCCGCCGATCATGGGCGCCGCGATCCGGCGCATCACGTCGGATCCCGTCCCGTGCGACCACATGATCGGCACCAGGCCCATGAACATCACGGTCACCGTCATCACCTTGGGCCGGAGCCGCTTGACCGCGCCTTCCACGATGGCGTCCTTGAGGTCCTGCATGCTGCTCATCCGCCCCTCGCGGCGCGCCTGCTCGTAGGCGAGGTCGAGGTAGAGCAGCATGAAGACGCCCGTCTCCGCGTCGACGCCCAGGAGCGCGATGAGGCCCACCCAGACCGCGATCGACATGTTGTAGCCGAGCATCCAGATGAAGAGGATCGCGCCCACGGCCGAGAAGGGCACGGCCAGCAGGATGATCAGCGTCTTCATCGTGGAGCCGGTGTTGAAGTAGAGGAGCAGGAAGATGAGGACGAGCGTGATGGGCACGACGACCATCAAGCGGTCGCGGACGCGCAGCATGTACTCGTACTGCCCGCTCCAGGAGAGCTGGTAGCCGGCGGGCAGCTTCATCTGCTTCTCGACCGCCTTCTTCGCGTCCTCCACGTAGCGGCCGAGGTCCCGGTCCGCGACGTCGACGTAGAGGAAGCCGGCCTTGAATCCCTCCTCGTTCTTGATCATGGGCGGCCCGGATTCCAGGCTGATCGTCGCGAGCTGGCCCAGGGGGACCTGGGCCCCCATCGGCGTCGGGACCAGCACGCGCCGGAGCTCGCCCAGGTCCTCGCGCAACCCGCGCGCGTAGCGCACGTTCACGGGATAGCGCTCGCGCCCCTCCACGGTGGTCGTGATCGACATGCCTCCGATGGCGCTCTCGACCATGTCGTTCACGTTGCCGGGCGTGAGGCCGTAGCGGGCGGCCTCCTCGCGGTTGACCACGAAGTCCAGGTAGTAGCCGCCGGTGACGCGCTCGAAGAACGCGCTCCGCGTTCCCGGCACCCCGCGCATGACGCCTTCCAGCTCCAGGCCGATCTTCTGGATCGTGTCGAGGTTGGGCCCGAGCACCTTGATCCCGACCGGCGTGCGCACGCCGGTGGTGATCATGTCGATGCGTGTCCGCACCGGGAAGAGCCACGCGTTCGCAAAGGAAGGGATCTGCACCGAGCGGTCCATCTCGTCGATGAGGTCCTCCCACCCCATCTGTTTCTCCTCGGGCCAGACGAGGCGAAGAGGCGGCTTGAGGAACCCCGGCATCCAGCTCGAGTACCAGCGCTGGACCTTCTTCTTTCTCCACTCCTTCTCGGGCTTGAGGACCACCGTGGTCTCCACCATGCTCATGGGCGCGGGATCGGTCGAGGTGTCCGCCTTCCCGATCTTGCCGAAGACGCTCTCCACCTCCGGGAACGCCTTGAGCATGCGGTCCTGGATCTGCAGGTACTTCGTCGCCTCCGTCACCGAGATCCCCGGCAGCGTGATGGGCATGTAGAGGATGGTCCCCTCGTTGAGGGGGGGCATGAACTCCGACCCGAGGCTGAGGAAGACGGGCACCGTCAGCGCCATGACGACGAGAGCTACCGCGATCACGGCGTACCGATGACGGAGCACGGCCAGGAGCGTCGGATGGTAGACGCCCATCAGCTTGCGGCTCAGCCAGGTCTTCTCTTCCGGCTCCATCTTTCCGACGACGACCCTGGTCATCGCCGCGGCCAGCCCGCGCGGGCGGAACCGGAACGGCTCCATCCGCGTGAGGATCAGCCGCATCACCGGATCGAACGTGATGGCCAGGACGGCAGCCACGGCCATGGCCGTGTTCTTCGTGAAGGCGAGCGGCTTGAAGAGCCGTCCCTCCTGCGCCTGGAGGGCGAAGATGGGCACGAAGGCCACGGCGATGACGAGAAGTGAGAAGAAGGACGGTCCGCCGACCTCCTTCACCGCGTCGATGATGACGCGCCGGTAATCGCCGGGCCGGCCGGCCTCCTCCCAGTGTTCGAGCTTTTTGTGAGTCTGCTCGACGACCACGATGGCGGCATCCACGAGCGCGCCGATGGCGATCGCGATCCCGGAGAGGGACATGATGTTGGAGGTCAGGCCGCTGGCATGCATGGGGATGAATGAAATGATCACGGCCACTGGAATGGTGATGATGGGGATGGCCGCGCTGGGCAGATGGCGCAGGAAGATCAGGATGACGACGCTGACGATGATCAGCTCCTCGAGCAGCGTGTGGGCGAGGGTCTCGATCGAACGATGGATGAGGTCGGACCGGTCGTAGGTCGTCACGATCTCGACCCCCGCCGGGATCGAAGGCTTGATCTCCTCGAGCTTGGCCTTGACGCGGTCGATGACGTCCAGCGCGTTCTGGTGGTGGCGCACCACGACGATGCCGCCGGTCACTTCTCCTTCGCCGTCGAGCTCGGCGATGCCCCGCCGCATCTCCGGCCCCAGCTCGACGTCGGCGACGGTGCCCACGAGGATCGGGGTGCCGGACGCGTCGGCGCCGAGGGACAGGTTCTTGATGTCCTCGATTGATTTGATGTAACCGCGGCCGCGGACGACGTACTCCTTGCCCGAGAACTCCACCACCCGCCCGCCCACGTCGCGGTTGCTGGACTTGATCACGTCCATGACCCGCGTGAGGGGGATGTTGTAGGAAGCGAGCCGGTTGGGATCGACGGTCACCTGGTACTGCTTCACGAAGCCGCCCACGGTGGCGACCTCGGCCACGCCGGGTACGGACTCCAGCCAGTAGCGGACGTACCAGTCGTTCAGGGAGCGCAGCTCGGCCAGGTTGTGCTGGCCGCTCTTGTCCACGAGCGCGTACTCGAAGGCCCAACCCACGCCGGTGGCGTCGGGGCCGAGGCTCGGCGCCACACCCTCGGGGAGCTTGCCGCGGATCTTGTCCATGTATTCCAGGACCCGCGACCGCCCCCAGTAGATGTCCGTGCCCTCGTCGAACACGACGTAGACATACGAAAAGCCGTAATCGGAGATCCCGCGGACCACGGACACGTGCGGCGCCGCGAGCATGGCGGAGACGATGGGATAGGTGACCTGGTCCTCGACCAGGTCCGGGCTGCGGCCCTCCCACTCGGTATAGATGATGACCTGCGGGTCGGACAGGTCGGGGATGGCGTCGAGGGGCACGCTCCGCATGGAATAGATGCCGCCCGCGATGGCGAACGCCGTCACCAGCAGGACGAGGAACTTGTTGTGCGCCGACCACTCGATGATGGCGTTGATCATTCACGTACTCCGGGGGGGTACCCCTTCTCGAAAGCACCCCCCCTGCGCGCATTCGCGCTCCCCCCCATCTCGCTCGCGGCGGAGTGAATCCGCCGCTCGCTGCTCGTGGCCGCTCATCGTGCCGTGATGCTGGTGCGGGACGTTCCGAGCACCTGGCCGCCCTTCCGGACGGTGACGGTCGTCTCCCAGGTCCAGGCCATCGGGATGTCGATCTCGCCCGCGTACTGTCCGGCGCTTTCGGGCTGCAGCGTGGCCCTGGCCTCCATGGGCGCCATCGATCCCATCTGCGGCATGAACACGCGGACGTCGACGGTGGCGTCGTTCACCGGCTGGCCATTCGGGTCCATGACCTTCACCCGCACCGTGTTCTTGCCCACCTTCGCCGGCGACGGACTGGTGGCGACCTCGATCCTCAACTTCGGTCCCGCGGGCGCAGCCTTGGCCGCGCCTGGCTGGGGCCGCCCCATGGCCTCGAAGGCGCCCTTCAGGCGGCTCTCGGAATCGAGAATGAAGTTCGCCGCGGTGGCCACGCGCTCGCCTTCGCGGAGGCCGCTCGTGATCACGCGCCCGCGGTCGACTTCGAGTCCCGCCTTCACCGGGCGTGGCTCGAGATAGCCCTCGCCCTTGTCGACGAAGACGTATTGCCCCGTCCCCGTATCCATCACCGCATCCTTTGGGACGACCAGCCGCGCTCCCAGGTCGCGCCACAGCCGCACGTGAACGAACGCGTCGGGCTTGAGGAGAAGGCCGGGATTGGGAAACTCCGTCCGCACCTCCACGGTCCGATTCTTCGGGTCCAGGAACGGCGCCACGAAGGTGACGCGTCCGGCGAGGGTGCGCGGCTTGTCCTCGTAGGGCAGCTCGACGTACGCGGTCTGGCCGACCTCGACGTTCTCCATCTCGGACTCGTAGACCTCGGCCAGGACCCATACCCGGCTGAGGTCGACGATCGTGTACAGGTCGAGGTCCGGCGTAACGGTCCGCCCGTGGTGATAGGCGGCGCGCTCGGTCACGACGCCGCTCACGGGGGAGAAGATGGTGATCGTGCGGGAGACCTTGCCCGACGCTTCGAGGACTTGGATCTGCGCCGGCGTCATGTCCCACAGCTCCAGCCGGCGATGCGCCGCGCGCAGAAGCTCCGATGAGCCCTCCGACACGTGTGAGAAGGGGCTGTCCTTCAGCTCGCGGCGGCCGCGCAGGGCGAGGAGATACTCCTCCTGGCTCGCCACGAGGTCGGGGCTGTAGAGGGTGAAGAGGGGCTGACCCTTGCGCACGGGCTGGCCGACGAAGTTGACGAACACGTCGTCGATCCAGCCGCTGACCTTGGTGTGGATGTGGGCGATGCGAGTCTCGTCGGGTGCGACCTTGCCCGCGGCGCGGATCTCGACGTGCGCGGGGACGAGTTGCGCGGCCGCGAACTTCACCCCGATCTGCTGCTGCCGCTCAGGCGGGATCTGGATGGCCGGCGGCTCGCCTCCCGCGGTCGCGGCCGGCGAGGCGGTCGAAGGCGGGCCGCCGGAGGCCGCCATGCCCGGCATGTCTGCCCCTTTGGTGGCGACTCCCGCCGTGGCGCGATGTTGCCGCCAGCGCCACGTCATGCCCGCGGCGCCCATCATCAGAACCGCGGCGAGCGCGATCCACACGATGCGGCGAACGCGTCGAGCCTCCATGTCCATCACCTCAGGGCTGGTACGGCACCAGGCCGTCCACGTGCATCGATATTCGCGCCACCGCCTTTTCGTGTGCCGCGAGTTGCTCGTGATAGGTCACCTCGGAATCCAGCAGCCTCCGCCAACTGCTGACCAGCGTCAGGAAATCGACCTTCCCGACCCGGTACTGCGCCACGGCGGAATCGAGGGCCAGGCGCGCCTGCTTGAGGATCCCGTCGCGGTAGAGCTGGACCAGGCGATTGGCGATCTCGGCCATCCGATAGGCCTCGGTCACTTCGTACCGTACCTGGTTGCGCGCGGCCTCCGCGTCGTGCTGAGCGGCCTGCAGCTCGGCGGCCGCCTCGTCGATCGCCTTGGCCTGCTTGCGGCCGGCGTAGATCGGCAGCGTCACCGTCCCCCCGTAGCTGTAGTAGGGATCGAGGCCACCACGGTTGTGGTAGGTCACGTTGAACCCGAGATCAGGCAGCCGTTCCCGGCGCGCGAGAGCGACGCGCCGCTCGGCCTGACGCGCGGCGGCCACCTTCTGCCTGATCGTCGGAGAAGCCTCCAGCGCGCGGCTCAGGACGTCGTCGAGGGCAGGCACGGGCGTGACCGTCAAGACGGAGCGGGACTCGGTCGAGATGGGCTGGGGCTGCGCCACCAGGGCGGCGAGCAGCGCGCCTTGGGTCTCGCGCCGCTGAGCCAGGAGGCTGGCCCGCTCGAGGACCTGCGACAGCTCCACCTGGGCGTTCAGCACGTCGTGCTGCGTACCCTCCCCGACGCTGAAACGCGTCGAGGCCACCTTGGTCAGCTCCTCGAGCAGCGACTGGTGTTGCTCCACGACCGCCGACGCGGCTTGGACGGCGTAGAGCTCGTAGAAAGCCTGGGCGACGTCGGAAGCGATGCGCCGCTGCAGGGCTTGCAGCCCCAATTCCTCGACGGAGACGTCCTCTCGCGCCACCTGTTCGCGAAGGCGCCGTTTGCCGGGGAAGGGAAGGTCCTGCGAGACCCCGAGGTAGACCTCGCTGAAGTCGGCCTTGCCCAGGGTCTGGAAAGGCACAGGCTTGCCCTCGTTCATCACGCCATACGTCGCCGTCGGGTCCGGCAGCGCTCCGGCCTGCGGGACCCGCGCGCGCCTGGCTGCCACCCGCTGCCCGACGGCCTGGATCTCGGGGTTGCGGTCGAGCGCTTCCTTCACGAGGGTGGCGAGCGACCCCTCGGCGGTCGTCGCATCCTGAGCGGACGCCGGGATGGCGAGGAGCGGTATCACCGCCGCGATTGCGATCGAGAGGCTCTTGAGTCTTTCTTTCATGACGCCGGCACCACCCTCCGCGGATACGACCCTGGAGCGAGGCTCGAGGGCATCCTTTGACCTCAGGGAAACACGCCCGCTTCGGCCGCGCACGGCGCGGCCTCCGAAAAGGCATGAGCCTTCCGGCAGCGGTCGGCGAGGAGGACGGAGGACTAGACGCGGAGTACGGAGAACGGCGGCGGCGACGTGTCGACGATGAGATTCCTCACCGTCGCGTCGAGGCTCCGGCCGGGGAAGCCGACCGAGCTGTCGATGGCGGTCGCGAGAACGGCCGGCGCGAACACAGGCGCGCGATCCAGATGCGTCGCAGGCTGCGCCCGGGCGACCGTGGGCGCGCCGTCGTCACTGCCGGGGATCGTCCGGCAGCAGTCGTCGGCCATGCCGGCTCGGTTGCACTCGTTCGCCTTTTGACGGCAGCAGGCCGCCGTCTCGGCCTCATCGGCGCCGCCGCAGACGAGGGGCGCGACAGGGTTCGCGAGGGTCCCCGTCACGAGCCAGATCGCCGTCAAGGCGCGAGGCAACATGTTCTCTCGGAAGTTACAACGGCGACGGCCGGAAGTCCATTCCACCGCTTGGGCGCGCTCGCGGTCACCGTCGCCGCCGTCGCACTCGCCGAGCCGATCCGCGCCCTCCGCTTCGTCAACGTGGCGCTGGGCGCCTGGATCGCCGCCGCTCCTTTCATCATGAGTGGGCGACCGCGCCGGGACGCGGAACGCCGTCCTTGCCGGGGCCGCGCTGGCCCTCCCCAGCCTGCGCCGGGGGCCTATCCTGAGCACTACGGATGCTGGGATCGATACGTGCTGTGAGCCTTTCCGATGATCCCTCCGAAATAGAGTACCGGGTCAAGGACAGGGCTTGCTCGGTGGACTGAAGACAGGAGACCGCGTGGCAGGACCATGCAGGCGCAGGCGCAGGGCACCGAGTGATCACGGACCTGAGACGTCGGTGAATGGCACACTGAGGTGAGACGCACGCCCACGCCGACGCCTCCGATCTCCAGCGACGCCGCATGGAACCCGGAGGAAGGCGCGCGGTTCGAAGAGGAGGCCCCATGATGGACGGGATGATGGGAATGATGCACGGCTGGATGTGGCTGGTCGTGGTGCTGGTGGTGGCGATCCTGATCGGCATCGTCGTCCTGGCCACCCGGTCGCGAGGGACGCCCAGGGCTTGAACGAGGGCCAAAGGCGCACACGGCGGCGGAGGACGCGATGGGTCGGCGGTCTCATGACGTCGACCCTGTTCACCCTGCTGGCCCTGCCGACCTTCTACATGCTCGTGCACCAATGGCAGGAACGGTGGCGCGCTCGGCCGGTTCGGACGGTGGAGGCGGTGCCATGACGACCGCTGGGCCGCTGCTTCCGCGCGAGGCACTGCTGACGAAGGCGCTCTGGCTGGAGTACCTCACCGTCGGCTGGAATGTCATCGAAGGCGTCATCGCCGTGATCGCAGCGATTGCCGCGGGCAGCGTCGCCCTCATGGGGTTCGGGATCGACAGCTTTGTCGAGAGCGCGTCCGGGTTAGTCCTCATCTGGCGTCTCGCGGCCGAAGGGCGGCATGCGTCGGCACTGGCGATCGAGCGCGTAGAGCGTCGGGCGCAGCGACTCGTCGCGATATCTCTCTTTGGCCTCGCCGCATACATCACCGGGGACGCCGCCTACAGCCTCGTGACCGGCGAGCGACCGGCCCCGAGCACCGTGGGGATGGTCCTCACCGCCGTATCACTCGTCGTCATGTGGTGGCTGGCAAGAGCGAAGCTCCGTGCGGCTCGCTCGCTCGGAAGCCGGGCCCTGGAATCGGACGCATTCCAGACGACGGCGTGCTGGTGGCTGTCCGTTGCCGCGCTCGTCGGGATCGGGCTCAACGCGGCGCTCTCCTGGTGGTGGGCCGATCCCGTCGCGGCCGTCGTGATCTCGCTCCTGATCATGCGTGAGGGCCGCGAAGCCTGGCGGGGAGAGAACTGCTGCGAGGTGGCGGAGAGGACGGAAGGCCACGAATGACTGGGTACCCGTGACTACGGTGCGGACACCATTCCGCGGTGGGCGTGCCCTGCGGGTGCTGATTGGCTTGGGTGGCCTCGCAGCGCTTGCCGGCGGTGGCTACGCCATTTACGGCGAAATGCCATGGGCGGAGCGCGACCGCCACGCGGTCATCCAGGAGGTCGAGGAACTCCAGCGGCGGATCCGCCGCCACGACGGTCAACTCTTCATGAGGCTCGGCATGGCACCGAACGCCGCTCACGTCGATGCTCTCCTCGATGCCCTTGGCGGTGAGGGTCACATCCACCCGCGCTCGTTGATTCACCTCGAGCTGCACGTGGAGCTCTTTGGGCCGAAAGCCCTCGGCTTCCCCGCGAAGGTGGTATCCGCCGGGACGCAATCCCGCGATCTCGAACGTACCGTCGGCCTGGGCGACCAACCTGCGCCGAAGGCCTAAGTCGGGCGCGTCGATCGAGATCCCCGCCCGGCCGATGGCGAAGCGCTGCTCATCGGTGACGGCGCCACGGATCGTCGCCGTGTTCCCCTGCGCCCAGAGTGGTAGTCCTGCTCCCACCACCAGGAAGACGACCCCTGCTCGGACAGAGCGTTTTGACGCCAAGAGCAGTGCAAGAGCCGTTCCGGGCCGCTGGAATCGAAACGTCAGCAAGGGTGTGGCATGTAAGGTGGGCGTTCGTCGTCGGTTACCGCAAGTCGAAGTTGCTGGTGGCGAGGCGTGCGCTCGATCGAAGCGGCATAGGAACCTTGACCCGTGGCCGTTCCGGTGGTGTGATCGATAGGATGACGCTCGCTCGTAGCCATCGCCTCTGGTGCGTGCTCGTCATGGCCGCGGCCCTGGCTGGCTCGGGTATTCGTGGTCTCTGCTTCATGCCCGGGATGCCCTCGGGAGCACTCGCTGCGCACGAGTGCTGCAAGACGGGTTGGAGGACGGCTCCTCCGCCCTGCTGCATGGAGGGGCGGGCGGAGCGCGCCACGGCCATCCGCATCGACCGGCGAGCGGTGCCCGCGATCAGCGTCGCTCCCGCGGCATTCCTCCACGGCGAAGCCAGCGTCCGCTCGAACGAGCCGCGCTCGTCTGCGCCCTGCTCATTCCACTCCCCGCCCATCGACCTCGTCCTGCGCGTCTGATCGTCCTCCAACCCGCCTAGCGGCCCGCCCGAAGCCCGATCACGGCCGTTCGTCTGGCGCTCCGCGCCCGTCTTCATTCATCGTCCGAGGATCGAAACATGCACGCTCGACTTTTCTTCCTGGCCGCTCTGACCATTGCTGCGCCCGGACCCATCTGGGCCCAGCACGAGGGCCATCATCCGCCGGCCGCGCCGGCCCGATCGCCCTCTCCCTCACCGTCGCCGCACTCACCCTCGCCCTCGTCGATGCCGCAACACTCGATGAGCCACCAGATGCCGGGAATGGCGCCGGGTCACGAGATGCATGAAATGAAGGGCTTCCTCGGCGCCTACTCGATGTCCCGCGAGGCATCGGGCACGAGCTGGCAGCCGGAGTCCAGTCCCATGGAAGGGATTCACTGGACGCGGGGCGCCTGGACGGGCATGGTCCATGGCTTCGCCGACGTGGTGTACGACCACCAGGGTGGTCCGCGTGGCGACGACGACGTGTTCGGGCCGACCATGCTCATGGTCATGGCGCAGAGGCCGGCGATGGGCGGCACGTTCGGTCTCCGCACGATGCTCTCGATCGATCCGGCCACGGTCGGAAAGAGGGGCTACCCGCTGCTCCTCCAGACCGGCGAGACGGCAGACGGACACACGCCTCTCGTCGACCGCCAGCACCCCCACGACCTCTTCATGGAGCTGGCCGCCGTGTACAGCCATTCCCTGGGCAAGCGCGCCTCCGTTTTCGGCTACTTCGGCCTGCCCGGCGAGCCGGCGCTGGGGCCGCCGACGTTCATGCATCGGTTCTCCGGGATGGAGCTGCCCGAGGCCCCCCTCGGCCACCACTGGCTGGACTCGTCGCACATCACCTTCGGGGTGGCCACCGCCGGCCTCACGTGGGGGCGGTGGAAGGTCGAGGCCTCCGCGTTCAACGGATCCGAGCCCGACGAGAATCGGTGGGACATCGAAGCGCCCCAGTTCAACTCGGGGTCGGCTCGCGTCACCTTCAATCCGTCCGCGAACTGGTCGTTACAGGCGAGTCATGGACATCTGAGCGAGCCCGAGCAGCTCGAGCCGGGTATCGACGTCAACCGCACCACCGCATCGGTGACGTACAACCGCCCGCGCGCCGCGGGCTCGAATTGGCAAAGCACGCTGGCCTGGGGCCGCAACGCGAAGGATCCCGGCGACAGCACGAACGTCGCCCTCCTGGAATCGACCCTGCGCACGGGCCGCCACACCCTCTTCGGCCGCGCCGAGACCGCGCGGAAGGACGAGCTGTTCGAGAGCGGGCCGCATGCGCACGAGCCCTTCGACGTCGGGAAGGTCAGCGTCGGCTACATCTTCGACGTGGTGCGGTCGGGGCACCTCGCCCTGGGCATCGGCGGTCTCGGCAGCCTTCACTTCGTGCCCGCCGAGATCGAGGGCGACTACGGCCGCCGGCACCCGAGGTCTTTCATGCTCTTCGTCCGGGGGGAGCTGCGGTGAGGGCGATGAATTGAGCGACGAGGCCACCCCGCCGCCGGAGGGATTCGTCATACTGGAATCGACCGTTCGCAAGGAGGTATCCGATGAAATGCTCCGCTTGTGGTCGTTCGAGCTGCGCGTGCGATATCGGCGGCAAGTGCAATTGTCCGAAGGACTGCTCCTGCGCCAAGCAGCGCCGGTAGGAGATCGCCAGGCCTACCGAATCTTCCGGATCACGATCGCACCTTTCGACTCCCAGGCCACCACGGCGGAGCCATCGCGGACCACTGCCAGCGCAGGGAATGCCCCCTCCTCGTCCACGGTCTCCGGCGGCGCCGCTCCCCGCGTCTTGACCCGGACGGAGGTCCCTTCGGTCCAGGCACTGTAGACGCCGTCCTTCGTCGCCACCGTCGTCGGGTTACGGCCCTGACCCAGCGATTCCTCGGGACCGTCTCCCCGGGTCGCGAATACCGTTCCTTCTCTCCGCCAGATCGTCGCCACCCGGCCCTTCTCGTCCACTGTCACGCCGCCGCCGTCCATGGGGCAGGCGTCCAGCTTCCACGTCCCCCGGCCGACCTTCTCGGCCGAGGCGAAGGTTTTTCCGCCGTTGGCCGACCGGGCGAGGTACATGTCGCGCGATCCCTCCAAGGCGTTGCGGAACATGACCACGACGACACCGGAGCCGTCCACCGCGACCGAGGGATGGCAGCACTGGCACACCGTGCCGGAGGGCGACCGATACACGAGCCTGTTCTCCGACCACGTGGCGCCTCCGTCCCTCGACACCGAGCCGTAGATCTGCGTCCCTTTCTCGCGCAGATCCAGCCAGGCCGCGAAGAGCGTGTCGCGGCCGCCGAAGGCCATGGCGTGAAGGCCTTCGCGGGCCGAGCCGGGGACGTCGTTCACACGCACGGGCGCCGACCAGCTCTTCCCGCCATCCTGCGAGCGCCAGGCCATGACGTCGCCGTCCTTGCCCTTCCCTTGTTCGCCCACCACCGCGGAAATCACGATGCCTTGGCGTGTGTAGGCGACGCGAGGGCCGCGGTGCATTCCCAGCGCCAGCTCGCCCTGGGAAGAGACCAGCACCGGCGGTCCGAAGCTGGCCCCCCCGTCCGTGGATGCGGCGAAGTAGATGGTGTTTCCGGCGCCGTAGGCCACGGCCACGGCGTTCCCGCGAGCCACGAGCTGCGGCTGCCGGTTCGGCGTCCCCGCCGCCGCGGGGCCGATCTGGACGCTGAGGAGCAACAGCAAGGCAACCATGGCTGACTCTACACTGGGCACTCTCGGCTCGCGACGTATGCTTGTGGCATCGAGCCTCCTGGAGGCCGACATGCGTATCCGAACCACAGGCCCGCTGGAACTCCTCCGGTTCATGGTCGGAACCGTATTCCTGTCGGAGGGCATCCAGAAGTTCCTCTTTCCGGCGGAGCTGGGCACCGGACGATTCGCGCGGATCGGAATCCCCTGGCCCCAGGTCATGGGCCCCTTCGTCGGGGTGGTGGAAATCATCGGGGGAGTGCTCCTGATCCTGAACGTGCAGGCGCTGTACGCAGCCATCGTCCTCCTGATCGACATCTCGGTCGCGATCCTTTCGACGAAAATCCCGATCCTGTTGGGAAGGGCGCTTGGTCCCTTCTCGCTGCCCAAGCTCCCGAGCTACGGCCTCTGGACCTTCCTGCACGAGGCACGCACGGACTGGTGCATGTTCCTGGGCTGCCTGGCCATCATCCTGACCTGCACTCGTCCGCACGCTGCGACGTCGCGACGCGAAGTATCCTGATGGCGGCGGCACGGCCCGCCGACCTTCGCACCCAACGCAGGAGAACGCCATGAACAGCTCCGGACGCCGACACTTCCTACGGTCCACTGCGCCCGCCGTCCTCCTCGCGGGCGCCTCCCCGGCGCCCGCGAAGCGTCCCGCCGCCGGAAAGGAACACGAGAAAGAGGAAGACGTCACTCCCACCGAGGACCTGATGCGCGAGCACGGCCTGCTCAAGCGCGTCCTGCTCCTCTACGACGAGGTGGGGCGGCGCATCCGCGCGAACGCGGAGTTCCCGCCGGACGTCGTCACCGGGGGAGCGCAGATCATCCGGTCCTTCATCGAGGAGTACCACGAGCAACTGGAGGAGAAGCACCTCTTCCCGCGCTTCCGCAGCCGCCACACGCTCGTGGAGCTGGTGGACGTCCTCGAGGAGCAGCACAAGGCCGGCCGCCGGGTGACGGAGAGGATCCTCGCCCTCACCGCGGGTGGCCTCAAGGACGCCGGCGACAAGAAGGACCTTGCCGCCGCCCTCGAATCCTTCACCCGGATGTACGCGCCGCACGAGGCGCGTGAGGACACCGTGCTCTTCCCCGCCCTGCGCCGCCTCGTGTCCGCTCACGAATACGATGCCCTCGGCGAAGCCTTCGAGGACGAGGAGCACCGGAAGTTCGGCCAGGAAGGGTTCGAGGGGATGGTCGAACGCGTGGCCGGCCTCGAGAAGACGCTCGGCATCTACGATCTGAAGCAGTTCACGCCGCGGTGATCTTCGACGTCCTGGTCCTGCTGGCCGGGACCCTCGCGGGGGCGGTGGCGGCAGTCAGCGGCTTCGGGATCGGCAGCCTGTTGACGCCCGTCCTCTCCACTCACTTCGGGACCAAGGTCGCAGTGGCGGCGGTCTCGATCCCGCACGTGTTGGGGACGGCCGTGCGTTTCGTCAAGCTCCGCCCGCATGTGGACCGGCGGGCGTTCGTGCGCTTCGGCATCCTCAGCGCGGCCGGAGGTCTGCTCGGCGCCCTCATCAACGCCAGGGTGAACGCGCCCATCCTCTCCATCGTCCTCGGCGTGCTCCTGATCTTCGCCGGCCTGAGCGGCCTCGTCGGCCTGGCCGAGCGCCTGCGGCTCGGCCGTCGGACGGCGTGGCTGGCAGGCCTGCTCTCCGGGCTGTTCGGTGGGCTGGTCGGGAACCAGGGAGGCATACGGTCGGCGGCGCTGATGGGCTTCGACCTCCCGAAGGAGGCCTTCGTCGCCACGGCCACGGCCGTCGCCCTCGTGGTCGACGGCGCACGGCTGCCCGTCTACGTCTGGACGGAGTGGCGGCGCTCCTCCGCGTGTGGCCGGAGATCGCGTCCGCAACCGCGGGCGTACTGCTCGGCACCGTCGTCGGCGTGCGCGTGCTGAGGCGAATCCCGGAACAGGTGTTCCGCCCCTCGGTATCCATCCTGATCACCGCGCTGGGCGTGTACATGCTCCTGCACCGGTAGCCGTTCGCAACGGGCTATCCGTCCTGGGACGGATAGGTCTAACGAGGCTCTCGCCTCCGACCAACGAGACGTGTCAAGAAGGCTCCGGTCGAGCCTATGCTTGGGCTTTCGCCCAGCTTGAACCGCGTAGCGGTTTGGTGGCTCCGGAAGGGGACGATCGGAGCCGACAACCCTCAGCGCCGATCGTCGTCCTCGTCCGCGCCGTGGTCGCCCTCGTCCGCCTCGATCGGCCGCACGAAGGCGGCCCGCACCGGCGGCGGCATCGCCGCCTGCGCGCCGCGCACGGCCCGCCACACGATCTCGTTGAGCTCGAGGTCCGGGGCGCGGTCGGGCTCGGAGAAGTCCATGGCCATGGACGCCGCCGCTCCGGGCGCGGACGCATCGTTCCGCTCGTCCAGGCGGACACGCGCCGGGCGATGCGTGTACGGCGTGAGCACGGGCGAGGCGTGGAAGGAGCCGTACATCGGGGCCGCCGCCGCGTCGTACTGGCTCATGGGAGGCAGGCCCAGGATCAGCTCGATCGTGCGCAGCATTCCCGACGTGGTGTACAGCGTGCTGTCCACCGTCCCCCGCCGCACGTAGGGGCTGGCCACGAAGGCCACCGACCGGTGCGCATCGACATGGTCGGGCCCGTTCTGCGCGTCGTCCTCCAGCACGAAGATCGCGGACTGCTTCCAGTACGAGCTGCGGGTGATGGTGTCCACGAGGCGGCCGAGGGCGAGGTCGTTCTCCGCGATCATCGCCGTCGGCGTGGGATAGGCGGGGTTCGTGCCCGACGTGTGGTCGTTGCCCAGGCGGATGATGGAGAGCGCGGGCAGGTCGCCGCCCTTCTCGTACTCGGCGAACTCCTTCTGCCAGACGTCCACGCGCTGGTTGTCGGGAATGCTCAGGTCCCAGGGCGGGTAGGTCGGGCTCACCAGGCCCCGGAGCCCGGGCACCGTGGCCTCGATCGGACCCGCTCCGCCGGCGCGGCCGGCTTCCGCGGCCTGCGCGTGCCGGCCCTCGTCCCGCGTCGCGAACTCGCCGTAGCTGCGCACGGTCTTGCCCGCGCGCTTGGCCGCGTCCCAGATGTAGCCGTGCTCCGGCGCGGTGACGTTGCCATAGGCGTTGCGCTGGGCTCCGCCGCCTTCGCTCAGGTACTTTCCCCCGCGATGGCCGTAGTTCATCGGCCAGACCTTGTTGACGAAGTCGGTCGCGTAGGCCGCGGTGGAGAAGGCGTGCCCGCTGTAGCTGACCTCGGCGTCCACGTAGAAGTTGTCGAGCAGCACGAACTCGCGGGCCAGCGCGTGCGCGTTGGGCGTCGCCTCCTCGCCGAACAGGCACAGGGTGGGATCGCCGTTGCCCTTCTCCAGGTCGCCCAGGATCTGGTCGTACGTGCGGTTCTCGCGGATGACGTAGAAGACGTGCTTGATGGGCGAAGGGTCACCTACCTTGCGGGGGATGGGCGACCCCGCCGGCGCCTGGGCGGGCGCGAGCCGCGCGGCGTCGGTGTAGGGCGTGACCGCGAAGACCGTCTTCGTGTAGGCGGCGAGCTGCGCGGCGTCGGGAACGGGCACCACCGACAGCGAGCCCTGTAGCATCGAGCCTGCGTACTGCCCGGGGCCCGTCGCCACCCCGGGCTGGGGGCCGCGGGGGTTGGCCATCGACGTGAGGCCCTTGCCGCTCAGCACGTAGATGCGCTTGCCGTCACGACTGAACTGGACGGCCGTCGGGTACCAGCCGGTCGGGATGAATCCCTTCACGACGCTCGCGCCGGGCCGGCGGACGTCGACGACCGCGATGGCATTGTTGTCGGCGCTGGCCACCAGCAGCGTCTCGCCGTCGGAAGAGAGACCGAGGCCGTTGGGCGTGCTGCCCGCCGGGGCACTCGGATAGAGCGCGACCGAGATCTGCTCCCGCGCCGTCTGCGTCGCGAGGTCGACGACCCACACCGCGTTCGTGTTCGCGCAGGCCACGAACACCCGCGTGCCGTCCTTCGACAGCACCATCGCGCTTGGATGCTCGCCGACTGTGACCTCGCCTCGTCGCTCGAGAGTGACGGGATCGAACGCGAGCACCTTGGCTCCGCCCCAGAGCGAGACGTACAGGGTGCGCCCGTCGGGAGTGACCAGGGCGGTGTAGCCTTCGGCGGGAAGCTCCACGTTGGTGACGGCCGGCATGTCCTCTTTGCCCAGCGTGATCGCGGAGAGCAGCTCCCCCAGGGCGTGGACGGCGAACACGCGCGATCCATCCGGAGAAACGGCGAGGCCGGCCACGAAGCTTTCGCTCGTCGGACGCTTGAGGTCGATGCGGGCGCCCGGGGTGAGGACGCCGCTGGCCGCCCAGCGCAGCTCGCGCACGCTGCTCTCCCCCGCTCCCGACGAGAACAGGCGTTTGCCGTCCGGGTGCCAGGCCAGGCCCAGCCAGGCGTTGTCGAGAGGGAGGCGGCTCTTCACGTTCAGGCGCGCGACGTCCACCACCGTGAGCGTCGGCTTCGCGTAGCCGTCGTTGCTCACGATCAGGTAACGGCCGTCCGGCGACTCCACCATGGCCAGGGGAAGGTCGCCGACGGAGACGTGCCGCCCGGCCGGCGCGATGCGCCAGCCGTTGGGCAGGAGCGTCGTTCCGCCGCCCTGCGCGCCCGGGCGCGCGGGCGGCTCGTTCGCGCGCGGCGCGGTGGCCGCCGCGGCGAGCACGGGAATCGAGAAGAGCAGGACGGCGAGCAGGGACGGCCGCGGCCTCGTCGTATGGATCA
>WNGB01002824.1_pt1 | contig 27773 bp, 32 predicted proteins | sample 5400681 | NCBI WGS metagenome assembly WNGB01 (sample SAMN13153367, study PRJNA577476) | soil metagenome | isolation source: 115 cm soil or saprolite under grassland replicate 2 | place: USA:California | collected 2016-06-15
CGACCAGGCGTAGCAGGGCCGAGGCGACGCCATGGCCGCGCCGAAACCCCCTGATCCGCTCGTAGCCCTGCGCGGGCGGCGCGTCGTGCTCGGCGTGACCGGCGGAATCGCCGCGTACAAGGCCGCCGAGGTGTGCCGCCGGCTCGTCGACGCCGGCGCGCACGTCGTCCCCGTGCTGACCTCCGACGCGCAGCGCTTCATCGGTGCGCTGACCTTCTCGGCCCTCGCGTCCGAACCCGCCCGCACCTCGCTGTTCGACGGTCCCGACCCGATCCCGCACACCCGGCTCGGGCGGGAGGCCGACCTGATCGTCGTCGCTCCGGCCACGGCCAAGGTCATCGGCAAGTACACCCACGGCATCTCCGACGACCTGCTGACCGCCACGCTCCTTGCGACCGACGCGCCCGTGCTGCTCGCGCCGGCGATGCACACCGAGATGTGGGAGCACGCCGCGGTCCAGGACAACCTCGACGTCCTTCGCGCCCGCGGCGTGCACGTCGTGCCACCCGACGAGGGCCGCCTGGCCGGCGGCGACGTGGGCCCCGGCCGCCTCGCCGCCCCCGAGCACATCGTTGCTGCCGCCGCCGACGTGCTGGCGGCGACGGGCGATCTGGGCGGCGTCCGCCTGCTCGTGACCGCCGGCGGCACCCGCGAGCCCATCGACCCCGTGCGCTTCGTGGGCAACCGCTCGTCGGGGAAGATGGGCTGCGCCGTGGCCGAGGCCGCGGCCCGCCGCGGCGCCGCGGTCGCGCTCGTCACGACGACCGGCCGCCCCGCCGATGTGTCCGGCATCGAGGTCGAGCACGTGGAGACCGCCGACGACATGGCTCGGGCGGTGCTCGCCCGCTTTCAGGACGCCGACGCCGTGGTCATGGCGGCGGCGGTGGCGGACTTCCGGCCCAAGGCGGTCGCCGACGAGAAGCTCAAGAAGCGCGACGGCGTCCCCGAGATCGTGCTCGAGCCGACACCCGACATCCTCGCGGTGCTCGGCGAGCGCAAGCAGCCGGGGCAGCTCCTGGTCGGGTTCGCCGCGGAAACCGAGCGCGTAGAGGAGCACGCAGCCGAGAAGATGGCCGCCAAGCGCGTCGACCTGATGGTGGCGAACGACGTGTCCGCACCGGACGCCGGGTTCGAAGTCGACACGAACCGGGCAACCCTGCTGTACTCATCCGGTTCTCGAGAAGAGACACCCCTGCTCGACAAGCGGGAGCTGGCGGATCTCATTCTCGACCGAGTGGCGGCGGTCCTCGCAGACGACCCCGAAGGAGCGAAACGAAAAGCATGAGCCGGTTCATGTTCACCTCGGAGTCGGTGACCGAGGGCCATCCCGACAAGATGTGCGACCAGATCAGCGATGCGGTCCTGGACGGCATGTTCGAGCAGGACCCGTACAGCCGTGTGGCGTGCGAGAGCATGTGCACGACGGGCATGGCCGTGGTCGCCGGGGAGATCAGCTCGAATGCGCACCTCGACATCCCGCGTCTCGTTCGGGACACGATCCGGGGGATCGGCTACACGGACGCGTCGTACGGATTCGACGGCAACTCGTGCGCGGTGATCACGTCGATTGACGAGCAGTCGTCCGACATCGCCCAGGGCGTCGACAAGGCGTTCGAGCTCCGCACCGGCGACGGTGACCACTACGACGAGGTCGGGGCGGGCGACCAGGGCATGATGTTCGGCTACGCCTGTGACGAGACCGCCGACCTGATGCCGATGCCGATCTGGCTCGCGCACCGGTTGGCGAAGCGCCTGGCCGAGGTCAGGCGCGACGGGACCCTCCCGTTCGTCAGGCCCGACGGCAAGACGCAGGTGACGATCGAGTACGAGGACGGGGTCCCGAAGCGGCTGTGCAACGTTCTGATCTCGACGCAGCACGAGCCCGGCCTCAGCATCGATGGGAAGCTCAAGCCCGCGCTCGTCGAGCACGTCGTGAAGCCGCTGCTGCCCGAGCAGTTCGCGGGCGACGACTACGACATGCTCGTCAACCCGACGGGGAGCTTCGAGAAGGGCGGGCCGCACGCCGACTGCGGCCTCACCGGCCGCAAGATCATCGTCGACACCTACGGCGGGATGGCCCGCCACGGCGGGGGCGCGTTCAGCGGCAAGGACCCGACGAAGGTCGACCGCTCGGCGGCGTATGCGGTCCGCAACGTCGCCAAGAACGTCGTCGCCGCGGGCATCGCCCAGCGGTGCGAGGTGCAGGTCGCATACGCCATCGGCGTCGCGCGGCCGGTGTCGGTCATGGTCGAGACGTTCGGCACGTCGGACATCGACCCGCTCAAGCTGGGCGCGCTCGTGCAGGAGCACTTCGACCTGCGCCCCGCGGCGATCATCGAGCGTCTCGACCTCCGCCGACCGATCTACCAGAAGACCGCGGCGTACGGTCACTTCGGCCGGTCCGAGCCCACCTTCAGCTGGGAGCGCACCGACGAGGCCGACGTGCTGCGCAAGGCGGCGGAAGCGCTGGCATAGGCGAGCTGCGGGTCTGCCGAGTCCAGCCCGATCTCCCCGCGGTCGGGCGCGCCTTCGACTACCTCGTTCCCGAGGACGCGACCGAGCTCGTACGCGTCGGGACCATCGCGCGCGTCCCGCTGCACGGTCGGCGAGTACGCGGCTGGGTCGTCGCCGACGGCGTCGAGCCCGATGCCGCGCCGTCCGAGCTCCGCCCGCTGGCGAAGGTGGTGTCGGCGGGCCCACCGCAGGACGTGGTCGACCTGTGCCGGTGGGCGGCCTGGCGCTACGCCGGACCGCTGCCGCTCCTGCTCCGGTCGGCGTCACCACCGAACGTGGTGGACCCATCCCGCGCCTCCGACCTCCACACGGCCGTGTACCCGGCGTTTGCCGCGCCGGAAGGGCTCGACGCGATCCTCGCCGAGCAACACGGCCTGATCGCCTGGCCACCGGCCGCGGACCGCCGGGAGCTCGTCCGCGCGCTGCTCGCCGACGAAGGCTCGACGATCGTGGTGGTGCCCGACGCGGGCGACGTAGGGGCCCTGGCCGGGGATCTTCGCGGGTGCGGTCGCCACGTCGTCGTCGCCGGGGGCGACGATCCCGACGCCCGACGCACCGCGAGGTGGGACGAGGCGCGCTCGGGCGCGTGCATCGTCGTGGGTGGGCGGGTTGCCGTCTTCGCTCCCGTGCCGGATCTCGCCGCGATCGTCGTGGCGGACGAGGGCGACGAGGCCTTGAAGGAAGAGCGCGCGCCGACCTGGAACGCTCGCGAGCTCGGTCTGCACCGCGCTCAGGTATCAAGGGCGCGCTGCACGGTTTTCAGCCCGGCGCCGACGCTCGAGGCCGAAGAGGAAGTGGCGAATCCGCCGCTGCGCCCGGGACGAGTGTTCGAACGTGACGGCTGGCCGCGTGTCGAGGTGGTCGACCTGCGCGACGAGCCGCCTGGACGCGGGCTGTTCTCCGACGCGCTGACGGCCTCGCTGCACGCCACCGTCGACCGCGGCGCCGCGGCGGTGTGCGTCCTGAACCGCAAAGGCCGGGCGCGCTTGCTCATCTGCCGAAACTGCGGACGGATCGCGCAGTGCGAAGTCTGCGACGCGGCCGTGGCGGAAACCGACGAGGGCTTCGTGTGCGGACGGTGTGGCACCGAACGACCACAGATCTGCCTGCACTGCCACAGCACGCGCTTCGCGGCACGCCGGTCGGGCGTGACGCGCGTCCGCGAGGAGCTCGCCGCGCTTCTTCCGAGGGTCAGCGTCGGGGAGGTCGAAGCCGCGACAGCCGAGGTGCCGGACGCCCAGGTGCTCATCGGGACGGAGGCCGTACTCCATCGCGTCGGATCCTTCTCGCGGCGCATCGAGCTGGTCGCGTTCCTCGAGCTCGACCAGGAGCTGCTCGCGGCCCGGTACCGGGCGGCGGAGCAGGCCCTGTGGTTGGTCGTGCGCGCGGCGCGGATCGTCGGCGCCCGGAACGGGCCGGGGCGGCTCCTGCTGCAGACGCGTGTACCCGACCACGAGGTGGTCGCCGCCGTGCGCGCAGCCGACGCGACCATCGTCGCCGACGCGGAACGCGCCCGGCGCCGCGTGCTCGGGTTCCCGCCCTTCGGCGGCCTTGCGGAGGTGAGCGGCGCGCCCGACGCTGTCGGCGCCGCGTGCACCGCGCTGCGCGCGGCGCCGGTGCTCCGGGTCCTGGGCCCGGTCGAAACAGGCACGTCGGCTCGGGCGCTTCTGCAAGCACCGTCCGTCAGCGCGGTGTGCGACGCGCTGGCGAGCGTCGATCTGTCCGCGGCGCGGGCGCGCGGTCGCCTGCGCGTGGATGTGGACCCGCTGCGAGTCTGACACGCCCGTCGGCATTCGACTGCGCCGCTGGTACCCTCGACCTCGTGGCTAGCCACCCTGTGCGCCTCTTCGGTGACCCGGTGCTGAAGCAGCGGGCACGCGAGGTCGAAGACGTCAACGGGAGCCTCGTCGCGCTCGCCGAGAGCATGTACGACACGATGTACGAGGCCGTCGGCATGGGGCTGGCCGCTCCCCAGATCGGCGTGCAGCGGCGCATGTTCACCTACGACACCGGCGAAGGTCCGCACACGATCGTGAACCCGGAGATCGTCGACGCGTCGGGGGAGTGGGTGTTCAACGAAGGGTGCCTCTCGGTGCCCGGCCTGCACTTCGACATCGTGCGCCCCAAGCTCGTGACGTTGCGGGGCCTCGGCCTGGACGGCAACGAGATCGAGATCGAGGCCGACGAGAAGTTGGCGCGGGTCTTCCAGCACGAGATCGACCACCTGGACGGCGTGCTGCTCCTCGACCGCCTGGAGCCGGACGAGCGCAAGCGGGCGCTGCGGACGCTGCGGGACCAGGACCTCGCGGCCGTACCCCGGGGCGCCGGTCCGGCTCTCTGATCGCGGCGCGCCCAAGGTGCGCCTCGTCTTCCTCGGCACGCCCGACGACGCGGTCGTGCCCCTGCGTGCACTCATCGCGGCGGGGCACGACGTCGCGCTTGTGCTCTCCCAGCCCGACCGCCGGCGCAGCCGACGCGGCCACGCCGACCCGAGTCCCGTGAAAGTGGCGGCGACCGAGCTCGGGCTGACGGTCGTGACACCGGCGCGCGCCGGTGACGTCCGCGACGAGATCGCGGCGTCGGGCGCCGAGCTGGGCGTCGCGGTCGCGTTCGGCCAGCTCCTGCGGCCCGCGGTCCTTGCCGCACTGCCGCACGGGTTCGTGAACCTGCACTTCTCGCTGCTCCCGCGCTGGCGCGGTGCGGCTCCCGTCGAGCGCGCCATCCTCACCGGAGACGACGAGACCGGCGTCTGCCTCATGCGCATCGACGAGGGCCTCGATACCGGGGGTGTGTACGCGTCGGTGTCGACACCGATCGAGCAGGAGGAGACCGCCGGAGAGCTGCATGCACGGCTCACCGAGCTCGGGACGCACCTGCTCCTCGACAACCTGCCCCGCGTGCCCGAGACGGAGCCCGCACCGCAGGAGGGGGAGCCGACGTACGCGGAGAAGCTCACGGTGGACGAGTTCCGCATCGACGGCGGACGACCCGCGATCCAGGTCCATCGTGTCGTGCGCGCCGGCAACCCCCGGCCGGGGGCGTGGATGATCGTGAACGGACAGCGCGTCAAGGTGTGGCGGGCACACGTCGAAGACGGACAGGGGCCGGCAGGTGTCGTGCGCGGACGCGTGGAGTTGGTCACCACGAACGGCGTGCTGCACCTCGACGAGGTGCAGCCGGGAGGCAAGCCCCGGATGACCGGCGAGGCGTGGATGGCCGGTCGGCGTGAGGAGTCGCTGGCCGTCGAGCCGGCCGAGTCGTCGTGAACAGCCGGGCGCTCGCGCTCGCCGCGCTGCTGCGCGTCGACGAAGGCGCGTATTCGAACGTGCTGCTCCCGAAGATGCTGCGCGAGTCGGGGCTCGACGCTCGGGACCGTGCATTCGCCACCGACCTCGTCTACGGCACGCTCCGGCAGCGACGCGCGCTGGACCACCTCCTCGCGCTGGTCAGCGACCGCCCGCTGGGCGCCCTCGACGCCCCCGCGCTCGCCGCGCTCCGACTCGGCGCGTACCAGCTCACGCGGGGCGTGCCCGCCCACGCCGCGGTCGGGGAGACCGTCAACACGGCGCCGGGCCGCGCCCGCGGCTACGTGAACGCCGTGCTGCGCAAGGTCGCGGGCCTGGGGCCGCCGTGGCCGTGGCCCGAGGGCGACGACGTGGCCGCCCTGGCGGTGCGGCTGTCGTATCCCGACTGGCTGGTCGAGGAGCTCATCCACCAGTACGGCCTCGATGAGGCGCGCGTGAGTCTCGAGCGGGGGAACGAGCCACCGATCGTCGCGTTGCGCGTCAACCGTCGGGACACCGACGTCGATGCCGTCGAGCAGGAGCTCCGGGCGACGGGAGTCGACGTGACGCGAGGGCTGCTGAGCGACGGCGCGCTGCGCGCCAGCGGGACGGGTGACGTGGCGCGGGTAGTGGCGGTGGCCGAGGGTCGAGCCACCCCGCAGGACGAGGCCAGCCAGGCCGTCGTCGATGTCCTCGATCCGCAGCCCGACGACATCGTCCTCGACTGCGCCGCCGCGCCCGGCGGGAAGGCGACCGCGATCGGCGAGCGTCTCGGCGGATCCGGACGCGTCATTGCCGGCGACAGCCGCGCCGGTCGCATCCACCTCGTTGTCGCCGCGCTCCGGCGTCTGCATCTCGGCGCGGTGCTCCCGGTCGTCGCCGACGGTCGGGAGCCGCCGCTGCGACCGGCATGCGCGGACCGCGTGCTCGTCGACGCGCCTTGCAGCGGGCTCGGTGTGCTGCGCCGGCGCGCCGAGCTGCGCTGGCGGATCCGGCAGGACGACATCGGGACCCTCGTCGGGCTCCAGCGCGAGCTCCTCCGTGCCGCCGCCGAGACCGTCCGCCCCGGTGGCGTCGTCGTGTACTCGGTCTGCACGTTGACTGCAGCGGAAACCACCGGGATCGACGCGTGGGCCGAGCGGGCGCTCCCGCTTCTCGTGGCGGACCCGCCGCCGGGACCGCCATGGCGACCGCAGGGCAGAGGAGCGCTCGTCCTCCCGCACGACGCCGACACCGACGGGATGTACGTCCTCCACTTACGGCGCACCTAGGGTGAAGTCATGACCACGGGCAAGATCGCACCGTCGATCCTCTCGGCCGACTTCGCCGAGCTGGCCGAGGAGGTCGAGCGCGTCACGCCGCAGGCCGACCTGCTCCACGTGGACGTCATGGACGGCCACTTCGTGCCCAACCTGACGATCGGAGCGCCGGTCGTGAAGTCGCTCCGCAAGCGGACGGACCTGTACCTGGACTGCCACCTCATGGTCGACAACCCGGGGGAGCTGATCGAGGACTTCGCCGAGGCCGGGGCCGACGGATGCACGATCCACATCGAGCTCGGCGACCCACGGCCGACGTTCGCCCGGATGCGTGACCTCGGCCTCCGCGTCGGGCTGACCCTCAACCCCGAGACGCCGGTGGAGAGCGTCCTTCCGTACCTCGAGGAGGTCGACACGCTGTTGGTCATGAGCGTGCACCCCGGGTTCGGAGGACAAGCGTTCATCCCCTCGGTGCTCGACAAGCTCGCCGTGGTGCGCGGCGCGGTGGACGAGGGCGGGCTGTCCGCCGAGCTCGAGATCGACGGCGGGATCAACCACGACACCGCGCCCCGAGCGGCGGCCGCCGGCGTCGACATCCTCGTGGCGGGGAGCGCGATCTTCCACGCCGACGACCCCGTCGCCGCCGCCCGGCGGATTCGGGACGCCGCGTGGCCGCCCACGTCCTGATCGACGACGGTGGTGTCCCTGCAGGCGAAGGTGCTGACGGTCTCGGACGGCGTCGCCGCCGGGGAGCGTGAGGACCGGTCGGGGGCCGCGCTCGTGGCGCGCTTGCACGACGCGTCGTACGAGGTCCTCGACCACCGCGTCACCGCCGACGGTCATGACTCGGTGGCGACAGCGCTGCGTGAGCTCACAGCGGGTTTCGCGGGCCTCGTCGTGACGACCGGCGGGACCGGTTTCGGCCCTCGCGACCTCACCCCCGAGGGCACGCGTCGCGTCGTGGAACGTGACGCCCCCGGCCTCGCCGAGGCCATGCGGCGGGCCAGCGACCGAGATGATCGGGCGTTCGGGATGCTCTCGCGGGGGATCTGCGGCGCGGTCGCGCAGGCGCTGGTCTGCAACCTGCCGGGGTCGTCGAGCGGCGCGGTCGAGTGCCTCGAGGCGATCCTCCCTGCGCTGCCCCACGCCCTCGAACTGCTTGCCGGCGAGCACCCCCATTGAACCCGAAATTGAAACGCGTTACACTTCTGGGTGCGGGTTACAGTTGACCCGCTAGTCAAGTAAGCCAGTCAAGACCAACAGAGCAGAGCCCTCGGGGTTTGGGTGCAAGTCCCGACCGGCGGTAGCCGCAGGCAAGCCAGAAGCACGGCCTGCGGGAGCCCGCGAGCCCACGGCCGCCAGCCGTGCGGTTGACCCGGTGAAGCCGGGGCCGACGGTGAGAGTCCGGATGGGAGAGGGTGTTCGGCGGCGTGCCGTTGCGCGCCGGCCGTGCCGTCCCCGCGCCTCGGGGTCTCAGCCGAGACGGTTGCGATCGAGGTGTGCTCGTGAACGGCACGGACAGCGAGCTGATCGCCCGAGCGGTGGCGCTGGGCGAGCAGGGCCGCCGGTCCGCGGCCCCGAACCCCTGGGTCGGCTGTGTGATCGTCGACGACGCGGGTGAAATCGTCGGCACCGGGTTCCACCATCTCGCCGGCTCACCTCACGCCGAGGTCCACGCGCTGGCGGCCGCAGGGGAGCGCGCCCGGGGCGGGACGGCGTACGTCACCCTCGAGCCCTGCCCCCACCACGGCCGCACGCCGTCGTGCGCCGACGCGCTGGTCGCCGCCGGTGTCCGCCGCGTGGTCGTGGCCCTCGAGGACCCCGATTCGAGGGTCGTTGGCCGCGGGATCGCCCGCCTCCAGGGCGCCGGCGTCGAGACCGAGGTCGGGCCGGGCGCGAGGGAGGCTGGGCAGTCGCTCGCCCCGTATCTCCATCATCGCCGCACCGGCCGGGCCTGGTGCCTCGTCAAGACGGCGATGAGCCTCGACGCCAAGACGGCAGCGGCCGACGGGTCCTCCCGCTGGATCACCGGGTCCGCCGCCCGGGCCGACGGGCACCGCCTGCGGACCGAGTCGCAGGCCGTCGTGGTGGGCGCCGGGACGGCGCTGGCCGACACGCCCTCCCTGACCGCCCGCGACGTCGAACCGCCGGCCGACCGGCAGCCGCTGCGGGTCCTCCTCGATGCCCGGGGCCGTGTCCCGGCCACCGGACCGCTGTTCGACCCGGCGCTGGCGCCCACGCTCGTCGTCACCACTGACGCCGCTCCACCCGCCGCGATCGACGAGTGGGGGGCCGCGGGGGCGAAGGTCGAGACCGTCGCAGCGGCGCCCGGAGGGGTCGACCTGGCCGCGACCCTCGAGCTGCTCGGCCGCCACGACGTGCTGACCGCCTTGGTCGAGGGCGGCGCCGAGCTCCACGGTGCCCTGCTCACCGCCGACCTGGTCGACCGCCTCGTCGCCTACGTGGCGCCCACGATGCTCGGGCCGCACGCCCACCCCGCGTTCGCGCGACTCGACCCGGCGACGCTGGCCGACGCGCGCCGGTGGCGACTGCTCTCGGCCACGCCGATCGCCGACGACGTCCGCCTCGAATACGAGCCCGAGGGGCGCTGACGTGTTCACGGGCATCATCGAGGAGCTGGGAGCAGTGCGCGCGATCCGGCATCGCGAAGGCGGTGCTCGCATCGAGATCACGGCTTCGACGGTCATTGCCAACGCGAAGGTGGGCGACTCGATCGCGGTGAACGGCTGCTGCGTGACGGTCGTCGAGGTCGGGGACGGGTGGTGGGCCGCCGACGCGGTCATCGAGACGCTCGAACGCACCGCGCTCGGCGCGCTCGAGGTGGACGAGCCCGTGAACCTCGAGCGGCCGCTACGCCTGTCTGATCAACTCGGCGGCCACCTGGTCCAAGGCCACGTCGACGCCGTCGGACGCATCGCCGCCCGTGACGCGCTGGCCGACGGGTCGACCCGCTTCACGTTCGCCGCGCCCGCCCAGGTGCTGCGCTACGTCGTCGAGAAGGGTTCGGTCGCGGTCGACGGCATCAGCCTCACCGTGGCCGCGCTCGGCGACGATTCGTTCGACGTCGCCGCCATCCCTCACACCCTCGCCGTCACGACGCTCGGGCACAAAGGCGTCGGTGCGCCCGTCAACCTCGAGGTCGACCTGGTCGCCAAATACGTCGAGCGCCTGCTCACACCGATCTCCCGCGAAGGGATCTGAGATGCCGTTCACCACGATCGAGAACGCGATCGCCGCCATCGCCCGAGGCGATGCCGTGGTCGTCGTCGACGACGCCAGCCGCGAGAACGAGGGGGACCTCATCATCGCCGCCGAGAAGATGACGCCGGAGATGATGGGGTTCATGGTCCGTCACACCAGCGGCGTGATCTGCATGCCGCTCGAGGGCGCGCGCCTCGACGACCTCCAGCTGCCGATGATGGTCGCCGACAACACGACCGCGTACCGCACCGCGTTCACTGTCTCCGTCGACGCCAAGCAGGGAACGACCACGGGCATCTCGGCTGCCGACCGCGCCGCGACCGTAAACGCGCTCATCGACGAACAGACGCGACCCGACGACCTCGCCCGACCCGGGCACATCTTCCCGCTGCGGTACCGCGAGGGCGGGGTGCTGAAGCGGGCCGGCCACACCGAGGCCGCCGTCGACCTCGCCCGGCTGGCGGGCCTCATGCCGGCCGGGGTGCTCGCCGAGGTCGTGAACGACGACGGGACCATGGCCCGCCTGCCCGAGCTCGAGCGCTTCACCGCCGAGCACGACCTCCAGCTCATCTCGATCGCGGATCTCATCCGGTACCGCCGCCACCGCGAGAAGCTCGTGCGCCGGATCTCCGAGGCACGGATCCCGACGAAGTACGGCGAGTTCACCGCCTACGTCTTCGAGTCGCTGCTCGACGGGACCGAGCACATGGCGTTCGTGCGCGGCGAGGTCGCCGGGAAGGCCAACGTGCTCGTGCGGGTGCACTCCGAATGCCTCACCGGCGACGTGTTCGGCTCGATCCGCTGCGACTGCGGCCTGCAACTCGACCTCGCGCTCGAACGCGTCGCGCTCGAGAACGAAGGCGTGATCGTCTACCTGCGGGGGCACGAGGGCCGCGGCATCGGCCTCGGTCACAAGCTGCGGGCGTACACGCTCCAGGACCAGGGTCGCGACACCGTCGAGGCCAACGTCGAGCTCGGCTTCCCGATCGACTCGCGCGAGTACGGCATCGGCTCGCAGATCCTCGTCGACCTCGGTATCACCACGATGCGGGTGATGACGAACAACCCGGCGAAGTACGGGGGGCTCGAGGGCTACGGTCTCGAGATCGTCGAGCGGGTCCCGTTGCGCGCGCACCCCACCGACGAGAACATCGCTTACCTGCGAGCCAAGCAGGAGAAGATGGGCCACCTGCTCGAAATCGAGGACGAGGGACTCGGCACTAGTTAGCCCGCGGAGGCGGCGGCTTTGCCGACCGCCGGAGCAGGAGCCGGAGCTTGCGACGGCGACCGGGTTAGCCTCGTACGAGCATGGGTGAATACACCGAGAACGAAGGATCACTCGACGCAACGAGCATGCGCCTGGCGATCGTCGCCGCGCGCTTCAACGGCGATGTCACGAAGCTGTTGCTCGACGGAGCGCTCGACGCGCTGCGGGGCTTCGGCCTCGACGCGGATTCGGTGCGGGTGGCGTGGGTGCCGGGGGCCTTCGAGATCCCGCTGGTCGCCAAGCGCCTCGCCGAGTCGGGGGAGGTCGACGCGGTGGTCTGCCTCGGTGCGGTGATCCGCGGCGACACACCGCACTTCGAATTCGTCGCCGGTGAGTGCGCGGCCGGTGTACGCCAGGCCGCGCTCGAGACGGGCGTGCCACTGGCGTTCGGGGTGCTCACCACCGACGACCTTGACCAGGCCCTCGCCCGGGCGGGCGGGAGCGAAGGCAACAAGGGGGCGGAGGCAGCCGCGACCGCGGTCGAGATGGCCGACCTCCTGCGGCGGATCGGCAAGGAGGACTGACCGTGCTGCGCCTGGTCGTCCCCAAGGGATCGCTCGAGCACGCCACCTTCCAGCTGTTCGAGGACGCCGACCTCGCCATCAGTCGCGGCTCGGATGTCGAGTACCGGGCGTCGATCGACGACCCGCGCGTCGCCGACGTCCGCATCCTTCGACCCCAGGAGATCCCGCGTTACGTGGCCGACGGCTTGTTCGACGTGGGCGTCACCGGCCGCGACTGGGTCGAGGAGACGGGAGCCGACGTTGTCACCCTCACCGGGCTCCAGTACTCGAAGACGAGTGCGCAGCCGATCCGGATCGTGCTCGCGGTGGCGGCGGATTCACCGTGGAGCGCGGTCACCGACCTCCCGTCCGGTGTCCGGGTCCACACCGAGTACACGGAGCTGACGCGCCGCTACTTCGAGAAGCACGGTGTTGACGCCGAGATCACGCTGTCCTACGGCGCGACCGAGGCCAAGGTGCCCGAGATTGCCGATGCCGTGGTCGAGCTGACCGAAACAGGCCGCGCGCTCCGCGCCGCGGGCCTCAAGGTGACCGACACGATCCTGGTCAGCTCGACCGAGCTGATCGCGAATCCCGAGGCGTACGCAGACCCCGAGCGCCGCAAGGCGATGGAGCAGCTGCAGACGTTGCTGACCGGCGCGCTCGAGGCGCGCGGTCGGGTGCTCGTCAAGCTCAACGTCGACGACGCGCGACTCGACGACGTGATCTCACTGATGCCGTCGTTGCGGTCACCGACGGTCTCCAAGCTTGCAGGAACCGACGGCTACGCGCTCGAGGCCGTCGTCGCCAAGTCCGAGATCAACACGCTGATCCCCGCGCTCAAGGAGCACGGCGCCACCGGCATCATCGAGCTGCCGATCGCCAAGATCGTCCATTGATGCATCGGCGCGGTCACGTGCGCACGTTCGACGAGCGACGCGGCCTGGGTGAGATCGAAGCCGACGACGGCACCACCCTCTCGTTCCACTGCACGGCGATCGCCGAGGGGAGCCGGCGCATCGCACCCGGGACGCCCGTCGAGTTCGACGTGGTCGCCGGCCACCTCGGGCACTGGGAGGCCGCCGCCATCGAGCGGCGCAGTGACTAGCTGGTCGCCGTCGCAAGCTCCGGCTCCTGCGGCGCCGGTCGGCAAAGCCGCCGTCGCCGCGAGCTAGCGCTCGCCCCGCTGGCGCTTCGGGGTGCCGGATCCCAGGACACTCGAGAGGTTGCAGGCGCTGTTGACCAGCGAGACGTGCGTGAACGCCTGTGGGAAGTTGCCGAGCTGGCGCTTCGCCACCGGGTCGTACTCCTCGGCGAGGAGCCCCACGTCGTTGGCCAGGCCGAGCAGGCGCTCGAAGAGCGTGCGCGCCTCGTCGACACGTCCCATGAGGGCGAGGTTGTCGGCCATCCAGAAGGTGCATGGCAGGAACACGCCCTCGCCCGGCGGGAGGCCGTCGGTCTTGCCGTCGGTGGTGTACCGGGCGACGAACCCGTCGGTCGTCAGCTCCTTCTGAATCGCCTCGACCGTGCCGCGCATCCGCTCGTCGGTCGCGGGGAGAAAGCCGACGAGCGGCATCATCAGCAGCGCGGCGTCGAGGCTGCTCGACCCGTACGACTGCACGAACGTCCTGCGGTCGGCGTCGTAGGCCTTGGCGCAGATCTCGTCGTGAATCTCGTCGCGTATGGCCGCCCAATGGGCGCCCTCGGGTGCGTTGCTCGCGTCGCCGTACTCGTCGATGATCCGCACGGCACGGTCGAACGCGACCCACGCCATGACCTTCGAATGCGTGAAGTGCTGCCGGGGTCCGCGCACCTCCCAGATCCCGTCGTCGGGCTGCCGCCAGCCGTCCTCGAGGAAGTTCAAGAGCGCGACCGCGAGGTCCCAGGAATCGTCGTCGTGGTCGGCGACCGCGCCCCGCCGACTCTGGTACAGCGCGTCGGCAACCTCGCCGTACACGTCGAGCTGATACTGCTCGGAGGCGGCATTTCCGATGCGCACGGGCTTGGAGCCCTCGTACCCGGGGAGCCAGGGGACCTCCCATTCGGTGAGCCGCCGTTCTCCTGCGGCGCCGTACATGATCTGCAGGTCGGAGGGCTCGCCGGCGACGGCGCGCAGGAGCCACCCCCGCCACGCGTTCGCCTCGGCTTCATAGCCCGCGTGCATGAGCGCGAGCAGCGTGAAGGTCGCGTCGCGAAGCCAGCAGAAGCGGTAGTCCCAGTTACGGACGCTGCCGATCCACTCCGGCAGGGAGGTCGTGGGCGCGGCGACGATCCCACCCGTGGGTGCGTAGGTGAGCGCCTTGAGGGTGATGACTGACCGCTGGACCTGATCGCCCCATGCGCCGTCGTAGCCGGTCTTCTTCGTCCAGTTGCGCCACCACGACGTCGTCCGGGTGAGGGACCATGCGGCGTTGATGGGGCGGGGAATCTTCTCGTGCGACGGGTACCAGGCCAGCGTGAACGGAACTCGCTGGCCGCGTCGGACCGTGAACTCGGCCACCGTCGAGTGTCCGACCCCTCGGGTAGGAATCGGCGACCGCAGCACGAGGGCGCTCGGTCCGGCGATGGCGACGAGATCCCCGCCGATGTCGCGGACCCAGGGGATCATCGAGCCGTAGTCGAAGCGGATCGTGAGGTGCATCTGCATCGGCACGTGACCGCGCACGCCCTCGACGATCCGGATGATGTCGACGGTCTTGTCCCGAATGGGCATGAAGTCGATGATCCGGACCGCGCCCTCGGGCGTCTCGAACTCCGTCTCGAGCACGAGCGTGCCGTCGCGGTACCTGCGCCGGGTGGCGCGACCGCCGGCCGCGGGGGCGATCAGCCATCGTCCGTGGTCTTCGTCACCGAGCAGCGAGGCGAAGCACGCATCGCTGTCGAAGCGCGGCGCGCACAGCCAGTCCACCGAGCCGTCGTCACCGATGAGCGCGGCGGTCTGAGTGTCCCCGACCATGGCGTACTGCTCGATGCGCGACGACACTGCTCGGACGCTATTCGCTCTCGTCGCCTTCGTCGCGCCGGCTGATCTGCACGAACGCGAGCCGGAGCTGGGCGAGCGCCTCGCGCAGCGGCTCTTGATGACGGCCGAGCCGGTCGTCCAGGCCCTCGACGACCGCGCCGACCGCGTCGATCGCGAGCTGCGCCTCCTCGAGGTCGGGCGAGGTTCCTTCTTCCGGTGAGAGGTGGAGCACCGCGAGCTCCCACAGTCCGATGACGTGGTTCGCGACGATGTCGGCCACCGGTGTGTTCGCGAGCTGCTCGCGCAGCTGACGCAGTTGCTCCCGGGCGGCCTCTTCGTCGGGTCCTTGCGCGCCCGCCTCGGCTGCCGCGGCGGCGCCCTCGGGCGATGGCTGGGGGTCGGGTTCTTCCTCGCCCCCAGGGGTCCAGAGCCTGCTCACACTGATATCCTGGCCTCTTCACATCCGAGCTGGGAAGTGGGACCGGCGTTTGCCGCTTTCCCCACCCGGCCGGCCCGTCCGGGACACCGGGTGGGACCCGTGCCCGGGTTCGTTGTCACGGCCGCCCCAGCGGTCGCCCGATGGCGGACTTCCCGAAGTCCGCCTTCTTCGTGTCCGAGATACGGCGCATCGCCGGCGGATGCTGCCACAAGAGCGCTAGTAGCGAGGTGATCACATAGCCACAGACGACGCCAGGATCAACGACCGCATTCGGGCCCGTGAGGTGCTGCTCATCGGAGCGAACGGTGAGCAACTGGGCGTGAAGCCCTTGCCGGAAGCTCTGACGGCCGCCCGCGAGGAGGATCTCGACCTCGTCGAGGTGGCACCGAACGCGAACCCGCCCGTGTGCCGGATCATGAACTACGGCCGGTACAAGTACGAGCAGGAGCAGCGGCGCAAGGAATCGCGAAAGAAGGCCACGAACGTCGTCGTCAAGGAGATGAAGTTCCGGCCCAAGATCGACGAGCACGACTACGTGACCAAGATGAAGCACGTCGAGCGGTTCCTCGCCGAGGGATCGAAGGTCAAGCTCACGATCATGTTCCGCGGTCGGGAGGTGTTCCACCCGGAGCTCGGCTTGCGGATCCTGGAGCGCGTCGCCGAGCAGGTCAGCGAGATCGCCATGGTCGAGTCCGCACCCCGGCAGGACGGCCGCAACATGACGATGGTGCTGCACCCGACCAAACGAGCCGCCCGGGCCCGGGCAGGCGCGACACCGCCGCCCCCGGCCGGGAACGGCAACGAAGGAGCGCAGTGATGCCGAAGATGAAGACGCACCGGGGGGCAGCCAAGCGATACCAGGTCACCGGGTCGGGCAAGATCCGGCGCCGCAAGGCGTTTCGTTCCCACCTGCTCGAGAAGAAGTCGAGCCGGCGGACGCGTCGCCTCGGTCGCGGCGCCGAGGTCACGGGCGCCGACAAGAAGCACGTCGAGCGTCTGCTGGGCCGGTCCTAGGCAACTGCGGCGCCACACCGCCGCAACGCAGGAGGCAGTCACGATGGCGAGGGTGAAGCGTTCCGTCCAAGGCAAGAAGCACCGCCGCGCCGTACTCGAGAAGGCGTCGGGGTACTCGGGCGCGAAGAGCCGCGGGTTCCGCAAGGCCAATGAGCAGGTCATGCGGTCGCTGCGCTACGCGTACCGCGACCGCCGGGCCCGGAAGGGCGAGTTCCGGCGCCTGTGGATCGTGCGGATCAACGCGGCGTGCCGCCAGCACGACATCTCGTACTCGCGCTTTGTCGCGGGACTGAAGGCAGCCGACATCGACGTCGACCGCAAGATCCTCGCCGACCTCGCAGTGCGCGACTCGGCCGCGTTCGGCGCGCTGGTCGACGTCGCACGCGAAGCCCTGCAAGCCGCCTGAGTCGCCCGTGCCGGCGCTCGGACCCCGGCACCAGCGCGTGCGGCGGCTCCGCGAGCTGATTCGTGATCCACGCGCCCGACGGGGCGAGCGCGCCTTCGTCGTCGAGGGACCGCGGGTCGTCGAGGCGGCGCTCGATCGTGAGGCAGAGCTCGAGAGCGCGTACGTCGCTCCCGGCGCTGAGCGCGCGTTCGCGCCGCTGGTCCAGCGCTTGCGTGACGGCGACGTCCCGATCGAGGAGCTCAAGGAAGGCGTGCTCGAACGGATCGGTGACACGGTGACGCCGCAACCGGTGATCGCGGTCGCGCCGTTTCCCGACGTCGAGCTCGACGAGCTGCGCGTGGACGGCGTTGTGCTCGTGGTCGTGGCAGTACGCGACCCCGGCAACGCGGGCACGCTGCTTCGGAGCGCGGAGGGCGCAGGGGTGGCGGGAGTAGTGTTCTGCGGCAATTCGGTGGATCCGCACGCGCCGAAAGTGGTGCGATCGTCCGGCGGAGCGGTCTTCGGAATCCCCGTAGTGGAGGCGGACGACCCGGTGAAGGTGCTCGACGCGCTCGGCCGTCACGGACGGCGCCGTCTTGCCGCCGCTGCCGCCGGCGGTGATCGCTTCGACCGGGTCGATCTCTCCGGTCGGGTGGCGATCGTCTTCGGCAACGAGACATCCGGCTTGCCTCCCGACGTGGACCCTCACCTCGACGGGAGCATCACGATCCCGCTCGAGCCCCCGGCCGAGTCGCTCAACGTCGGCATGGCGGCCACCGTGCTGGCGTTCGAGGCCGCGCGCCAGCGGAGGGGGCAGGAGTGAACCTCGTCGAGGCGCAGGAGCTCCTCGAGCGGGCGCAGGCCGAGGCGACCGCGGCCATCGAGGCCGCGGCCAGCGTGGACGCGCTCACCGATCTCGAGCGCGACTACACGGGACGGAAGTCTCCGGCGGCCGTCGTGAACGAGGCGATCAAGACGTTCGAGCCAGGGGACCGTCCCGCGGCAGGGAAGGCGGTCGGCGCGTACAAGGCTGCGGTCGGCGAGCTGGTCGCGCGGCGGCGCAGCGCGCTCGCGGCGGGCGAGACGGGCACCGGAGCCGAGGCCGAAGTGCTCGACCTCACCGCCGGCAGCCACGGGCGATTGCGCGGGCACCTGCATCTCGTCACGCAGGTCCAACGCGAGCTCGAGGACATCTTCGCCGGTCTCGGTTACCGCGTCGCCGAAGGGCCCGAGGTCGAAGACGACTGGCACAACTTCGAGGCGCTGAACATCCCGCCTGCGCACCCCGCCCGCTCGATGCAGGACACGCTGTACGTCCGGCTCGGGGTCGAGGAGCAGGTGATGCTGCGCACGCACACCTCGCCGGTTCAGATCCGCACGATGGAAGCCAACGAGCCGCCGATCTACGTGATCGCTCCCGGGCGCACGTACCGCAACGAGACCCCCGGACCCCGCAACTCGCCCGTCTTCCACCAGATGGAATGCCTCGCGGTGGACCGCGGGCTCACGCTGGCCGACCTGTTCGGCACGATCGAGGCGTTCGTGAAGCGACTGTTCGACGACGAGTCCGTGCGGACCCGCTTTCGCTCCGATTTCTTCCCGTACACCGAGCCGTCGGCCGAGCTCGCCGTGAGCTGCATCTTCTGCCACGGCGAGGGGTGTCGCGTCTGCTCACACACGGGATGGATCGAGCTCGGCGGCTGCGGGATGGTCGACCCCAACGTGTTCGAGGCCGTCGGGTACGACCCCGAGGAGTGGCAGGGCTTTGCGTTCGGCTTCGGGCTCGAGCGGATCGCGATGATCCGCTACGGCATCGACGAGATCCGCACGTTCTTCGACGGCGACGTCCGCTTCCTCGCTCAATACTGATGTCTGGCGACTGATGCGCGCACCCCTCTCGTGGATCCGGGAGTTCACGCCGGTCGACGCTTCCGTCGAAGAGCTGGTCGCGGCGCTGAACCAGGTCGGCCTGGAGGTCGAGGGCGTCGAGGAACCCGGCCGTGACGTCCGCGGTGTCGTCGCCGCCCGCGTCCTCGAGGTTGTGGAACACCCGAACGCGGACAAGCTGACGCTCGTCGACATCGACTTCGGGAACGGCTCGACGCGCGTCGTGTGCGGCGCTCGGAACGTCGCCGTCGGCGACGTCGTCCCGTACGCGCCGGCCGGCGCGCATCTCCCCGAGCCCCTCGGTGTCCTCGAACGCCGGACGATACGTGGCGTCGCGTCCGACGGCATGCTCCTCGCCCCCGACGAGCTCGGTCTCGGCGACGACCACGAAGGCATCGTCCACCTCGACGGCGCCGCCGAGCTGGGCGCCGACGTGCGCGAGCTCCTCGGCCTCGACGACGTGATCTTCGACCTCTCGATCACCCCGAACCGCCCCGACGCCATGTGCGTCGTCGGCGTCGCGCGCGAGCTGGCGGCCCACTTCCGACTGCCGCTCGACGTTCCGAAGGTGAGCGCGCCCACCGATCGCGCGGTCAGCTCCGACATCACCGTTCGCATCGACGCGCCCGACCGCTGCCCGCGCTACCTCGGCCGGGTCGCGCAGGTGACGATCGGCCCATCGCCGTCGTGGATGACGCAACGGCTCGTCAAAGCGGGGATGCGACCGATCAGCAACGTCGTCGATGTCACGAACTACGTGCTGCTCGAGCGCAATCAGCCGCTCCACGCTTTCGACCTGGGACGGCTCGGTGGCCGTGGCATCCTCGTCCGGCTGGCCAAGCGCGGTGAGAAGATCACGACGCTCGACGGCGTGGACCGCGAGCTCGCCCGCGAGGACCTGCTCATCTGCGACGCCGACGGCGTGCCACAGGCGATCGCGGGCGTCATGGGTGGCGGCACTTCGGAGGTGTCCGACGCGACGTCGGAGATCCTGCTCGAGGCGGCGTACTTCGAGCGCATGGGGATCGCCCGCACGTCGAAGCGCCTCAAGCTGCGGTCGGAGTCGAGCGCCCGCTTCGAGCGCGGCATCGACCCCAACGGCGTGGTCGACCATGCGGAGCGGGCGATGCAGCTGTTCGCGGACGTGGCCGGCGCCCGGGTGGCCGAGCAGACCGTCGACGAGTACCCGCAGCCCGTCGAGCCGACGCGCATCCACGTGCGGACCAGCAAGGTCAACGCCGTGCTCGGGACGGACCTGCGCGATACCGAGGTGCTCGACGCGCTCGGTCCCCTCGGCATCGACGTGAGCGGTGCCGGCGACGACATCACCGCGGTGGCGCCGACGTTCCGTCCCGACCTCGAGCGCGAGATCGACATCGTCGAGGAAGTCGCCCGCCGGATCGGGTTCGCCACGATCGGCCGCACCGTGGCCCGCCCGCGTGAGCAGGTGGGCGGCCTGACCCGACGTCAGCGCGAGCTGCGCCTCGTCGCCGACGCCCTGGTCGGCGCCGGTTTCTCCGAGGCGGTCACAATTCCGCTCGTCGCCGCCGCGGATCTCGAGCGCGCCGGCGCGCCGCTCGACCGGGTCGTCGAGGCCGCGAACCCGTTGCGGGCCGAGGAGTCGGTCCTGCGAAGCCGGATCCTGCCCGGGCTGATGCGGGCGGTCGCTCACAACCAGGCCCACGGACTCACCGACGTCGGGCTGTTCGAGGTCGGCCGGGTGTTCCTCGCACCGCACAAGAAGCGCGCGTTGCTCCCCGACGAGCCGACGCACCTGGCCGCCGTGCTGGCGGGAGCAGTTCGTCGCCGCCCGGCCGAGTCCGATCGACCCGTCGACCCGTACGACGCCGTCGACGCGCTCCGCCAGGTGCTCGACGCGCTCGAGATCGCGGACGCTCGGACCGAGTCCGCCGCCCGCCCCGGCCTCGACCCCGTCCTCGGCGGGGGAGTGATCGTGGACGGCAACGAGATCGGTGCCGTCGGGGCGATCGATCCGGGGCTGCTGGCGGCGCTCGAGCTCGCGCCGCCCGTCGTCGGGTTCGAGCTCGACCTCGACCGGTTGCTCGAGGCCCGCCGCCGTGACCGAGCGTTCCGCCCGCCGTCGCCGTACCCGCCCTCGAGCATCGACCTCGCGTTCGTCGTGCCCGAGGAGGTGGCGGCCGGCGCAGTCGCCGCGACCTTGGGGAAGGCCGCTGGGGAGGTCCTCGAGGACGTGCGACTCATCGACGTGTTCCGGTCGGACGTCCTGGGTGCGGGCCGTCGGAGCCTTGCGTTCACACTGCGATTCCGCACGCCCGACCACACGCTGACGAACGACGAGGTGGGAGCCATCCGGCAGCGGTGCATCGACGCGGTGCAGCGTCAGCACCGGGGCGAGCTGCGGGGCTGAGGTCGACCCGGTGCCGTTCGTCCATCAGCTGCGCCCGCGGTACGCGGAGGTCGACGCCCAAGGGGTGGTGTTCAACGCGCACTGGCTCACGTACTTCGACGAGGCGTGCACACGGTGGTTCGAGACCATGGGGTTCGATCCCGCCGAGGCGTTCTTCCGCGATTTCGACGTGATGCTCGTGAAGGCCACGCTCGAGTGGCAAGGCCCGGCCGGCTTCGACGACCACGTCGACGTCGCCGTCGAACCGGTCCGGCTCGGGACGGCGTCGTTCGACGTCCGGTACACGGCGACGATCGCCGATCGCCCGGTGTGCGCGGGGACCCTCACGTACGTCAGCGTGAAGCCGGGCACGCATGACTCGACGCCCATCCCGGAGACGCTTCGCGAGCACCTCGAGGCCGCGACCGCCTGACCGCCCTAGCCTGGGAGTGTGTTCGAACGTTTCACCGAGCGGGCTCGGCGGGTGATCGTGCTCGCCCAGCAGGAAGCCCGCCTCCTCAACCACCCGTCCATCGGTTCCGAGCACCTGCTTCTCGGGATCGTGCACGAGGGCCAGGGAGTTGCGGTGCGAGTACTCGAGGCGCTCGACATCTCCCTTGCCGAGGTGCGCGGCGCGGTCGAGCGGGAGGCGAAGCCGGGCGCAGCCGGCGGTACTGGCGAGATCCCGTTCACACCGCGGGCCAAGAAGTCGCTCGAGAACGCCCTCCGAGAGTCCCTGCAGCTCGGGAACAACTACATCGGCACCGAGCACATCCTGCTAGGGCTGCTCCGCACCGAGGACAGCGTGGCGGCGAGAGTCCTCGTAGGACTGGGCGCCACCTTCGAAGCGACCCGCAAAGAAGTCGTCGCCGTGTTGGGTGACCGGCCGGTCCCACCGGACGAAAGCGGCATCCACCGCCTCCCCGACGAGCCGTAGCCTGAGCGCGTGTTCGAGCGCTTCACGGACAAGGCCCGCCGAGTGGTCGTGGTCGCGCAAGAGGAAGCGCGTCGCCTCAACCACAACTCCATCGGGTCCGAACACATCCTCTTGGGACTGCTCCGCGTGCCCGACAGCATCGGGTGCCGAGCGCTCGAATCCCTGGGCGCGTCGATCGATGGCCTACACGATCGCCTCATCGAGGTCGTTGGGCCCGGACCGGCTCCGACGGCCGGCCACATCCCGTTCACACCCGACGCCAGGAAAGTGCTCGAGTCCGCATTGCGCGAGGCGCTGCAGATCGGTCACAACTACATCGGCACCGAGCATGTCCTCCTCGGCCTTGTTCGGCCGGAGCAAGAGACCGTCGCGTCCCAGGTGCTTCTCGAAGTTGGCATCGAGCACTCGCGTGTCCGGGAGACGGTGATCCGGCTGCTCAGCGGTGGGAGTGCCGGCGCCGAATCGGCGCCGCCTGCGCCGCCCCTTGTGCTCCAGGGCGGGCCGACGACCTCAACTCGCGAGACGACATGTGCATTCTGTGGCGGCGATCTCTGGGACGTGACCTATTACGTCGCTGCCTCTCGGGCCACGATCTGCCAGGACTGCGTCGAGGCGGCCGGCGCCGTCATCGAGAAAGCGAGGCTCCGTACTGCGGTCTCCGGCGCGTTGTACCTCCCGCCCCGTGTCTCGGGTGACCCACCCGACGAGGCGAGCGCCTCTCGAATCGTCGATGCGTTCCTGCGAGTGTTCGGTGCCACCTACGAAGAGGTGGCGATGCCTGATCGACCAGTCGAGGACGTCGAATCGCTCATCCCCGCCATGGAGGAAGCGGGCCGCCGCCACCCCAATACGGCACCCGTGCGTGTCGTTGTGAGCAGGATCCGCTTTCGTTCCGCCGACGCTGCCGATGTTCGGTTCACGTTGTTCGGCTTCCCGTTCGAAGGCCAGGCGATCCGCGACCGCGGGACGTGGAAGGTGAGCCGCGACACGTTCTGCCGGGTACTTGCACGCGGCGGTGTCCAGTGCCCGCCGCGGGAGCCGAGTTAGGGAGCTGCCCGTGCCTGGGCCTCGTGCAGGCCAGCAACGGTCCAGTCGACTTCAAGGGCGTCGCCATAGCAACGCGGGACGCACGTGTCGGGGGAGATCGTCAGGCCTCGTTCAGAGTTGTGAGCTTCGATGCGGTCGTGTGTGGGCTCGCGGCGGAGTCGCGCTGTTTCGAGAGTTGTGCCGTCGGGGCGGCGGAAGGTGACTCGTCCCGCGTCGTCGCGTTCCATCGTCCAGCCGCCTTCGTGAACGAGGCGGTGGTGGTACTTGCAGTTGCCGTCGAGGTTGGCGAGGTCGGTGCGCCCGCCCTGCGCCCAATGGCGGCGGTGGTGAATGTCGGTGATTGGCCGGTCGCAGCCCGGGAAAACACACACGCCGTCGCGGGCGAGGACGGCACGGCGCAGCCGGGTCGGAATGCGCCGGGTCTTGCGACCGACATCCAGTGGGGAGCCGTCGGGACCGTCAACGATCGTCACCACGTCGGCGTCGCAGGCCAGCCGCCGGGCGGTCTCGGGTGCGAGCGAAGGACCGTCGGCGAGCTCGCAGCGGCCGTCAGCGTCGTCGTCGCCGAGCGCGGGCTCGTCGACATGCACCACGACTTGGTAACGATCCCCGCCGCGCCCCGTATGGGCGTCACCGTCGACGCAACGCTCGGCCATCGCCACGAGGGCGTCTGCCCGACGAGCCGACGCCGGCCGGTCGGCGCCACGGGTCGCGGCATCATCCTCGGGCGGTTCCATGGAACCGCCCGAACGCGATCTCTCCATCGCCTCCAGCGCCGCGAGCACCACCGCGCCATCCTCAGGATCGAGGCGAGCGATCAGCACGAACGACCCGTCGTCCTCCCAATGCCACCGCAGGTACCGCCGGCAATGACGAGCCTCCGCCGCTGCGTTCTCGTCCTCGCGGCGCAGCGTCCCCCGGTAGGCACGCACCAGTCGTTCCAGCTGCGGCGAGGTCGCATGCCGGGCGATCATCAAGAGGTCCGCCTCTGTTGCCGGCTCGGCGACCCGGGTCAGCGCGCGCACTTGCGAATACGACAGCTCACCCTTGGCGAACGCCTCGGTGATCGCCGGCAGATCGTCCAACGCGCGAGCCACCCGCACCTTCTCCCGAGCCGCACGCTGCTCAAGCCCGCACCGCAGGCCCAGCCACTGGCTCGTGCACCAACAGCCCCACTGCTCGTAGCCCTTGCGCCGGTCGAATTCCGCCACCATCAACAGCCACCGGCACTCCGCCGCCGCCAGATGACCTGCCAGGGTGGTGATCTCGGCCTCGAGCCGCTCCAGCGGCAGACAGGCCGCCGCGTGCTGCGCTTCCCTCACGTCCATCGGAACCCTCCTGGGTCGAATGTGACGGGGAAGTGCCGAACGTGTGTTCGATTATAGCTGAGGGGGGCAGGCTGGGCCAGGTGCGTTCTCGCGGGACATCGGTAACGGCGGTACGTCGCGCGACGTGGGTGACACCAAGACGGCTATGGCCTTGGCGCCATGGTCAGGAAGGTGGCACCGATGGATTTGCGACTGCTCGCTGCGGTGAGCGGTGAGCTCGAAGGTTTGAACGTCGCGACGCTGTGTCGCGAGCGCTGCATCTCACGCAAGACCTTCTACAAGTGGCGGGCTCGATATGAGGCGCACGGAGTGTCATAAGACTTGGTGAGTGCGACGAGTTCCGCATCCGTGATACCGCCGCGCCAGCAGTACTCGAGCTCGGGCGTCATCCTCCGATGATCGCGCTCGGTTTCCTATCCGACGCGCTCGCCCTCGCGCAGCACGAAGAACTGCCGCTCGGGGTCGTCTTGTGGCTCGGGCCGGCCGGAGCCATCGGTTGGGTCGCCCCGCTGCGCGACGGCGCCGTCCGGCGCGTACTGCACGATGTAGGCCTTGCGGACGTCGTCGGTCACGTTGTGGCCGGTTGCATGGGGCGTGAGCGAGGAGAACACGACGACGCTGCCCGCACGAACTGGCACCGGTACCGCCCCCTCGGGGTTCTCGAAGCACTGGAACCCGATCGGCGTGTTTCGGTGGGCCAGCGTGCCCGACCGGTGCACGCCCGGGAGCACCTGCACGCAGCCGTTGTCGGGGGTCGCGTCGGTGAGGGCGACCCAGCACGTGAGGTATGCCTGCGGCTCGACGTACGTGTAGCCGTTGTCCTGGTGCCACAGCACCGGCTCGGCGCCGTGAGGCTGCTTGTAGACGGCCTGGTCCCAGTACAGGCGGGCGTCCGGCCCGACGAGGTCGTGACACAGGTCGGCGAAGATCGACGAAGCGCAGAAGTCGCGGAGCGCGGGGGAGTACTTCACCAGGTGCAGCGCGATGGACACCGTGTCGACGCCGGCGAGGCTGAGGCGGCCCTCAGGCTGACGGCGGAGGAACTCCAGCGCACGTTCGTCGAAAGGAGCGATCTCAGCGTCCAGCCTGCTGAGGGTCTCCGCGTCCAGAGCGTCCTCGAGGACGAAGAAGCCCCGCTCGTCGTACGCATGGGCCTGTTCCTCGGAGACGATCCGGAACGGCCCCCGGTGTTGCGGCCACTCGAACGCGGTATTCCACGGATGGCGCTCGAAGCTCATGTCTGCGCCGCCCGTCGAGACGCCCGACCGACAGCCACGGTGCGCTCGTGGTCCCGGTTGACGACTTCGAGGATGGCGTCCGCCTCGTCGACCCTGACCGTGGCATCGACTGTCTCGCCGTCCATGACCATGCCGACGAATTTGAGCTCGACCTCGCCGTGGTCGAGGAACTCCTCGCCCCATTCGTCGAGCAGCAGGCCGTAGGCCGGCCCGGCCACCTGCATCCCCTGGGCGACGAGGCCCGGTAGCCCGAGTCGGCCTGCCTCGCCGGCGTCGGAGTGGAAGTTGCCGCGGCGGGAGTACGCCCGCAGCAACTCGGGTGTCAGGAGCAGCTCGCGGCGCCGGGTGCTCATTGCTCGCAGAACGTGGCTGTCGACGTCCACAACGGCCGCCCGTCGGGCAGCGTGACTACGGCCTCGACGACCGCGTACTCCCGGCCGCGCTTCTCGTACCGTTCGGCGACGGTGCCGGTGATCGTCAGCTCGGCGCCGGCGTCTCCCCGGCCGTGGCAGACGAGCCGTTGCGCGGCGTGCAGGACGGGTTGCTCCACCACGGTCTGGAAGAGCAGGACGGTCAGGTTGGCGGCGATTGGCGGGTAGAGGGCGCCCTGACGCAGCGCCGGGTGGTCCACCCCGGCGGAGCCCCAATACCGCTCGTTGGCGGCCGGAGAGACGGTGATCCGGAGCGGTCCGAGTTCTGTGCCGGCGGCGGTTCCGCCGAAGGGCTCCCGGGTCCTATGCATGAACATGTATAGTATGCAGCATGGCGTATCGAGCTGGCGTGGTCGGCGGCTCAGGGTACACAGGGGCCGAGCTGCTGCGGTTGCTGGCTGCGCACCCCGAGATCGAGGTCGTCCACGTGACGGCCGATTCGAACGCGGGCTCCTCGGTGGGGGCGCTCTATCCGTCGCTCGCCGGCGCGTACCCGCGCGTCGAGTACGCCGCCTACGCACCGGGCGACCTCGCGGGACTGGACGTCGTGTTCCTCGCCCTGCCGCACGGCGAGTCGCAACGGGTCGTGCCCGAGCTCGTGGAGCGCGTCGAGCACGTCGTGGACCTGGGCGCTGATTTCCGCCTCCCGGCGCCCGAGTACGAGCGCTGGTACGGCCAGGCGCACGCCGCGCCCCGGCTGCTCGACCGGTTCGCATTCGGGTTGCCGGAGCTGTTCCACGACGCGGTCGTGCGTGGCCCCCACGTCGCCGCCCCCGGTTGTTACCCCACGGCCGCAGCGCTGGCGCTCGCGCCACTGCTGGTCGGTGGTCTCGTCGAGCCGACCGGAATCGTGGTCGATGCCATGTCCGGAGTCTCCGGCCGCGGGCGCGGCCTGTCGGCGCCGAGCCTTTATTCCGAGGCGAACGAGAGCGTCGCGCCCTACGGGCTCTTGACGCACCGCCACACCGGCGAGATGGAATGGGCGCTCGGCGCCGCCTCGGGTGCCGACGTGCAGCTGCTGTTCACGCCGCATCTCGTCCCGATGACCCGCGGGTTGCTCGCGACGTGCCACGCGCGGCCGGCGGCAGACCGTCTGTCGACCGCGTTGCTGCTCAAGAGCTTCCGCACGTTCTACGCGGAGGCGCCGTTCGTCTCTGTGATCGACGAACCGCCCGTGACCAAGGCGACCCTCGGCTCGAACGCCGCCCACGTCACCGTGCGCTTCGACGAGCGCACCGGGTCAGTGCTGGCGCTCTGCGCGCTCGACAATCTGGGCAAGGGCGCCGCGGGTCAAGCCATCCAGTGCGCCAATCTCGTGCTCGGCCTGGCCGAGGCCACCGGGCTCCCGGCGGTGGGGATGATGCCGTGAGCGTCACGGCGGCGAGCGGCTTCGAGGCCGGCGGCATCGCGTGCGGCATCAAGCCGTCGGGCGCGCCGGATCTTGCGCTCGTCGCGACCACCGATCGTCGGCCCGTCTCGGCGGCGGCGGTGTTCACGACGAATCTGGTGCAGGCGGCTCCCGTGCAGATCAGCCGGGACCACCTCAAGGACGGGCAGGCAGCTGCGGTCGTCCTCAACTCTGGCAACGCCAACGCCGCCACCGGCGAACCGGGCCGGCGAGACGCGCGCCGGACGTGCGAGCTCGCCGCCGAGTCCCTCGGGTGTGCTCCGCACGACGTCCTGGTGTG